>Ga0075430_100001376_pt1 | contig 19735 bp, 20 predicted proteins | sample RhiMetdeltSRZDD4_FD_75294 | JGI IMG/M metagenome (GOLD analysis project Ga0075430, IMG submission 75294) | Populus rhizosphere microbial communities from Tennessee, USA - Rhizosphere MetaG P. deltoides SRZDD4 | ecosystem: Host-associated > Plants > Roots > Rhizosphere > Soil | place: USA... | reverse complement strand
GTCAACGCCATGATCGTCGACGCCTCCGCGCTTCCCGAGCAGGTGGTGGACGACGTCGTGATCTCCGCCTTCCAGAGCGCCGGCCAGCGCTGCTCCGCGCAGCGCATCCTGTTCGTCGACGAGGGCGCGGCACCGCGCGTGCTGCGGCTCCTCGCCGGTGCGCTCGCCGAGCTGAAGGTGGGCGATCCCGCCGAGCCCGATACCGACATCGGTCCGATCATCGATGCTCCCTCACGCAATGCATTGTTGTCCCATGTTGAGAGGCTAAGGGCGAGTGCGCAGTTGATCGGGGAAGCCCAAGCGCCTGCGAGCGGGAACTACATAGCACCGATCGCCTTCCAACTCCCTCTTGACCAGCTACCCAAGCTCGAAGTGTTCGGGCCGATCCTGCACGTGTGCACCTACCGCCGCGAGGAGCTCGATCAGGTCCTGCAATGGCTGCGTGACATCGGCTATGGCCTTACCCTCGGCATCCACAGCCGCATCCAGAGCTTCGTCGACGACGTCGTGCGCGGCGCGCGCGTCGGCAACATCTACGTCAACCGCAGCATGATCGGCGCCGTGGTGGGCGTGCAGCCCTTCGGCGGCGAGGGCTTGTCCGGCACCGGGCCGAAGGCTGGCGGGCCGCACTACATGCTGCGGTTCGCTACGGAGAGAACCGTCACGGTAAACACCGCCGCCGTCGGGGGCGTCACCGAGCTACTGGCGCAGCCGTCCCCTGATGAAAGATGATCTGCCAGCGATCACCGTTCTTGCGCCAGATCGAGCTACGTAGCGACGACCCCAGCCTGTAGATCGTGAGACACACGGACGGGCTGAGCTCGCGCACCGAAAAGTCCTCGATTTCTCGCTCGGTCGGCGGCCAGTCGGTCATGGCGGGAACGATCTTCGCCTTCGTCCACACGGTCCCCGAGACGCCGATCTCGATAAAGTCATCGGCGATCAAGGTCGACGCTTCAGCGATCGAGATTGTTCTCCCGATCCGCGCCAAACGCCGCTCAAGTTCGAGCAGTATTTGGTCCCGGTCGCCGGTCATTCCTAGTCGACACGAGCGCCCGACGCCTTGACCACCGGTGCCCACTTCGCGATCTCGCTCTTCACAAAAGCGCCGAACTGCTCCGGCGTGTTCGGCACGAAGCGTGCGCCCTCGCCCGGCAGGCGGGCCTGGATGTCCGGGGACTGCATGACGCGGTGAACCTCCGCGTTCCAGCGCTTGACGATGTCGGGCGCGGTACCGGCCGGGGCAAAGAGCGCGATCCAGTTGCTGACCTCGAAGCCGGCCAATGACTCGCCGACGGTGGGAAGTTCGGGCGTCGCGCTGGCGCGCGCCGAGCCGATGGTGGCGACGGCGCGCAGCTTGCCGGCCTTGGCGTGGGGCAGCACGGTGGGCATGGTGGCGAAGAGGAGCGCGGTCTGGCCGGCGAGGAGATCGGTAATCGCCGGCACGTTGCCCTTGTAGGGGACGTGCGTCATCTCGATCTTCGCCATCGACTTGAACAGCTCGCCTGCGAGGTGGCTTGCGGTGCCCATGCCGGCGGACGCAAAGGTGAGCTTTCCGGGATGGGAGCGCGCGTGCGCGATCAGCTCGGGCACGCTCGCGACCGGCACCGACGGATGCACGACCAGCAGGCCTTCGGCCTCGAGCACGTGCGCGACCGGTGCGAAGTCCTTCACCGGATCGAACGGCAGCTTGGCAAACAGGCTCACGTTCACCGCGTGCGTGCCGATGCTGCCCATGACCAGCGTGTAGCCGTCCGGCGCGGAGCGCGCGACGTGCTCGGCTGCGATGTTGCCGCCGGCGCCGGTGCGGTTCTCGACCACCACCGGCTGTCCCCAGCTTTCCGCAGCGCGGCTCGCGATGATGCGCGCGTATATGTCGGCGATGCCGCCGGCGGGAAACGCGACCACGACGCGCACCGGCTTGGACGGATACGGCTGCGCTACGACCCAGAAGGGAAGCGCGAGCGCTGCGACGAGAACAAGAGATCTCATTGAACGAGCTTGGCCTTCAGCTTCTCGAACTCCTGCTGAGTAATCGCACCTTGGGCGCGCATTGTCTGCAGATCGCGCAGCGACTGTACGACGTCGCCGCCCGCGCGCGCAGGCGCGGCCGCGCTCGAATCCCGGTAGGCAGTGCCGCTGACGCGATAGACGTTGACGAAGCACTTGCCCATCTGGCGCGGCTCGTAAAGCGCGAGCACCTGTACGTGCGTGCCGCCCATGGCGAACGCATTGTTCATCAGGTCGCCGACCGCGGCGTCATGCTTGCCACGAATGCCATCGTCGCCGCAGCCCCGACCGTCGATTCCGGTGACCGGACCGAGCTCGACGAAGCTGCCGCCCGGATGACTGGTCGAGACGCGCACGGTTTCCGCGCCCGGCGCGGGGGGCGCGGGCGCGCGCGAGCTGCAGCCCGCCAAGCTTAAGAGCACGACGCATGAAAGGATTGGCAGTCGCATAGAGACCCTCCCGTCGATGACCGCTAACGCCTAGAATGTCCCCTTCCCGGCGGCTAGTGTAGCCCTGCGCCACCAATGGAAGCCAAGACCCAGCTGCGCGATTCCGACCTGACCGCCGATTTCACGCGCCTGTATTACACCGCGGTCGATCCGGAAGAGCTCGCGCAGCGCGCGGACGCCGACCTGAAGGGCGCCGCGGCCGCGCACCTCGGGTTCGGAAGGGCTTATTCCGGCGGCAGGGCGAGGATCCGGGCGTACAACCCGGTGCGCGAGCGCGACGGGTGGGCGAGCACTCACACGGCGATCGAGATCGTCAACGACGACATGCCGTTCCTGGTCGACTCGGTGACGATGGAGGTGAACCGACAGGGGCTGACGCTGCATTTCCTCGCGCACCCGGTGCTGCGCGTCGCGCGCGACAAGAAGGGCGAGGCGATCTCGGTGGCGAAGCCGGCAGAGTCGGCGGACGGCCGCCTGGAATCCTTCATGCGCCTGGAAGTCGACCGCCAGGTCGATCCGGCGCGGCTCGCCGCGCTCGAGGCGGCAATCGCGAAGGTGCTCGCCGACGTGCGCGCCGCGGTCGAGGATTGGAAGCCGATGCAGGCGCGCATGACCGATGCGCTCTCGCGCCTGGACGCTGCGCGTAGCGGCGTGCCGGCCGCCGAGATCGAGGAGGGGCGCGCGTTTCTCGCCTGGCTGGTGGAGGATAACTTCATCTTCCTCGGCTGCCGCGACTACGAGATCGCGCACGTCGGCGGCGCGGACGTACTGCGCATCGACCCGGGCAGCGGGCTCGGCATCCTGCGCGAGCGCCCCGGCGAGGTCGTGTCGACGAGCTTCGCCACGCTGCCGCCCGAAGCGCGCAAGCGCGCGCGCGTGAAGGAGCTGCTGGTGCTCACCAAAGCGAACTCGCGCTCGACGGTGCATCGGCCCGGCCATCTCGACTACGTCGGCATCAAGCACTTCGACGCCAAGGGCGAGGTGCGCGGCGAGACGCGCTTCCTCGGGCTCTACACGCACAAGGCGTACGCGGCGAACCCGGTGCAGGTGCCGCTTTTGCGCCGCAAGCTCGCGGCCGTCATGGAGCGCGCCGGGCTGCTGCCCTCCGGCCACAGCGGCAAGGCGCTGGTGTCGATCCTCGATACCTACCCGCGCGACGAGCTGCTGCAGATCGGCGCCGACGACCTCTACCGCCACGCCGTGGCGATCCTCCAGCTCGGCGAGCGCCCGCGGCTGCGGCTGCTGGTGCGCGAGGACGCCTACGGGCGCTTCGTGACCTGCCTGATCTTCGTGCCGCGCGAGCGCTACAACACGGAGCTGCGCCAGCGCTTCCAGCGCATCCTGACCGAGGCGTTCAACGGCGCGTCCTCCGAGTTCGACGTCGACCTGTCGAGCTCGACGCTCGGCCGTATCCTGATGCGCATCCGCACCAGGCCGGGCGAGATGGCGGGTACGCCCGATCTTAGGGCGCTCGAGGCACGCCTGGTCGAAGCGATGCGGCGTTGGGAGGACGACCTCTACGTCGCGCTCCTGGAGCGGCACGGCGAAGCGCGCGCGAACGAGCTGTTTCGCGTCTATGAAAAGGCATTCCCCGCGAGCTACCGCGAGGAGTACTCCGTGCGCGAGGCGCTCACCGATATCGAGATGCTCGAGTCGCTCGATCCGGCGCGCGACCTCGGCATGAACCTGCACCTGCGCGCCGGGGGCAGGCCCGGCATGCTCAACTTCAAGATCTACCGCCGCGGCAGCGGCGTGCCCCTCTCCGACAGCGTGCCGATGCTCGAGCGCCTGGGCGTGCGCGTGCAGTACGAGCATCCGCACCGGGTCGACGCCGCCGGCGCTCCCGCGGCGCGAGTGGTCGACTTCGGGCTGGTGCCCCCGCCCGGCGTGAAGCTTGAGGTGGGAGCGGTGCGCGACGCCTTTCACGACGCCTTCCTCGGCACGTTCTCCGGCACCATCGAGGCCGATAACCTCAATCGCCTGGTGCTTTCGGCAGGCCTGTCCGCCCGCGAAATCACCGTGCTGCGCGCCTATGCGAGGTACCTCAGGCAGGGCACTTCCACCTTCAGCCTCGCCTACGTCGAGCAGGCGTTGACCGCCAACCCACGCATCGCCGCGCTGCTGGTGCGGCTCTTTTCCGCCCGTTTCGGCGGACAGGGCGACGAGGCGAAGCTTGCCGGGGAGATCTCGGCCGCGCTGGACGAAGTGCAGAACCTGGACGAAGACCGCATCCTCAGAAGCTTTCTCGCCGTCATCCAGGCGACGACCCGCACCAGTTACTTCCTGAACCAGCCGTACGTGTCGTTCAAGCTCGACCCGAAGCGGGTGCCGGGGCTGCCCGAGCCGCGGCCCATGTTCGAGATCTGGGTGTACTCGCCGCGGGTCGAAGGCGTGCACCTGCGCGGCGGGCGCGTGGCGCGCGGCGGATTGCGCTGGTCGGACCGCATGGAGGACTTCCGCACCGAGGTGCTCGGCTTGATGAAGGCGCAGATGGTCAAGAACGTCGTGATCGTGCCGGTGGGCGCCAAGGGCGGCTTCGTAGTCAAGCGGCCGCCCGCCGAGCGCGAGGCGTACCTCAAGGAGGGCGTCGCTTGTTACCAGACCTTCCTGCGCGGGCTGCTCGACATCACCGACAACCTGGTCGGCGGCAAGGTGGTGCCGCCCAAGGGGGTCGTGCGCCACGACGCCGATGATCCCTACCTCGTGGTCGCGGCCGACAAGGGCACGGCGACCTTCTCCGACCACGCCAACGCTGTCGCCAAGGAATACGGCTTCTGGCTGGGCGACGCGTTCGCCTCGGGAGGCTCGGCGGGCTACGACCACAAGAAGATGGCGATCACCGCGCGCGGCGCCTGGGAGTCGGTGAAGCGGCACTTCCGGGAGCTCGGCGTCGACACCCAGAACCAGGACTTCACGGTCGCCGGCATCGGCGACATGTCGGGCGACGTATTCGGCAACGGCATGCTGCTCTCGCGCCACATCCGGCTGCTGGCAGCGTTCGACCACCGCCATGTCTTCCTCGATCCCTCGCCGCAGGCGAACGCAAGCTTCGAGGAACGAAAACGTCTCTTCAACCTCCCCCGCTCCTCTTGGGCCGACTACGACCCGAAGCTCATTTCCAAGGGCGGCGGCGTATATCCGCGCACGGCGAAGTCGATCCCGCTTTCCCCGGAGGCACGCCAGGTCCTGGCGGTGGACGCGTCGAGCCTCACCCCGAACGAGCTCATCAGCGCGATCCTCAAGGCGCCGGTGGACCTGCTCTACAACGGCGGCATCGGCACCTACGTCAAGTCGAGCGCGCAATCGCACGCTGAGGTCGGCGACCGAGCGAACGACGCCATCCGGGCGAACGGCGCCGAGCTGCGCTGCAAGGTGGTGGCCGAGGGCGGCAACCTCGGCTTTACCCAGCTCGGGCGCGTGGAGTACGCGCTGAAAGGCGGGTGCATCAACACTGACGCGATCGACAACTCGGCCGGCGTCTCCTGCTCCGACCACGAGGTCAACATCAAGATCCTGCTGGGCGCGACCGACCTCGGGCTGGAAACGCGCAACCGGCTGCTCGCCGACATGACGGACGAGGTCGCTGCGCTCGTGCTGCGCGACAACTACTTCCAGAACCAGAGCCTGTCGGCGTCGGGCGTGCTGGCGGCGAGCCTGCTCGACCCGCAGGAGCGCTTCATCCGGCACCTCGAGAAGGCCGGACGTCTGAACCGCGCGCTCGAGTTCCTGCCGAGCGACGAGGAGTTCGCCGAGCGGCGCGCGGCGAAGCTCGGCCTCACCTCGCCCGAGCGCGCGGTGCTGCTCGCCTACTCCAAGATCGCGCTCAACGAGGCGCTCGCGGAGTCCGATGTGCCCGACGACCCGTTCATCTCTACCGCGCTCGAGCGCTACTTCCCGGTGCCGCTGCGCAGCCGCTTCCGGACCGAGATCGAGGCGCACCCGCTGCGCCGCGAAATCATTGCCACGCACGTCACCAACAGTATGATCAACCGCGTCGGCTCGACCTTCGTACACCGCATGCAGGAGGAGACCGGCGCCGCCGCGGCCGACGTGGTGCGCGCATACCTGATCGTGCGCGAAGTGTTCGGCTTCGTGGAGCTGTGGCGCGCGGTCGAGGCGCTCGACTACAAGGTCCCCGACCGCGTCCAGACCGCGATGATCATCGACGGCGGGCGCCTGATCGTGCGCGCCACGCTGTGGTTCCTTCGCCACCGCTCGCATCTCGGCGACCTGACGCGCGCGATCGGGCATTTCCGGCCCGGCGCCGAGCGCATCGCCTCCGCGCTGCCGGAGATGCTGCCGGCTGCCGAGAAAGCGGGATTCGACGCCGCGGTCGCGCGCCTGCAGAGGGAAGGCGTGCCCGCGGAGCTCGCGCAGCGCGCCGCGGGGTTCGACGCCATGTTCAGCGCGCTCGACATCGTCGAGGTGGCCTCGGGCCTGAAGCGCGAGATCGATGCGGTCGCGCGCGCCTATTTCGCGGTCGCGGGCGAGCTCGAGTTTTCCTGGCTGCGCAGCGCGGTCGGCATGCTGCCGGGCGACGACCACTGGCACACCCTCGCCAAAGCGGCGATGCGCGACGAGCTCGCGGCTATGCTGCGCGCACTCACCGAGGACGTGCTGCGCACGCAGGCGCCGCGCGCCCAGGACGGGGATCTCGCTGGCTGGAAAGCGCGCAATGCCGTGCCGCACGAGCGCTTCCGCCAGGTGCTCGCCGACCTGCGCACCGCCGAGGCGCCCAGCCTCGCGATGGTGTCGGTCGCGCTGCGCGAACTGCGCAACCTGAGCGCCCGCTAGGCACCTAGCCGTACATGATCCACCCGAAGCCGCTGCAGGCGCTGCAGACCTGGGTTCCCACCTTGCCGGTCGCCTCGCAGGACTCGCATTGGTCCCACAGATTGGTCATGGCGCTCTTGTAGATGCCGTAGCAGCGCCGGCCGTTGACCACATGGCGGCAGCGGTGGTTGAGATGCTCGAGCCCGTTCGCGAGCCCGTGGCAGACGTTGCAGGCTGCCGTTGGCTTCTCTTTCTTGGTCCCACGCATGGCTCCATCCTCTCCGAGGGCCAAGCCGCCCGCCAAGGCACTATGATGCGTTCCTGAGGAACCGATTGGTCGATCTGGATTTCAGCAAGACCTAGCGCTGGCAGCCCGGCAATACGACGTAGCAATCATCGGCGGCGGCGTGATCGGCTGCGCCGCCGCGTATTTCCTGCGGCGTGCCGGCGTCGGGCGCGTTTGCGCGATCGAGCCCGATCCGACCTACGCGAAGGCGGCGACGCCGCTGGCCACGGGCGGCTGCCGTCGGCTGTTCGCCTTGCCGGAGAACATCGCGATGTCGCATTTCAGCATCGAGTTCTTCAAGTCCCTCGCCGAGCCCGACGTGCAGTGGAAGCAGCAGGGCTACCTGTTCGTGGTCGGCGCGGGACACGAGAAGGTGCTCGAAGCGAACTTCGGCACGCAGCAGGGCATGGGCGTGAAGGTCGAGCTCATGGACCGTCGGCAGATCGCCGAGCGCTTTCCCTGGATGCGCTCGGACGACCTCGCGCTCGGCGTGCTCTCGCCCGAGGACGGCTGGCTCGATCCGAACAGCGCGCTGCAGGGCCTGCGCAAGAACGCGCAGGCCTTGGGCGCCGAGTTCGTGCGCGACCGGGTGGTCGAGCTCTATGTGAGCGGCACGCGCCTGCGCGAGCTCGAGCTCGCTTCCGGCGCGCGCATCGGCGCCGAGGCGGTGATCAACGCCGCCGGCTGCTGGGCCGCGTCAATCGCCAAGCTCGCGGGCATGGAGCTGCCGGTGAATCCGATGCGCCGCTTCGAGCACTACGTGGAGCTGGGCGACGCGCTGCCCCCGATGCCGCTGATCAAGGACCCCGAGCGCCTGGTGATCCGCCCCGAAGGCAAGGGCTACTCGGTGGGCCTGATCAATTCGCGCGAGCCGCGCGGCTTCAACTTCGACCTCGACCCGCACTACTTCGAACAGGTGGTCTGGCCGGCGTGCGCAGCGCGCATCCCGGCGTTCGAGAAGCTCAGGCTCAGGCGGGAATGGGCGGGTCTGTACGACGAATGCGAGCTCGACGGCAACATGATCCTGGGCAACTGGCCGGGCAGGCTTGACAACTTCTACGTCGCCTGCGGCTTCTCCGGGCACGGCCTGATGCACGCGCCGGCGGTCGGGCGGGCGCTCGCCGAGCTGATCGCGAAGGGCCGCTACGAGACCCTGGACCTGGCGCGTATGGGGTATCAGCGGGTGCTCGACCAGGCGCCGTACGCCGAGACCGGAATCATCTAGGGCTGTCAACTGCGTTAGAATTTTCGCGTTAAGCAACAATCGACAACCTTCGAGGAGAAGTCATGAACCGCACTCTCGCTTTGCTGGCTGCGCTGGTGTTCGCGTCGAGCGCCGCCGCCCAGGAAGGCACGCTAAAGAAGATCAAGGACTCGGGCGCGATCACCATCGGACACCGCGATGCCTCGGTCCCGTTCTCGTACTACGACGACAAGCAGCAGCCGGTCGGCTACTCGATGGACCTCTGCGCGCGCATCGTCGAGGCGGTGAAGAAAGAGGTCGGCGCGCCCAATCTCAAGGTCAACTACCAGCTCGTCACCTCGGCCAACCGCATCCCGCTGATGGCGAACGGCACCATCGACCTCGAGTGCGGCTCGACCACCAACAACCTCGCGCGCCAGGAGCAGGTCTGGTTCGCGACTACGCACTTCGTCACCGCCAACCGCTTCGTGTCGAAGGGCAGCTCGAAGATCAACAAGCTCGCCGACCTCAAGGGCAAGACCATCGTGTCGACGGCGGGCACCACCAACATCAAGCAGATCACCGAGATCAACGGCGAGCAGAAGCTCGGCATGAACATCATTTCGGCCAACGGGCACGCCGAGGCATTCCAGATGGTCGAGACCGGGCGCGCGGTGGCGTTCGTGATGGACGACATCCTGCTCTACAGCCTGGTGGCCCAGTCGCGCAGCCCGAAGGACTACGCGATCTCGGCCGAAGCGCTGTCGGTCGAGCCCTACGGGATCATGGTGCGCAAGGACGACGCCGCGTTCAAGAAGGTGGTGAACGGCGCGCTCAACGCGCTGTACAAGTCGGGCGAGATCAACAAGATCTACGACAAGTGGTTCCAGAAGCCGATCCCGCCGAAGAACATCAACCTGAACGTGCCGATGAGCGCGCCGCTGAAGAAGGTCATCGCGAACCCGACCGACTCCGGGGATCCGAACGCTTACAAGTAGTCCGTAGTACGCAGTAGCGGGAGGCGCGCGGTAGAAGCGTGGGATACAACTGGCACTGGAAGATCCTGCTTGAAACGGAGCCCGGCGGCACGGGCTCCTATCTCCAGTACCTGATCGTCGGTCTCGGCTGGACGCTCGCCACGGCGCTCGCCGCCTGGATCATCGCGCTCACGATCGGCGCGCTGGTGGGCACGCTGCGCACCACCCCGTATACCTGGGTGGTGCGCACCGGAAATCTCTACGTCGAGATCTTCCGCAACATCCCGCTCATCGTGCAGATGTTCCTGTGGTTCTTCGTCATGCCCGAGCTGGTACCGCAGGAACTCGGCGACTGGATCAAGCAGATGCCGCCGCCGTGGGGCTCCTTCATCCCGGCGGTGCTGTGCCTGGGCATCTTCACCTCGGTGCGCATCGCCGAGCAGGTGCGCGCGGGGATCAACTCGCTGCCGCGCGGCCAGCACATGGCCGGCACCGCGCTCGGGCTCACGCTCGGCCAGGCCTACCGTTACGTGATTCTGCCGCAGGCGTTCCGCATCATCCTGCCGCCGCTCACCTCCGAATCGATGAACATCATCAAGAACTCGTCCGTGGCGCTGACCATCGGGCTGCTCGAGCTCACCGGGCGGGCGCGCGCGATGCAGGAGTTCAGCTTCCGCGTGTTCGAAGCGTTCGCCGCCGCGACGGTGATCTACCTCCTGACCAACCTCATCGTCGTGCTCGCGATGCGGGCGCTCGAGCGCAAGGTCCGCGTGCCCGGCCTCATCGCCGCCGCAGGCGCGCCGCAGGCGGGGCACTAGGCATGGATTCCGGCTTCGACTTCGACGTCATCCAGCGCTCGTGGGGCTACCTGTTCCGGGAGGGGATGACCTTCACCGTCACGCTGACGCTGCTGGCGATGACCGGCGGCATCATCTTCGGCACGTTGCTCGCGATGATGCGGCTGTCGGCCTTCAAGCTGCTGTCGATGCTCGCCGGCGGCTACGTGAACCTCATGCGCTCGGTACCGCTGGTCCTGGTGATTTTCTGGTTCTTCTTCCTCGTGCCGTACATCGGCGCATGGATCACCGGTGCCGACCGCCCGGTCCAGGTCGGCGCCTGGCTCTCGGCGGTGGTCACCTTCACGATGTTCGAGGCGGCGTATTACTGCGAGATCATGCGCGCCGGCATCCAGTCGGTCGCGAGGGGCCAGGTATGGGCCGGTTACGCGCTCGGCCTCAACTACTGGCAGACCATGGGCCAGATCGTGCTGCCGCAGGCGTTCCGCAACATGCTGCCGGTGCTGCTCACGCAGACGATCATCCTGTTCCAGGACACTTCGCTCGTCTACGTGATCTCGGCCACCGACTTCCTCGGCGCCGCCTCCAAGGTCGCCAACCGCGACTACCGCCTGGTCGAGATGTACACGTTCGTCGCGATCGTGTACTTCATCATCTCCTATTCCTTGTCACTCCTCGTCAAACGGCTTCAGGACAGGATCGCCATCATCCGATGATCTCGATCAGGAACGTCAGCAAGTGGTACGGCAGCTTCCAGGTGCTCACCGATTGCTCGACGAGCGTCGCCAAGGGCGAGGTGGTGGTGGTCTGCGGGCCTTCGGGCAGCGGCAAGTCCACCATCATCAAGTGCGTGAACGCGCTCGAGCCGTTCCAGAAAGGCGAGATCACCGTCGACGGCGTCGCGGTGGGCGATCCGAAGACGGACCTGCCGAAGCTGCGCTCGCGCATCGGCATGGTGTTCCAGAACTTCGAGCTGTTCCCGCACCTGAGCGTGACCAAGAACCTCACGCTCGGGCAGGTCAAGGTGCTCGGCCGCACCGAGGAGGAGGCTCGGCAGAAAGGCCTCAAGCTCCTCGAGCGGGTCGGCCTGAGCGCGCACAAGGACAAGTTCCCCGGCCAGCTCTCCGGCGGCCAGCAGCAGCGCGTCGCCATCGCGCGCGCGCTGTCGATGGACCCGATCGCGATGCTGTTCGACGAGCCGACCTCCGCGCTCGACCCCGAGATGATCAACGAGGTGCTCGACGTCATGGTCGAGCTCGCGCAGGAAGGCATGACCATGATGGTGGTGACGCACGAGATGGGGTTCGCGCGCAAGGTCGCGCACCGCGTGATCTTCATGGACACGGGCCGCATCGTCGAGGACGCGAAGAAGGACGATTTCTTCGGCACCCCGCGCTCCGAGCGCGCGCAACTGTTCCTCTCCAAGATCCTGCACCACTGATGCGCGGGCCGGTGACGCGCTTCGCGCTCGTTGCCGCCCTGTGGATGTGTGCTGCGGCCGCCTGTGCGCAGGGCAAGCTCGTGACAGTCGGCGTACTCACCGCAGTTTCCTCGGGCGCGTACGCCGCACGTCTTGAGCAGCTCCGCAAGGGCTTGCGCGACCTTGGGTATGTCGAGGGTCGCAACCTCAGGCTCGAGATGCGTTACGCCGACGCAAAGCTCGAGCGCCTGCCGCAGCTCGCGGCCGAGCTCGCGGCGATTCCCGTGGATGTCCTAGTCACGGGCGGTTCGCATGTCACGCGGGTCGCCCGAAAGGCGACGCGAAACGTGCCCATCGTCATGGCGTGGGCAGGCGACCCCGTGGGTGGCGGCTTGGCAGACAGCCTGGCGCGTCCCGGGGGAAGAATCACCGGCCTGACCACCCTGTCCCCGCAACTGGGCGGAAAGCGCCTCGAGATCCTCAAAGAGATCCTGCCGAACATGAGCGATGTGGCGGTGCTATGGAATCCGGACGTCCCGGAACGCGTCATCCAATTCAAGGAGACGCAGGCGGCGGCGAAGCGCCTGCGCATTACGGTTCATTCTTTTGAGGCGCGGCGGGCGGAGGAAATCGAGCCCGCGCTCAAGGCGCTCGCGCAGAAGCGCCCGGACGCCATGATCGTCCTGAGCGACGCGCTGCTCGAAGCACACGTGCGCGCAATCGCCGAGTTCTCGGTGACGCACAAGCTTGTCGCCGCGCACCAGACGCGCAACGCCGCATACGGCATGCTCTTGACCTACGGCCCCAACCATGTGGCCATGCACTACCGCGCCGCCGCCTACGTCGACAAGATCCTCAAAGGCGCCAAGCCGGCGGAATTACCGATCGAGCAGCCGACGCAGTTCGAACTGGTGATCAATCTCAAGGTCGCGAAGGCGCTCGGAATCCCCATTCCGCAATCAGTGCTGGCGCGCGCCGACGAGGTGATCCAGTAGTTAGCGTTTCTCGAACTTCTCGAGAATCGCCTCGGGAATGCGGTAGTCCGGATAGCGCTTGCGGAATTCCGCGAGCTCGCGTTCGGCTTCGTCGTGCCGGCCCTGCCGTTTCAGGTCGTCGATGCCCTGCAGCCATTGCTCAGGAGACGCTGCCGCAAACGCCGAAGCTGCCCCAATTGTCGCCTGCTGGCGCATCGCGCTCCGCGCCTCCATGCGTGCCTGCGGCGCAGCCTCGTCGGCGCGCCGGGATTCGCGCATCCCGCTGACGGCATCCTGCGCCGGTGCAGGGGCGGATGCGGCAGGCGGGGGCGCGGCGGGCGGTGCTGCCGGCGCCTGCTGCGACTTCTGCAGGTCCGCGAGGCGCTCGGCATCGCGCTTGGCGCCCAGCTCGCCCGCATCGGAAGCGGGCGGACGGGCGGGCGCCGGTGCGGGCGCGGGTTTCGGATCGGGGACATAAAGGTTGTCCTGTGCTTCCCGTGCCGGCGGCGGCGGGGAGGCAGGTGCCTCCGCGACCTCCAGGTCCGACCGCTGGCGTTCAACGTGAATCGTGACGGCAACGGCCAGGACGATGACTGCGGCCGCGGCGAGCGGGAAGTACCAGCGCAGCCGCCCGCTCGGCACGACGAGCGGCGCGGGACGCGTCTGCACCGCGCGGCGTGAAGCGGCGAGGATCGCATCGTCGAGGCGAGGCGGCGGCTCCTCGCGCGACAGCTCGCGATAGCGCTGCGAGATTTTTTGCTCGTCACTCATCGACGACGGCTTTCAGTTTGGCCATTGCGTACCGCAGGCGGCTCTTCGCCGCCTCCTCGTTGGTCCCGGTTGCCGCGGCAATCTCGGCGACCGTGAGGCCGGATTCCTCGTGCAGCAGGAAGGCTTCGCGCTGCGCCGGCGGCAGCGCTTCGATCGCCTGCAGCAGGCGGGCGAGCGCTTCGCGCCCCTCGGCCCGTCGCGCGGGGTTCGCGCTTTCCACGGCCACGTCCTCCGCATCCAGGGAAGCGAGGCTGAGCCCTTTCTTGCGCCAGTGGTCCACGAGCAGGTTGTGGGCGATGGTGTAGAGCCACGTGGTGAAGCGCGCCTGCGGCGCGTACCGGCTGCGCGACTCGATCACGCGGATCCAGACTTCCTGGAACAGCTCCTCCGCGGCGGACCGGTGCTTGAGCGCACGCACCATGAACCGATAAAGCGGCCCGCGGTGGCGCTTGTACAGCGTCTCGAAGGCCCCGGCGTCGCCCTGGCCATAGGCGAGCATGAGCTCTTCATCCGGCGCCTCCATTCATCCACAGTTTACCCCTGGGGGTCGGGAACGAATCCGGGGAAGGGCCGCGGCCGCGGCGCAACGTGCAGCGGCTCGCGGATCACGCCGCGCGCCACCAGATTGGCGCGGCTGTCGTAATAGAGCGTGATCACTTCCGCCGGCGCGCTCGTCGCGCGCTCGAAGTTCACATGGACGGCGGGAGAATGCTCATGGCGGCCATGCCCGGTTCCCAGTCCCGCGTCGCGCTCCTCCGCACCCCTTGACCGGGAGGCTTCCGGTGCGATCGGCGCCATGGGCCGCGGTTCCTGCTTCCTGCGGAAGAGCGCGATGCCGATCACCCCGACGTCATCCGGCCGACCGGTGCGGGCCGCGTAGGAGTCGGGCAGCGCAGTGAAGTAGAACGCGGCGGTCTGCGCGAGGCTCCTGCGCCAGCCCTGGACATCGAGCGCGCCGCGCGGCGAGAGCACGTAGCCGCTTTGCGAAGGATGGGCGGTCTGGCCGGTAATCACGTTGACGCCATCGACGGACATGACGGCGAGCAGATCCTCCCGCAGACGGCTGGCGACCCGAATCTGGTACTCGTGGCCCGGCTTGCCCGCCACGTAGGCTCGGCCCTCATGACGGTAGACCTGCAGCCAGCGGCCTTCGCTGCGGTCATAAACCGAGATCTCGGCCAACCGGCCATACGCCAGCGCTTGCGTGGCGGCCGTGAATGTCGCTGCGGCAACTACGACTGCTCTTAGCGTTCCCATGCCTTCCCTTTCGTGAAGTGATCCAACGCATGAAACGAATCCGCTAGACGAAAGGGTTAAGGTGATTATTTCCGCGCCGCTCGCGTAGAATCCTTGCCTCGCTGAAGGAATCATGAAGAACGGCAAGGTCTTTCCAATCGCGGTACGCACGAAACCAAAGTACTCGTGCTCGAAGTGCCCCGCCTACTGCTGCAGCTATCCCGAGATCGAAGTCACGGCGCGCGATATCGAGCGCCTGGCGAAACACTTCGAGCTGTCCTACCGCGAGGCCGAGGAGCGGTTCACGAAGTACGACGCCAAGGAGAAGGTGCGCGAGCTACGCCACCGCCAGGACCGCATCTTCAAGTCGGTCTGCACCTTCCTCGACCAGAAGACGCGCAAGTGCACTGTGTACGCGGCGCGACCCGGCGTGTGCCGCGACTATCCGGACAGCCCGCGCTGCGGCTATTACGAGTTCCTCAAGTTCGAGCGCGCCCAGCAGGACGACGAGAAGTTCATTGCTTTGACTTAAGCGATTTCTCTCGGATTGCGCTCAGGGTCGTCGCGGGCGTGATCGCGTCCGGATCGATCTTCAGTTCGATGATCGCCGGCTTCCCGGAAGCCGCGGCGCGTTCGAAAGCGGGAGCGAAATCCGCGCTGCGCTCGACCGTTTCACCATGGCCGCCGAAAGCGCGCGCGTACGCGGCAAAATCCGGATTGCGCAGCTCGGTGCCGTAGACGCGACCCGGGTATTCGCGTTCCTGGTGCATGCGGATCGTGCCGTAGAGGCCGTTGTTGACCACCAGGGCGACAAAGTTCGCGCCGTACTGCGCCGCGGTCGCGATTTCCTGCCCGGTCATGAGAAAGTCACCGTCGCCGCAGAGCGCGAATACCGTGCGCTTCGGCTCGGCCAGCTTCGCCGCCACCGCGGCGGGATAGCCGTAGCCCATCGAGCCGTTGGTCGAGCCGAGCTGGGTGCGAAAACCCTTGTAGCGAAAATGCCGGTGCAGCCAGCCCGCGAAATTGCCCGCGCCGCCCGCGACGATCGTGTCTTCCGGCAGCCGTTCCGACAGCCAGCGGATGATCTCGCCGTACTGCACCGGGCCGGGCATCGGCCGCGGCTCGGTCCATTCAAGGAATTGCTTTCTCGCTTCTTCCGCCTGCGCTTTCCATGACGCGCTGTTGAACGTGACGTCTTTCAAAGCGTCGACGAACTGCTTCATCCCCGAATTGATCGCGAGCGCCGGGCGATAGACGCGGCCGAGCTCCTCCGCGCCGGCATGCACGTGAATCAGCGTCTGCTGCGGCACCGGCGCTTCGACCAGCGTGTACGCGCTCGTCGTCATCTCGCCCAGCCGCGCGCCGATCACCAGCAGCACATCGGCGCCCTTGACGCGCTCGGCGAGCTTCGGATTGATGCCGATGCCGACGTCGCCGGCGTAGTTCGGGCTGCGGTTGTCGAACAGGTCCTGGCAGCGGAAGGAGGTGCCGACCGGGAGCCCATTGCCCTCGATCCACCCCTGGAGCTTCTTCGCCGTGGCGCGGTCCCATCCGCCGCCGCCGAGCACGACAAAAGGCTTCTGAGCAGCCTTCAGCAATCGATCGAGCTCCTGGATCGCCTGCGGCGACGGCGCGGGGCGAACGACGTGGTGCTTGGGAACGTCGGCGACAGCCGCCTCGGTAAACAGCGTGTCTTCCGGCAGCGCGAGCACCACCGGGCCCGGCCGGCCGGCGACCGCGGTATGGAAGGCCCGGCTCACGTACTCGGGGATGCGCTCGACGCGGTCGATCTGTGCGACCCACTTCGCCATCTGCCCATACATGCGCCGGTAGTCGATCTCCTGGAACGCTTCGCGCTCGGCGAATTCGTTGGGCACCTGGCCGATGAAGACGACCATCGGCGTCGAATCCTGCAGGCCGGTGTGCACGCCGATCGCGCCGTTCGTGGCGCCGGGGCCGCGCGTCACGAACAGCACGCCGGGCTCGCCGGTGAGCTTGCCGAACGCTTCGGCCATGTAGGACGCGCCGCCTTCCTGGCGGCAGATGATGAAGCGCAGGCGATCCTGCAGATCGTGCAGGCCGTCGAGCACCGGCAGGTAGCTCTCGCCGGGGACGCCGAAGGCAAGCTTCACGCCCTGCGCGGCGAGCGCATCGGCCAGGATCTTGCCGCCGTGGCGGGTCTTCAGATCGGATTTCATGCCGTAACCTTGTCAAAAGCACGGCGCAGCTGCGCGCTGCACTCGGCCACCGCGGCGTTGGCGTTGTCGAGCACGCCGCCCATCAGGATGAAGCCGTGGACCATGTCGGGATAGTCGCGGTACGCCACCTCGACTTCCGCCCGCGCGAGCAGCTCCGCGTATTGCCGTCCCTCGTCGAGCAGCGGATCGAAGCCCGCGGTCAGCACGAAGGCCCGCGGCAGGCCTGCGTGGCTCTTCGCGAGAGCGGGCGAGGCACGCCAGTCGGCGTAGTCGGCCGGCCGCGGCAGGTAGTGCGCGCGAAAACGCTCCATCAGGGGCCGCGTCAGCAGGTAATCGCGGCCATTGCGGGCGAGCGATTCGGTCTCCAGGTTCTGATCCGTTGCGGGGTAGATGAGGAGCTGGAAGCAAAGCGCCGGCCCGCCGGCGTCCCGTGCGTGCAGCGCAACGACCGCGGCGAGATTGCCGCCGGCGCTGTCGCCGCCCACGGCGATCCGGTCTGATTTCGAATTCCTTGAAACGAAATCGGTCGCGGCGATGCAATCGTCGACCGCCGCCGGGAACGGCGCTTCCGGCGCGAGACGATATTCAACCGAGAACACCTCGCAGCGCGCACCGTTGGCGAGCTGCCGGCACAGCACGTCGTGCGTATCCAGGTCGCCGATCGTCCAGCCGCCGCCGTGGAAGTACACGAGCGCGGGCAGCACGTCGGTTTTCGCCGCCGCCGCCGGCCGATAGGAGCGGATCGGGATGCCCGGCGGCGCGAGCAACAGCCGCGTTTGCGCATCGGGGATGGTCTTCGGCCTTACCGCCTTGCAACGCTCGGCGTAGAGCCGCCGCGCCACGAACGGGGATACCTGGTCCAGCGTGGGCAGCGGCGAACGCGCGGCCGCTTCGAGCAATGCTGCGACCTGCGGATGAACGGGCATCCCTACTTCACTGCCGCAAGCATCTTCTTCAGACGTTCGACGAAGAACGGCGCGCATTTCATCATGCGCGTCTCCTGCGTCTCCATCAGCGGCCGGGTCTTGGCGAGATAGGCCTGCCAGGCCGGGTCGGCCTGCATCGCTGCGCGGCATTTGTCGCGCTGGTCGAGGCTGTCGTAGGCCCACAGGTGCACCACCATGTTCAGGCCGCCGACCTCGGTGAAGTAGTAGCCCACCATGTGCGGCAGGTGCTTCAGTTGAACCGCCATGCCCGACTCCTGGTAGTGCTTCAAGTACTCGGGCACGGCGCCGATTTTCAGCCGGTACATGCGCTCTTCGACGAACATGCTTTCGATTATAGTGGCCGCAAGATGGATGACATCAACACCCTGCGCCGCATCCTGAAGGAAAGCCGCGTCATCGCCGTGGTCGGGCTGTCGGCCGACTGGTACCGCCCGAGCTACTTCGCTGCCAAATACATGCAGGAGCACGGCTACCGGGTGATCCCGGTGAATCCGAAGTACGAGCAGGTCCTGGGCGAGAAGTGCTACCGCTCGCTGCGCGACATCCCCGAGAAGGTCGACCTCGTCGACATATTCCGAAAGAGCGCGGACGTTATGCCGATCGCGGAGGATGCGATCGCCATTGGCGCCAAGGTGCTGTGGCAGCAACTGGGCGTGCGCAATGAAAGCGCCGCAGCAAAGGCGCACGCCGCAGGTCTAGAAACAGTTCTAGACCGCTGCGTGAAGATCGAGCATGGCCGCCTGTTCGGCGGCTTGAACTGGGTGGGCGTTAACACCAAGATAATTTCGGCAAAGCGCCCGCGCTGGCTGGCCTACTAAACCCCGGCTGAGGTATCCTCTGCGCTATGGGGGGGCTCGTGCGAATACTCGAGGGGCGGTTCGGCAGGCTGGTGCTGAGCGACCTCGCCGCCGGCGAGGCCAGCGGCGCGCAGGCCGATCCCGCGATCCTCATGCAGCCCGGGAACACCGATCTCGTGTTTCTCAATCCCACCGAAAGCTACAGCGCCCCCGCCGCCACGCGCGTGCTCGCCTTGCATGCCGCCAGCGACTGGCTGCGCACGAGCTTCCCGGCGGTCTTTGTGCAGGGCGAGCCGCCGTTCAGCCAGGCGCGCGAGCCGATCACGCCGCGCATCCGGCGCCTCGCCGACACGTTAGCGGTGGAAGTGCTGAACGACCGTTTTGTATCCGCGGAGCGCCTCGACTTCCTGCTGCAGGAGTTGCTGCTCTCGATCGTCGAGACCTACCTCGCGCGGCGCCGCGCTTCGGCCCCGGCGTGGCGCGGCTCGCGTTTCGAGGACAGCCGCATCCGGCGCGCGATCGCGCTGCTGCGCGCGCGGCCGAACAAGGAATTCAACATGGACCAGCTCGCGAGCCAGGTCGGGCTCTCGCGCTCGCGCTTCTACGACCTGTTCCAGCTCTGCACCGGCTTCTCGCCGCGCGCCTACCTCGACATGCTGTGCGTCGAGACCGCGATCTCGCGATTGTCCTCGGGGCAGGGCAAGATCGCCGAAGTGTCGGCCGAGCTCGGTTTCTCGGCGCAAAGCAACTTCACGCGCTTCTTCCTGAACCAGGTCGGCGTGCCGCCTTCCGAGTACCGCCGCGCCGCGACGAAAGACAGCGCCGAGGCCCCCTTGGGCACCTAAACGGTGCGGCTGCGCCGGGCTGGTGCGCCGTGTCCGGGCGGAGTAGGCTAAATCCCCTAGCAGAAGCCACAT
>Ga0075430_100001372_pt1 | contig 19751 bp, 15 predicted proteins | sample RhiMetdeltSRZDD4_FD_75294 | JGI IMG/M metagenome (GOLD analysis project Ga0075430, IMG submission 75294) | Populus rhizosphere microbial communities from Tennessee, USA - Rhizosphere MetaG P. deltoides SRZDD4 | ecosystem: Host-associated > Plants > Roots > Rhizosphere > Soil | place: USA... | reverse complement strand
CGGGCAGCAGCATGAATCTGTTGCCAACGAAGAACTCGGCCATGGCATAGCCGGCCTGCACCTGCTCGTCGGCTTCGTACGCCGCGGCGTCACCTTCATGATCAAGTGCGATGGCGAGCCTCAGATAGGTCCCAACCCGCGCTCAGCCAGCGCGTGCAAATCCCGCGTGCCTCGTTCGAACAAGAAATCTCGCTTCTTCGAGCGCGATGCGCACAGCCATACAGAAGCCGGCTTCACACGACCATAGGCGCGAGGCTTGCGCGACCGTTAGCGTCAGACCAGGCGTTTCCAGATACTCTGCTCGTACACGCTCGATAGCCCGCGCGCAGTCGTCCGCCTGGTGGCTGGCTAGTCCGGGCGCCATGTCGTTCATCGATTACTCCGAGTGAGAACTCCACACCTCAGGTTGAGTGCCGACTGAGCATACCGACGAGGTGTCAACGTTCTTTCAAGGCCAGGAAACAACGAAGTAACGAGTGAATCCACCGGTTGTGGTTCGGCACGCGATGTGCGATCGATCAAGGCAATGGATTCGCTCAATATCACCGACGTCACGCGAATAGCTACCGAAGCGGCCGGCCAGCTCTCGTCGCGCCTGCAGGTCGTCGGTGTGACGCACGGAGCGGGAGATGGCGACTACGCCGAAATCGTCGTCGATGTTGAGGAAGGCCACAAGGAGCCGTCCCGCCTGTCTTTGGGTGTCTTTCGAAACACCTCGGCCTCGGTCTTACGCCTCGAGATCACGGACAAGCTCAGAACGAAACTTTGGCGCCGAGCTGCACTTGACGCGGATCGTAGGTCTGCGTAATCGTCCCAACTCTGAGCATGCCCGCGACGCTATCAGTGGTCCGCCAAACGCCTATGACGGATCTGTCACGTGTTTGTAACTCTTGATCTCGTCCGGTGATCTACGCCGCCCACGATCCGTTTCGGTAGAGTGTCAGGGCAACATCGACATTCCGCCGCAGGGCGTCCTTGATCGCCGGCCAGTTCTTCTCGCAGCGCAGCAGCGTCTTCCACGAGTAGAGGTGCTTGGCCTTGTGAAAGTCGCTGTTCGCTACGTACGGGTAATGCTTGAGGCTCGTGACCGAGAACAAGTCGTCGCGATTCGCTGCTTCCCAGACGTCGACGAGACCTGATAATTCCTTGCGGTGATCCCACAGATAACACGTACTGATTTCTACCCGCCGTGTGGTGCGGTGATGGGGATGGCACGCGATGCTCAACGCACCCTGCCGCTGAATCTCGCGAAGAATCGCATCGGCCTTCTGATCGGCGCTGATGTACTGTTTGATGTCGAGGGCAATGACGTGCGAGTTCATCCGGCCTCGAAGCCGGTTTTGCGTGATCTCGGCGCCCGGTATGACGAGCATGCCGTATTGATCGAGCGCACGCGCCGCTTCCTTGCGAATGTCTGCGAGATACGCCTCGAACGTTTCCTGCCGCACGCCGAACATGCGGCGCCCGAGGCTGGCCAGACGCCCCGCGCGCGCGAAGAAGTCTTTCTTCATCAGGATGTGATCGGTAATTGCAATCACGTCGAACTTGCCCGTCGATCCGTACAGATCGACGACTTCCGCGAGCGTCAGTCTGCCGTCGCTCCATCGGGTGTGCACGTGAAAATCACAAAGTAAGAAAGGCTCGTACCCGGGCATCAGGTCCTCACATCGAGATGGGTTGAGTCCTTGGGCCGATGATGCAACAGCTCTGACGTGAAGTTCCGCACGTATAGTCTGAACACCGCACGGTTGCCCATCGCGACGAACCGCCGGGCCGAGGTGTACAGATAGCAGTCGTAGTACAGCGCAACTCTGCCGGCCGCGTTCAGGCGTCGCCCAAGGTTTGTGTCTTCGCCATGAAATTCGATCGAGACATCGAACCCGCCGATCTTCTCCAGGGCCTCGCACCTGACCGCGAAATTGCCGCCGTAGAAGATCGTGCCGATGCCGAGCACGTACTTCACCAGCAGCTGTGTAGCGGGCGCGAGTGTGTAGTCATAGGCTCGAATCAGCGTGCGACCCCACCAGTTCCAGTCGTAGTACCGGTACGGGCCCGATAGGGCCAGAAGGCGTCGATCGCGAAGAAAGCGCTCTTCGATGCGCGCAAGCCACGTCAGCGGCGCCCGGCAGTCCGCATCCAGATACACGAGGACGTCGCCAGTCGCCTCGCGGCGTCCCGTTTCTCGCGCGACGACCAGACCTTTGCGCGGCTCGTCCACCACGCGCACGTGGGGAACCTGCTGCGCCACGGCGCGCGTCTCATCGGTGCTCGCATTGTTGACTACCAGGATTTCGTCCGGGATTCGGGATTGTGCGAGGAGTGAATAGAGGCAGGATGAAAGGTAACGAGCTTCGTTATGGGCGCAGACAATGACGCTCAGCCTCATCCCTCGACTTCGCTCGGGATGGCCTGATCGCAGGCGAATGGCCAGCGCCATCTCTGCGCCTGTGGTGCTACATCACGCCGTGGTATACCCACGCGCATACACCGAGGTTACGCGTCTCATGTGACGAGACGATCTCGAGGCTGAAACGGATCTGTAAAGTCTCCGCTTCACATCGATTGATCCTTCCCGTTCCACTGTTTTTGCACCGTTTTACCCGAGCCTTCACGCTCGACGCCTACGCTCTCCGCAGCGGTTCGACACGAGGCAACGTCGCCACGCCGGTCGGGCGCAGATGGGAGGCGATAGATATGAGATTGTCACCGAATCACACGAAGTGGGTCGTTGTTGCCGGACTGATGCTCGCGTGCGCTGTCACTTTCGCTGATGGCACGCGCTTTTCGGACATTACGCCGCTCGCGAGCTCGGTAGGCGCTACGGCAGACGAAAGCGCACCTATCACATTTGGCAATCCGGATTTCCTGCAACAGTCGATTTCCGACCGCTCCACGCAGCTGTTTGCGTTGAAGCCCAACTCCGGCAGCTGGGACATGATCACCTTGAATGAGACAGGCCCCGAAAAGGGCCGGTACCTTTTCACCGTCTTCGAAACGGACCAATCGGGCGTGCAGCGCCATGACCTGCTCACAGGTGAAACCGACACAATCTGGTACAGCCCGACACTGGCCGGTCACGTCAATTTCGATCCCTCGTTTTGGACACCGTGGGGGACCCTGATCGTGGGCGAGGAAAGCTGGTGCACAAACGCCACTGGATGCACGACGAGTCCGTACGGCCGTCTATTCGAATTCAAGAACCCTGTTGTTGCGCCCGCGATCTTCGACCCTGTCGGACCGAACAGCAATGACGGAGCGGACTTCGTGCACCACAAAGTGATCCCGCGTACTTCGCACGAGGGCATTCAGTTCGATCGGGACGGCAACATGTACTTCATCGACGAACTGAACGGCGGAAACATCTACAAGTACACCTCGGCCGCCAGCTTCTCGAGCGTCAAGAACGGTGCAGCCGACTACTTCGCCGCCGGCCAGACGTTCGTCCTGCGTGTCGGGAACGGCAACGTCGCGAATGCCACCGGCGCGTACACGTGGGTGCCAATTACGACCGCAAATGGCGCCGCGCTGCCAGGAGCGATCGCCATCACGGACACCAACGGCGTGACGTCGGTCGATGCTCGCAACACGACGAACCTGGCGGCCTTCAAGGGGACGGACTACCAGCGCCCCGAGGACATGCAGATTCAGACGGTCGGTGGAGTGGACTACCTGTATGTGACGACGACCACGACCAACGAGACGTACAGGCTCAACCTGAAGAAGAACACGATCTCAGTGTTCGCCGACAGACTCACCATCAACCTCGCGACCGGCGTCGCGGTCGGCACCAGTCTGGCCAACGTCGACAACCTTGCGATCGACCAGGATGGGAACATCTACATCGTTGAAGACTTCGCAGGTGGCGAAGGTGATGACATCTGGGTTGCCAAGGACCTGAACGGGGACGGGGATCTTGCGGATCCAAGTGAGGGTCTCGCGCGGTGGGCATCGAATGGCACGTTGGGATCAGAGTTCACCGGCTTGTACTTCGACCCATTCGACAAACGCCGGGCTTGGGTGAACATCCAGCATCCCGATAGCAACAACGACCGTACGATCGAAATTACGATTCCGTAACGCCCAACTGTCAACACCCAAAGCCCAATTCCCAAGCCTCGACTTCCAAGCCCAACGTTTCAACGGCACGGGAGTCAACTTGGGAGTTGGGAATTGGACGTTAGGCCTTGAAAACGTCTTGACCCTGCCTGGCCCCTCGATTACGCTCCCCCCGTCCGGCGGGTCCGTTCCTCCCCTGCATTCATGTTTGATTGGAACCGCCGACGGTGCCATTTCTACGCACTGCTCGGTTACGCGGCCGTCGCGGTGGTCTTCACCTGGCCGCTCGTCCCGAACATCAGCACGCATCTGACCGGCTCGCCGGCGGGCGACACCGGTGTGTACGTGTGGAACCAATGGGTGTTCAGGCACGAACTGCTGGATAACCACCATTCGCCGTACTTCACGGACAAGATCTTCTCCCTGAGCGGCCGCGCGAATCTCAGCCTTCACAACTACACCGCTTTCCAGGACCTCGTGGCTTTGCCGTTCATCAGCTGGTTCGGTGTCGTCACGACGTTCAATCTGGTGTACCTCCTGATGACCGTTCTGACGGGGTACGCAACCTTTCTGCTCGCCCGCCACGTGACGGGGGCATCGGTTGAAGCGTGGCTCGGGGGCCTGCTGTTCGCATGGAGCCCGATTCTCGTCACCAGGGGCGGCGCGCACTTCAGTCTGGTCGCCGCGGCACCGCTGGCGGTATTTCTCCTGCTCCTGCTTCGAGCAGCCGAACGTCAGCGCATACGCGATGCGGTGGCACTCGGCGCCACCTGCTGGTGGGCCGCGAGCACCGACGCGTACTACGCCGTCTACTGCGTCCTCATCGCGGCGGTGTTCATGCTCGGCCGCACCATGACGATTCAGCGGCAGGTGCGTCGGCGGCGCTTGCGTGCCGTCCCGTGGACGCTCGACGTCCTACTCTTCTGCGTAGCGGGCCTCGTGCTCTCGATGGCGGTCAGTGGCGGTTGGCAGCTCACGCTTCTCGGACGGGTTGCGAGCATGCGCAGCCTGTATACACCGATGCTGGTGCTGACACTGCTGGCGTGCATACGGGTGGCATGGTCATATCGCGCAAATCTGGCGCCGTTCGATATGGGTGTTGCGCTCCGCGTCATCCGCCTCGCCTCGGCGGCCGCCGTCGTCGCCACCGCGATGCTTTCGCCGGTGCTGTACGCAGTGGGAGTCAGAATCGCCGAGGGACACTGGGACACGGACCGGATCTTCTGGCGAAGCAGTCCGCACGGCATCGACATCGTTTCGTTCGTGCTGCCGAACCCGAATCACATTCTCGCTCCTGCCGCCCTCCGCGAGTGGCTGACCGGACCAAGCGCGGACCGTTACTTCGAGAATGTCGCTTCCCTGACATGGATCGCACCGATCGTCATGTTTGTCGCGTGGCGGAACGGATGGCGTATTCCACGATTCTGGGCCGGACTCGGACTCGTGTTTGGTGCTCTCTCGCTGGGCCCGTTCGTGCACGCGTTCGGTGTGAATACCCACGTTCCAGGTCCATGGGCGTTTCTCCGATATGTCCCGATCGTCGGTCTCGCCCGCACGCCCGGCCGCTTCAGCATCGTTCTCATGCTGGTAGTTGCGATTCTGTTTGCCGTTGCGCTCTCGTGGCTTGCTCGGCGGTGGCCCGAGCGGCGCCGGTCGCTCATCCTCGCAAGCGCCGCGCTATTGATCTTCGAGCTGCTGCCCGCGCCCAGACCCCTGTACTCTGCGGCGATTCCACGTATCTACGAGTCCATTGCCGACGCACCTGGTGACGTTCGCGTATTGGAACTTCCTAGCGGAGTCCGTGACGGCACGAAAAGCGTCGGCAACTTCAGCGCGCGAACGCAGTTTTTTCAGACCGCTCACGGCAAGCGGCTGATCGGCGGATACCTGTCGCGGGTGTCCCGCCGCCGCGTGGCGGACGTGCGCCGCGATCCGATGGTCGACGCACTTATTTGGTTGAGCGAGGGCCGCTCGATCGACGCGTCTCGGCAGCAATCGCTCATCGAAGCCGGACCGTCCTTCATACAACGAGCGAATGTTGGATTCGTAGTCATCGATAGCGATCGCACGCCGGACGCGCTGCGTGAGTTCGCCATCCAGGCATTTGCGCTTCAGCTCGTGGATCGAGACGACGTCTTCGAGCTGTACGCGCCTGTGCAACGCCCACCAGCCGCCGAACTGTCACAGGCGGGGCCTTTGCACTAAGCTAAGCGAGACCTTACGCGTTTCTGCGTGGTCCATCCAGATGATCAGCGACACGCTTGCCGTCATCCTCGGCGGCGGGCAGGGATCGCGTCTTTTTCCCCTGACCGCAACCCGCTCGAAGCCCGCGGTGCCGATCGGCGGAAAGTATCGTCTTATCGACGTGCCGGTCAGCCGATGCCTGCATGCCGATATCCGCCGCATTTTCGTGCTGACCCAGTTCAACTCCGCATCACTGAACCGTCATATCAACAACACATACCAACTCGACCGGTTCTCTGGCGGCTTCGTGGAAATCCTGGCGGCCGAACAGACACCCGATAACCCTCACTGGTATCAGGGCACTGCGGATGCGGTACGACAGGCGGTCCGCCACATCACGCAGCACGAGGCGGACCACTACCTCATCCTGGCCGGCGACCATCTCTACCGGATGGACTATTCAGAGCTGATCAGGACGCACAAAGACGCAACGGCCGACATCACGATCGCAGCGCAGCCTGCCGACCCGGAAGCGGCAACGCGGATGGGCATCTTCCGGTTCGACCCCGCCGGCCAGATCGTCGCGTTCGAGGAAAAGCCGAACGCCAAGCGTTTGAGCGAAATCGGCCGCAGCATTCCATTAACCGCTACGTTTGCCCGTCACCACGATGAACAGCCCTTCATGGCGTCGATGGGCATCTACGTGTTCAAGCGCGACGTGATTCTCGAGCTGCTCGAGCGCGAGCCGGGCCACGACTTCGGGCGCGAGCTCATTCCCGCCGCGCTGTCGCAGTACCGGGTGAGACCGTATCTGTACAGCGGCTATTGGGCCGACGTGGGCACCATCGAGTCGTTTTATGAGGCCAACGTGATGTTGGGACGTCCCGCTGCGCCGTTTCGGTTCTGGGACCCCACGTACCCCATCTACACCCACCTCCGCCACCTGCCGGGCTCCCGGTTCACGGACTGCACGGTCCGCAACTCGATCGTTGTCGACGGGTGCTTTCTCGATCGCTGCCAGATCGAAGAGACGGTGGTTGGACTCCGAAGCCATATCCGATCGGGTGGCCGAGTCACGAGATCCGTCCTGCTGGGGGCCGACTTCTACGAGGACGGCGTTCCGACACCCGGCCTTCCAAAGCTCGGCATCGGGCATGATGTCGTCCTCGACCGGGTCATCATCGACAAGAACGCGCGTATCGGCGACGGCGTTCGCCTCGTGAACGAACGACGCGTCGATTCCGCCGATGGAGACGGGTTCTACATCCGAGGCGGGATTATCGTCGTACCCAAGGGCGGGGTGATCGCGCCGGGCACCGTGGTCTGACGAGAACGCAGCACCGAGCACGTCGCACCCGGTCCGGCGCGGAGTTCAACGGTGCGACAGTGCGACGGTGCGAGGGTGCGAGAGTGCGTGCGACGGTGCGAGGGTGCTAAAGTGCGACGGTGAGTCGATACCGTCGCACCATCGCACCTCGCACCATCGGACGCACCGTCGCACTCTCGCACCATCGCACCGTCGCACCTTCCCACTGTGCGATCGATGGATTTATCGCTGCGCCGTGGCGGGCGCCGGTCGCACAAACCGCGAATCGTCTATCGGCGTTACCTCTACAGTATCAATCTCGTATTCCAGGATCGATTCTCGTGGACCGTTCACCGTCCATTCCATCGGTACCCGGATCCCATTCGTGACGTAGAAGTCGTCAAAGTCGATCCGAAACACGTGACAGCAGTAGTGCGACTTTTGCTGATACGAAAGGCTCAGTAGATACGCCGTATCCCGATCGAAGTACAAGCGCACTTGCGGCAGCCACTGCGAGCTGCCGGAGACGACCCACGCAGTCCTCTCCCCGACTTTCTCCTGTCCCTCGACCTTGAGGTTGGTGAGGAGTGTCTTGAACTGACTCGGGAACATAACCGCGTTCTCAAGCCTGGCCACTTCGACGAGGTCAGGTCGGAGGTCCGTCGCGGCCGCATTCCCCGCCCGTGTCCAGCTGGCCGTGCCGTTGTAGGTAGTAACGGCGTCGGCTGCAATGTTCCGCTGGACCGTCATGCGTTTCTCGGCACCCTTTGCCAAAACCTCGATCGGCGTCACGGTCGTGGGAGCACGCTCGGGATGCACTTGATCCAGATGCGCGTAGTTCGTCACGGTGCCCTTTAACGTTCGAGACTGAACCTTTGCGATCGCTTCTGCGCCGCCCAATGCTGCGGTATACCGTTCGAGGAGTTGATCGGCTGTTGGTGCCGTTCCAGCCACCTGCACCGGACCCGGCCGTCCCTCTTCTCCGTTGTACGGGAGCACCGTCGACGGCTTTGTGCTTCCCTGATGGCAGGTGAAGCAGGTCACGACTTCCCGACCCGCAAACTGGGTGCGGTTGATGTCGCTGACCATTTGAATCATTCTGCGGGCAATGGCCTTTTGCGGCTTGCTGTCGAGTTCGCGCTTCGCATTGTCCGCGTCGTGACAATAGACGCAGTGCACTCCCAGCGCGATCTCCATCAGCTGCATCGTCGGTTGCATCAGATGCGCCGGCATGCCCTTGAGGACCTGGATGTTTTTGTAAAACTGCTCCGCAGGCTGTGCCCCGGGCTGCTGCGCCGTCACGGACACCCCACCGGCCAGACCGACGATCAACACCAGAACCACGATCCAAAGCGCCCCCGGTGATTTCACGCTCATGTGGGCCTTCCTTTCAAACCGTCTGTGCGACGAGACTCTGAGTGTGTGTGGGCGAGATTCTGCGCCCAACGTTCTGGTGAGGCAAGGATAAAAACAGTTCTGAGTTCTGAGTTCTGAGTTCTGAGTTCTGAGTGAATCGATCTAGTTGCTTCCGAACGAGGGACGCGATGCGTTGATCGACCGTTCGATCTGCGCTCGAAGTGCCTGGAGTTTTTCGGGCGACCCTTCGAACAAGTGTTCCGGATACCGCGTGTCCGCGATCATCCGCTGGTAGATTGCAGCGCTCTGATACAGGTTCAGCCCCAGGCCGGCGAGGTATTGCAACCGCAGGTTCCGGTCGGTGTTGATGACGGCGTCTCGCAGCCAGTTGGCCATGTCCTGGCGGCTTCCTGCGTATGTGCCGAAGAGGTCGACGGCCGAATGAATGCCGATCTCGGAAAGCGACTGCTTGATCGGAGCCCCGCCGGGCGATGCAAGCCGTGCCTCCACGGCATCGACGTTGATTGGCTGATTTCCGAGCTGCCCGAAGAGCACCAGGTCGTACCCCTGGTTGTTGACGGTGTTGGCGAAGACTGCTCCGTTCGGGAACGCTTCCAGGAACGTGGCCACCTCACTCTTGACCGCCGCGTCGTTGCTCTCGTAGAGCTGCACGAACAGCGTGACGACACCGCCTGGGTTCAGGTGATCCTTCACTACCTGGAAAAACTCCCGCGTGTACAGCGTGGCAGCCCCCTTGACCCACGGATCCAACGGGTCCGAAGTGATGGCGTCGAACTTCTCGTCTGTGGTCAGAAGGTAATGCCGCGCATCATCCAGATGCACTCGAACCTTGGGATTACGAACGACGTCGAAGTTGTGTTCCGAAAAATACGTAGAGACGACGCGAGGGACGAGTGGCTCGATCTCGGCAATCGTCTCCTGCTTCACCATTGGATCGATCGACACCGCGCCAGCGGTCACTCCGGCGCCGCAGCCAATCACGAGCACGCGCGACGGGGTCGTCGGCACGAGCGTCGTAATATGACCGAGCATGCGTTGAAGACGCATGTCCTGTGGCTCGCTCGACGCCTGAATCTTCCCCGCGTTGTGGTAGTTGACGACCCCGCTCGGCGTGCGCGACACGGCGACGGCAGCAGTGATGCCCTCGCCGACGTACACGATCTGGTTGATACCTACCCACGTTGCCGCAAAGCGCCCATACGCGACGAGGAGCCCTGGCAAGGGAGGTACGGCGCGCGCGAGAAGGATGGCGCTAATGCAGACCACGCCCACCAGCACGACCGCCGCACGGGGACGCAACCCGTCTCGCGAGTTCTCGCCGGGCGTGAGGCCGACCAGGAGCAGGAGACCGGACATTCCAGCGATCCCGATCAGCACCTGCTGGGTCACCTGACTGCCGACCGTGCCGAGGAGCACCAGACCGCTGACGAGTGCTCCGACAATCGCGCCGACCGTGTTGGCGGCATACACGCTGCCGACGAGCCGGCCAGGATCCACTGATGTGGTGCGCGCAACCGCGCCGAGCGCAAGCGGAAAGCTTGCGCCCCACAGGAGCGTCGACGGGAGCAGCACCCAGATGGCGCGCATCAGATCCAGCTGAAAGTTGTAGCTCGGATTAGTCGAGATCGAGGGGTTGATCGGCCAGTACGGAAGCGACTCGCCGGTCGCGTAGGCTGCCCACGCAATCGTTATGCAGAGCAAGAGCTGACACCATCCGAGTGCGACACGCGGGCTGGGCAGGCGCCGCGCCATATCGGCGCCGATGGTGCTGCCGATGCCGAGACCGACGAGAAACACCGCCAGGATCAACGAAAACGTGTACGTCGTCGCGCCAAAGAGCAGCGAGAGGACGCGCGTCCATACGACCTCGGCGCCGAGGGCTGTCATTCCGGACAACGCAATCGCCACGTAAATCAGTCGCGATTCGGGCGAAGACAGCCCGGTCGAACTCTCCAGGAGGGCGGGCGTGTAGGACGTGACGCGCGCGATGGCAAATCCGAGCGCCGCCACGAGCACGTTGAGCGTCACCGCAACATACGTGGCCGTCGGCATGTCATACAGGCGCAGCAGATAGAAGCCTGCAAGGAGGCACCCGATCACCGCCCCGGTGATGTTGCCGCCGTAAAAGTACCCGAGCCATGCCACACCGCTCGGCGTGGCCTTCACCCATCGTCCGATGGCGGGAAGCGTCGCCCCCATCAGAATCGTCGGCGGGAGCAGGCAGATGCCGGCGACAATCGCGCGCAGAAAGAGGCTCGCCTGTCCCGTCCCCGCGATGGTCGTATAGAAGCCCCCGATGAGCGGAACGACCCACAGCACGATCAGCCCCGACGTCCCGATGCCGAGCTCCAGGGCCGCATAGACACGAAGTGGGTGATACCGAGGGCTGATGAACCGTGGAAGAAGGAAACTTCCAAGACACATGCCGCCCATGAAAATGCCGAGCAGAATCCCAAGAGAGACGGCCGAGGAACCTACCGACAGCTGAAGCAGTTGAAACCAGACGACCTCGTAAATGAGTGCCGCACAACCCGACCCGATGAAGAGCAGCAGCAGGACCGGCAGCCACCGACGGCCGGTTTCGACGTCCGCTACAGACTCCGACGCGGTATCCAAATAGCTCATCGTCCGCGACTATATCAAACGCCCGCAAGCTGCATGTGATAATCGAACTGGATGCGTACCACCGCAGAGCTCACTGGCCGGGCCGACCGCGATCGGCCGCTTCTTCTCATCGCCGAGGATGACGGCGCCCTGCGCGTCCTGTACGCGCGACATCTCTCGGTATGCGGCTTCGACGTCATTGAGGCGGCGAACGGAGCCGATGCCATAGAAAGCACCTCTGTGCGTCTGCCTGATGTCGTCGTGATGGATTTGAGTCTGCCGGTCGTAGACGGCTGGGAAGCCACGCGGAGGCTGAAGGCGGATACGCGCACCGCGCACATCCCGGTCGTCGCACTCACTGCTTACGACGGCTCGCCCGAGCTCCAACGCGCAACGCTCGCCGGATGCGATTGGTTCGTCCCGAAACCCTGCCCTCCCGACGCGCTGGCCGCGGAAGTCCGGCGCGTGCTCACAGGAAGCGAACAATAGCAGCCCGGGGTACTCGTCGCACCCATCACGAGCAACGGACCAACTTCCGGTCCGTCAGCTCGAACCGGATGGGAAACTGTGCCGCCAGACGCTCGCTGTGGGTGACGACAACGAGGATGTTCTGCTGGCGGTGGTGGAGATCGAGCAGCAACGACGCAACGACGGACGCCGACTGCTGATCCAGGTTGCCGGTCGGCTCGTCGCACAGCACGAGCCGCGGCTGGCGGATCAACGCGCGCGCAATGGCGACCCGCTGCTTCTCGCCTCCCGATAGTTCGCCGGGCCGGTGATCCACACGATCCGCGAGCCCGACCTGCTCGATGAGATGTCGAGCGCGGCTGCGGTCATCCACTCCGCCAGCGCCGTTCGATGCGACCAGAGTCGGCACGAGCACGTTTTCCAGCACAGAACACTGGGGCAACAGGCAATGGTCCTGAAACACGAAGCCAACTTCGGCGTTGCGAAATTCCGCCATCGCTTTCGGCGGTAGTGTGAACGCATTGCGCCCGTCGAGTGTCACGGTACCCGATGACGGCGGATCGAGCGCGCCGAGGACATGCAGCAGAGAGCTCTTGCCGCTTCCCGACGGGCCCGTCACGACAGCGGCCTCGCCGGGCGCGAGCGCAAACGTCACGTCAGTAAGCACAACTAGAGGGCCACGTGGCGTTGAATAGTGCTTGCTGACGTTGGAAACCTGGAGCACGGGTTACAAGAACCTGTAAGTCAAAGGGCAAAGGTCAAGAGTCAAAGACGCTCGGACTACGCAACCGACAACGAAGGGCGACTGAGGACAGACGCATAGACGTCGAGCAGCCGGTCGGCCGAATGCGACACGCTATAGTGAGTTCTCACGCCGTCGAAAGCCCGAGCTGCCATTGTCGACCTGTTCGCGGCTGAATTCCACACGGCATGAAGCCCTTCCGCAAGAGCGTCCGCGTCGTCGGGTGCGACCAGCAGTCCCCCGCCGGTACGCTCGACTACTTCGACAAACGCTCCACGTCGTGGCTGCACCACGGGGACGCCGCTGGCCATCGCTTCCAGCAGGAACATGCCCTTGGGCTCATCGTACGTGGCCGGGACGGAGAGGACGTCGAGCTGACGCAGGAACGCAATCTTCCCCGCACGGTCGAGCTCGCCGCGATACGAGAACTCCCGCCCGCATCCCGCAGCCTCGAGCGTCCGGCGCGCGTTATCGAGATATGACTGATTGGCGCGCGGAAGATAGCCGCCGACTTCCAGACGCATCGGCGTCGCAGCGGTTCGCTGCCGCAGGCGGACGTACGCCTCCGCGAGCAGCTGCAATCCCTTCTCGGGAGCGATGCGAGCGAAATACCCGACCGTGAACACACCCTGGCTCCCGGCCTGCGCCTTCTCGTATCCCTCCATATTGATTCCGAGCGGCACGACTGAGATCTGTGACGCAGGAATGGCCAGGTACGACGACATGAAAGCAGCACAGTAGTCGCTGACCGCCACGAACCGATCGATCGCACGCGTCTGTTCGCGTATCAGGGTGCGAGCCCGTTCGCGAAACGGTGCGACGAGCTCATCGAGGAACAGCTCCTCCCCCTGCAGCGTGCAGCACACGGGCCTCTGAAACACGCGCTTCAATGGCGCAGCGAGCGCAATGAGCAGCGAGTTCGGCAGGTTGATGATCTCGGGCAGCGGCTCTTCACGGATCCAGTCGATCAGCTTGTCGAACTCCTTGCGGAGCACTCCTCGTTCTCCCTGCAGCATCGAGATGGTCAGGTCGCCGAGCATGCGCGCATCGGTCGAGATCGCGCGGCTCGCAAAGGCGCCGATGATGCGAGGCGAATCCCACAGTCGATCGAGCAGGCGCGGGGTCCGTCGAAACAAGGGGACATGCTGCTGCAGGTAGACGCTGATCCCGCCAAAGAGCACGCGATCGCGACTGACGTTCGGCTCGTCAGGCCGGGTCGGCGTGTATACAGGTACCAGGGTGACGTCGTGGCCACGCGCCAGCAGCTCGCGCGCCAACGCGTTATCGCGAGTGCAGCTGCCGCAGTACATCCCCGCCGCGCCGGCCGTGATCTGGAGGATCTTCACTTCAAGTCACAAGTCACAAGGCATAACGCACAGAAACCGGAGACTCGTGAATCACGAATCAGGAATCAGAGCGGTGCTGTCTGAAATGCGCGTGCCCGGAACAAAAACTCCACGATATTGCCTTCGTGCGGCTGCAGCCAGTTCAGTTGCGTGGTTGGAACCGGACCCAGGTTCAATCGATCGATGTGCACCGCATCGAGCAGCTGACGACGGAATGCCTCGCTGCACGTGATGGCCGAGCCGACGAGCGTCGGCCCGATAGCGTCGAGCATCTTTGCTTGAGGACACTCGACGACCGTGACAAACGGAAACATGTACTCCTGTCTGGCAACGGCAGCGTCCGGCCTGTCCGCGTGGAGCACAGTCGGCAGAAGGTAATCTGCACGGCCGTCCTTGACGATGCGCGGCACCTGGCGATACTGCGCGGTCACGTCAGTAACGCCGGGCGCCGCCAGATCGGCGTCGATGGCGCGCGAGATCGCGTCAGCAGCGCCCGGGACGGTAAATGCCGCAAGTGCCGCCTCGGGGTGATCGGGCGGCAACGGTCGTACGGCCGCCAGGCGCTGCGCCAGCGCATCCGCGATCGCGCGTGTATGACGGCTCGCCCAGATCCCCGAGCAGTTGATGCAGCTTCGCCCGCTGTTCACGAAAACGCTCTCGACCATGACGTCGAGGTAGCGTTCCCATTGATCCACTTGATCGTCGCCAATGAGAATCTTGGAAAATCCCGGGCCGTGCGCCTGTACGCGCGGGTTGCCGCGGTAGCGCTCAACGGTGGCGCTCCCACCGAACACCAGGCTGCGACTGCAGTGCTCGAGCACCGCCGCACCCACGTCTGCCTGTCCCGGATAGACGGAGATCGCTTCCCGCGGTATCCCGGCCTCGAAGAACGCGCTCGCCATGCGGTACGGCGTCCACGGCTCCTGTGGGCCGGGTTTGAGGACGAGGCCAAGCTGCAGCGGAATGATCGGCAGCCACAGCGTGTGCACGCCTGGCGAATTCGATGGAAGCACGAGACCCAGTACGGGACTCTGCGCCTGATAGCTCACCGGAACGTTCCGCTCCTCGCCGTGGCCGCTGGTGAGGACATTGAAAGACAGAGCACGCGTCAGCGACACGAGGATGTTCCGCATCTCGGTGAGCACGAACGCATTCTTCTTCATGTTCGCGCGGCACATCCGCTCCGGCAGGCCAGTCGTCGCCGACTGCGCGCGTACAAACTCATCGGGGCTTTGTGTGCCGTCGCCCATCGGCAGCGTCGCCTGCATGTAGAGGCCGCTTGCCGCTCCGATTCTCTCGATGAGATCGTCTATAGGCATTGCGCGCAGGCAGTCGCGCGCCCTGGCTGCTTTCCGCATGTCGCGCTGGATGAGGCCGGCGTTGGCCCGGCTCACACGCGCGACGGGCTCGCCGGTGGCAAAGTGCACCACCTCGTCGACATCCATGCTCGTGTACGGCTCGCCCCAGCGGAGAACGGGTAAGTTCAACATCGGCTCTTGGCTTTAGGCTCTTGGCTTTAGGCTTCGATTCAAAATCGGGAATTTCGGGTTAAGCGTGCGAGTCCACGTATGCGACGCCCAAAGCCGAACGCCCAAAGCCGAAAGCCGCTCAATATACTCCCACCGTCGTCGCCTCGGCGAAGCCGTGGTACGGGCGTACGCCGCTGACGCCGTCCCAGGGATAGCGCTCGTGCGGTGGCTCGCGCTCACCTTCATCGCGCTCGAGGAAGCCGGGCATGAAGAATTCCCTTGTGAGCGTGGTCAGCCTGATTCTGCCGGTCTGTCCGTATTCCACGACTCGCTCGGGGTCGTCAAAATCGACCACCTCGATCACAGCGCGCGGCTGCGGTGCGTGATACGCGATCTTGTAGTTGTTGTGAGGGCCGGTGGGTGCGCTCGCCGCCAGTCCCATCAGCGTGTTCCCGTATGTCGGCGTCATATACGCGCCGTCCAGCAGCTCTTCGTGGGCGAAACGGTTCCACTGCGGCGTGAACTCGGTGCCCCCGGAAAAAATCCCGGTAATACCGGTCTTCCGAATCGTTGTGCCCATCGACTCGAGCCGCAGGGCGAGCGCTTCGAGCAGCTTGGGCGTCGTAAACAGGCACCTGATGTCGTGGTTCGCTGAAAGGACCGTGACCGCCTGGTCGATCACGTGATCCTTGTACGCCTGCAGATGCTCGCCCCAACCCTTCTTGATCAACTTGATGACCCAACGCGGGTCGAGATCGACACAGAAGCAGATGCCGCCGCGATACTGTGCCAGGTGCTCGACGGCCAGACGCAATCGCCTCGGTCCTGACGGACCGAGCATCAGCCAGTTCGACCCTTTCGGAAAATGCTGGTCGGGCAGAGTAAGGCTGAAGAGCTCGTAATCGACGCGGAAATCGTCGCAATTGATCCGGGTCTTTGGAATCCCGGTCGTCCCTCCTGTCTCGAAGACGAATACCGGCTTGCCCTCGAGCCCCCGCGGCACCCACCGCTGCACTGGTCCCCCGCGCAACCACTCGTCTTCGAACGCACCAAATCGCCGGAGATCGGCGAACGTCTTGATCTCGCGGCGCGGATCCCACCCAAGCGTGCTTGCGCGTTGGAGCCAGAACGGGCAGCCCGTTGCCGGATCGAAGTGCCAGTCGACGATCTCCCGCACCCACGCGTCGAGCGCCACACGGCTCGCTTCGCACAGATCCGCAGAAGCAGACGAGCTCGATTCAACCTGCATGATGGCCGGACCGGTAGTATAGTCCGACCGGCATTATCGAGGACCCCATGACCTCTGTTGAAACCCTTACCACCGCTCGTCCTCTTACGTCCGTGCAGTGGCTCATCTGCGCCATTGCGGCCATCGGATTCGCGTTCGACTCATACGAACTGTTGATGCTCCCGCTCATCGTCCGGCCCGCACTTGCAGATCTGCTTGGGGCACCGCCAAACAGCCTCGCCGTCAATGAGTGGGTGGGAACGCTCCAATACGTGCCCGCCGTCGCGGGTGGCATCTTCGGTCTGCTTGGCGGCTATCTCACCGACCTGCTCGGCAGACGTCGTGTGCTGGTGTGGAGCATTCTCTTGTACGCGTTGTCGGCGCTCGCGGCGGGATATGCAACCTCGGTAGGGTGGCTCCTCTTCTGGCGCTGCTGTACGTTCGTGGGTGTCTGCGTCGAATTCGTCGCCGCTGTTGCCTGGCTGTCGGAGCTCTTCCCCGACGCAAAGCAACGCGAGCGCGTTGTCGGCTACACGCAGGCGTTCGGGTCCATCGGAGGACTGCTGGTAACCGGCGCGTACTACATCATCGTCACGTACGGTCATTCGTTTCCCGAAGTGCAGGGCGGCCACGAAGCGTGGCGGTACACGTTGATCTCAGGCCTTCTGCCGGCCATTCCTCTGATCGCCATTCGTCCCTTTTTGCCGGAGTCGCCCACGTGGCGCGCGAAGAAAGCCGCGGGGACGTTGCGACGACCGAGTTTTGCGGCTCTCTTCACGCCGGAGTTCCGCCGCACGACCATCATCACCACCGTGATGATGGCCTGCGCATACGCGGCTGCATTTGGCGCCATCCAGCAGATGCCGCGCATCGTTCCCGGGCTCGCAGAAGTGGCACAACTGCCCCGCACGGCCCAGGAACAGACGATCAGCGGCGTGCAATCGTTCCAGGAGTTCGGCGGTCTTGCCGGAAGGCTGCTATTGGCCTTTCTGGCAGCGGTCATCATCAGCCGAAAGCGGCTGCTGTGGATGTTTCAGATTCCCGGACTGATTCTGGTGCCCCTCGTGTTTCTCTTCACGCCGACTGTGGGGCTGTCGCTTGCGCAGTGGGGCATCTTCCTCGTGGGGATGGCGACGATCGCGCAGTTCAGCTTCTGGGGGAACTACCTACCGCGCGTCTACCCGACGTATCTGCGCGGGACGGGCGAGAGCTTCGCGGCAAACGTGGGCGGCCGGATGCTGGGAACGATGGCGGCTCTTGTGACTGTGCAGCTCGTGACCGCGATGCCGGGTGGTTCCGTCCCGGTCCGCCTTGCGTACGCTTCGGCCCTTGTGGGCACGGCCGCATACGTCATCGGCGTTGCCGCAAGTCGCTGGCTGCCGGAGCCGAAGCAGGCAGGCCTCCCCGACTGACAGGCGATGCGAGGTGTTACTGCTGCGCTCGGCTGTTCGATCGCCATCGCTGCTGTCAGCACTGCCGGCGATTTCATGTGGGCGACGTGGATCGAGCGTCACGAGACCGTTTACGGGGTCACGCACGGCGCGCTGCTCTTCTGCGCAATCGGATTTGTACTCGGACTGATCGCGGGTCGGCCTCTTCCAGGCGCGGTTGGCGGCGTCGCGATCGGTGCGGCCGCCGCAACCGTGTACTACCTGCTCGCGCCTATCGCCGGCTTCGCGGCGATGTTCGTCGTCTGGGCAGGCACCTGGGTAGCGCTCGCATTCCTCTATGCGTGGCTCAGCAGACGCGGACCTGCGGGTGCCGTGTGGGCCCGAGGCTTGATCGCCGCAGTCGCGTCAGGCCTCGCCTTCTACTTGATCTCCGGCATATGGAGGCCATTCAACCCTGTCGGATGGGACTACGCGGTGCATTTTGCTGCGTGGACAGCAGCCTTCTTCCCCGGCTTCGCCGCACTGTTCCTCGCCAGGCCTTCCGTCATGAACTGACGAGGAATGGGCCACACAACAGGCGACCCCCACCCGCTACGACGGGTACAGCTCTTCCGCCACAGCCGCTCGCAGCGCCTCGGTCCTGCCGGCGAACAACTCCAGGGCCCGGACGTCCTGCGCCAGGCGCTCGATGATGTGACCGCGCTGAAAGCTGTCCACGCCTACGACCTGCGTCGCGCGCTCTACGGCCCGCTGAGCGGCTCCAGTGGCCATCAGTTTGGCGAGTGACGCTTCTGCGAGCGACGGAGACCCTGCCGTCGCAGCCTTCCACGTCATGAGCATCGCCGCGTCGAGCTCCGTCGCCGCGTCAGCCAAAAGGCCCTGCACCGTCTGCTCGCCAGCCGCGGCCGTATGAGCTGTGCGCGCGGTCATAAGCGCCTCTCGCAGCGCGCGGCCGCCCATGCCGAGGCCCGCAGCGGCCATGAGAATGCGGATGCGCGTCATGATCGGGAGCGTCGGACCAATCGGCTCGCACGCTGCGCGATCGAGCGTCACGTGTGCACATACGACGCCGGCGAGTGCCGCTGTCTGGATGGCCTCAACGCTCACTCCCGGTGCATCGAGTGCCACGGCGTAGGCCAGCCGCTCGGTATCGCGCCTTGGGCTGACCACTACGATCCCGCGCTCGGTTACAGGCGCTGCCCACGGCGCCCGACCGGACAGACGACCAGCTTCCTCCACCGGAACGTCGTCGGACGACAACCCGACTGCCACTACTTTGTCGCCGGTGAAGAGCGACGCAAATCGGCGGTCGCCCGCCATCGCGAGCGACGTTCCGCAATGCAGCGCGAGGACGACACCGGCGGCGGGCGCTTCGCCCGCAAGTGTCTGCACTGCCACCGTCACCGCAGACAGATCGCCTGCGGGATCAAGCAGCCCAATCTCGGCCGCCCCGTTCACGATGGTTGGCGCCGTCGCATCGCGACCGATCTGACGACCGAGCGCCGCACCCTTTTCGCGCCACTCGGTCTGAAGCTCGCTCAGATCGAAGTTCACACTGAGATTGTAGGTTAGGCTAGATT
>Ga0075430_100001369_pt1 | contig 19763 bp, 13 predicted proteins | sample RhiMetdeltSRZDD4_FD_75294 | JGI IMG/M metagenome (GOLD analysis project Ga0075430, IMG submission 75294) | Populus rhizosphere microbial communities from Tennessee, USA - Rhizosphere MetaG P. deltoides SRZDD4 | ecosystem: Host-associated > Plants > Roots > Rhizosphere > Soil | place: USA... | reverse complement strand
TCGCGGGATCAAACCATGACTGCCTCCGGGATGGTCATGGGAACCATCGCGTACATGTCGCCGGAGCAGATGCTCGGCGAAACAGTCGATGGGCGCGCCGACCTCTGGAGCCTCGGCGTCATGCTCGTCGAGATGCTGACCGGCGAGCACCCGGCGGGCGGCGACCACGCATCAGCGACACTCGCGCGCCGGATCGAGGCGCGGCACCCGGGCACCATGACCCCACAGGTGGCGCCCGCGCTGACGCAGCTCGTCGAGCGACTCACGCGACGAAACGCCGCGGAACGCTACCAGAATGCGGCGGACGTCATCGCGGATCTGGACGCGCTTCGCGATCGGATGACAGGCGCGCGGGCGCAGGCACCGGCGAGCAGCGCATTACGGAAGCGACTGGCGTTAGGTCTTGCGGGTGCCGTCGTGGTCGTGGCCGGCGCGGTTGGCGTTCTCCGCTGGACGGAGAACGCGCGCTCCGTCGGGACGCAAGCATACTCACTGGCGGTTTTACCGCTCAAGAATTATACGGGCCCGGATCAGGATTATTTCGCTGACGGGATGACCGACGAGCTCACCAGCACGCTGACAAAGATCGAAGCGCTCCATGTCATCGCGCATCAGTCCGTCCTGCAGTTCAAGGGATCGAAACTATCCGCACCGGCGATCGCGGAAAGCCTGAACGTGAAGTACCTCCTCGACGGCTCGGTGAGGCAGGAGTCGAGCTTCGTCAGGATCACGGCGAGCCTCACCGACGCCGAGCGGAACAGGCAGGTCTGGAGCACGACCTTCGAGGATGACAGGCGCGACGTGGTGCGACTCCAACGCAGAATCGCGTTGGCCGTCACGCAGGGGATCGCGGTCACGCTCACTCCGGAGGACCGGGCGCGACTCGCGCCCGCTCACACTCCCACTCCGGAAGTGTTCGAGCTGTACCTCAAAGGAACCCAGGCTCGCCACAAAGCGAACATCACCGGAGATTTCCGCGAAGCGATTCGTTACCTGAGCGAAGCAGTCGCCAAGGACTCTCTCTACGCGGCCGCGTACGCGGGGCTCGCCTCCGCCTACCTCGCCACCAACGACACGACCCGCGCCCGAGCGTTCGCCATCAAAGCGCTGGCTGTCGACTCGACGGTCGCCGACGTCCACATGGTCCGCGGAATGATCCGGCAATTCCTCGATTGGAACCTGGCGGGAGCGGACAGCGCGTTTCGCGAGGCCATTCGTCTCAACCCCGGCGACGCGGAAGCGCATCACGAGCGCAGCCTGCTTCTCTCGCGGTTGAAACTGTTCGATGAGTCGCTGGAGGAAGGTCGAGAAGCGCTCGCATCCTCACCTACTGTTGCTCGATTCATGAACGGTCTTGGCGAGGTGCTGGTGTTCAGCGATGACAGCGTGAAGCACGACGAGGCTCTCGCGATCGCAGATCAGTTGCTCACCATGGACTCGACGAACGTCAGCGCGCGCGGGTTACGTGCCTTCGCATACGAGCAACAGGGGCGGTGGGACGACGCGATTACGGCGTGGGCTGCGTGCGTTCGCGCCGCACCGGGCGGTTGTTTCGACGGAGCGCGAATCGGGTACATCTATGGACGGACTGGCCGTAAGCGTGAGGCGGCGGAGATCCTGAACAGGCTCAAAGCCCGCGTGGACCCGCGCGATCGTTCCGGCACGCAGGGCGACGTCGCGATGAACATCGCGACGGTTTACGTGGGGCTCGGGGAACGGGAACAGGCGTTGACCTGGCTGGAACGTGCGGCGGAGTTGCGCGCGGGCTTCATGCTGTATTCGGCGATCAACCCGACGTTCAAGCCACTGCAGACAGAACCTCGCTTCCGGGCCCTCCTGGACAAGATTGGTCTGCCGCATTAGGGCGTCTCCCGGCTCATGTTGGACGGGTGAAACGGCCACACGGCGCCCCGGCCGTGTTGTCTGACGGTGCACCTAACGAGGTGACCGATGCCAACAGCATCTCGAACCACGTCTACGAATCGCGGGACGGCAAACTCTGGCGCGGCGTCACGCACGATGCCGGAGCTCCCCGGTCCACCGCGTGGCGCGGATTGGTCCGTCGTCTTTCACAATGCGTTCTGGGTCTTCGGTGGGAAGACCGGAGGACTCGGCGGCACGGGCTTCTGGGACGGTGTCGCGTTCCTCGAGTAAGTCGAGCCGCCCTCAGCCGGCGCGAGCACTCGCGGTCATCCTCCCGTCCCGAACTGACGCGTGTACTTCACGATGAACGAGCGCGTCTGCGGTCGCACCCAGTCGAAGAAACCGTCCGCGACCTGGCCCTCGTTGAACACGACGAACAGTCCCGTGCCGGCAGTGTTGAGCCAGCCGAATCGTGCGTTCGCCGTCCACGCCTCCACCTGATTGTTGTACTGCACGAGCGACTGCACGAGGATGCGTGGCGTGAAGAAGTACGCGAGGCGCGTTCCGACCAGCTTGCGAACGAAATCGCCCTGGTCGAGGCGGACGTCGTTGTAGTCGAATAGCAGCGACGACGTGAACGACGCACCGTATCGCAGCGTGAGCGTCGCATTCCCACCGCGCCGCGTGCCGTTATAGAAGGGCCCGACGTCACCGCGTAAGGTGAGCGAGGCGGGCGAGCTCGGGTTCGTCGAGAAGTCGAGTCCCAGCGTCCCGTAATCGTACCCGCCAACCGGCAGCACCACGTTACGCGCGATCTGGAACGGCGCCTGCAACCCTTCGTGATAGAAGTTGATCTCCGGCCCGAATCGACCGCCGTTCGCGAACTCGACCTCGGTCAGGTCCACGTGCCACTGGCCAGTCTGGTAGTAGCCGTCGAGCCCGTAGTGGCCGCGAAAGCTCGCGTGCGGCATCCATTGCTTCAGCCATTTGTAGCGCGGTGCCCGCACGATTCGCATGAACGAGATGTCGTAGAACCGATAGCCGCCCGAGCGATTCAGGAAGCCGACCTCGGGGTTGAAGTCGTCGCCGACCTGCATGAACCGGAAGCTGTTGCTCCATTTGCCCGTCTGATAACCGGCGCGTGCGCTGTACGAGAAGTCGTCGCCCTCGCGGAGGCCCGGGGTCTCGGTCTTCGCGCCCCAGACGTCGAGGGTCCACGCGTCGCCGAGACCGACGCGCCCATCCACGCCGTAGGTGCGGTTGTAGTCGTCTCCGTCGTCGGCGGACATTCGTTGCACGGCGATGAGCCCGACGCGCGAGCGCGACGGCAGCTCGCGAGCAACGCGGGCAACGGAATACGACTGCGACGGGGCGATCCCCTCGACCTCGTCGGTGAAGAGCTGCAACACGCCGACGCTCATTCCGCCGACGCGCCCGGACATCCGTCCACCGCCGATGATCGGCACCGGACGCCCGAGCGTGTCGATGCCAATGCGTCGGGTGAAGAACAGGTCGACGGCCTGCGGTGTTCCCGCGGAGAAGATGCCGGCGTTCTCGAGGAAGAACGGTCGCTTCTCGGGAAAGAAGATGGGAAAGCGCGTGAGGTTCGTGCGCTGCTCGTCGACCTCCACCTGCGCGAAGTCGGTGTTATACGTGAGGTCCAGCGTCAGGCTCGGCGTCACACCGAACTTGAGGTCGGCGCCGAACTCCCTGGGGTTCGACGAGTCGTAGCCGAGTCGACCCTGTTGGTCGAGGGCGTAGGCGCGCTGCGCGCCGCCGAGGACGTACGGCGTGACCGTTGCGACGCGGCGGACCGGCACCTGGATTCCCTCGATCGTCCCGGCACGCGAGAGTCGATACAGGCTGAATTGCCGCGGGATGAACGCCCAGAACGCCTCTTCGTTCTTGCGCCGGATGCTGCGGGCGAGGTTGAGTCCCCACGTCTGCGTCGCGCCGCCGCCATACCGCAGCGTCGAGAACGGGATCCGGAACTCGGCGTACCAGCCTAACGAGTCCACCGATGTCGCGACCGTCCAGCTCCCGTCCCAGTTCAGGTTGAAGCCGCCCATCGAGCCGGATTGGGCGCGCGTCTGCCCCGTCGACATCACGCCGCCACCTTCGCCTTCCTTCACGACCTGGCCATCATACTCGACCGAGGCGGGCGTCGTCGCGAAGACGAAACCGTTCTGGCGATCGAGGTAGGTGTCGAGGATGACCGCGAAGTAGTCGCTGTTCGACAGCGTGACGTCGCGGACCTTCTCGCCCGGCACGATGCGCGACGGGTCGCGGTCGTAGAGCCACGCGCCGACGTAGAGCGCGTCGCCGTCGGTGAGGATGCGCACCTCGGTGCGTTCGGTGACGGGCGCGCCCTCCTGGAGCTCGCGCTGCACGAAGCCGGTGAACGGTTCGCCACTCTGCCAGACCGCTTCATTGAGCCGCCCGTCGACCAGGGGTGCCGTGGTGATGGTCTGGGCTTTCGCGACCGGTGGCGGTCGATGACTTCCAGTCGAGGAATCAGCGGACGCGTTCTGCGCGCCCGCGCGGTTTGCCATGACAACCGCTACGCCAGCAACCAGCCGAAGGAGATGCGACTGCTCGAGAAGTCGGAACATTCGTGCGGGAAGGAAGTGCGTGGTGCCGGCGACGGAGTCGTCCCGACCCGGATAAACGATAGTGGCGCTACTCCGCCGTTCGAATCTTGATGCCGCGCTCCAGCGTCTGCTTCACCGGGCAGCGGTCAGCGATCTGCAGCAGTCGGGCGTGCTGCTCGGCCGACAGTGGTCCCTCGAAGTGAACGATGCGGTCGATCTGACGTGGGCCGACCGCCTGCGTCTCGCAATCCATGCAGTCCTCGATATGCGCCGGCGTGTCGCGAAGCCGTACGGTCACGCTCTCGAGCGGCCACTGCTTTCGCGACGCATACATCCGAACGGTCATGGCCGTGCACGACGCGACCGCGCCGAGCATGAGCTCGTACGGGGTCGGGCCGCTACCGGTGCCGCCCACGCTCAGCGGCTCGTCGGAAACCAAAGAGTGACCGCCCATGTCCAGCGTGGTCCGAAATCCGCTCGCGCCCGCGCGGGCAACGATCCATCCGGCGTAGTCGGTGCCGGTTTCTCCGTCCGCGGCGTGCGTGGGCGGCGAGGTCATCAGTCGTCGGGACAGAAGTGGGCGTGCGCAACGTCCGCGAATCTATCGCGCAATGACCGCCCGGCAATTGGAGATCCTAGCGGCGGATGCTGTCGGTCCGGGCGCCCCCGGCCTGGGCGGGCTCGAGGCCGAGCTGCGACTGGACGGCTTCCGTCACGGCCAGGCCGATCTCGCGGCGAAGCGCGAGAAGCTGCGTGGCGTCGCCCTCGTAGCTCTGCGCCCACACCATGAATCCGTCGGCCGCGTTCACCATGCGGGCATCCACGCGAACCCGGTTCGCCTCACGCTGAACGACGCCTTCGACGTAGAGCGTTACGGCGTCACCGACGGTCTGGCCGAGCGACAGGCGCTTCTGCAGCGCGAGGGCGGTGTTGCCCGACGCGACGCGAACGCGACCGTCTCGGGCGAGCGCGCTCGTGAGCTCGGTGGCGACGGCGCTCGCGGCCAGACCGGTCGAGTCGGGGCCGAGCTCGACGAACGGCAGGACAGCGATGCTCGGAGTCGTCGTGGCGGCTGGTGGCGCGGGCGCAGACGGTGCCGGCGCTTCGAACCGCGGCCACGCGAAATATCCGGCGACTGCGATCGCCGCGATGGTGACGGCGCCGGCGACCGCCATCGTCCTCGTCCGGCGAGCCGACGCGGTGCGCGCCGCTGCCGCGGTGGCGCCGGTGATCGTGGACGGCCCGAGCTCCCCGCTCAACACGGCGGGGTCGTCGAGTGTGGCGAGAATCTGCCCGGCGTTCTGGGGGCGCCTGTCGGGATCCTTCTCGAGGCATCGCATCACCAGGCTCGCGAGCGCCGGCGGAACGTCGGCGCGAAGCTCGGTAATCGGCGTCGGCGGCTCCGACAGATGCGCCGCGAGGACGGCGTGCGGGGCGCGGCCGTGGAACGGCGTCTTGCCGGTCAACGCCTCGTACGCGGTCACTCCGTACGCGTAGATGTCGACGCGGTAGTCGGCGTCCGGATCGGCAGCGATCTGCTCGGGGGCCATGTAGCCCGGCGTGCCGAGAGACGCGCCGGCGGCGGTGAGCGTGCCTTGTGAAGCGATGCCCGGCGTCCGACGCGCGACGTCGAGCGCCTTCGCGACGCCGAAGTCGGCGACGACAGCGGAGCCGGCGTGGAGGAGGACGTTATCCGGCTTGATGTCGCGGTGGACAATCCCACGCTCGTGGGCGTAGGCGAGCGCGCGCGCGACGTCGCGAAGCACGCCGACCGCGTCCACGATGCGCATCGGACCGCCGCGCGCGATGCGGGCCCGGAGCGACTCGCCGTCGACGAACGGCATCACGAGGTACGGCCGGCCGGCCATCTCGCCGGCGGAGAGAACGGGGACGATGTGCGGGTGTTGCAGCCCGGCGACCACGAGCACCTCGCGCCGGAACCGCTCGGCGTTCACGTCGGCCATGAGCTCAGGTGCGAGCACCTTCACGACGACGCGCCGTTCCAGGGTCTGGTCGTAGGCAACGAAGACGCGCGACATCCCGCCGCCGCCGAGCTCGCGCTCGACGGTGAACGTGGGACCAAGAGTCTCGCGGATCTGCTCGACTAACGACACAGGGAACCGGGAACGGGGAACTGGGAACCGGACAAGCTAAGCTGGGTGCGGAATGCTCGGGCTGGTCGCTGGGTGACGCTGGTTGGTTGGGGTCGGCGGGGTCAGATTCGAATTCCGAACGAGAACGGTGGATGTCGCGATGTCTGCGGAATTCGAGTCTGACCCCTTCGGCGAGAGGCCGTTCGTTGTGATTGGGGCTGACGCCTGCGTTTTCGACATCCTACCCCTGACTCAGGGTTGGTGCCGCGATTGACATCCCTTGGCACCGGCGTCAGCCTTCCGCTCCCGCCCGCCACTTCCCCGAGCCCATTTCATTGCGCTACCGACCGTTTGCGTGCGTCGCGTTCTCCGTGCTGTCGGTGGTGCCCACCCTCGTGTGGGGCGAGCGCGGCATGGCTCAGGTGGCTCGGGAGTCACCGCCGGGGCCGGTCATCCGGCGCGTCGAAATCGACCGCGGCGCCGTGTTCGACTCGGTCGAGGCAAACCGGTTCTGGGGGTTCCGGGTCGTCAACGCCCTCCATATGGACACGCGGCCGTACGTCATTCGGCGCGAGCTGCTCTTCGCGCCGGGCGAGCCGTTCGACACCGCGCGCGTCCATGAAACGGAGCGGAACCTCCGCGCGCTCGGGATCTTTCGCGATGTCGTGATCGACACGGTCACGACGAGCGACGGCCTGACGGTGCGCGTCCGCACGACCGACGGCTGGACGACGAACCTCGGCTTCGGGATCCAGACGAGCGGATCCGAGCGCGTGTTCAACGCGTTCGTTCAGGAAGTGAATCTGCTCGGTACGCGCACGGTCGCCACGTTAGGCTACCAGCAGGACCCGGATCGCAGCTCGGTCGTCGCCGGGTTCGACACGCCGCGCGTCATCGCGAACCGCATCGGGATCGGGGCGTCGTACTCGCGGCGCTCCGATGGCCACGCCGCCGGCGCATCGATCCGCTACCCGTTTCTCAATCTCTCGTCGCGTCAGGGGGCATCGCTCGGTTGGTCGCTGTTCAACGGACGCGTGTTGCACTACGAGGAGGGCCGGCGCGATCGTCCGGATTCGTTGCGGCGCAAGTTCGCGCTGGCCCGTCTGGACGGCGCCGTCGCGCTCAAGGCGAGCCCGCGCGGCTACATCCACCTCGGCCTAACGAGCCAGGTCCGGCGCGATGACTTCGGCCCGGAAGGTGGGACGGCCGAGCTGCCGCGCACCATCACGGTCGCGGCCGGTCCGTACGTCGCGATGCGATCCCCTCGCTACATCCGCGTGCGGAACTACGAGACGATGGATCGCGTGGAGGATGTCGACCTCGGTCCGTCGGTGCGCGTGGATGTAGCGGCCGCACCGAAAGCGTGGGGCTACGACCGCGATGGCATTGGCGGCCGCGTCGGCGCGGCGGTCGGCACGCGGATTCCGCGCGGATTCGTCCAGGTCGGCGCCTCTGTCGGTGGGCTGCGGTCGAGTGCGGGAACCGATTCGTCGAGCGCCGACGCACACACGCTCGCCGTCGTCCAGCCGAACAACGCGCACCTGTTCGTGGCGCGTGCGGCCGGCGGGCAACTGAACGACGCGCCGTTCGGCGTCGAGTACGACCTCGGCCTCGGCTACGGCGTGCGGGCGTTTCCGTCGCACGCGTTCACGGGCGATCGCTACTACCTCACGAACGCCGAGTATCGCTGGCTCGCGGTGCCACGGCTGCTCGGGCTCGTCGGTCTCGGCGTCGCCGGATTCGTGGACCACGGCGGCGCATGGTTCGACGGCGCCGAGCGGCGTTCGGGGACGAACGCAGGCGTCGGGCTGCGGATCGGTTCGATCCGCTCGGCGGGATCGTTCGTGGGCAGGCTCGATCTCGCGTACCGATTCGAGAGCGACCGCGAGGCGGCGGGATGGGTCATCTCGTTAGGCCGGGGGTTCGCGTGGCAGCGCTTCTAGCGGTGGGTCACGTGATGACCGTCGGCGCGTCGCGGCCGGTGTTTTTCCGGAGATCGCACAGTGCGGCGGCCGCGTCGATCAACGGCCGCAACGCATCCTGCGCATCCATGTCCTGCTTCGATGCGTCCGGCTCGTACGACTCGATGTAGACCCGTACCGTCGCGCCGCTCGTGCCCGTGCCGGAGAGACGGTAGACGATGCGCGCGCCGTCGTCGAACATGACACGCAGGCCCTGGTGCTCGCTCAGGCTGCCGTCCACCGGGTCGCGGTACGCGAAGTCGTCCGCCGCCTTCACTCGGCGGCCGGCGACGACGGAGCCCGGGAGCGTCGCGAGCTGCTGCTTCACGCGATCCATCGCGGCGCGTGCGCCGTCGGCCGGAACCTCCTCATAGTCGTGCCGTGTGTAATAGTTGCGGCCGTATTGACGCCAGTGCGAGCGCACGATCTGCTCGACGGATTCGCCGCGGCGCGCGAGGATGTTCAGCCAGAACAGCACCGCCCAGAGTCCGTCCTTCTCGCGCACGTGATCGGAGCCCGTCCCGAAGCTCTCCTCGCCGCAGAGCGTGATCCGGCCGGCGTCGAGGAGGTTGCCGAAGAACTTCCACCCGGTCGGCGTCTCGTGGCACTCGATGCCTAACGCTGAAGCGACGCGGTCGGCGGCCGCGCTGGTGGGCATCGATCGCGCCACCCCCGAGAGCCCGCGGCCGTAGCCGGGCGCCAGCGGCGCGTTCGCGGCGAGCACGGCGAGGCTGTCCGACGGTGTCACGAAGAAGCTGCGGCCGAGGACCATGTTGCGGTCGCCGTCGCCGTCGGAGGCCGCGCCGAAGTCCGGCGCGTCGGCACCGGTCATGATCTCGACGAGGTCGTGGGCATACGTGAGGTTCGGGTCGGGGTGGCCACCGCCGAAGTCGGGCAGCGGCGTCGCGTTCATCACGGTGCCGTTAGGCGCCCCGAGTCGCCGCTCGAGGATCTCTCGAGCGTACGGGCCGGTCACGGCGTGCATCGCGTCGAAGCGCATGCGAAACCGCCCGCCCGACAGGAGAGCCCGAAGTGCGCCGAAGTCGAACAGCCGCTCCATCAACGCCGCATAGTCGTCCACCGGATCGATCACCTGTACGACCATGTCTCCGAGCCGGTGCTTCCCGATGGCGTCGAGAGGCAGGTCGGGCGCGTCGAGCGTTCGATACTCCGTGATCTCGCGTGTCCGCCGGGCTATCGCGTTCGTGACCTGCTCGGGAGCGGGTCCGCCATTCGACATGTTGTACTTCACGCCGAAGTCGCCGTCAGGCCCGCCGGGGTTGTGACTCGCGGAGAGGATGATGCCGCCGTTTGCCTCGCGCGCGCGGATGACGGCCGACGCGGCGGGCGTCGAAAGAATGCCGCCCTGCCCGACGAGGAGGCGCCCCACGCCGTTCGCCGCGGCGATGCGCAGCACGACCTGGATCGCTTCGCGGTTGTAGTAGCGTCCGTCGCCGCCGACGACGAGCGTCGCGCCGGGCGGGAGGGCAGCGGCGTCGAGCACGGACTGCACGAAGTTCTCGAGATAGTGAGGCTGCTGAAACGCCGACACCCGCTTGCGGAGCCCCGAGGTTCCGGGCGTCTGGTCACTGAACGGGCGCGTGGGGACGGTGCGCGGCATCGGTTCGCTCGCCCTTTCAAGGGGTCAGGTTTCTTGAACGATTTTCAAGAAACCTGACCCCTTGAAAGCCAACCACAAGCCCGACACTCCCGCCGTTCGCGGGGGCGCGCCCGGACGTCGTGGAGGCGTTGGCCCGCATTTCGCCAAGTGGGCCCGTAGCACCGACCCCAACCGTCCGCCGCGACGACGCGACCACACGAGCCCGATATGCCGACATTTGTCCGGAACCTCAGTAGAACCTTCGTCGCTATCGCGACGGCGTCCGCTCTCGTCACGGCCTGCGACTTCCAGAAGGAGCCGGAGCGCAGCGAAACGGGGGGCGAGATCGACGACTCGTTCGAGCCGGCGAAGGTCGAGTCGGTGAAGGGCGTACCGGCTGCGGAAATCCATGCGGCGATCGAGAAGCGTCTCGACGGCGCCCGGCCAAAGCCGATCAGCGAGTCACAGTGGGGACACGCGAAGAAGCTCTACGCCGAGTTCGCAGGAAACCCGATCTGGCTCGACAGTGACGGTCTGCGCGAGCGTCGCACGAAGACCTTGATGACGGCGCTGCTCAACGGCGACGCAGACGCGCTCGCGCTCGACCAGTATCCGCTCGATGAGCTCCGGCGCGTGCTGTCGGAGCTCCTGGAGGCGAAGAACCCGAGCGCCGAGCTGCTCGGCGACGTGGACGTGACGCTCACCGCGACGTACGTGGCGCTCGGTCAGGATCTGCTGACGGGGCAGGTGGATCCGGGCACGGTCTCGCAGGACTGGCACATCGCGCCCACGCCCGCACAGATCGATTCGGCGCTCGGCCGGTTTCTTCGCGATCGGCAGTTCGACGTCTCCGTCACGCAGATGCGTCCGGCGTACGAGGAGTACAAGGCGCTCCAGAAGCAGCTCGGGCGGTATCGGCAGATCATCGCGCGGGGCGGCTGGCAGGAAGTCCCGGCGGGCAAGGCGATCAAGCCCGGCGACAGCACGAGCGCCGACCGCCTAACGGCGCTCCGTGAGCGCCTGCGGGTCGAGGGCTACCTCGGCGGCGACAGCGCGACGACGGACACCGCTCGCGCGGGGCGCGTCTACGACCGGGCGCTCGCGGGCGCGGTCGCGCAGTTCCAGCGCGAGCACGGGATCGTGGTGGACAGCGCGCTCGGCAAGGAAACCGTGCAGTCGCTGAACGTGCCGGCCGAGTATCGGCTCGGTCAGATCGCCGCGAACATGGAGCGGTTTCGGTGGATGCCACGCGCGCTCGGGGCGAAGTACGTGCTCGTGAACGTCCCGGCGTTCCGACTCGAGGCGTTCGAGGACGCGAAGAAGGTCATGGAGATGAAGGTGATCGTCGGCGCCGAGTTCGAGGATCGCAACACGCCGGTGTTCAGCGACTCGATGCAGTATGTCGTGTTCCGGCCGTACTGGAACGCGACGGACGACATCATGGAGAAGGAGCTGTGGCCGAAGGTCGAGACCGACCCGACGTTCCTCGAGCGCAACAACTACGAGATCGTGACCGAAGGCGGGAAGCAGCGCATCCGCCAGAAGCCGGGCGACAAGAACGCGTTAGGTCTCGTGAAGTTCATGTTCCCGAACACGTTCTCCATCTACATGCACGACACGCCCGAGGATGGGCTGTTCGCGAAGGACGTGCGCGCGTTCAGCCACGGCTGCATTCGCCTCGAGCAGCCGGAGAAGATGGCCGAGTGGGTGCTGGGCTGGACGCCGGAGCAGGTGCGCGAGGCGATGAACAGTACCCGAGATGACCGGCACATCAACCTGAAGGAGAAGGTGCCGGTGTACATCGTCTACTTCACGACGTTCATCCGCGACGGGCGACTGCACTTCGGGAACGACCTCTACAACCGCGACCGTCCACTCGTCGAGCGCGTCAAGAATGGCGCGCAGCCCACGGTGGCGGCGGTGCAGGCCGTCAAGGTTCTGCGAGAGCTCGCGGAGGATTAGTACGACTGTTGTCTTTCCGAGCGGCGGCGCCCGCAGGGCGCCGCAGGCGAGGAATCGCATTCCTCCCGATAGAGAGCCCCCTGCCGGGACGACTGCGATTCCTCGCCTCCGCCGCTTCGCGGCTCGGCTTGGAATGACAACGCAGCATCAGGTCGCAGTCGCGTCACAGTCCCGGCCAGCGCCGGCGAGGCGACGTTCGGCTGATTGGTGATCGAAGCAGCGAGACGCGCGCGGCTCTGTTGTAGGAGAGCCGCGCTGACGTTTCCGCGTGTGGCGCCCATGGCCGCAATCGTTCGAGGATTGCGTAATGGACATTGACCGCGTGTTCGTGCTGCGCTCGCACTGAGCTGACTCGAGCCTACTTCATGCCGATGCTGCGACTGAAGCCACCGCGATCCGCGTGCGGAGCGTTGTGACGAGCGGACGCGCGAAGAGCGTCGAGGAGGACAGCGCGGCCGAGTTGTCACACGACAGCATGTTCGCGCCCTACCGCGAGCCGTACGAGCATCTCGCGGACCTGCTGCTGCGCCATGACTGGCTGCTGAAGCGCCATCTCGCTCGCGGTCACGTGCGCAAACCCGATGACATCCTCGGATTCGCCGCGATCAGCGACGAGGAGGTGCAACGCCTGCTCGGCGAGACCGCGCAGTCCGAGGCGTCGTCAGCGGATCTGCGCTGGATCGAGCGGACGTTGCAACAGTTGCAGTCGCGGATCGACGCGAGGGTCGAGCAGAGCCGGGTGCATGGAGTTCGCCTGCCCTTCGTGGAGCTGGCGCGGCGTTTCGGCCTGACGTCGCGCGAGCTGGATCTCCTGTTCGCGTGCCTCGCGGTGGAGCTCGACCGCCGCTACGATCGCGTCTACGGGTATCTGCACGATGACATGAGCCGCCGCCTGGCCTCTCCGGGCCTGGCGATCGCGCTGTACTGCAGAGACATCCGCGAGGCGCTGAGCACTCGTGCCATGTTGGGCGCGCAGGCGCCCCTGCGGTACTGCCGTCTCCTCGAAATGGTCGAGGACAACAGCGCGCTGCCGTGGCTCTCGCGGTCGATGCGCGTCGACGAGCGCATCGTGGCCTTCCTGGTGGACGAGCACACGATCGACACACGGCTGGCCGGCTGCGTCAGCTGGCTGGACACGGGTGCCGCGTCGGCCGAGGACGTCAGCGACGTGCGCGATCGCGATGAGATCGTCGAGCGGATCATGCGCCTGGTCGGGAGCGCGCGAACAAAGCCGTTGATCTATCTCCGTGGCGGCCCTCAGTCCGGCGCCGATGCTCTGGTCGGTCGAGCCGCCGCGCGGGTCGGGATGTCGGTATTAATGATCGACGCCGAGCTGCTCGCGGACTCGACGTCGGATTTCGACCAGATGTTGTTTCTGCTGTTTCGCGAAGGCTTGCTGACCGAGAGCGCCGTGTATCTGCGCGGCCTCGACCGCGCGCTGGCGCAACCACTCGGCATATCGCGCTATCGTGTGCTGATGCGGTGCATCTCGGAGTTGGGCAGCATCGTCTTCGCGTCCGGCGACCAGACGTGGTGCTGGCATTCTCCGGGAGAGCCGGTGGTGCTGCGCATCATCGAGCTGCGGGACGCGAGGGTCGACGAGCAGCTGCACGCGTGGCGGGCGATGAGCGGCACTGAATTCAGCGAGGCCGACCTCCACCGCCTCGTGTCATTGCGTCCGATGCCGGTGGCGGCGATTCGTGATGTGTGGCGCACGGCGCAGTCGCTCGCGGCGAGCGGCGGCGACAACGCGATGCCGACGCTCGAGCAGGTGGAGGAGGTGTGCCGTCAGGTTGCCGGCACGCCCGTGAGCTCGCTCGCCCGTCGTATCGAGCCTCGACACCAGTGGGCCGACCTGGTATTACCGGCCGCGCAACTGGAGCAACTGACCGCCATCTGCAGCCAGGCCAAGCACGCGTCGATCGTCTATGGCGAGTGGCGTTTCGAGCGAAAGCTGTCGCTCGGTCGAGGGCTGAACGCGTTGTTCACCGGACCACCGGGGACTGGCAAGACGATGGCGGCGGAGGTCATCGCCGCGGATCTGGGAGTCGATCTGCTCAAGATCGATCTGTCGCAGATCGTCAGCAAATACATCGGTGAGACCGAGAAGAATCTGCGACAGCTGTTCGACCAGGCCGTCAGCGCCAACGCGATTCTGTTCTTCGATGAAGCGGACGCGTTGCTCGGTAAGCGCGCGTCCGTGAAGGACGCGCACGATCGCTACGCCAACACCGAAACGGCGTATCTCCTTCAGAAGATGGAGGAGTATCCCGGCATCACGATCCTGGCGACGAATCTCCGCCAGAACATGGACGCGGCGTTCACGCGGCGCATGCGGTTCATCGTCGACTTTCCGTTTCCGGAGGATGAGGATCGGTTGCGGATCTGGCGGTCGGTGTGGCCAACCGATGTTCCACTCGGGCCGGACGTCGACTTCACGCTGCTGGCGCGGCAGTTCCGGCTGAGCGGCGGCAACATCCGCAACGTGGCGTTGGCGGCAGCGTTTCTCGCCGCGGAAGAGCAACAACCGGTGTCGATGCGCCACCTGATGCGCGCGACCAGGCAGGAGCTGCAGAAGATGGGGCGCCTCGTCGACGACGCGGAGTCTCGCCATGGCTGAGACGCGCGACGGGGCGAGGGGCTGGTGATACAGGACGTCGACGACACGCTCAGGGAACTGCTCGTCCAGAAGGCGCCGATCGATACCGCTCTCATCGACATCAAGTTCGAGATGCCGAATCGAGAATGGTCGGACGCAGTGACGAAGCCCACCATCAACCTCTACCTCTACGACGTCCGCGAGAATCACGAGCTTCGCAGCAGTCAGCGCACGCTCACTCGAACCGACAGTGGCGCCGTCGAACGTCGGGCGGCGGTGCGCATGGATCTCACGTACATGATCACGGTGTGGACCACCGACGTCGCCGACGAGCATCGGCTGCTCGGTCGCGTGCTCGCGACGTTGCTGCAATTCCCGTCGCTCCCGCCGGAAGTGCTCAAGGGCGCCATGCAAACCCAACCGGCGCCGGTGCAAGCGTGGATCGCGCAGCCGGAGCGGATGCCGAATCCGTGGGAGTTCTGGGGTCATCTGGATCACGGCATGAAGGCGGGGCTGAACCTCGTGCTCACGGCGGCATTCGAGCCGCACCCGCCCGCGGAGGTCCAGCTTGCGACGGAGACCGTGATCAGGCTGAGGGCCTCAGTTCCCGAGAACCACTCATTGTCACGAGGAACCTAACGGAGCAGTCATGGCGACCTTTCTCTCTCCAGGTGTGTTCGTCGAAGAAGTGCCGGCCGCGATCAGGGCGATTGCCGGCGTCAGCACCAGCACCGCCGCATTCGTCGGTGTGGTGCCGGACACCGTGCATCTCGTGGCGCGCAATCCCGCGTTCGATCCCGGCGACTCGCAGTCGAAGTCGTTCAAGTTCGTCAGCTTCACGATTCCGACCGAGGCGAACAAGCCGGAGTTGATCACGAACTGGACGCAGTTCACGCGAACCTTCGGCGATCTCCTCGGAGATCCCACGCAGGACGCGGCCAGTGGCACCCCGTCGGTCGATCCCGGCTATCAGCAGCTCGCACACGCCGTGTACGGCTTCTTCAACAATGGCGGCAGCCGCTGCTACGTCGCACGCGTGACCGCCGTGGACGATCTGGATGCGGTGCTCAACAAGCTCGCGGCGATCGATGAGATCGCGATCGTCTGCGCGCCTGGGCAGACCACCGACGCCGTGCGGGACAAGATCGTGACACATTGCGCGGTGACGGGCGATCGCTTCGCGATCCTCGACGGGCCGGACTTCGCGCAGGATCTCACGACGTTGACGCGCACCGCGACCGACAGCGTGCCGGGCGTAATGCCGGCGAAAACCGATCTGGCCGCCTGGTATTACCCGTGGGTCAAGGTCTTCGACCCGGCGACACAGCTCCAGAATTCCGCGGGCGATGGCACGATCGCCGTTCCGCCGAGTGGCTTCGTCGCCGGCATCTATGCGCGGGTGGACACGCAGCGTGGCGTCTTCAAGTCTCCCGCAAACGAAGTGATTCGCGGTGCTCTGGGTGTGACGCACGCGTTGAGCAGGGCCGACCAGGACGGTCTGAACCCGAAGGGCGTCAACTGCATTCGGGTGCTCAACGACAACATCTATCTGTGGGGCGCTCGCACCGTCGGCGGCGACGCCAATACGGCTCTGAAGTACGTGAGTGTCCGCCGCACGTTGCTCTTTCTGCGCGAGTCGATCGACGAAGGCACCCAGTGGGCGGTGTTCGAGCCGAACAACCCGGCGCTCTGGGCGAAGATCACCCGCAACATCACCGCGTTTCTCACGACCGTGTGGCGGTCCGGGGCGCTGTTCGGGACTACCGCGCAGGAAGCGTTCTTCGTGAAGTGTGATGCGGAGACCAACCCGCCCCAGCTGCGCGACCTGGGTCAGGTCGTGGCGGAAGTCGGCGTCGCGATCGCTCGGCCCGCGGAGTTTGTCATCTTCCGCATCAGCCAGTTCTCGACGCCGTCGCAGGCGTGAGGCCAGCTGCGATGGCGACGACGCTGTCGATGGGCGTACCCGGGGTGCATCTCCAGGAGCGGCGCGCGCCGGTCGCGCGCGCGCTGCCCACCGGCGTGCCCGTGTTCATCGGCCTGCTGGCGCCTAACGCGCGCGTTCCGGCCGGTGTGCCGGCGGACGCGGACGCCTACGGCCCGGTGGCGGTGCATCACAAGACGGAGTTTCTCGGAGGCGCCGCGGAACACCTCGGGCATGCCGTCGACGGCTTCTTCGACAACGGCGGCCGATATTGCTACGTCGTGGCAATCAAAGCCGATCCGGCGAGCGGTGCGGCCGCCGCGCAGCGCATGATCGACGCGCTCGACGTTACCTTCGGCCTGGACGACGTCGACCTCGTGGCCGTCCCGGACGCGCACACGCTCCTCGAGACCGGTGGCGCGGTCGCCGGGCCGCTGGTGCTCGAGGTGCAACGGGCGGTGATCCGACACTGCGCGAGCGTCGGCACCCGCATCGCCATTCTCGATGCGTTCCGCGGGCGCTCGGCGCAGGCACTCATCGCCGATCAGGTGAAACAGCTCGGCGTGAGCGCGATCGGCCCGGTCAACGCCGCGCTCTATCATCCGTGGATTCGCACGATCGCATCCGGCGAGGATTTCGTGCCGCCGTGCGGTCAGGTGGCGGGCATCATCGCACGCACCGACGCCGAAGCGGGCGTGTTCAAGGCGCCGGCGAACGCCGCGGTGCAGGATGCCACCGACGTCGATGCGGATCTCGATGCGAGCTCGTTGACGCTGCTGAACGCCCACGGCGTCAACTGCATCCGATCGTTCCCCTCGCGCGGCATTCGCGTGTGGGGCGCGCGCACGCTGAGCTCCGATCCGGACTGGGCATACCTGAACGTGCGCCGGCTCGTGATGACAGTGATGCGGTGGATCGATCTCAACATGACATGGGCGACGTTCGAACCGAACGTGCCGGCGCTGTGGGCGCGCATCGAGCGCGAGTTGGGCACGTACCTCACCGGGCTGTGGCGTGCCGGTGCGCTACAGGGCGACGTCGCCACCGATGCCTTCTTCGTGCGATGTGACGCTGAGCTGAATCCGGCGGACACTCGGGAGACAGGCCAGGTGGTGACCGAGATCGGTCTGGCGGTGATCGCACCAGCCGAGTTCATCGTCGTGTCCGTGCAGCATCGTGCCGGCACCACCGAGCTCACCTGACGATCGGTTCTTTCTCGTTCACAGGAGACAATGCAATGGCAACCCGAGTGGATCCGTACCGAGGCTTCAACTTTCTCGTGGAGATCGACGGCATCACCCAGGCCGGATTTCAGGAGTGCAGCGGCCTCGATTCGGATACCGCAGTCGTGGAATACCGCGAGGGCGCCGATCCGAGTCACACCCGCAAGCTCTCCGGCCTGAACTCGTTCAGCGCCATCACGCTCAAGCGCGGCGTCACCGATTCCGACGAGTTGTGGAGATGGCGGTTGACCGCCGTCGAGGGCAGAACGGAGCGAAGGAACGGCTCGATCGTGCTGCTGGACGAGCGCGGGACGGAGAAGATCCGGTGGAACTTCACCAACGCGTGGCCATCGAAGTGGAGCGGACCGGCGTTCAACGCGACGGGCAACAGCGTCGCCGTCGAAACGCTCGAGATCACGCACGAGGAGATCGCGCGCGTCTGACGACGGGTGCGTGGGACACCGGAGGTCGGTCCATGCTGCAGACAGAGTTCCTGTTCGAGTTGCCGCTCGGGTACGTCGACGCCGAAGGCAACAGGCATCGGGAAGGGAAGATGCGCCTCGCGACGGCGTTCGATGAGATCGCGCCACTCAGGGATCCACGAGTGCAGAGCAATCCGGGCTACCTACTGGTGATTCTGCTCTCACGGGTCGTCGTGCGGCTCGGTACGCTCGAGCAGATCAACCCAAAGACCATCGAAGGACTGTACGCCGGCGATCTCGCCTTTCTGCAGGACATGTATCAGCGCGTGAACGAGCATGGCCAGAATCGGATTCGCGCGCAGTGCCCGCATTGCGACCGGCCGTTCGAGGTGGAGGTCGGTCGCGCGGGGGAATTTGGCGCTACCCCGTAGAGCGGCTGTACGAGGAGGTAGCGTATCTGGCGTATCACTTCCATTGGCCGCACAACGACCTCATGCGACTGGAGCATCGCGACCGGGCGCGCTGGGTGGAGGAGGTCGTGAAGATCAATCGTCGCCTGAGCGAGTAGCGCGACGAACGAGATGGAAGTGCGGAAGGTCGACGTCCGCATTGCGTTTCCTGGATCAGCGAATCGGAGCGGAGGCAAGTATGCCGGCGATCGGCGCCAACATCGGAGTGAGTCTCGCCGCGAGCCTGAAAGACCTGCGGGTCGATCCGTATCAGGCGAGCAACTTCACGATCGAGATCGAAGGGCTCCTGGTCGGCGGCTTTTCCGAGTGCACCGGATTGGAGATCGAGCTGGAGACCGAGGAGTATCGCGAGGGCGGACAGAACGACTTCGTGCACCGCTTCGTCGGAGGCGCACGTCATCCGTCGCTGGTGCTGAAGCACGGACTCTCGCCGATCGACGGGCTCTGGGGGTGGCATCAGGACGTGGCGTCAGGACGCATCCGGCGGCGCAACGGTACGATCTACCTCCTGAACCAGGCGCAGGTCCCGGTGCTGTGGTGGCACTTCCGCGAGGCGCTGCCGCTGAAATGGACTGGCCCCGACCTGCGCGCCGCCACGTCGGCGGTGGCATTCGAGAGCATCGAGCTGACACATCGCGGCCTCACCCGCGCGCGGCCGGCGACGGCCGAGAATGCCGTGCCGCTGGCGACCATCGATCTCGGGAACGCACGGCTGCAGGTCGGCAGCTTCTTCTGATCATGTCCGGCACTCCTTTCACCGATTCGTTAGGACCGCGCCTGGTCGTCCAGCGGCTTGTCGCGCCGGGCATGCTCGATCGCCGCGCGCTCCAGCGCACGCAAGAACGGTTGTCGCATCCGGCGAGCGCACATGTCCTCGACCGACTGCATCGACGCGTCGGGCTGGCTTCCCCGGACGGCGGGAGTCTGCTTCTCGCGCGGGTCGACCGATCCGCCGACGCGCACGCGATTGCGCCGCACGCCGAGCGTGTGGCCGCGCCACGCGCCGCGGACGGCGGCATGGCGTCGCCGGTCGGCAGCGGCCTGGGCCCTGCCACAGC
>Ga0075430_100001366_pt1 | contig 19774 bp, 18 predicted proteins | sample RhiMetdeltSRZDD4_FD_75294 | JGI IMG/M metagenome (GOLD analysis project Ga0075430, IMG submission 75294) | Populus rhizosphere microbial communities from Tennessee, USA - Rhizosphere MetaG P. deltoides SRZDD4 | ecosystem: Host-associated > Plants > Roots > Rhizosphere > Soil | place: USA... | reverse complement strand
CAGCACGCGGCCGGTGAGCGGCTGCTGGGAGGCGCTCTGGGCGAGCCCGTCGAGGGTGTCGGCGTCCTCGGCGGCGGCGAAGCGGATGCGGTACAGGTTGGTGGCGATCATCTGTCTTCTCCTTGTGCGGTCCTGGTTGCTGCGCTGTGGGAGACATCAGACCAGCAGCCGCTGACCTCCCACGGACATCCCGCTGACGCGCACCGCCAGCAGACCGTCAGCGCCCAGCCGTGACGGCCGATCCCGCGCTGCGGCGCTGCAAGTGTGCGACGGCGTCCTCGGGCGACAGCCTGCGACCCTCGGCGACGTGCGCCTCGTAGCCGCTGCCGAGCTCGTCCCGGGCGGCCGCGAGCGCGCGCTCCTGGGTCGCGGTCACCGACTCCCAGGGAGGGGCGCCGATCTGGTCGTGGAGCTCCGCCGACGCGCCCGCCAGCCACGCGGCCTCCGGCGCCCGCCCGTCGCTCGCGGCCTGGGCCGACAGGCCGGCGAGCGCCTCGGCCACGTTGAACTGGTCGCCCACCTGGCGTGCGAGCGCCAGGCAGTCGAGGAAGCCGCGCAGGGCCTCCTCGCCGCGGCCGCGAACGTGCATCAGCCAGGCGTGGTCGATCAGCGGCTCGACGAGCCGCCGGTCGTCGCCGAGGCGCCGCCGCAGCTCGAGCGCCTCGCTGAGGTGCCGATCGGACTCGTCGAGCCGCCCGTGGACCATGGCGTACCAGCCCTGCTCGGCCAGCGCCCAGGCGGCGCCGTAGGGATCGCCCGCCTCGCGGTAGAGCTCGAGCGCCTCGCCGGCGAGCGTGCCGGCGCGCTCCCAGTCCTGGGTGCGCTCGCAGGCTCCGGCCTGCGTGAGCAGCGCGTCCGCGACAAGGATCGGATCCCCGGCGCCGCGCGCAGCGTCCACCGCGGCTTCGCACAGCCCGGCCGCCGCGGCATCCCCGACGAGCAGTGCTCGCCGGCCCAGGGCGGCCAGTGCGGCCGCCTCGACGGAAGCGTCGCCCGCTTCGCGGGCGGCCGCCAATCCGGCCTCGAGCCGAGCCTGGGCCTCGGCCAGCAGGCCCTGGGAGAGGGCGAGCATGCCGTCCCAGTACAGGGCGCTAGCGCGGCGCTCCCCAGCGGAGGCCCCGGCCTGCTCGTCGAGCTCGAGGGCGAGCGCGAGCCAGCTGCGGACCTCGTATGCATGCGCATCCCAGGGCAGGGCACGGGCGAACGCGATCGCCACGCGCAGCGCCTTGTCGATCGCCCCGGCGCGCACGAAGCGCTCGAACGCAAGGCGGATGTTGCCGCGCTCCTGGGCGAGCCGGTCGAGCCACTCGCGCTGATCCGTGCGCGCGGCCCGCTCTGCCGCGTGTTCGCAGTACTCCAGGAAGTAGTGCGCGTGGCGCCGCTCCAGCTCCGCGAAGTCCTCGCCCTCGGGAGCCAGCTCGACCGCGAACTCACGAACCGTTTCGAGCATCCCGAAGCGCGGCTCTGCGTCGCGCCCGGAATCGGTCCGCAGAAGCGAGCTCTGGTCCACCAGCGACGCCGCGAGCGCCTCCAGGCCGGGGCCGCACACCGCCTCGGCCCCCTCGAGCGAGGCGCCTCCCTCGAACACCGCCAAACGGCTCAGCAGCTGCCGCTCCGGCTCTTCGAGCGCCTCCCAGGACCACTCCAGCGTGGCGCGCAGCGAGCGCTGCCGCGCGGGCAGGTCTCGCGGCCCCCCGGTGAGCAGCTCGAGGCGGTGCTCGAGACGCTCGAGCAGCGCGCGCAGTGGCAGTAGCCGCGCGCGGTCGGCGGCCAGCTCGATCGCGAGCGGCAGGCCGTCCAGGCGCGCGCAGATGGCGTCCACGATCGCGCGGTCCTCGTCGTCGAAGGCGCGATCGCCCTTCACGGCTCGCGCGCGCGCGACGAACAGCGCGGCCGCGTTCGGCTCGGGAAGCGGCTGAACGCGGTAGACCTGCTCGGCCGTGAGCCGCAGCGGGGCGCGGCTCGTGACCAGCACGGTCAGGTTCGGCACCGAGGCCACCAGCTGACCCACCTGCGCCGCGTCGTCGAGGTAGCGGTCGAAGCCGTCGAGCACGAGGAGCGCCGGAGCCCCGCGGGTGACCTCGGCAAGGCGCACGCCGAGCTCCGGCGCGGTCGCGGCCACGACACCGAGGGCGGACGCGGCCTCCGGCACGAGCACGCCGGCGTTCTCGGCGCCGTCGAGATTGACCTGCACCGCGCCCCCGGGAAAGCGCCCGCTCACCGACCGTCCGGCCTCGAGCGCGAGGCGCGTCTTGCCCACGCCGCCCGGGCCCACGAGGGTCACCAGCCGTATATCCGGAAACACGAGCAGCTGGCCGACCTCGGCGAGCTCCCGGCGCCTCCCGATCGTCTCGTTCGCCGGCGCCGGGAGGCTGCCCACGAGCCCGGCGCCGGGGCGATCGGCGCTCAGCCCCGAGTCGTGCGCGAGGATCATGCGCTCGAGTCGTCGCAGCTCCGGCCCGGGCTCGATGCCGAGCTCATCGACGAGCAGCCGCCGTCCCGTTCGCATGGTCTCGAGCGCTTCCGCCTGCCGGCCGGCCCGGTAGAGGGCGACCATCAAGTGTCCGCGCAGGCGCTCGCGCAGCGGGAACTCGGCCACCAGGGTCTGCAGCTCGCCTATCAGCTCCTCGGCGGCGCCGCGGGCCAGCTCGGCGGCCAGACGCTCCTCGATCGCCTCCAGCCGCAGCTCCTCGAGGCGTGCGATCTCCCGCTGGGCGAAGTCGTCGAAGCGGTAGTCGGCCAGCGCGTCGCCGCGCCACATCGTGAGTGCGGTGTGCAGGTCGGCGGCGGCGCGATCCGGGTCGTCGCCGCTCAGCGCGACTCTCGCCCGATCCAGGAGATCCTCGAAGCGCCGCGAGTCGACGGCGAGGGGGTCGATGCCGAGCGCGTAGCCGGGAGGCCGATGCTGCACCAGCGAGGCGCCCTCGCCCAGCCGCCGGCGCAGGCGCGAGATCTGCTTCTGCAGCGCCTGCGCGGCGCCGGCCGGCGGCTCGTCGCCCCAGAGCGCCTCCACCAGCTCGTCCGTCGACACCGCCTCGGGCCCGCGCAACGCGAGCACCGCGAACAGCCGCCGCTGTTTGACTCCCTCGAAACGGACGAGCTCGCCCGAGACCTCGACCTCGAGATGGCCCAGCAGCCTCACGTCCATCCGCGGCTCCACGCTTCGTCCGTGCGTACGGTAGCCGCTACGGTGGCCGGCCCCTCGTGTCGCCGGCTACTTCGCGGCCCTCTGCGCCGCGCGTAGGCCGGCAAGCGCCTCCTCCGCGCGGCGAAGCTCTCTGGCCAGCGTCTGCATCAGCTTCCAGCCCAGGGCGCCGTTCTGCTGCACGAGCGGGCGGAACTCCCACAGCGTGAGGCCGCGGCAGACGAGGTCGCTGGAGGCGGTGATCGTCGCCGTGCGCGCGCCCTCGTCGATCAGCGCGATCTCGCCGAAGTAATCGCCCGCCTTCAGCGTGCAGCGGAGCTCGCCTCCGACCGTCACCTTCGCCTCGCCCGACTCGATCACGTAGAAGGCCGCCCCGCCCGAGCCCTCCTTGATCACGGTCTCGCCTCGGGGGAAGCGGCGCTCCTTGAAGAGCCGAGCGATCTTCTCGACCTCGTCCTCGTCAAGGTCGCCGAACAGCCGGGCGCGCCCGATGACCTCGAGGGGCGCCTCGGCGGCCGGGAGCCTCTCGGATGCGACCTGCGTGATCGTCCTGCACTGGAGCAGGTAGAGCCGTCCGCCGCTGAAGGCCCACTCGATGTCGCGCCCGCGGCCGTAGACCTCTTCGCAGGTGTCGGCCAGGCGGCTCAGCTCCCCGAGCTGGTCGTCGTCCAGACAGTGCCGCTCGGTGAGCTCGGCGGGGACCTCCTCCTCGACCGTGCCCCCGTCGGGAAGCATCCGGATCGCGAGCTTCTTGAGTCCAGGCGTGCGCTCGAGCACCGCGCCGGAGCGATCGATCCGGTAGTGGTCGGGGATCACGAGGCCGGCCACGACCGCCTCGCCGAGCCCCCAGCTCGCCTCGATCACCCGCTCGTCGGCTCCGCTGATCGGATTGCGGGTGAACATCACGCCGGCGCTCTCGGGATCGAGCAGCGCCTGGACCACCACGCCGACGCTCGGGCGCGTGAAGAGGCCGACCCGCTGGCGGTAGGTGATGGCCGAGTCGGAGTTGGCCGACCACCAGACCTCCCGCAGCGCCGAGCCCACGTCGTCCGCCGACAGAACGCCCAGCAGGGTCAGGTGCTGGCCCGCGAAGCTCGCGTGGGCCCCGTCCTCGTCGACCGCCGACGAGCGGACGGCGAGCGGTCCGCCCAGCGGGTCCACCAGCCTCCTCACCTGCTCGATCGCCTCCTCCTCGCCACAGGCCACCGCCTCGACGACCGAGCCCGAGAGCGCGACACCGGGCGGGAGCGGGAGACCGGAGCGCGCGGCCTCCCCGAGCCCGACCGCCTTCGCGCCGAAGCGCGACTCGTCGCGGGCGTCCTCGAGCGGGACGACCTCACTCACTCGAGCACCGAGACCTCGCCGGCCACCCCGTCGACCCGCACGCGCGTCCCGTCTGGGATGAGCTGGGTCGCCTCGCGCGTGCCCACGACCCCGGGGATCCCGTACTCACGCGCGACGATCGCCGCGTGCGAGAGCAGGCCGCCGCTGTCGGTGACGATCCCACCGAGGAGCGGCAGCAGGATGTTGAAGGCCTCCGACGTCGACTCGGTCACGAGGACGTCTCCCTGGACGATCCGGTCGAATTCGTCCGGGCCGGCTACCCGTCGCGCGGGGCCCTCATAGCTTCCGGGGCTCGCCGCCAGCCCACGCACGAGCCGCTCCTCGTGCTGCTCCTCGGAGCTGCCGAACATCTCGCCGATCACGATGCCGATCGCACGCATCACCCTCGCGACCGCGGGCGGCAGTCCGGACGGGTCTGGCGGAGGGGAGGGCGGGTCGCCCAGGAGCTGCGGGGCATCCTTGGCGCTGAGATTGGTTCGCAGCTGGTAGCGCCCAACCAGTTCCTCCGCCGACGGTCCGTCGTCCCCCGAGAGCAGTGCGCACATCTCGTCGAAGCCGGCGTCCACGAAGTGCTCCGGGTCGTGCACGCGACCCCGGTCCGCGAGCCGGCGGCCGCCCGCGAGCACGGCGCGCCGCACGATCCCCGAGGCCCAGATGTCGCTGAACACGCCGCGCTCGTCGCGGATCTTGTAGGTGAGCCGCGCCTCCTGGAGGAGCTCGTCGAACTGCTCTCGGTGTTGCTCCGGCACCCTGTCGCGGACCTCGGCGATGCGCTCGTCGACGGCCGTCTCCTCCGGCCCGTCGCCGGCCACGGCCACGCGAATGGCGCGCAGCAGCGCGTCCGGCAGCTCGAGCGCGTAGCGCCCCGAGATGTCGAAGCCGTCGAGGAGCCGGTAGCCCACGAGGTCGAGGTACTCGGATGCCGCCGCGCCCGCCTCCCCGTCGAGGGAGCGCAGAGCTCCGAGGACGTCGCCCGGCTCGTCATCCGACTCGAGCAGCCGGCGGGCCGCCGGGTCGCCGGCGACCGCCGCCCTGAGCCGTTCGAGCTCGGCGGAAGCGCCCGCCGATACCGGCGCGGCGCCGCGCAGCAGGCCGAGCAGCTCAGCAGGCGGAAGCCCGGTCCAGTCACCCACGTGCGCGAGGAAGTCCCCGGTCGGCACCGACGGCGCGGCCGTGAAGCGCATGTGCTGGTAGATCATCGCGGTGTGGTGGTCGCGACAGCGCGTCAGGTACGCCACGAGGTCGTCGTCCGAGAGGGCGTCGGCATCGATCGACTGCAGCTCCCGGTGCGTCTCGATCGAAGCGGGCTTGATCGTCTCGTCCCACTCGCGAAGCTGCTCGCGCCAGAGCTTGCCCTCGAACACCTCCTCCGCGCGCTGGAACCGCTCGGGCACCTCCCTCTCGGCGACCGGTAGGAGGGTCTTGTACGCGAAGCCGTCGATGTAGCGGTACTCGATGGTGTCGATCAGCATCCCGTAGAAGCGGGTGAACTCCCGGAAGCCGCGCATGAAGGGCTCGGGGTGCATGCCCGCCCAGTAGCGCGTGACCGGGCGCGGAAAGTGGACCGCGTCCAGATCCCACGACCCGGGTCCGGGGGGCTCGAAGATGACCTTGCTGGACGTGCCGATTGAGCTCACGTGAGTCCCTTTCTCGATCGATGCGGCGTCCGCCTGCCCGCCGCGCCAGCCTCTCAGATCGAGACGGGGGCTGCACGAGGCGCTTGGCGTGGTGGGAGGATCGGCGGGGTGCAGCACGCCCCGCATAACGCCATGGATGCGCCCGACGACATCGCGCGCTTCCACGACCGCTGCAGCGATCTCATGCGTGAGCTGCTCGGCGAGCTGGCCGGCGCGCCCGAGCGTCCGCGCACGTTCGGTCAGGTCGAGGACGCTCTGGGCTGGCCGCGGCGCCGCATCGCGTCCGTGCTCGGCGGCGTGGCCCACCTGCGCAACACCGAGTTCGGTGGTCGCCGGCCCTACCGCCTTCAGGACGAGCGCGCGTCCCAGTCGGGCCGCTGGGAGATCTGGATGGACGCCGGTCAGGCGCGCGCGGCGCGCAGCGCGGCATACTCCGGCCCGATGTCGCAGGAGAATGTGAGGAGGACCGGCGACTTCATCGCCGCCTACAACCGGCGCGACTTCGACGCCGCCATGCAGCACTTCGATCCGGAGATCGACTGGGTGCTCCCGGAGCACCAGAGCTCCGACTCCTGCCGGGGACCGGAGGAGATCCGGCGCTTCTGGCTGGGCCTCGACGAGACCTTCGAGGAGCTGAGGCTCGATCCCCAGGAGTTCGTGGACGCGGGCGAGCGAGTGGCGGTGCGGCTGCGCTTCTACGGTCGGGGCCGGGGGAGCGGGGCGGAGCTCGACACGGAGATGTACCACCAGGTGACCACGTTCGAGGACGGCACGATGGTGCGGATCGAGTACTTCGACGCCTGGGACGAGGCATTGCGCGCCGTCGGCGGCGCTAGCCGCCCTCGAGAATCGTCCTGAGTCGCGCGAGGTCCTTCGTCAAGCCGGAGCGCACCAGCGGGCGCAGCAGCGGCGCGAGCAGCCGCATCGCACCGGTCGGCTCCAGCTCGATCGTGTAGGTGAACACGGCGCCGCCGCCCGCGGCGTCGGGACGCACCGACCGCCCGCCGCTGAGCCCGCCGATCGTGCCCGATCCCATGAACCGGTACGAGACACCCGGGTCGAGCTCCGTCACGAGCGTGTCGGCCACGTAGTCCCGGCCGGAGGTCCTGACCACCTCGTGGACCTTCGTGCCGACGGCCGGCGGCCCGGGCGGATCTGGCGTCATGTCCCGCAGCCCGTTGCGCCACTCGCGGTCGAACCCGTAGTCGGCGATCGCCTCCCAGACCTCGGCGGGCGAGCGGTCGATCCGGACGGACTCCTCCACGCGCATGGCGGGGCTCATCAGCGCTGGACCCTGACGTCTATGACCTTCCCGGTGTTCGCGTCGATCCTCACCACCGCCAGCTCGCGGAAGCGGTCGCTCGTGATCTCCCCGATCGGAATCGACAGCGACACGATCCAGTTCGGCCTGGAATTGAGGCCCTGTCGGAGCAGCCGCACCTGGGTCCGCTTGGGCTCGAAGTCGACCTGGCGCTCGGCGGTGGCGATCGCCTGGTCCTTGGTCACCCGGACCTGGTCCTTCTGGCAGGTCTGGGACACGACGAAGGCGCCCACGAGCACGCTCACGACAACGAGGAGTCGCGGCCAGGTAGCCCCGGAGGGCCGGCGCTGCGTTCGCTCAGAGAGTTGGACGGAACTCGTTCCCGATGCTCGTGAACAGCACGATGATCAACACGATGATCATGCAGATGATCGAGAGCGCCAACATGGCGACCTCGAACGACTTCACGTGAGTCTGCTTCGGGGCGAATTCGATCTGGCGCTTGCCGCCGGCGCCGTTTCCGTTCATACCTCTCCTCCCACTCCGCCGGGCTGCGGCGGCGGGCCGCCGTCGCGGCCGCGGATGCGGCCCACGTGGCCGATCAGCTGCCGGTTCTCGTACGCCATCCACATGATCAGCGTGACGACCATGAACGTGATGCCGAGCCAGGTCACGATGTAGTAGCCGGTGTCGGCCGCGGCCCCCTCGTCGCCGTAGGTCGAGCCCGGCCCGAAGGTCATTATGCCGGCGCAGTCCTCGTACCTCGCTTGGAGGATGAAGTCCACCGAGTCGTCGGCCGGCGTCGCGCCCTCCTTGCTGATGATGCAGTCCGGCGAGCTGTCGATCAACAGGGCCATCTACCTCACCACCTCCCGTTCGGCCTCGCGCAAGACCCCTTCCGCGGGCACCAGCGAGCCGTCGGGCTCGACCATCATCTCGCCGAGCTTGGCGCTCTCCGGCATGTAGAGGTCCTCCTCGTATTCCGCCACGTCGAGGCCCTCGAGCTCGACCTCCGGCGGCACACGCAGCAGGTTGAGCTTCTTCAGGATCAAGCTGGAGACCCATCCGCTCAGGAAACCGAGCGGCAGGAAGGTCGCCATTCCCATGAGCTGCCCGCCAATCGAGCTGTCCACGTTGTTGAGTCCCGTGGGGTACCCGGCCGCGAAGATGCCGACCCAGAGCATCCCGAGGAAGCCCGAGAAGCCGTGCACGGCCACCGCGCCGACCACGTCGTCCACGCGCATCTTCTTCTCGATCCAGTTTCCCGCGTAGACCGCGAGCGCCGCTGTGGCGGCTGAGAGGAGGTAGGCCACCGAGGGCGCGTACACGTCGGCGCCCGCCGAAACGCCGATCACGCCCGCGAGGCCGCCCGACACCGTCCAGAACGGGTCCCCGCGTGCGGCGAAGTAGCCGCCGGTGAACCCGCCGGCGAAGCCGAAGGTGATCACCATGGAGATCGAGCCGAGCGTGGTCGGGCTCAGGTAGATGTTCGCCCAGCCCGGGAAGGCGGTCGAGGAGATCACGAGGCAGGCGCCGTAGAAGGCGTAGAAGCCGGTGAAGATCAGCATCAGGCCAAGCAGGGTGCCGTGCAGGTTCTGCGGCCGGAACTGGCGCGCGAGCCCCTCCCGGGTGTACTTGCCTATTCGCGGTCCGAGGTTGAAGAGGACGCCAAGGGTGAAGGCGCCGGCCACCCCGTGGACGACGCCGGACGCGATCGAGTCATGGAACCCGAAGCGCAGCGTGAGCCAGCCGCCGGCGCTCCAGCCCCAGGCGGCGTCGAGGATCCAAACCGCCGACCCCAGCAGCACGGCCAGGACCAGGTAAGCGGAGAGGCGCACCCGCTCGAGCAGCGCTCCCGACATGATCGAGGCAGTGGTCCACGAGAACAGCAGGAAGGCCAGGAAGAAGATCAGGTTGATGTTGTTCGTCAGGTTCGGCCCGAAGGCGTCCGACCACGGGATGCCGCCCTGGCACGCGACGGCGGTGAAGTCGGTCGAGTTCGGACCGATCGGCAGGCCGGGCTGGTTGCAGTTGTAGATCCACCAGCCGAAGTAGTAGAAGCTCGGCGTGACGACCGCGATCGTGAGGATGTTCTTCATCGCGGTGGCCATCACGTTCTTGCGCCGGACGACACCCGCCTCGTAGGTCATGAAGCCCGCATGGATGAGCCACATGAGTACGACGGTGAAGAAGTAGAACTGCTCGCCGAGGATCACCGAGTCGAGCGTCTGGGCCTCGACGCTTGCCGCGTCCTCCAGGTTCTGAACCTGTGCGATGACGAAGTCGATCAAGGCGTTCCTCCACTCTTCCGCGCCTTAGCGCGGCAAGCCGTCAACCACGCGACCGTATCCGTGGCATCCACGGTGGGCAATGTGACTTGCACACAACCTTGGTGATGGACGAGTGTGTGTTAAGCACATAGGGCCGAAACGACGCTGCGGCTAGGATCGCCGCCACGAAAGGAGGGTTCCGCGCGATGACGGTCTCCGCGGCCAGGGATGAGGGTGGGGCGCTCGGCCGTGTCCGGCGCGAGAACGAGACGCTATATGCCGTCATCAAGACCGTCTCGTCCTCGCTGGCGCTCGAGCGCGTGCTGGGCGGGATCGTCGAGATCGCCACCGACGCCACCGGCTGCCACGCCTGCTTCATCTACTTCCTCGAGGACGAGCGGCTCGTGCTGCGCGCGGCCTCGCCGCGCTACGCGCACCTGGTCGGACAGCTCGCGTGGGGGACCGACGAGGGCCTGACGGGTTGGGTCGCCCGCACGAAGAGCCCGGAGTTCATCCGGGAAAAGGCGCTCGAGGACCCTCGCATGAAGTTCGTGCCCGAGCTCGAGGAGGAGCGCTTCCAGTCGATGGTGGCGGTGCCGATCCTCGGGCGCGCCGGCGGCGTGATCGGCGTGGTGGTCCTGCACACCGAGGCGCCGCGCGAGTTCGAGGACGAGGTGCTCAACTTCCTGGTGCACACCGCCTCGCTCACCGCTGGCGCGATCGAGAACGCGCAGCTCTACGAGGAAACGCGCCGGCGGGTGGAGGCGCTGACCACCCTCACGCAGCTGAGCCAGGCCTTGGCGGCGGTCACCCTGCGCGAGGATCTCTACGACGCGGTCACGCGCGGCGCACGCCAGCTGCTGGGCGCCGACGGCTGCCAGATCTGGCGCTTCGACCCGCGGGCCGACGAGCTCGTGCTGGTGGGCTCGGACCCGGCCGAGGGCGCGAATCCCGCCGTGGCGTCGGGGCGGGCGGGACTGCTGCTCGACCTGATGCGTCGCGAGCGCGGGGCGCGGCGCTCGGGCGCGGCGGCCTCCGAGCTCGACGGGGAGAGCCTCCTCACCGCGCCGCTCGCTGCGGGCGAGGAGCGGCTCGGCATCCTCTGTTGCACCTCCGGCAAGCGCCGCTTCGGGGACGAGGACGCCGAGCTGCTGCGCGCGGTCGCGGATCAGACGGCGGTCGGGCTGACCAAGGCCGAGCTGATCGAGCGCCTGACCGCCGAGAACATCGTCAAGGACATGTTCGAGGCGCTGGCGGCCGGCTCGATCGAAACGGCCGAGGCCAAGGCGGTCGAGGCGCGCTGCGACCTCAGCCGGCCGCACGTATTCATCCACGCCGAGCGCGCCCCGGCGGCGGGTGACGACGGGCCGCCCTGGCCGGACGTGGCCGGCCGCATGCAGCAGCGGCTCGGGCGGCTCTACCCGCGCGCGTTCTTCGACGCCCGGCACGACACGGTGCGGGCGCTGGCTCCGCTGCCCACTGGCGACCGCGAGGCGGCCGAGGGGCTGCGCCGGGCCTGCGAGGAGCTCGCCCGCGACGAGGGCCTGTCGCTCGGGCTGAGCGACGTGGACCGCGGCACCGCGAGCGCGCGGCGCCGGATCCGGGAAGCCGCCGACGCCGCTCGGATCGGGCGCTCGCTGGCCGGCGCCGGCGGTGCGACGCAGTACGAGCAGCTCGGCGCCTACCGCTACCTCGTGCACCTCGAGCCCGGTGACGCCCCGCGCGACCGCTTTGGCCAGGCCGTGGACCAGCTCATCGACTACGACGAGCGGCGCAAGGCGCAGCTGGTCGAGACGCTCGAGCGCTACCTCGGGGCGCGTTGCAGCGTGGCCGGCACGGCCCGCTCGCTCTTCATCCACCCGAACACGGTCCGGCAGCGGCTCGAGCGGATCGAGCAGGTCACGGGCCTCGACCTGCGCGAGGACGACCTGCTGTCGCTCGAGCTGGCCCTCAAGGTTGCGCGCCTCGGCCGCGTCGGCGCGCGGCGATGAAGATCCGGAAGATCAGATAGCCGATTACGTGCAGCAGGAACACAAGCAGCACCCACCAGGCCTTCGTGAGGAATGGCATGTCCTCGTTCCACAGGTCCCAGACCGTGAGGTAGAGGAGGATCGCGAGCGCGAGCAGCAGGATCGGTGGCAGCTGCTGCGTGATGACGAAGACGATCACGGGGGCGGGCACGATATCGGGGGCCCCGCGTGACGATCAGAGCGAAGCTGTACGTGGCGATCCTGCTCACCGTGATCGGTCCCGTGATCACGATCGCCGTCGCGCTCCACGGGATGGACCGGCTCGGCGACCGCTTCTCCGAAGTGCAGGACCGCGGTGACAGGGGCGCGCTCGCGCTCAACCTGAAGTACGGCGTCACGGACTTCAACGGCTGGCAGACCGCCTACGGCTACGACGACGGCGCGTCGCGACCGCGCTTCGTGGCCTCGGTACGGAGCTTCGAGCGCGACCTCGCCGTGGCCCAGCGGACGCTCACGAACCCCCACGAGCGACGGCTCCTGCGTGAGATCCGCGTGCGCTTCGAAAGGTTCATGGGCCTCGACGACGTGGCGTACGCGGCGCTCCTGCGCGGGGACGACCAGCGCGTCAAGCGCATCTTCCTCGGCCCGGAGCTGCGGCTGTTCGACGCGATGGCCGCGCGCTCCGAGGAGCTCGCCCGCTACGAGGCCCGCCGCGCGACGGCGACCGAGGCGTCGTTCGACGACGCCCGGGAGGAGTCGCGGCGCAGCCTCATCGCGGTCGGTCTCGGCGCGGCGCTCGTGATCGTGCTGCTGCTCGTGACCTCCGTGGACATCGCCCGCCTGGCGCTCGAGTCGCACCGTCAGGGCCAGGCATGACCGACGACATCTTCCTGACCCTGAGCTTGCTGCTGATGGGGGCCCTCTTGGCGCGCTTCGTGGCGAGCCTGATCGGCATCCCCGAGATCCTCCTGCTCGTCGCGATCGGGGCGCTGTTCGGGCCGTCGGTGCTCGACGTGGTGGACGTGCCTTTCGAGTCGCTCGGCGCGCAGCTGATCTTCACCCTCGGCGTGTCGCTGATCCTCTTCTATGGCGGGCTCAGCCTGTCGCTGCCGGTGCTGCGGCAGGTGTGGCTGTCGCTGGGCTTGCTCGCTGTGCCCGGCATGCTCCTCACGGCGCTCGTGGTGGGCGTCGCCGCGCACCTCGCGTTCGACCTCCCCTGGGACGCCGCGCTCCTCGTCGGTGCCGTCCTTTCGCCGACCGACCCGGCGATCCTGATCCCGCTCTTCGTCCGCTCCCGCCTGCGCCCCAAGCTCGCGCAGACGGTGATCGCCGAGTCGGCGTTCAACGACCCGACCGGCGCGGCGCTCGCGCTCACGCTCGCCGGCGTGCTGCTCACCGGCAGCGACTCGATCGCCGCGCCCGCCACCGAGTTCCTCGTGGACCTCGCGATCAGCACCGCGATCGGGATCGTGGCCGGGATCGTGCTCGCGGCGGCGATCTCGAGCGACCGCTCCGGGATCTGGCGGGAGAGTGCGGCGATCGCCGTGCTCACGGTCGTGACGATCAGCTTCTTCTCGCTCGACACCGCCGGCGGCAGCGGCTACCTCGGAGCGTTCCTGGCCGGCCTGATCGTCGGCAACATGGACAACCTCGGGCTCGGGATGTCAGAGGCGCACGAGCAGGACGTGCGCCAGTTCGCCTTCAACCTCGCCGACGTCGTGACGCTGATCGTGTTCATGGTGCTCGGGGCGAACATCCCGTTCGCCGAGCTCGGCGAGAACCTGCTGCCCGCGCTCGCCGTGCTCGCCACGCTGATGCTCGTGGCCCGGCCGCTCACGGTGTTCAGCTGCGCAATGCCCGACCGGGGCGCTCGCTGGACGCGCCAGGAGATCGCGTTCCTCTGCTGGACGCGTGAGACCGGGGTGGTGCCGGCGGCGCTCGTGGGTGTCCTGGCCGGCCTCGGGGTGCCGAACATCGACGTGTACGCGAGCGTCGTCGCCCTCGCGATCGTCCTCACCCTGCTGCTCCAGGCGCTGCCCGCCGCGTGGCTCGCGGGCCGTCTCGGGCTGCTGGACCCGGTGCTCAGAACAACTGGAGGTAGCGGTCGATCTCCCACTGGGAGACCTGCTCGTGCCAGTCCTGAAACTCCTGCCGCTTGACGCGCACGTAGTAGTCCACGTAGTCCTCCTTCGCGGTCTTGCCGAGCGCCGCGCGGATCACGTCGTCGCGCTCGAGCTCGCGCGTGGCGTCGAGCAGCGTGCCGGGCAGCATCTCCACGCCCAGCTCGGCGCGCCGCTCCTCGCTCACCTGGTGGAGGTTGAGCTCGGTGGTGGCATCGCCCGCGTCGAGGCCCTTCTCGATCCCGTCGAGGCCCGCCGCAAGCACCACGGCCGCGCCCAGATACGGGTTGCAGGAGCCGTCGACGGTGCGGTCCTCGATCCGTCCCCCGTCGGGGATGCGCAGCATCTGGGTGCGGTTGTTGAAGCCGTAGCTCACGTACACCGGCGCCCAGCTCGAGCCGCTGCGGGTGCCGGTCACGAGCCGCTTGTAGGAGCCCACCGTTGGCGCGGTGACCGCGATGTACGCCTTGGCGTGGGCCTTGAGGCCACCGATGAAGTTGTAGGCCAGCTCCGAGAGCCCGAGCCCTCGCGGGTCGTCGCTCGCGTCGCGGTCGAACACGTTCTCGCCGTCCTTCCAGAGGCTCATGTGGAAGTGGCAGCCGTTGCCGGTGAGGTGCCCGAACGGCTTGGGCATGAAGGTGGCGATCAGCCCGCGCTCCTGGGCCAGCGCCTCGACCATGTAGCGGAAGAAGATCGCCCGGTCGCAGGTGGTGAGCGCGTCGGCGAAGTCGAAGTTCTGCTCGAACTGGCCGTTCGCGTCCTCGTGGTCGGTGGCGTAGTTGTTCCAGCCGAGCCAGGTCACGTAGCGCGAGATCTGCGACACGAAGTCGAGGTTGCGGGTGAGCCCGCGCATGTCGTAGCAGGGCTGCTCGAGCGTGTCGAGGCTGTCGGCCACCTCGATCGAGCCGTCCTCAAGCTGCCGCACGAGGAAGTACTCGAGCTCCGCGCCGATCTTGAACTCGTAGCCGAGCTCCTTGGCGCGCGCCAGCTGGCGGCGCAGGATCGTGCGCGGGCAGTAGGGCCACTCCTCGCCCTCCACGTGCACGTCGCACGCGAGCCGCGCCACGCCGCTGCGCCAGGGCAGCGGGGTGAAGCTCCGCAAGTCGGGCATCGCGGCCAAGTCCGGGTCGTTCGGCTGCTGGCCGATCGCGCCGGCTGCGAAGCCCGCGAAGCCCGCGCCGTCCTCGATCAGACCGTCGAGATGGCGAGCGGGAACGAGCTTCGCGTTCGGCTTGCCGTGCATGTCCACGAATTGCGCGAACAGGAACTCGACGTCGTTCTCTTTGATGTAGCGCTCGACGTCCTCGCGCGAGGACGTGGCGGTGAAGGTCTCGACCTCGGTCATGGCGCGCAACGTATCCCTTCGCCCGGATCGGGCCAATGTGGGAACCTCCATACCGGACCGGCGAATTGTGCGCCGCCGCCTATTGGGAGCTCCATATGCCCCTGCCTACACTCGGCAGCGGAGGTCTCTCATGTGCGGAATCGCAGGACTGTTCTCGAAGACGGACGAGATGGAGGCTGCGCTCGGCGGCCACCTCGCCGAGATGCTGCTCCAGCTGGGCGACCGCGGCCCCGACAGCGCGGGCGTGGCGTTCTACCGCAACCCGGTCCAGCCGGGCTCCTGCAAGGTCACGCTGCACTCTCCCGACGATCGGGTTGACTGGCAGGGCGTGAGCGCGGCGCTCGGCGAGACCTTCGGCGCGGGCGAGGCCGAGGTGCGGGCGAGCCATGCCGTGATCGCGGTCGAAGCCGACGCTCCCGCGGTGGTCCCGTGGCTGCGCGAGCGTTATCCGGAGCTGCGCCCGATGAGCGCGGGCGAGGCGATCGAGATCTACAAGGAGGCCGGGCTTCCGCGCGACTTCGTTGCCCGCTTCGAGCTCGCCTCGATGGACGGCAGTCACGCCCTCGGCCACACCCGCATGGCCACCGAGAGCAAGGTGACGACCGACGGCTCGCACCCGTTCTCGACCGGTCTCGACCTCTGCCTGGTGCACAACGGCTCGCTGTCGAACCACAACCGGCTGCGCGAGCGCCTGCGCGCGGAGGGCATCGACTTCCAGACTGAGAACGACTCCGAGGTGGCGGCCGGCTACCTCACCTGGCGGATGCGCGAGGGCGCCTCGCTCGAGGCGGCGCTCGAGGGCTGCCTCCACGACCTCGACGGCTTCTACACGTTCGCCGTCGGGACCGCCGACGGGTTCGCGGTGCTGCGCGACCCGATCGCCTGCAAGCCCGCGGTGATGGCGGAGACCGACCACTGGGTGGCGATGGCCTCGGAGTACCGCGCGATCGCGGTGCTGCCGGGCGCCGAGGACGCGGCCACCTGGGAGCCGGAGCCGGGCCGCGTATACAGCTGGGAACGCCAGCTGGTCTGATGGCCGCCCTCGAGAGCGGTCTCGAGGCGGCGGAGATCGACCTGACGGTCACGCCGCTGCGCGAGTTGAACGCCGCCCTGCACGCCGTCGCCGCGGACTCGACCGCGCGCTACCGCGTCCTCAACCCGCGGGGGGCGCATGCCCTCGCGGTCGGTCTCGACGCCCCGCTCCAGGTCGAGATCGAGGGGCACGCGGGTTACTACTGCGCCGGCATGAACAAGCAGGCGACCGTGCGCGTGCATGGCAACGCCGGCGTGGGCCTGGCGGAGAACATCATGTCCGGCACCGTGGTGGTCGAGGGCAACGCGAGCCAATCGGCCGCGGCCACCGGGCGCGGCGGCCTCGTGGTGGTTCGCGGCAGCGCGGCGGCGCGCTGCGGCATCTCGATGAAGGGCGTCGACGTTGTGGTGCACGGGTCGGTGGGGCACATGAGCGCCTTCATGGCTCAGAAGGGCCGCCTGGTGGTGTGCGGCGACGCCGGCGAAGCCCTCGGCGACTCGATCTACGAGGCCCGCCTCTACGTGCGCGGCTCAGTGGCCGGCCTGGGCTCGGACTGCATCGAGAAGGAGATGCGCGACGAGCACCGCTTCGAGCTGGCCGAGCTGCTCGATGCGGCCGGGGTCAAGGGCGCCGAGCCCTCCGAGTTCCGTCGCTACGGCTCGGCGCGGCGGCTCTACAACTTCGACGTCGACAACGCGGGGGAGTACTGATGGCCGCACCGGGGACTCCCAACCCTGCGCAGCCGGCTGCTTCGGGCCTCCACGAGTCGGCGCTCTTCGACCGCAACGCGATCCACGCGATCCAGCGCGCCGCGCGCGAGGGCATCTACGACATCCGCGGCTTCGGTGCCAAGCGCCCGCTGCCGCACTTCGACGACCTGCTGTTCCTCGGCGCCAGCGTGTCGCGCTACCCGCTCGAGGGCTACCGCGAGCGCTGCGACACGGACGTGGTGCTGGGCGACCGCCACGCGAAGAAGCCGCTCCACCTGAAGATCCCGGTCACGATCGCCGGCATGAGCTTCGGGGCGCTCTCGGCTCCCGCGAAGGAGGCTCTCGGGCGCGGCGCGAGCGCGCTCGGCACCAGCACCACCACCGGCGACGGCGGCATGACCCCCGAGGAGCGCGGCCACTCCGACCTGCTCGTGTACCAGCTGCTGCCCTCGCGCTACGGGATGAACCCCGACGACCTGCGCAAGGCCGACGCGATCGAGATCGTGGTGGGCCAGGGGGCCAAGCCGGGCGGGGGAGGGATGCTGCTCGGCCAGAAGATCTCCGATCGCGTGGCCGAGATGCGCGACCTGCCCAAGGGCATCGACCAACGCAGCGCCTGCCGCCACCCGGACTGGACCGGGCCCGACGACATGGAGATCAAGATCGGCGAGCTGCGCGAGATCACCGACTGGGAGAAGCCGATCTTCGTGAAGGTCGCGGCCTCGCGGCCCTACTACGACGTGGCGCTGGCGGTCAAGGCGGGCGCCGACGTGGTGGTGCTGGACGGGATGCAGGGCGGCACCGCGGCCACCCAGGAGATCTTCATCGAGCACGCCGGCATCCCCACGCTCGCCGCGATCAGGCCCGCGGTGGACGCGCTGCTGGAGCTCGGCATGCACCGCAAGGTGCAGCTCGTGGTGTCGGGCGGGATCCGCTCCGGCGCCGACGTGGCCAAGGCGCTTGCGCTCGGAGCCGACGCCGTCTCGATCGGCGTCGCCGCGCTGATCGCGATGGGTGACAACGCGCCGGAGCACGCGGACGGCTACGCCCAGATCGGCTCGGCCGCCGGCTTCTACGACGACTGGCACGAGGGGCGCGACCCGGCCGGCATCTCGACGCAGGACGACGAGCTGGCCAAGCGCTTCGACCCCGAGCTCGGCGGGCGCCGGCTGGCCAACTACCTGCGAACGATCACCCTCGAGGCCCAGACGCTCGCGCGCGCCTGCGGCAAGTCGCACCTCCTCAACCTCGAGCCGGAGGACCTGGTGGCGCTCACCGTCGAGGCCGCGGCGATGGCGCGCGTGCCCCTGGCGGGGACGCCGTGGGTCCCTGGCTTGAACGATTAGACAAATTTGTTTACGATCGCCGTGCCGACCCCCCTCGGCGCTTGAACTCTTTCGTGTCCTACGTCCTGACCTGTCCAAACTGCGGCCCGCGTGAGGTCACCGACTTCGGATTCGGGGGCGAGGTGAACCCGCGACCGGTCGCTGCGCCGTCCGCGCGCGAGCTCGGCGAGTACAACTACTTCCGCCGCAACGTGGCCGGCGTTCAGCGCGAGTGGTGGGTCCACCGCTCGGGCTGCGGCGCCTGGTTCTACGCCGAGCGCGACACGCGCACGAACGAGGTGCTGCTCACGGAGCTGCCGGAGGCCGGCGCGTGAGCCGGCTGCCCGAGCGCGACGGCGAGCGCATCGATCGCGGCCGCAGCCTCACGTTCACTTTCGACGGCCGCGAGGTGGGCGCCTACGAGGGCGACACGATCGGCTCGGCGCTGTTCGCCGCCGGCCAGCGCACCTTCTCGCGCAGCTTCAAGTACCACCGCCGCCGCGGACTCATGTGCTGCGCCGGTCAGTGCCCCAACTGCCTCGTTCAGGTCGACGACGCGCCCGGCGTGCGCGCCTGCACCGAGCCGGTGCGCGAGGGCATGCAGGTTATGCACATGAACGCGCAGCCGTCGCTCGAGCTGGACGTGATGAACGCCACCGACAGGTTCGGCGGGCCGTTCACGCCCCCCGGTTTCTACTACAAGACGTTCATCCGCCCGCGGCGCCTGTGGCCGCTGTACGAGAAGGTGCTGCGCCACGCAGCCGGTCTCGGCCGTCTTCGCAAGTCGCAGCCGGAGCGCGAGTGGCAGACCGAGTACCGGCGCCGCCACGCGGACGTGCTCGTAGTGGGCGGCGGCGCGGCGGGCCTGTCTGCGGCCACGGCGGCCGCGGAGCTCGGCGCGGACGTGGTGCTGGCCGACGAGGGCCCCGAGCCCGGGGGGCGGCTGCTCGCCGAGGGCGGCCGCGACTACGCTCGCGAGCTCGCCGGGCGGGCGCGCGCCGCCGGCGTGGAGCTGCTCCAGAACGCCCCCGCGCTGGGCACCTTCGACGGCCTGGTGCCGGTCTGGCAGGGCGACACGCTCCACCAGGTGCGAGCGGCGCAGCTCGTGGTGGCGAGCGGCGCGATCGAGCAGCCGCTCCTGTTCCCGGGCAACGACCTGCCGGGCGTGATGCTCTCGGGCGGCGCGCTGCGGCTGGTGGAGCTGTACGCGGTCAAGCCCGGCACGCGGGCGGTGGTGGCGGCCGTGTGCGACCGTGGGCTGAACGCCGCCCTCGCGCTACGCGAGGCCGGCGTCGAGATTGCCTGCGTCGCGGACCTGCGACCGCACGGTGGTTCGCGAGGGGACGCGGCGAAGCTGCTCCAGCGCCGGAACATCCCGCTGATGCGCGGGAGCACCGTGCTCGAGGCGCGCGGGCGCGGCCAGCTGGACGGCGTGATCCTCGGGCCGCCCGGCTCGGACCACGGCGCGGGCGAGAGGACCGTGGGCTGTGACCTGCTGGTGGTCTCCGGCGGCAGCGCGCCGGCCACCTCGCTGCTGTCGCAGGCCGGAGCCCGCACCGGCTACGACGAGCGGCGCGGCCACTTCGCTCTCACGCACGTCCCGAGCGGCGTGCT
>Ga0075430_100001363_pt1 | contig 19801 bp, 14 predicted proteins | sample RhiMetdeltSRZDD4_FD_75294 | JGI IMG/M metagenome (GOLD analysis project Ga0075430, IMG submission 75294) | Populus rhizosphere microbial communities from Tennessee, USA - Rhizosphere MetaG P. deltoides SRZDD4 | ecosystem: Host-associated > Plants > Roots > Rhizosphere > Soil | place: USA... | reverse complement strand
CGGCTATGTAGCCCCGTGGGAGGACACCCCTCAATGGGAACGCGACAGCGCCACCGCGGTCTACGACCAGGTGGCCGCGTTCGTCGAGGTCACCGGCGGGCAGACCGCCAAGCTCACCCGGACGCAGAAGGGCCGGTTCGTGGCCCTGTGCTGGATCGGGCAGATCCTCAGGCACATCCCCGACCCCAAGTCATCCTACGTCGCCGACTGGGACGAGCTGCCGCAGTGGCAGCAGGAGACCGACGCCGACATCTTCGAACGCATCGAGCAGGAGTCGACCAAAGGCGGTCTCCAGCGGGCAGTGCATCCCGTGAGATGACCAAGTGACCTGCTGACTGGCTGGGCCGTCATCCATCGGTGGTCTCGTGACAATATCTACCAGGCTCTCAGCTCAGACTCAGGCTCAGCCCCAGCCGCGGGCGCGATCTGGAGGGACGTCGGCGGAGTGGGGTTCGATGGTTGGCTCGCAGGCTTCCTCCAGGTACGTCTCTACCGCTTCCCGCAGGTTGGATAGTGCTTCACCAACCGACTCGCCTTGACTGGCGACGTCCAGCTCAAGGCAGCGCGCGATGTACCAGTCCTCCTCGCGGTGCACTGCTGCGGTAGACGTATGAACCCGGCGGCTGTCCCGTACCGCCTTGACGATCTCACCTGTGGACGGACCTGCGGAGCGGTCCTTGGCTTTGAGCCGCTGGACTATCTCTGCATTGGTCGGTCGCGTCGCGATGTTCGTCAGCTCGCGGGCGACGTAGGCCGACAGTGACATGCCGGCCGCCGCCGCGCGCTCGTTGAGGGTCTCGACCACGGCGTCATCGACATCGCGGATGTAGAGAGTTGTCACAAGAAGTTGCTAGCACATGGCAAGGCGGCGTGACCTGATGCTCAGGGAGAAGTCACATCAGCGCCTCGCCCAGGCCCATGTCGGTCAGGCGGGTCATGTGCACGGTGCCGGTCAGCTCCAGCGCCTTGGAGATGCGCTCCTCGGGCGTGGTGTCGATGAGCCGCCGGCCGGGCCAGACCTCGTAGTCGCCGACCAGGTCCGCGTGCTGCGCCATGCCCTCCTGGAACAGCGCCTCCCAGCGGGCGAGCTGGTCGAAGACGGGCAGCTGCGCCCAGAGCATCATCCCGTTGCGCACCACGTCGAGCAGCCGTTCCTTGTCCTCCGGGTGGCTGCCCAGATGCTCACGGATGATCGAGCTGCCGACCGCGAGGTGGCGCACCTCGTCGATGCCGGCGCCCTTCTCCATGTCGGCCATCACCGGGTCGATCGGGCGCCACTTGCGCTCGCTCAGCTCAAAGGAGGGGGCCAGGAACCCCTCCACCAGCACGGTCAGCAGCACCACCCCGCCGATGAAGTCGTGGTGCTCCCGGACGATCGGCAGGCCGACCTCCTCCAGCGGGTTGAGGATCGTCTCCCGGTCGAGCTTTGTCAGCTGCTCGATCACCTCCGGGATCTCCTTCTCGCCTACCCCGAGGTTCTGTAGGTGGTTGCGGAAGATCATGGCGTGGCGGGTCTCGTCGAACAGCTGGGTGGCGTAGAACTCCATGGTGGTCGAGTCCGGCGCGCACGCCACCACGTACCCGATGGCCCTTGCGGCGCGCTCCTCGGCCAGGGCGCGGAAGGCGACCTCCTGCATGAGCGCCTCGCGCAGCGGTCCGGGCTCGCGCAGGAAGGCCGGGGTGGTGACCTCGGGGGCGTAGCCCACGACGTTGCCGCGCAGCGTCCGCTGCGGCACGTTGGCGAACCAGTACTTCAGGTCGCAGTCGCGGGCGGTGAGCCGCAGCGTGTCGCCCCCGTCGAACAGGGACGCCGCCTTGTCCCAGTCCGCGGCGTCGTGCGCGCTGGTCGCCGGCTCCGGCTCCGCCGCGGGCTGCGCCGCCGCCGGCTCGGCCCCGCCGGCCGCGGCCGGCTGCCGGGGCGCCTCGGCCATCAGCAGCGGGCCGCTGCCCTCCAGGTACTCCACAAGGGACGAGGCCACGCTCGTCCGCGACGGCGGGTGGTAGGCCAGGCACTGGCAGGCGGCGACCAGGTACGCCAGCTCGTTGGAGCCGATGAAGGCCATGCCGCCGAGCAGCTCGGCGGCCTGCCGCGTGGCGTCGCCGATGGCGTCCTGCGCGCCGTAGCGGGACATCAGCACGTTGGCCAGGCCGTCGTTGCCGGTCTCGCCGGACATCACCGCGCGGGCCGCCCCCTCCACCAGCAGGGTGGCCGTCTCCAGCCGGGCGCCCAGGGCGGCCCGGTCGCTGGTCGCCCCGCGCCGGCCGGTCAGCGTGCGCTCCACCAGCGCGCTGGCCATGCCCAGGTACGAGGCGCAGATGAGCAGCTCGAACCAGATGAACCCCATCGTCTGCAGCTCGTCGATGGTGCCGTCCGGACCGGTCTCGGTCGGGATCACCAGGTTCTCCTCGACCAGCACGTCGGTGAGGCGTACCTCGTCGCTCTCGGCCCCGGCCAGCACCGAGCTGGCCCAGAACGGGTGCCGGGAGATGCCGGGCAGGGTCGAGGGGATGAGCAGGAACGCGGTCTGGTGCCCGCCGCCCGGCTGCGGCAGCGCCAGGCTGGCGGTGAGCAGGTCCATCGAGTGGGTCAGGCAGCACGGCTTCTTGGAGCCGTTGACCAGGTAGCCGCCCTCGGCCGCCACCGCGGTCATGGTGGGGGAGAGGATGCCCTGGTCCGGGCGCCCCTCGGCGAAGCCCGAGGCGACCAGGAGGTTGTTGTTGGTGATCGCCTCCAGCAGGGCCCACTCCATGCCGGACTTTTTCACGCTCTCGGCGAAGGCGAACAGGGTCGCCACCGAGAAGTGGTGCATGGTGGCCGCCACCGCCAGCGAGGGGGAGTAGGAGCCGACCGCCCGCGCGACCCGTACGGCGTCGAGCGGGGTTGCCCCGAGCCCGCCGTAGTCCCGCGGGATCACCAGGCTGGGGCCGCGGCTGCTGCGGAACACCGGCAGGGTGGCCCCGCCCGGGGCCTCCCGCTTCTCGAACGGGATCTGCGCCAGGCCGTCGATCAGGCCGGGCAGGTAGGTCTCACAGACGGCGCGAGCCTGGTCGAGTGATCGCATGTTGTGCCTCCATCGCGCGGTTCAGCGGTTGAGCAGGGCCCGGGCGGCGTCGCGGCGCAGCTTGCCCGAGGGGGTCTTGGGCAGGCTGCCCGGCGGCAGGATGGTCACGAGGGCTGGTCGTGCGTCCACTTCGGACACGATGCTGGTGGTGACCGCGGCGACGATCCGCTCCTCGGCCGACGGGTCGCCGGCCAGGCGGGACTCGACCAGGACCGCGAACGACTCCCGGGCCACGCCCTCGCCGGGCATCAGCCGTACCGCGGCGACGTTGCCTTCGCGTACCCCGTCGACCGCGGCGGCGGCGCGCTCGATGTCGGTCGGGTAGAGGTTGCGCCCGCCCATGATGATGACCTCCTTGCGGCGGCCGCAGACCACGATCTGCCCGCCGGTGAGGTAGCCCTCGTCGCCGATGTCGAGCCACCCGTCGGCGTCGCGGGCGCTGCGGACCCCGTCCCGGGTGAGGTACGTGGTGGTCACCGAATCCCCGCTCAGCAGGATCCGGCCGACCTCGCGCTCGCCGAGCACCGCGCCGTCGTCGTCCACCACGCGCACCGCCACGCTCGGGAACGGCGGCCCGAGCAGGGGCAGCCGCCGTACGCCCGCGGTGGTGTCGGGGTCGGCCGGCACGGCCCGGCGGTTCTTCTCCAGCTCCAGGGCGTCCACCACGTCGACGAGCATCGGGTCGGCGAGCTCGGACATGGAGATGACCAGCGTGCTCTCGGCCGCGCCGTAGCAGCAGTTGACCGCCTCCGGCCGCAGCCCGAACCCGGCCGCGACCCGGGTGAAGGCCTCCATTGTGGACGGGTCGACGGGCTCGGCCCCGTTGCCGGCGATGCGCAGCCGGGACAGGTCCAGCGAGCCGGGCTCGGCCCGGGCCAGCTGGCGGGTCAGGATCGCCCAGGCGAAGTTGGGCGCGGTGGTGATCGTGCCGCCGTACCTGCTGATCAGCTCGGCCCAGAGCATCGGGCGGCTGAGGAAGTCCAGCGGGGTGACGCTCACCAGCCCTACGCCGCTGAACATGGGCATCAGCAGGCAGCCCACCATGCCCATGTCGTGGAAGAGCGGCAGCCACGACACCATCACGTCGCTGCGCTCGTCCCAGCGCAGGTGGGCGACGGCGTCGGCGACGTTGCGGTAGAGGTTGCCGTGGGTGATCCGCACCGCCCGCGGCTCGGCGGTCGAGCCGCTGGTCAGCTGCAGCAGCGCGACGCTGTCCTCACCGGTCTCGGCGATGGTGAACGCCCCGTCGTCGCGGTCCAGCCCGGCGATCATGCGGTGGGCGATGCCCTGCTCCGCCAGGACCGCGGCCACGGGCTCGAACGGCGTGCCGACCAGGACCAGGCCGGCCCCGATCATCCGCAGTACGCGCAGCGTGTCCTCGCGCCACACGGCCAGGTCGGTGCGGGGGGTGGGCTGGTGCAGCATGGTGAGGCTGCCGCCGGCCAGCCAGATCGCCTGGGCGACCCGGGCGATCTCGGCCGGGTCACCGCCGAGGACCGCGACCGCCTGCCCGGGCCGGAGCCCGGCCTCAACCAGGCTGGCCGCGCTCCGGCGGGCCGCGGTGTGCAGCTCGGCCCAGCTGCGCTGGACGGGGGCGGCGGGCTCGCCGGTGATCATGCTGCGCGGTGACCGCGCGGCGGTGGCGACGACGGCGTCGACAAAGCGGCTCACGGGCGGCTCGATCGAGTCATGCGCCCCAGAGTAGTGAGGCGCATCGACGTAGACTAGTGGCTCTTGAATCGGGAGATCGACAGTTGGGTCACTGTGGTGATCTAACGCCGCAGGTAGAGAATGATGCGACGAACTGGCCCGATGATCTACGTAACGAATGCGGTCGATCATCTTCGCGAAGGGGGAGCCGTGGTGAGTGGGCCCGAGGCGCACCGGTGGTTGGATCTCATCCGCTCCGAGGCAGCCGCGGTGCTGGGCCGGCCAGTCGACGCGGTGCCAGCGGGCGCCGCCTTCGCCGAGCTGGGCTTCGACTCGCTCTCCGCGCTCGAGCTCGCCGAGCGGCTGGCCGACGCGACCGGGCTCAACCTGGCCGGCACACTGGCCTTCGACTACCCCACGCCGGCCGCGCTCGCCACCTACCTGGCCGGGCAGATGGCGCCCCCGGCCGCACAGGCGGCGCCCGCGGCGCCCGCCGCCGCGCAGCTGGCGTCCCTGGCCGGGCAGGCGGCGTCTACGCCCGGACAGCTCAGAGCGCCGGGCGGGCGACCGGCTGCCGCGGCGACCATCCCGGGGCCGGTCGTCGCCGCCTCCAGCGAACCTGTCGCCATCGTCGGGATGGCCTGCCGGCTGCCGGGCGGGGCGGACACCCCGGAGGACTTCTGGGCCGCCCTGTCGCAGGGGCACGACGGGATCGGACCGTTCCCCACCGACCGGGGCTGGGACCCGGAGCTGTTCAACCCGGACCCGGACCATCCGGGCACCTCGTACGTGCGCGACGGCGGGTTCCTCTACGACGCGGGCGACTTCGACGCCGGCTTCTTCGGGATGTCACCCCGGGAGGCACTCGCCACCGACCCGCAGCAGCGGCTGATGCTCGAGATCGCCTGGGAGGCGCTGGAGCGCGCCGGGGTCGCCCCGCACCGCCTGCGGGGCAGCCGTACCGGGGTCTTCGCCGGCGTGATCGCTGGCGACTACTCGCCTCGCCTGGGCGAGATCCCGGCCGAGGTGGCTGGCTTCCTGCTCGCCGGCAACGCATCGAGCATCGTCTCCGGCCGGGTCGCCTACACCCTCGGGCTGCAAGGGCCGGCCGTGTCGGTGGACACCGCCTGCTCCTCGTCGCTGGTGGCGCTGCACCTGGCAGTCCGGTCGCTGCGCGCGGGAGAGTGCGACCTGGCGCTGGCCGGCGGGGTCACCGTGATCGGGACCCCGCTGGTCTTCACGGAGTTCAGCCGGCAGCGCGGGCTGGCGCCGGACGGGCGGTGCAAGTCCTTCGCACGCGCGGCGGACGGCACCGGGTGGGCCGAGGGGGCCGGCGTGCTGGTGCTGGAGCGGCTCTCGGACGCCCGGCGGCACGGGCGGCACATCCTCGCGCTGGTACGCGGAAGCGCGGTCAACTCCGACGGCGCGTCCAACGGCCTGACCGCGCCCAACGGCCCGTCCCAGCAGCGGCTGGTCGCCGACGCGCTCGCCGACGCCGGCCTGGACCCGGCCGGGGTGGACGCGGTCGAGGCGCACGGCACCGGCACCAAGCTGGGCGACCCGATCGAGGCCCAGGCGCTGCTGGCGGCGTACGGCGCCGGCCGGGACCGGCCGTTGTGGCTGGGGTCGGTGAAGTCCAACATCGGTCACACCCAGGCGGCCGCGGGCGTGGCCGGGGTGATCAAGATGGTGCTGGCGCTACGGCACCAGCTGCTGCCGCGCACGCTGCACGTTGACGAGCCGTCTCCGTTCGTGGACTGGTCGGCCGGCCCGCTGGCGCTGCTCACGCAGGCGCAGCCGTGGCCGCGCGGCGACCGCCCGCGTCGCGCCGCGGTCTCCTCGTTCGGCATCAGCGGCACCAACGCCCACCTGGTCATCGAGGAGGCGCCACGCGTCGATGACCCGGCACCGGCCGCGCCGGACAGCCTGGCTGCGCCGGACGGGGCGGTGCCCGCCCAGGCGGCTCTGGTGCCGGTCTCCGCCCGCACCGCCGCCGCCCTGCGCGAGCAGGCCCGCCGCTGGCTCGAGCACCTGTCCCGGCACCCCGAGCTGCGGCCGGCCGAGGTGGCCGTCGCGGCTGCCGCCCGTACCCCCTTTGAGCAGCGCGCCGTCGTGCTCGACCGGGCCGGCCTCGCCGACCTCGCCGAGGGCCGGGACAGCCTGGCGGTGGTCACCGGCACGGCCACCGACGGCCGGCTCGCGCTGGTCTTCTCCGGCCAGGGCGGTCAGCGGCCAGGCATGGGGTCTGGCCTCGCCGCCACCGCGCCGGTCTTCGCCGCCGCCATGGACGAGGTCTGCGCTGAGCTGGACCGCCACCTCGACCGCCCGCTGGCGGACATCATCGGGGGCGACGCCAGCCTGCTCGACCAGACCGGCTATACCCAGCCGGCGATCTTCGCCCTCCAGGTGGCGCTGTTCCGGCAGCTGCAGGCGTGGGGCCTTCAGGCAGGCTTCGTGCTCGGGCACTCGGTCGGCGAGATCGCTGCGGCCCACGCGAGCGGTGCGCTGGCACTGCCGGACGCCTGCCGCCTGGTCGCCGTCCGGAGCCGGCTGATGCAGGCCCTCCCCCCGGGCGGCGCCATGGTCGCTATCCAGGCCACGCCCGACGAGGTCGCGCCGCTGCTGGAGCAGCGCGCGGACGAGATCAGCCTGGCCGCGGTCAACGGCCCGCGCTCGGTGACGGTCGCCGGCACCGAGGAGGCTGTGGCGCAGGTGGCCGAGGCGTTCGCCGCGCAGGGCCGGCGCACCACCCGGCTGCGGGTCAGCCATGCGTTCCACTCGCCGCTCATGGACCCGATGCTCGCCGACCTCGCCGCGGCCGAGAGCGACATCAGGTACGAGCCATCGCAGGTCCCGCTCGTCTCCAACCTCACCGGGGCGCCGCTGGACGCGATCGAGCCCGGCTACTGGGCCCGGCACGCGCGGCAGCCGGTGCTCCTGGCGCAGAGCGTGCAGTGGCTACGCGAGCAGGGGGTGACCAGGTTCCTGGAGGTCGGTCCCGGCGGCGGGCTCAGCGCGGTCGTGCTGGAGAGCCTGGGCGGGCCGAGCGCGGACGTGGTGGCCGTACCGCTGCTGCGCGACGGGCGCGGCGAGCCGGAGTCCGTACGCGATGCCCTGGCCCAGCTGTACGTACGCGGGGTTGATGTCGACTGGGCGGCGGTGGCCGGCGGCACCGGGCGGTGGACGCCCCTGCCGACGTACCCCTTCCAGCGCCGCCGCTACTGGCTCGCGCCCGCCGCCAAGCCGCTGCTGGGCGAGGCGGTTGAGCTGCCCGGTGAGACGGGTGAGCCGGGGCTGGTGCTCAGCGGGGAGCTGTCCCTGACGGCACAGCCCTGGCTCGCCGACCACCGCATCGGCGGTGTTGTGGTGGCGCCGGGTGCGCTCCTGGCCGAGCTGGCGCTGCGCGCGGCCGACCGGGCAGGCTGCGCCGAGGTGGCGGAGCTGCTGCTGCAGGCGCCGCTGGCACTGCCCGAGCAGGGCGGGGTGGAGCTGCGGGTGATGGTCGCCGAGCCGCACGAGGGCGGTCGGGCGCTCACCATCCACGCCCGCCGCCCGGGCGAGGCGTGGACCTGCCACGCCACCGGGACCCTCGCCAGCGGCTCGGCCACCCCGCCGGCCCGGCTGAGGCTCTGGCCCCCGCCGGGCGCGCTGCCGCTCCCGGTCAACGGCTTCTACCAGGACCTGGACGCCAGAGGGTACGGCTACGGGCCGGTGTTCCAGGGCGTACAACGGGCCTGGCGCCGTGGTGACGAGACCTTCGCCGAGGTGAGCCTGCCGAGCGAGCTGGCGGAGCAGGCTGGCGAGTTCGGGCTGCACCCGGCCCTGCTGGACGCCGCCCTGCACCCGATCAGCCTCGCCGCGGAGCCCGGCGACGGGGTCGCGCTGCCGTTCTCCTGGACCGGCCTGAGCCTGCACGCGTCGGGCGCGACCACCCTGCGGGTCAAGGTGACCAGGCGCGGGGAGCAGGTCTCGCTGGCCCTGGCCGACCCGACCGGCGCGCCGGTCGCCTCGGTGCAGCAGCTGGCCCTGCGGCAGGTCGCGACCGACCAGCTCGCCGCTGGCGCGGGCGGCCGTCCCGGCGGCAGCTACGAGCTGCGCTGGGTGCCGGTCGGGCAGGCACAGCCGTGGGCCGGGTCGGCCGGCTGGCTCGACGAGCTTGCCGGCGCGGTGCCGGCGGCCGGTGACGGGGCGGCCGGCGGCGCGGCGAACGGCGTACCCGATGTGGTCTTTGCCGAGCTCGCACCCGGCGGCGACGAACCGTACGGGGCGGTCGCCGCCGCGCTCGGCCTGGTGCAGCGGTGGCTCGCCGACCCGCGGCTGGGACGGGCCCGGCTGGTGCTGGTCAGCCATCTCGCCGCCGGCGACGCCCCGCAGGACCTCGGCCAGGCGGCGGCCTGGGGGCTGGTGCGCTCGGCGCAGTCGGAGCACCCCGGGCGGTTCACCCTGGTCGACCTGGACGGCACCGACGCCTCCCGGCAGGCGCTGCTGGTCGCCGTGGGCAGCGGGGAGCCGCAGCTGGCGGTCCGTGAAGGGCGCCTGCTGGCGCCGCGCCTCGCCCCGGCCCAACCCGCCCCGGACGCAGCCGGGCTGCTCTGGGACCCGGAGGGGACGGTCCTCATCACCGGCGGTACCGGTGCGCTCGCCCAGGTGGTGGCCCGGCACCTGACCACCCAAGGGGTACGCCACCTGCTGCTCGCCGGCCGTCGCGGCCCGGGTGCGCCCGGTGCGGCCGAGCTGGTACGCGAGCTGGAGGAGCTGGGCGCGGTCTCGGTCCAGGTCGTCGCGTGCGACGTCGCCGACCCTTCCGCCCTGGCGCAGCTGCTCGGCTCGGTGCCCGCGGCGCGCCCGCTCACCGCGGTGCTGCACCTGGCCGGGGTGCTCGACGACGGTGTGGTGGAGTCGCAGACCCCGGAGCGGGTCAGTGCGGTGCTGCGCGCCAAGGCCGACGGGGCGTGGCGGCTGCACGAGCTGACCAAGGGCCTGGACCTCGCCGCGTTCGTGCTGTTCTCCTCGGCCGCCGGCGTGCTCGGCTCGCCGGGCCAGGCGGGGTACGCCGCGGCGAACGCGTACCTGGACGCGCTGGCCCAGCACCGCCACCGGCTCGGGCTGGCGGCCCAGTCGCTGGCGTGGGGGCTGTGGGAGCAGCCGGGCGGGATGGTGGAGCAGGTCAGCGCGGCCGGCCTACGCCGGATGCGCGGCATCGGCCTCGCCCCGCTCACCGCCGAGCGGGGGCTGCGGCTGCTGGACGACGCGCTGCGCAGTGCGGCGCCGATGCTGGTGCTGGCCGAGGTCGACCGGGCACGGCTGGGCGGCGAGGACGTGGCGGCGGTCCCGGTGGTGCTGCGTGACCTGGTCACCGCGCGGTCCACCCGTCGCGCCAGCGCGGCCGGCGGCGCTGGTGGCCCAGGCGGGGCCGGTGGGTCGGGCGGGGCCGGCGGGGCCGGTGGGTCGGGCGGGGCCGAGCTGGCCGCGACGCTGCCCACGCTGACGCCCGCAGAGCAGGAGCGGGTGCTGCGCGAGCTGGTGCTCGCCGAGGTCGCCCGGGTCCTGGGCCACGCGTCAGCCGCGGAGCTGGACGCGTCGCGTGCCCTGCCGGCCTTGGGCTTCGACTCGCTGACAGCGGTGGAGCTGCGCAACCGGCTCGCCGCGGCCACGGGCCTGCAGCTGTCGGCCACCCTGGTCTTCGACCACCCCAGCGTGGCCGAGCTCGCCGCCCACCTGCGGGCGGAGCTGCTGCCGCAGCAGGCGGCGACGGCGCTGGGGATGCTGGAGGAGCTGACCCGGCTGGAGTCCGGCCTGGCGAACCTCAGCATGGACGCCATCGCCCGCAGGCGGCTCGCCGACACTCTCGACCGGATCATGTCCAAGGTGGACAGCAGGGCGGACACGGCAGAGAAGGCCGACGACGACTTCTTCGACCTGATCAGCTAGAACGCCGGCCATGCGATGAAAGGAGCGGGCCTCCGCTCCCCTCAGGGATGACCAGCCGGAGGGTGGTGCGCGTCCTTATGCTCTGCACCATTGCCACTAGCAGAGCCTGGACACGTGCGGCTTCCGCCTGGCCCGGGTTGAGATACCAGCTCTGCTAGCGCAGATCGTGCAGAGCATAAGAACCCACAACACATCCCCGTCCCGCATCCGCCCGAGCGCCACCCCGCAGGAGTGACGCGCTGGTGGCGCAGGCCGGCAATAGCCAATACGGCTCAATGGAACTGGCGGCGGCGGGCGAGGTAGGTGCCGGTGGGCGGCGGCGCGGCTGTGGTGCCCGGCGGGGCGCGGTGGGCCTCGGCAGCCGCGCGCACCAGCTCGATGACGAACGTCTCGTCCGCGGGCTCGCACACTTCCACCGCGAGCCAGTCCGCGGAGCTGCTGGGGCGCAGCCGCACCCGGGGATCGGCGCGCAGCTGGGTCCGACGGTCGCGGATCTCCTTGCGGGTCAGGCGGATGTCCACGACCGACTCGCCTTCGAAGTGGGCGATCTCCTTGCCGTTGCCCCAGAACGCCGGAGCATCGGTGAAGTAGGACTCGCTCTCGACCACCCCGTCGATGCGCGCCAGAGCCTTACGTAGCCGTTCCAGCACACGCCGAGTATCGCACCAGTGCTGCCGGCCATACATCTGTTCCTGCGCTCCTGACCGGCCCGCGTGCACCGTGGAAGCGTGGGCCCAGGCAAGGTCGTACGGCTACGGGCCGCCGGGACCATCCTTCAGCGGCACAGCTGGGTCAGCCGGGCGTCGGCTGGCCCACCGGCGCCGCCTCGACGACCCGGACCTCGATGTCCTTGCCGAAGAGCCCGAGCAGGATATCGCGTACCGCGTCGCGCATGGCCGCGCACGCGACCGGGTCGATCAGCGTGGCCAGGGAGGCGATGCCGAGGTCGAACCGGCTTGCGAACTCCACCCGTACGTCGGCGCCCTGCTCCACGACGAGCCAGGAGCCGGTGAACGTGGCGAAGTCGCCCCGGGTCTGCTCGAAGCTGATCCGGCGGCCGACCGGGTCGATCTCGTCGCGCTCGGACCAGACCAGGATGCCCTTGCGGAAGTTGACCTCCCACTTGGACTCCACCCTGGTCGGGCTCAGGGTGTTCACGGCGACCGTGCGTACCGTGTCGGTGAGCTCCGGATAGGCGGCGAAGTCGGCGAGGCGGTCGAACGCCCGCTTCGCCTCGCCCCGGGGCAGCCGGGCGTGCAGTATGACCGAACACTCCATGAAAGCTCCTCCGTCGGCTCCGTCTAGCGCAGGTCCCGGATCAGCCGGCGCAGCGCCACCCGCCACGCCGCCTCGACCTCGCCGGTGGTCAGCGGCTGCGGACCGCCCGGGATCTCGCCGAACGAGGTGGGCAGCAGGTCCGGGATGATGACCAGCCCGCACACCGCCACCACGCTGTCCAGCCGGGCCAGGTCCTCTTTGGACACCACGTCCTCGAACGCCGGGCGGACCAGGCGGTCCACTATGGATGGGTCGGCGAGCCGGACCGGTGGCACGCTCATCCCGGCCGAGCGGCCCTCCTCGACCACCAGCTCGAGGTACCGCTCCACGGGCACCGCGGCCGGGCCGACGGTGAGCCACAGCTCGCCCTTGCGCAGGCCCGCGTCGAGCACCGCCCGCACGCCCTGCGCCACCAGGTCCTGCGGGACCAGGTCCAGGTACGTGCCGGGGTTGGCCGGCAGGAACGGCAGCTTGCCGGTGAGCAGGTACTCGGCGAGCAGGTGCACCGCCTGGTTCTGCCGGATCTGCCCGGTGCGCGAGTCGCCGGTGACGATGGCGGGGCGCACGATCACCGCGTCGATCCCGCTGTCGCGCACCATCTGCTCGCCGAGCCACTTGGAGGCGACGTACTCGTCGGTGCGCGGGGCGAGCTTGGTGCTGCCGAGCCGGTCGCCGCCGCCCGCCTTGCCGTACCGGGAGGTGTAGGCCGTGCTGACGTGCACCAGCAGGGCGCCGGCCTCGGCGGCCAGCTCGATCACCCGGCCGAGGCCCTCGATGTTGACCCGGTCCACCTCGGACTGGTCGGCGGAGAAGTTCACGATGGCGGCGGAGTGCACCACCACGTCCACCTCGTCGCAGAGCCGCTGGTACGCGGCCGGGTCCAGGCCCAGCAGCGGGGCGTTGACATCCAGCCGGACCACCCGGTCGGAGCCGGCCGGCAGGCGCCGGTACCCGGCCGCGACCACGTCGTAGCCGGCGAGGGCCGGCAGCAGGGCGGTGCCGACCACCCCGCTGGCCCCGGTGACCAGGACCGTCCGCCCGGTCACGGGCGCGCCCCCGCCGCGCCGGCCGGCGGCACGGGCTCCGCGGGTGGGCCGGCCGCTGCCGGCGGGAAGCGGCTGGCCAGCGCCTGGCACGCGGCGTCGAAGGCGCTGAGCAGCCGGGACTCGTCGGCCGGCGTCATCGTCGCCGGCGGGGTCAGCCGCAGCACCGGGTGCGCGTTCATGGAGTGGTTGACCAGCATGTCGTTGTCGAGCAGGTCCATCAGCAGCTCGGCGGCGAGCTCGCCGGAGCGCAGCTCCACGCCGATCAGCAGGCCGGCGCCGCGGACCTCGACGGCCAGGTGCCCGATGTGCGCCGCGACCGTCTTGGCCAGCCCCTCCAGCAGGCGGGCGCCCAGGTCGCGGGCCCGCTCCACCAGCCCCTCGGACTGGATCACCTCGACGGTGGCGCGTACCGCGGCCATCGCCAGCGGCGCCGCGGAGTAGGTGGAGGTGTGCAGGTAGGGGTCCTGGTCGAACGGGGCGAACGCCTCGGCGGTGGCCAGCGCCGCGGCCACCGGCACCACGCCACCGCTGAGCGCCTTGCCGACGAGCAGGACGTCGGGGCGTACCCCGTCGCGGTCAGCGCCCCACCAGGTGCCGAGCCGGCCCAGGCCGGTCATCACCTCGTCCAGCACGAGCATCGCCCCGTGCTCGCGGCACAGCGCCTCGACGGCCTTGAGGTAGCCGGGTGCCGGGAGGACCACCCCACCCTCGCTCTGCACCGGCTCCACGACCACGCAGGTGTCGCCGCCGAGCACCTGGGCCAGCGCGTCCAGGTCGCCGAAGGGCACGTGGGCGACCTCGGGCAGCAGCGGGCGGAACGGGTCCTGGTAGAGCGCGCGCGCCGTCAGCGACAGGGCGCCGGTGGTCTTGCCGTGGTACCCGTCCCGCATGGAGACCAGCCGGCGCCGGCCGCTGGCTCGGGCGATCTTGATCGCGGTCTCCACCGCCTCGGCCCCGGAGCCGCAGAAGTAGACCTTGTCCAGGCCGGCCGGGGCGACCGCGGTCAGCGCCGCGGCGGCCTGGGCGGCCGGCTCGTTGAGCAGCACCCGGGTGGACAGCGCCTGCCGCTCCAGCTGCTCGCGCACCGCGCCGAGCACGTGCGGGTGCCCGGCGCCGACGAAGAACACCCCGTACCCGGCGCAGTTGAGCAGCTCCCGGCCGTCGAGCGTGGTCACGGTGGCGCCGCGGGCGCCGGCCTCGACCGGTGTGTTGAGCATGGCCGCCACCCGGCCCTGGCCGTCGCTCAGGTGCCGGCGGTAGAGATCGATGACATTGGTAGCCACCACCGAAGTCTCCCTGAGAGATCTTTGTCTATCAAGCCATGTGAGCGCCGTCTACTCGACACGTACGACGATTGCTGCCGGTGCCGGCGCCGCCTAGGGTGATCGACGTGAGTGCGTACCAGGAGATCAGGTACTCCGTCGTGGACCGGGTCGCCACGATCTCGCTGAACCGGCCCGAGGACCGCAACAGCTACACGGTACGCATGTCCGACGAGCTCGCCGACGCGTTCGGCCGGGCCGACCAGGACGACGACGTGCGCGCGGTCGTCCTCACCGGCGAGGGTGAGCACTTCTGCGCCGGCCTGGAGCTGTCCACATCGGAGCTGGACGCCCCCGACGACCCGGTCGCCAGCGGCTGGGCCGAGCCGGCCGGCCGCTGCTCGATGCGCATCTTCGAGATGAACAAGCCGGTCATCGCCGCGGTCCGGGGGGCGGCGGTGGGCGCGGGCGCCACCATCATCCTGCCCGCCGACTACCGGCTCGCCGCGACCGACGCCCGCTTCGGGTACGTGTTCAGCCGCCGCGGCATCTACGCCGAGGGCGCCTCCGCCTGGTTCCTGCCCCGGCTGGTGGGCATGGGGCGAGCCCTGGACTGGATGGTCAGCGGGCGGGCCTTCGACGCCGCCGAGGCGCTCGCCGCCGGGCTGGTGCACAGCGTGTACGAGCCGGACGAGCTGCTCGCAAAGGCGTACCAGCTGGCCCGCACCATCAGCGCGAAGACCGCGCCGGTGTCGGTGGCGGTGATCCGGCAGATGCTCTACCGGATGAGCGCGCTGGACTCGCCGTACCCGGCGCACCGGCTCGACTCCAGGCTCGCGGCCGACTGCCTGACCAGCCCCGATGCGATCGAGGGGTTCAAGTCGTTCCGGCAGCGGCGCGACCCGGAGTTCAAGGGCCGGGTCAGCACCGACCTGCCCGGCTACCTGCCGTGGCGCGGAGAGTGAGGCTGGGCATGACCGCAGAGGTGGCGGAGCGGGTCACGGTGGTGGCGCCGGCCGGCGAGGTGTTCGCGGCAGTCGCCGACGTACGCCGGATGGCCCGGTGGAGCCCGGAGTGCTTCGCGGTGTGGGTGTGGCGGCGCCGCGACGGGCTGCCGCACAGCTTCGTGGGCTGGAACCGTCGCGGCCCGTTCGTCTGGTTCACGACCTGCCGCGTGGCGGTCGCCGCCCCGGGCGAGGAGTTCGCCTTTGACGTGACCACCTTCGGCCAGCCGGTGGCGCGGTGGGGCTACCGGTTCGCCAAGGGCGCCCGCGGCGCCGCCGCGGACGGGGCTGGGGCTGAGGCCGGGGGGACCGAGGTGACCGAGGTGACCGAGTACTGGCAGGACCGGCGTAACCGGGCGGCCACCCTCCTCGGCCGGATCTTCACCGGCACGCCAAAGGGCGGCCGGCCGGAGGCCAACCGGCAGGGGATGCGCGAGACCCTGACCCGGCTCAAGCGGGAGCTGGAGAGCCGTAGCTAGCCCGGTCGCGGGCCGGGGCACTCCCGGGCTATCCGGTCGGCCGCGGCGAGCATCTGCCGGCCGACCTCCAGCTCCTCCCAGCTGGCCGCGAGCGCCTTCGCGCGGACGGGCCGGGGCACGATCACCAGTGCGACGGGCGGACCAGCGCCGCCGGCAGCCGGGTGCCGCCGTCGCCACCGGCAGTGTCCAGCTGGGACTGGGTGAGGAAGAGACAGCCGCGCAGGTCCGCGCCGCTCAGGTTGGCACCACGCAGGTCGGCCCCTGCCAGGTCGGCCACTCTCAGGTCCGCGCCGCTCAGGTCAGCCCCGATGAGGTACGCGCCGCGCAGGCTGGCGCCGCGTAGGTCGGCACCGTGCAGGCCGGCCCCGACGAGGTCGGCCCCGCTGCGGTCGACCTTCCGGCCGGGCACCGTGGCGCGCGCCAGCTCGCTCGTGCGCCGCAGGAGGTCGGCGACGCCGCGCCGGTGTGCCGCGACGTCCAGCTGGACGACCACCTCGGGGGGCTGGTGCCTGAGGCGGTCGGTCTGGACGAGGGCGTGGCGCAGCGCCGGGCGCAGCGGGCGGGCCGCGGGCAGCGTCACCGCCTCGGTCAGGTGCCACAGCAGCTCGTGCAGCTGCCGCATGACCGCGAACACCTCGAACATCTGCCTCGCCGTCCCCGGCGTACGCCGCCAGTCCTGCCCGCCGAAGGTGACCTGGGCGACGTGCTGCCCCGCGCCGAAGCAGTCGTAGCCGGCGCAGCCGGCAAAACCGCGCTGCCGCAGCCGGTCGTGGATGCCGCAGCGGAAGTCCGGCCGCAGGTTGGGACAGGGCCGGCCGGCGGGCTTGTCGACCGCGAAGTCGGCGGATGCGGAGAAGGCCGGGGCGACACAGCACAGCCCGAAGCAGCGCGCGCAGTCGGCGCGCAGGCTGCCGCGCCCCGGGCCAGGTACTGGCCCGGCGTCCCGGCTCTGCTCAGACAAGGTGGGCTCCAGCTGGACCCAGGGCACTGCCCTGCGCGTGCTCAGTCTCGGGGCCTCAACCGGTCCGTCCCCGCGGTACGGGCCGACGGGTCCCCGGACGCCACCCTACGGAGGAAGGTACCTGTGCCGCGAGCTGCCGCCCGGCCGCAGTGCGGCGGTGGTGCTGCCCGCGGCAGACCCTGCCCAGGGGGCGGGGAGGGCGCGAGCAAGCTCGGTAAAGCCGAGGCCGGCGTCTGTGACAAGCTACCGGTAGCCGAAGCCCAGGGCCAGATCATGGCGCGTTAGGCTCGGTTGGCTATGGTGCGCGCGTTCCTGCTGACCTAGGCGCTGCGGGTGGGTGATGTCCGGGATCCCTACGGTGGTGGGCGGGGGCTTGCTGGCCGCCGGTAGGGCGACGGTCAAGCCCGTGGGGCGGTTCGCCCTGGTGCTCGCCGTCTGTGGCGCAGGCCTGGCGGCGTCGCGGGCCGGCTGGGACGGCAGCGGGGCCGCCACGGTGCACCCATCGCAGCGCACGGTAGAGGTGGCGGTCCTGGCCCGGTCGTGGAGCGCGGAGTGGACGGTGACCGGCACGAAGACCGAGCCGACGTACGTCGAGACGGTCCGCATCGAACGCCGGGGGGACTGGTTCGCCGTTGAGGCGGCGGCCTACGGCCAGCGGCTCGGCCGCGTCGAGATGTCCGTCGACGGCCACGGCCAGGTCGCGGTCCTCGCCTGCTCACCCGGGCTCGCCTGCGACACGCGACCCACCGGCTTCCTGGCCACCGTCCCGCTCCTGGCCGCGGCCCGGCGCGGGCAGGACCTCGGCCGGGCGCCCGTGCTGGCGTACGCCGGCCGTGAGGTGGCCTGTGTCCCGGTTGACCTGTTACGGGGCGTTGAGGCGGGGGTGGCTGAGGCGGAGGCGGGCGTCGGCGGCGACCCGAGCGTAAGGCCCCATGCGGTGCTCGACCCCTGCTTCGATATCCTCACCGGAGCCGTCCTCGCCCAGCGTACGCGGGACGGCGGCGGCCTCTCCGGTCCCACCCTCGACGAAGGAACCCTGATTGTCCTCGACCGCACGACCGGGACCGGTCCACGTACCTCGGGATGGCGCCTCGGCGCGGTCCAGCAGGTTCGGTAAGGACGTCAAGCTGACCGCGCGCCGTGCCGGTGGCACGCGTACGCGCCGACGCGCATCCCGCCCGGTGGCCGCCGCCATCGCCTTCGTCCTCGGCGTGGCCGTTCCGCTCGCCGGATGCGGCGCCGGCAACGGGCCTGCGCCCGAGCCGACCGGTGGCGCGAAGAGGCTGAAGGTTGCGCTGCTCGTGCCCGGGCTGACCAACGACGGCTCGTTCAACCAGGTGGCCCGGGAGGCGGTGGAGCGGCTGGAGCAGGAGGGCCGGGTCGACGCCGACATCCGGGAGAAGATGGCCGACCCGGCGGTGGCTGAGCCGGTGGTCCGCGAGTACGCGACGAAAGGGTACGACCTGGTCATCGGCCACGGGATCGAGCTGCTCGAGCCGGTGCTCAAGGTCGCCGGGGCGTTCCCCAAGGTCCACTTCGCGGTCGCCGGTGGTCCTGACGCGCTGCGGCGGGCGGCGGCGAACGTCGAGGTGTGGACGTTCGACTTCGGCCAGCAGGGCTACCTGGCCGGGTTCGTCGCCGGCAAGATCCGCGATGTCCGGACCGCCGGCCTGGTCAGCGGCCCCCAGCTGCCGTTCCTCGAGACCATCCACAGCGGCTTCAAGGCCGGGCTGAAGGACGCGGACCCGTCGCGACGGTGGCTGGAGGTCTACACCGGCAGCTTCGACGACGTCCAGAAGGCGGTCGAGGCCACCACCGGCCTCATCGACCAGGGTGCGCAGGTCATCTTCACCACCGGTGACGGGATCGCGTTCGGCGTGGCCTCGGCCGCGGCCAGGCGCGAGCCGAAGGCGCTGACCATCGGCGTGACCGGCGACGCGGGCGGTCTCGCCAGGCAGGTCAACGTGACCAGTATCGAGCTGGACATGTACCCCACCTTCCGGTCGTACGTGGACCGGGTCGCGGCCGGCGCCTTCGGTAACCAGGGTTACACCGCCGACCTGGCGAACAAGGGCCTGGTGCCGACCCCCATCGCCGAAGGCGCGCGGGACCCGCGGGTCCCGGCCGACCTCCAGGTGCAGGTGGACAAGCTCGTCGCCGACCTCGCCTCCGGTGCCCGGAAGCTGCCGTCGTTCGGACCCTGAGCCACCGCCGCGAGGCGGCATGGACGACCCGCCTGTCGTGGCAGCCGTGTCATGCCCCCGCGCGCTGGCCGCCCGACCCGCGCGCGCTAAGTGCCTGAGCGGCTGGTTCGACGTGCCGGGGAGGGTTACTAAGGTTGGGCGGAACGGCGTACGCAGGCAACGTGGAAGGTACCCAGTGACCGTCAGCTCGGCCGGCACGGGCTTTGGCCCGCGAAGGAAGATCGACACCACTGTTGCGCACTCGGCCAGGATCTGGAACTACTGGTTGGGCGGCAAGGACAACTTCCCGGTGGACCGCGCGGCCGGTGACCAGTTCCGCGAGACCTTCCCGGAGATCGTTGACGGCGCCCGCGAGTGCCGGGCCTTTCTTGTCCGCGCCGTGACCTACCTGGCCCGGGACGCCGGGATCCGCCAGTTCCTGGACGTCGGCACCGGGCTGCCGACCTCGCAGAACACCCATGAGGTGGCGCAGCTGGCCGCGCCGGAGTCCCGCATCGTCTACGTGGACAACGACCCGCTCGTGCTGGTGCACGCCCGCGCCCTGCTGACAAGCTCCCCCGAGGGAGCCACCGACTATATCGATGCAGATCTACGTGCGCCGGACAAGATCCTGGCAGGTGCCGCGGAGACCCTCGACCTCACCCGGCCAACCGCCCTCATGCTGCTCGGGATCCTGGGCCACATCGGCGACGACGAGGGGCCGGGGTCGATCGTGAGACGCCTGATGGACGGCCTGCCCTCCGGCAGCTACCTGACCATCTGCGACGCGGTCCCGATGAGCGAGGCGGCGGTCGAGGCCCAGCGGCGGTACAACGAGAACGGCGCGGCCCCGTACCACCTGCGCACCCCGGCGGCGATCGCCCGCTTCTTCGACGGCCTGGAGCTGCTCGACCCGGGTGTGGTCGACGTGACCCGGTGGCGGCC
>Ga0075430_100001362_pt1 | contig 19806 bp, 19 predicted proteins | sample RhiMetdeltSRZDD4_FD_75294 | JGI IMG/M metagenome (GOLD analysis project Ga0075430, IMG submission 75294) | Populus rhizosphere microbial communities from Tennessee, USA - Rhizosphere MetaG P. deltoides SRZDD4 | ecosystem: Host-associated > Plants > Roots > Rhizosphere > Soil | place: USA... | reverse complement strand
TCGGGAAGTTCAGTTTCATGCCAGACCAATGCATTGATCTTTTCCACGTTTAAAAAGCCATCGCCATGTGTGCGCGGCATCCTTGGATTGACCTGCGCAATAATTATTTTGGCCGTTTCTACCGCTGCTTTTGCAATATCCACCGAAGTGCCCAGCGAGCAATAACCATGGGCATCAGGCGGCGAAACCTGTATCAACGCCACATCAATAGGTAAGATATTTTTCCTGAACAGCTGCGGTATCTGGCTTAGAAATATAGGAACGTAATCACCATACTCACTGTTCGCAATTACACGTGTATTTTCAGAGACAAACAAAGAATTAAAGAAAAAGCTTTTTCGATACTCCGGGTTATTAAAATCAATATCACCGATGTTTGTAATGCTAACCAGTTCTACATTTTCCAATTCATGATGCCTGTTTTGAAGGGCTTTAATCAAAATCACAGGTGTAGCAGCACTACCATGAATAAAAACTCTGTCGCCGGATTTTACGACTTTAACTGCTTTTTCTACCGAACTATATTCAATCATTTTAAAGAAAGGTTTCAGTAAGTTAATTCGTTTTTGCAATCAGAAAAAAGGCGAGACCGCGATCTCAAATCCTGAAAAGCTAAAAAGTCTCTTATATTAATAACCAAGGGTTCTGCTTTTTTACAGAACCCTTTCTACATCTGGGGCGGGCAGCATGTTATCTTTACTTGCTGCAATACCTATTCTTCTTTGTCTTTTTTCAGGTCCATACTCCTGTTGATCCTGAAGCCAAAGGCAAAATTTCCGTCACCGATCTTACTTGTGTTTCTTGCCAGTTGGTCAATAATTGACGCATCGGTTGTGTTGCCAACAAAGAATTGGAATAAGTGACCCCCGGTGTTGAACTCAAGACCTACTGAAAGCAGGTCAGGATTATAATTAAGGATAGAGCCGTTCTTTGAAATAATATTTTCATACATATTGAGCTGTCTTGAATATTCGACCGTTACATTCATCTTTGGTTTCAATTTATATTTACCTGCAATACTCATCGAATAAACAAGATTGCTATTATTGATACCATAAGGAACTACATTAAAGTGGATCAGTGTTGGCATTACCTGTAATGAGATCTTATCAGACATTTTTCTTGCAATTAATAACTGATGGGCAAAAGACCATTTATTCCAGCTGTTATCCACTTCAGGATCTTTAGACGCATTTACATGCGCCATAGAATACCATGAAATGGAAACCGGGATATTTCTAAGTCCGGTTTGCTGACGAAGCAGTCTGAATTTTGCCCAACCTTCGTATTTAGAACCGCCGGCCATTGCCAGGCCAAGATTCATATACTCTGTAGGCGAATAATCAAAAGAAAGATACGTATGCGCCACTCCTGAATTCAAACCCAGGAACTGCGCAAGATTATTTTGTGTTCCTGCATCTTTACTCCAGATATGGCTAAAGTGGTGCGCTACCATGAACTGCAAAGCATTTTTCGGAACGATCTCGGTACTTTGCATGTTGATGATCTGCGTTGAATTAAAAGTTGCTCTTGCATATTTTGGCTTAGGAGCTTCTTTCTCTTCGGTTGCCTCCTGTGCAGAAGCAAACCAGCAATACATCACCATAAATATTATTGATAGTATCTTTTTCATAACGCTGTTTTAAATTTTTTAAAGACGTTGGTTTGAATTTTTAATTTATTGAGGTTGTCCCTGGCTGATCCATTCCTTGAACTTATTCACCGTACAGGTGGTTAAGCTCAATTGACCACCCGGGTGACCAGTAGCACCTCCGCTATTCATGATGGTTACGAGTTTATCTTTATTAGCTACCAGCTTACTGTAGTCAAGAGCCACTGCAATACCACCGTGGCATGTTCCACCCTTACATGTTGTAGAATAGATAGGAGCGATGTCTTTTGTATAAGTGATAGATCCTGTGATGGTGCAACCAGTACCATCATCATAGGGATCACCTTGCTCTATCCATTTTTTAATGATAGCCTTATCATTCGGGGTGAAGTCAATCACACCACCACCGGGGTGAGTTCCACCGTGAACCCATGCATCAAACTGACCTGCCCTGGAAAGTATCGCGTCATAAAACACCGTGTCAAAATGTGAGAACTGAACAGCACGGGTGGCAATACCGTTATTATGACAACCGCATGCACCGGAAGTGATTATCGGCACTACTTCAGCGCGGAATGATACCCGTGGCAACGCAAGAATATCTTCTTTATTTTGATAACAGGATGACAACACGTAAACTATCATTGAAGTTGTCATTGCTGCTATTATTATTCTCTTTTTCATATTAAGTAATTTTTGGTTGTTATGAATTGCGGTGACACTTCCTATTTTTTGATAATTGATCCTGATTTGCGGTATTTGAATATACCGGCATTATCGATCCCGTATTTCCATACATCCGGCACCTGTGGATCGGCGAAATACCATGCTTTGATCAACGCAACTTCACTGGGTTTTAAGCCACCATCACCATACGCCATATCACCCTGGTGAGACGTAGCATAAACTCCGGTATATGGATTAGCAAGTAAAAGGGTGGAGTCGATCCTGGTCACCAGTGAGCTGGTGGCGTTCAAATGATTTCCTCTTACATAAAATTTCTTTCCGTTGGCATCGGTATACACAACAGACGAATTACTCCTGACACTTTTTGGATAAAAAATGTCAAGTAAGATATCATCATAAGTGTTTAACGGTCCCCTGGTGCTCGAAGCGGATACAGGTGCTGCAAAAGTTTTATAAGGTCTGAAGCTTGCAAATGCAATAGTGTCTGAATAGAATTTTCTAACGCTGTCCTTATAATTACTCCACACTGAATTCCGTAATTCGCCATTTGACAATTGGCAGTACACAGTCACAGCCCCGGTCAATGGGTTTACATAGGTGAATTGAGTAGTATCGGCGGCAGTTAATGTTCCCAAGAGTCCTTTTCTTGCCCATGCCCCTGTTGCCGTTGCCTGGTTATGACAGTTGGCCGAACCGCATCCATTTACAATCAGCTTGATCGCAGCAGGCCTGAAATCACTCAGCCCCGGGTATTCTTTTGCCCCGTTTGTTATCCAGTTAAAGAGAATGCTTTTGTCCGTGGTATTCATTTCATGATTTGAATTGACCGGCGGCATCGCTTTGTCAAAGTCATTTGTTGTGATGTATTCCCATAGCTTACTTGCGGAAGGATTGCCGGCGACGACATATTTCATAATATCATTATATGAATCAAATTTTGGACTGATCGGCCCGCCATGACAATTCGATGTACCACAGAATTCATGAATGATCGTTTTTACCCCACGAAACTTGATGACATCATTCACATCCGCCGCGGCGGCAGAGGGTGATACCTTGTGCTCATCATAAAACGAAGCATAAACGGTGGAATCCGGACCGGAATAAAAAGAACGGTCAAGATTATTGATCAGGTCTCCTTCCTTCTTACATTGAAAAAGTGAAGAAGTAAGTAAAAAGACGCCGAGGAAAAGAGTGAGACCTGTTATTAATGACACCTTTTTCATAAAGAGTTGTTTTGCATGAAAAATTTAATTCGCCTAAAAGAGCTTCATTTATTAAATGTGAAACCAAAGGTATCCGACGTCATTTTACACATTCATGACAAGAAGATACCCGCTACATGACTTTTCTCATGTGCATGGTTTAGAATTCTCAGGCAAACCACTCTACTGAGAATCGTCAGCCTTTCTCGTGATGATTATCATATCACCAGGTGTTTTGCGTAGATGCTAAGGCGGATATTTTTTTCAAATCTTTACCGGGTAATAAATAAAAGATATGGGAAATAATAAAAACGAAGGCTCCCGCCGGGGTTTCTTAACGAGTTTCTTCAATTCCAAAAGAGAAAAAGTAAAAATGCTTACTGCCGATGGCAAGCTTGTAGAAATAGATAAAGATGTGTTAGATGTTGCTACCAGGCAGAAAGTAAATAATAAAGAAATACTCCAATGGATGAAGAACCCATCTAAAAACGAAACTGATCTGTAAAACCAACTTTAAAACTGCATAATGAAAGAGGAAGAAATAAACGACAAATCCCGACGTGATTTTTTAAAAACCGCTGCAATAGCAACCGTTGCGGCTACTGCCTGTGGCAGTCTTGCATGTTCATGCGGCGGAAAAAAACATGAACATGCTGCAAGTGGTGAAAAAGTAAAACTGCTTTCACCCGATGGACAATTGGTGGAAATAGACTCTTCACATTTGCAGGGTCATCACCACCATGCAAGCGTAGTATCAAGTGCCGAAGCAAGGAATGGAATTCCCGGAAAGAAATTTGTAATGGTGATCGATCTTGCCCGCTGCAAGAATGCACGTAAATGTGTTACCGCATGCCAAAAGATGCATCACCTGCCCGTGGAAAAAGAATGGCTGAGCATAAAGCTGATGAAGGATAACGAACAATCGGCCCCTTACTGGTTCCCTAAAACATGTTTTCATTGCGACAATCCTCCCTGTGTAAAGGTTTGCCCGGTGAATGCTACGTTCAAACGACAGGACGGGTTGGTTTTAATAGATAATGAGAGATGTATCGGTTGTAAATTCTGTATGGCTGCCTGTCCTTATTCCACACGTGTATTTAACTGGGAAGAGCCAAAAGAAGATCTCAGGGACTATGTCTCTTCACCGGAGACAAGTTTACCAAGTACGGTAGGGACGGTTGAAAAATGTGATTTCTGTCCTGATATGGTAAGACAGGGCTTGTTACCGGATTGTGTCACTGCATGCCCTAACGGTGTATTTTATTTCGGTGATGAAAATGAGGATACAGTTACCAACGGCGATGAAACAGTAAGTTTTAAGCAACTGATCAAAGACAGGAGCGGGTATCGCTACATGGAAGAGCTTGGAACCAAACCACGGGTTTATTACTTACCGCCGAAAGACCGCATGTTCCCGGTTGAACGTGGTTATGATGCACTGCCGGATAATTTAAAAGAAAGATTCAAAGATGTAATGGAAGGTGAAAAAAAATAATTACAACAAAACTGATCTATTAAGAGAAAAATTATTTTATGCAACTCAATTCGTTTCAGCAACAGGCATTTGATCACCAGCGGCGAACAATTGAAAAGTTCGGAAGGAGAACCTGGATGTGGACCTTTTTCTTTCTGGCATGGATCCTGGTTGGCGGTTATGCGCTGTATTTACAGGTAGCCGATGGGCATATTGTTACGGGCATGAGAGATAATGTGGTTTGGGGCCTGTACATTGCTAACTTCATATTTTTTATCGGTATCAGTTATGCCGGCGCAGTGATCTCTGGCATCCTTCATATATTAAAAGTAGAATGGCGAAAGCCGATCATTCGCATTGCAGAGATGATCACGGTGATCGCGACACTGATCGGACCTGTTTTCATTTTGCTTTGTGTGGGGAGGCTTGACAGGTTGCATCATTTGGTTCTTTATCCAAGATTACAATCGCCGATAACCTGGGATGTGCTTGCCATTAGTACATACTTTACCGGCAGCGTTATCTTTCTTTACCTGGCATTAATAAAAGATTTTGCGATCTATCGTGATGCAAAGTTGAAAATACCGAAGTGGAGACAAAAGATTTACAAAGCTCTTGCGATCGGTTATCGGGGTACTCCAAGCCAAAAAAAACATATCTCTGTTTCAATGAACCTGATGGCTATTATTATAATTCCCTTAGCCATCATCGTTCACTCGGTGCTTTCGTGGATATTTGGAATGACATTGAGACCTGGCTGGCATAGCACCATCTTTGGGCCCTATTTTGTTTTAGCCGCCATTTATTCAGGAACTGGTGTCTTGATAATGGCAATGTGGGTATACAGAAAAATGTATAACCTGTATGATTATATTAATGATAAACATTTCATCTATCTCGGTTATATCATGCTTGTGTTGGGTGCAGCCTATGGTTATTTTACATTTTCAGAATATCTCACAGGTTGGTTTGGGTCAGAAAAATGGGACAACGAGGTCATTCATAAATTATTTAGTTTTTCAGATTATGGTTGGTGGTTCTTATTTGCCAATGTAGCCGGTATCATTCTTCCCATATTTATTGTTGCATTTCCTAAAACAAGAAAACCTGGTTGGATAGCACTGGCTTCGTTATTCATGGTAATTGCTCTATGGGTAAAGCGATATTTGATCATTGTCCCTACACTTGAATCTCCATTGCTTCCCATGCAAGATACGAGACTTGAATATGTAAAGTATTCACCAACCTGGGTTGAATGGGCGTTGACCTTTGCAGGCATTGCGACCTTCTTTTTGTTCTTTACACTGATGTCAAAATTTGTGACGATCATACCCATATCTGAGTTTGGTGATAAAGAAAAGGAGAAGGCAAAGGAAATAGTGATCACAAAAGAAAATGAAATCGCTCCGGCATAAACGTAATTTTATATGAAAAATTCAAATTCCATAAGGTGCTTTAGCTTCCTGGCCCTGATTATATTTTCAATCGTGCCGGGAAAAATTAAAGCACAAACTGACAGCACCGCAAAAACGGAAGTAGCAAAAGAAGCAGCAACTTACACACCGCTTATTGAATTTATCAGCACACAAAAAAGCGATAACACTGTAGATTTAAAAGCAAGTGTAAAAGCAAAGATCAATGGAACACTCGCCAAGCTGAATGGATTGAAAATCGAATTTATTATCGGAGCTGATTCAACCGCAAAGAAATTAGGAGAAGTAGTAACAGATAACAGGGGTATCGCAATATTCACCTGCAAACCAGACCAATTGACCACCAATAGAGAAGGAAAATTAAATTTCAGAGCAATCTTCGCTGGCAGGGATTCCATTGAATCAGCAGAAGAATTGATCTCTGTAAAAAGAGGAAGACTGGATATTACTCCTGTAAAAGAAGATTCACTATTATCTGTAAAAGTGAAATTGGTTGACCTTAGCACCGGCACTGAAACAGCTGTTCCAGAAACTGATCTCGGTGTTTTTGTAAAGAGATTATTCAGCGCTTTGAAACTGGGAGAAGGAAAAACTGATGAAGCTGGCGAGACAACAATAGAGATTCCCAACAATTTGCCGGGTGATGCGAAAGGAAACCTTACATTACTTGCAAGGCTTGATGAAAATGAAGTATATGGAAATCTGGAAGCATCAACAGTGCAGCAATGGGGAACAACTGTTTCTGAAGAAATAAAAGAACTGCCCCGTGCCTTGTGGAGTTCCCATCCACCGATATGGATGCTGGTAACCTTTATTGTGCTAATGACAGCAGTATGGGGACACTATATTGTTATCATTTTTGAATTGTTCCGTTTAAGAAAAGAAGAACCAAAAACTGTTTCATAAACAACTAAAAGATACCTTTAATCATCTTAAAATAAAAACCCTGAATCATGAAAAAGTATATTTCCATCGTGTTTATTGTAATGTTTGTAACGGTATTAATGGCCTTTATGCCAAAAACTCAAAATGATCCATGGCCAGTTCCCGACAAGTATAAGAACATGGCCAATCCGGTAAAATCAGACGCAACTTCTATTGCAACAGGTAAAGAATTGTACTCACAACACTGTAAGTCATGCCACGGTACAAAAGGAAAAGGTGACGGACCAAAAGCCGCACAACTCGATACTGAAAGTGGTGATTTTACAAAGCCCGATTTTCAAAAGCAAACCGATGGTTCGTTATTTTATAAAACATTCGAGGGACGCAAGGATATGCCTTCATTCAAGAAGAAAATCCCTGAAGCAAATGATGTTTGGGCGGTGGTAAATTATATGAGAACTCTTAAGTAACTAACCGAAACGCTACACACCCCTGCCGGTTCGGCAGAGGTGTGTTCAATTTTATAAGACCAGTTATACAAGAAAGTTATTCTTTAAATTGCCAGGAGGTCTTTAATTTTTTCCGCAACTTTTTCAGCATTGGGTAATACTGCATTCTCAAGACCTATATTTAATGGAATAGCAGGAATATTTGCTGCGCCTAAAACGTCAACCGGCGCATCCAGCTTTTGAAAACAATTTTTAGTGATCCTTCCGGCCAAGGCTTCCGCAAATGAATTATTTTGTTGCTCTTCAGTAAGCACTAAACATTTGCCGTGCTTTCTTACAGTTGCAAAGATCAATTCTTCATCTAAAGGAAATAAAGTCCGCAGGTCAATGATCTCAACCTGCCCCGGAAAGTTCTTTGCTGCCGCTTTTGCCCAATACACACCCATGCCATAGGTGATTATGCAACAAGATTCTCCGTTTTCTATTTTATCCGCATTGGCGCTTAATACACTATTGCCTTTACCGAATGGTAGTATATAATCTTCCGATGGTTCAATGGTTCTTGCTTCGTCGGTCCCCGGGACCTTACTCCAGTATAAACCCTTATGTTCAAGCATTACTACAGGATTTCCGTCATAGAAAGCGGCCTTCATCAGGCCTTTCATGTCTGCAGCATTTGAGGGATAGGCAACTTTAATTCCCTTTATTGATAACAAAGTGGTTTCAACACATCCGCTATGATATGGGCCGCCGCCGCCGTAAGCTCCTATCGGTACCCTGATGATCGTTGATACAGGATATCTACCGCAACTGAGATAACATGATTTGGAAACTTCTGAAACCAGCTGATTAAACCCCGGATAGATATAATCTGCAAATTGTACTTCAACGATCGGTTTTACTCCTACTGCGCTTAACCCTACGGTAGCACCGATAATATATGCTTCCTGTATGGCAGTATTGAACACCCGATGGTCACCAAATTGTTCAGCAAGTGTTGCCGCTTCACGAAATACCCCGCCAAGTCTGCGACCAACATCCTGCCCAAAAAAGATACATTCAGGATGCGCCTCCATTAATTCCCGGATTGCAAACAAGGCAGCGTCAACCATTACTATCCTTTCCTTCCCCACCGGGTTTCTTTCCCCTTTCTCTTCGGTAACATTTGTTGGAATAAAAACATGCTCGGTTACTTTGTTTGTATCTGGTTCGGGCGCATTTACTGCTTTTATGAATTCTTCGGCTATAAACCCGGTTGTTTCTATTTCGATATTTATCAATTCATCTTCGTCAGTACCATTTTCGAGCAAAACTTTTTTCAACTTTGGAAAGGGGTCATCAATTGCATCTTTTGCCAGGTCTTCATCTGTCCTGTAAAAATCTTTTCTGACGCCACTTGTATGGTGATTCAATAAAGGAACTTTGGCATGCACAAGCCAGGGCTTTCTGGTTTTGCGAACCTCCCTGATCACACTGCTCATTATTTTATAACAATGAATAAAATCTGTTCCATCAATTTGAATTCTATTTAATCCTTTAAACCCGTCAGCATATTCATAGGCATCCATTGCCCTTGTTTCTTCCGCGGTTGCACTAATTCCCCAATCGTTATCCTGTACCAAATAAATTATCGGCAGTTGTTTCAGCACGGCGAATTGTAACGCTTCACTTACTTCACCTTCGGTGACACTTCCATCACCCAGAGAACAAATAACAACGGGGACCTCATTTGCGGCGCCTCTCCCGAGGAGAGGGGAATTTATTTTTTCCAAATACTGAATGCCTTGTGCAATACCTGTTGTTGGTATTGCCTGCATTCCTGTAGCACTGCTTTGATGAATGATCTTTGGCTTATCTTTTTCTATTGAATTGGGATGAGAATAATATGACCGTCCGCCAGTGAAAGGATCATCACCTTTAGTGAGCAGTTGCAGCATCAAATTGTAAGGAGAATAGCCAAGACCCAGTAACATACTTTCATCCCGGTAATACGGACTCACATAGTCATAGTTTTTTAAATGAAAAGCTGTGGCTAATTGAATGGCTTCATGACCACGGGAAGTTGAATGAACATATTTGCATATTTGCCTGTTCGCATCATAAATCTCAGCCATTGATTTTGCACAACACATCAACCGGAATGCCTTCAGTAATATTTCTCTTTCGATCATATAAACAAGCTAATGGAGCAAAAGTAAGGCGAACAGTTGTATGTAGGATAAAAAGGCCACCCCGCATTAACGGGATGGCGCACGGTTGGTTTTGGTCTAAAAGTCCTTTTATTTTATTTCCAATGCTAATAAAGAATCGTCCTCGATGAAAGCCTCCAGCTCATCACCTACTACTAACTCGCCAACTCCTGCCGGTGTGCCTGTAAACACCATATCGCCAATATTTACAGAAAAATAATTCGAAATGTAAGCGACGATGGTGTCGAAATCATTTATCATCAGGCCGGAGTTGCTTTGCTGTACCAGTTCCTTGTTTTTATATAAACAGAAGTTTATATCCTTCTTATTTTTTATTGATGTAAACGGCAGCCATTTCCCGATAGCTGCAGAATTGTCCCATGCTTTTGCTTTTTCCCAGGGCAGGCCTTTTGTTTTCAGGTCATTCTGGATGTCCCTCGCAGTAAAATCGATCCCGGTTGTCACTGCGTCATAATATTTACTGGCAAATTTTTCCTGGATGTATTTTCCATTCTTGCTTATACGAAGTACCAACTCACATTCATAGTGCAGGTCATTAGTGAACTCGGGATAATAGAATGGTGTGTGCGGCTGTAATAGGGCACTCTTAGGCTTCATAAATACTACCGGTTCCTCGGGTATCTCATTGCCCAACTCCTTGGCATGAGCTACATAGTTACGGCCGATACAAAATATCTTCATAAATCAGGCTTGTTTTAATAAATACATCGGATACAATTCTTCATTGGACTGTTAATCCCATATATTCAGGCCCTCATAAAACACTGGATTTCTAAGTGGTGAAAGTTCGATGGGGCTGCTAAAATAGGTAAACACCCCGATATATCAAATCAAAAGTAAATATATTTAGCCTTTAAGCGGTACCATTATTATCCCTAATTGTTTTACTTGTCAATATATTATCTTAGACAAAAGCTTTTCCGTGGCTGATCTCTTCGACAGCATAAAACAACCGATACTATCCCGGCTCGAGAAAGAACTCGATCCTCGTCTCGGCTATCATAATCTTGCACACACGCTTGATGTGCTCGAACAGTCACAAACGATAGCCAGGCAGGAAGGCATTCATGATGAACACAAATTGCTGTTATTAAAAACTGCGGCCCTGTTTCATGACAGTGGTTTTTTATTTGTTTATAAAGGGCATGAAGAAAAAGGTTGTGAAATTGTTTCGGAAGATCTGAAAGATGTGTTTAGTGAAAAGGATCTGCAGACGATCTGCGGAATGATAATGGCAACAAAAATTCCGCAGGCGCCCAACAACCTGCTTGAACAAATAATTTGTGATGCCGATCTTGATTATCTTGGCCGAAAAGACTTTGAACCCATCAGCAGGAACTTATACAAAGAATTTATCACTTTCAAAATCATCCCCGATAACATCGTGTGGGATCATATCCAGATAAAATTCTTTGAATCGCATCGCTACTTCACTAAAACAGCAATTGAAAAACGGGATAAAGTAAAACTGAAACATCTTGCCATATTGAAAGAAAGGAGTAACTGGAATAATGAATAAAAGACCATTTTTACTTCAGCTGTTGAATGTGCGCAAATCAGAATGGCGTGTCGTTTCTCAACTGTTCTGGTTGCAGTTTTTCATGGGCACCGGTATAGCTTTCTTCTTCACGGCCTCATTCTCACATTTCCTTGAAAAATTTTCCGCATCACAGTTGGCCTGGGTCATGATCATTTCTGCACCGCTCTTGTTTATTACAGGTTGGATCTTCAACAAATTTGAACATCATTTTCATCTCACACGTGTTGGCACCATTGTCATCATCTTTATGGCAATAAGTATTTTGATCTTGCAGATAAGCAGTAATGTTATAAATGCGGACTGGTTCGACTATTTCATTTTTGCGTGGTATTATGTTCTGTACCTGGCAAGCAATTTATGTTTCTGGAGCATCACTTCTACTTTGTTTGATGTAAGACAAAGCAAACGTCTCTTTGCAGTGATCAGTGGTGGAGATATCCCGGCAAAGTTCATCGGATATACGATGGCGTACTTTTTTGTAAAGGCAATCGGCCCATTGAATATGCTGTGGCCTGCATTTATTTTTATGCTTGGCGCCTTACCTTTTTTATACCAAATTTCCCGGTCGGGTGTTATCCATCATCACCATCATCATGCCGACCATTCCGTTGAATTCATCCAGGGTAAAGGATTCAAATCATTCGTTAAACGGTATACGCTAAATACGCTGATCAGGCGATTAGCCGTCCTTACATTTATCATTTCGGCCTGTCTTGCCATTATTAATTATGCATTTTACAAGGAAATAAAAGAAGAACATCATGACGATAAACAACTCTCAACTTTTATCATTCTGTTCATGGCCGGGTCGCAGATCATTGCATTGCTTGTCAAAATCATTTTCACCGGTCGCATTGTTACTTCGTTTGGCATAAAAAGGTCTTTATTGATAACGCCGTTTATCTTATTAATTCTTCTCATCATTATCATTTCGGCCATGTACGCTGCCACTGAGGGCAAGCTTGTCTTTTATACATTCGGAATGGCAGCCATCGCCATTGAAGTTTTGCGAACGGCAATAACAAACCCGGTTTTCCTTACAGTCATGCAGCCGCTTAATCCCAATGCAAGATCAAAGGCTCATGCGATCGTAAAAGGAATTATGGATCCTTTTGCTTTTCTATTTTCCGGAGTATTGCTCGTTGTGATAAATATGAGAGCTGAAGAATTGCTCATCGTTTGCTACATTCTTGCTTTTCTTACTGTTTCATGGATCATATCGGTATTCCTGGTGAATCAATCGTATCAACAGACGCTCTTAAAAACCATCAGTAGCCGTTTCTTCAGCCAGGAGGAATTCAAACTTTCCGATGAAGAAATTCAACAACAGGTTTTAAAAAAGATATCGACCGGAAATGAAACCGAGATCATCAATATTTTGCAAATGCTGAACACCCAGATCAGCAATGCCAGTAAGGAGATCATTTTTAAGTTGCTTGATCATCCGTCCGATAATATCAGGAAAGCAACATTGATCTTAATTCAACATCGAAATATCAAAGGAGCAGAAGCTAAATTGAAATCGTTAGCCGATCATGATAAAAATAAAGAAATACAATACCTGGCGGCACAATCGCTTTGTAAAGAGCAAGACGAACATCAACACCAGAAACATTACCTGCATCATCATGACCCCACAATAAGAATTGCTGCCATTACGGGTATGCTTAAAAATGGGAGCAAAGAAAATCATCAACGGGCCGAAGAATTAATTGACAACCTTATACATTCAGACCGGCTCAGTGACAAGCAAATGGCTGTACAAATTCTTACCGAATTAAAATATGACTATTGCCATCCAAATCATGCGGAGCTATTTAAGAGTGATCGCGATACCCGGTTAGCGGCTTTCAAAGCTATCGGCGGATCCGCCACAACCGCTTTACTTGAAAATGTTATGGGCTATTTTAAAGAATATCCGTTACAGGTTGCAAGTGCCTTACATGCCGCAGGAGAAAGGTCCATACCCATTATTTTAGAAGCCTTATTAAAAAATCATCAGGCAGCGGCAAAAGAAAAACTGATTATTACGATTGGAAAAATAGGAGGCAATAAAGCACAAGCTACTCTTTTTGACCTTTTGCAGTTATACCCTTCCGATGCCGGTATCATCGCCAAAGCACTGAACCGAAGCCGCTATAAAGCAACTCCGGCGACACAGAAAAAATTAGAAGACATAGCTTTTGAATACCTCGAGTACGGTTTAGAACTTTTCCATATGCAAACCCACCTGGAATCAAAGGAAAAAAAATATACGATCATCAATAGCTCCCTGAACATTGAATTAACAGAGATCAGGAATATACTGATCTGTCTTTTTGGTTGTCTCTATGATCATGAAAAAGCATTTAAAATAAAACAAGGTTTGGAAATGAAAAAGAAAGACAATGTTGCCAATGCCATGGAACTACTCGAGATGACTGTCAAAAAAGAATTGGCCACTCCCTTTAATCTTTTATATGAACCGGGAGATGTTGAGCAACGATACAATTCTTTAAAAAGTTTTTTACCAAAAGAAAGAATTCAACGGGCAGAAGGTATCCTGTCAAAAATCCTTGCTGAAAGACCTATCCTGTACAATGCCTGGACAAAAGCAAGTACCATGTATATATCTAAAAAAACTAATACAGGGATTGATCCTCTATTAATAAAAAAATTCAGTTACTCAGAAAATCTTCTTTTAAAGGAGACAGCACTGTATGCACAGTGAAATGTTTATTTTTAGTTTATGGAACGTGGAAATGCAAACAGGTTGTTATTAGTTGAAAAGGTACTACTCTTAAAGTCACTCGCTTTGTTCAGGGATACTCCGGAGAACATATTAGCAGACCTGGCACCGCTGATGAAGGAGATACAATACGAAGCGGGAGTAGAAATTTTCAAGGAAGGTGAAACAGGTGATTGCATGTATATCATCGGACAGGGACATATCCGGATACATAAGGGAAATACAACTCTTGCCATATTAAAAGACAAAGAAGTCTTTGGAGAACTTTCATTATTGGATGCAGATACAAGATCCGCAAGTGCCACGGCTGAAACTGATTGTGTTCTTTACAAAATCGACCAGGAACCTTTTTATGAATTACTTGATGAACGACCCGAAGTAGCAAGAGGTTTTATAAAAATACTTTGCCAGCGATTAAGGACTATGAATGAAAAGTCTAGACAACAATCAAATTGAGTATTCAGCGCTGTTCACATCATTCATAGTAAGGGCCATACCCTTTGTTGCAAAACTTTCGATCACCTCCACAGCCTTTTCAATTTTTAATTTTACCAGGGGTTCTTCTTCTTTTCTCCATTTGCTTAAGACAAAATCTGCCTGCAAACCCTTTGGATAATCATTGCCGATACCAAAGCGCAGCCGGGGATAATCTCGCGATGCCAATGACGCTTCCACACTTCTCAATCCATTATGTCCACCGTCGCTGCCTGAAGAACGGAGTCTCATCCTGGTGAGGGGTAGCGCCACATCATCTGTTATAACCAAAACATTTTCGAGAGGTACTTTCTCTTTATCTATCCAATACTTTACTGCATTGCCACTTAAATTCATGTACGTTGTCGGGCAAATGCAAATAAATATTTTTCCCTTCCATTTTATTTCAGCCGTATAAGCAGATCTGCCGGAAGAAAATTTTCCTCCATGCTTCGTTACAAAAGCATTTACCACATCAAAACCTATATTATGCCTTGTATGCGTGTATTCGTTACCCGCATTCCCCAATCCAACGATCAAAAATTTCATCTTGGTTAATTAGCACAATGATTTTTAAAGATAACAACTTCGGGTTTGCCTGTAATAAAAAACCCACTTCGATGAAGTGGGTGTTCTTTCAATATCATCGATATTATTTTTTCTTTTCTTCTTTTGCCGGTGCAGGTGCAGCAGCAGCAGCAGGTGCAGCCGGAGTACCCGCAGCAGGCGCAGCGCCGGCAGCAGGTGTAACGGTAGCTTCTTCCTGTTTCAATTGACGTGTCAGCACAACTGATGCGATCGGGATCCGGGGTGAATTCAAAATTTCATAGTTGGGCTCTTTCACATCTTCCACACGGATATTACCATTCAATTCAAGATTTGAAATATCCACTTCAATAAGTTCCTTCAGATCTTTTGGTAAAGATTTCACCTTAAGTGATTTCATTTTGATGATCAGGTGTCCGCCTTCTTTAACACCTTTTGATGCTCCTGTGAACTTGATAGGTATGTCAGCGATCACTTTCTTGCCTTCTACCAATTCAAGCAAATCAATATGGGTAAGTCTATCACTCACTTTATCAAACTGTAGATCTTTCAAAATGCAGTTATAAGTGTTTCCATTCAATTTGATAATTGCCCGCTGAAACTCTGGTGTATACACGAGTGGTTTAAAAGCCAGTGTCGGAGCTGCAAAACTGATCTCCTTTTCACCGCCATAAATTACACCGGGCACCAGGTCCTGAGAGCGAAGTTGGCGGGTGGCTTTCTTCCCGGTTTCGGTCCTCAGTTGTCCTTCGATTGTAATTGATTTCATTTTATGTTGTTTTATTTAGTTACGAGTTAATTTATTTTTTGTTCCCAACCATACAAATTCTATTTAGCTGCTCCGGCTGTTACAGCCCTTTCCTCTGTGAATGCACAAATAAACCAGTGATACTCTTATTCTCAAATGCATTCCTGATGGCAACGGCAAACAGATCAGCGACTGATATCACTTTTATTTTCGGTGTGCTTTGGCGCAATGGGATAGTGTCACAAACCACCAGCTCTTCCAGCACGCTCTTTTCAATGTTCTCATATGCCTTGCCACTAAGAACCGGGTGGGTGATCAATGCTCTTACACTTCTTGCACCTTTTTCTTTTAAAAGAGCTGCGCTTTTGGCCAGTGTACCTCCGGTGTCGCAGATGTCGTCAATAATAACAACATCCCGGTCGTTTACATCCCCTATCACTACCATGCTTGCTATCTCGTTTGCCCGTTTTCTGTGTTTGTCACAGATAACCATTTCGGCTTCGAAATAACTTGCGATCTCCCTTATCCGGTTGGCACTTCCCACATCAGGGGCCGCAAAGGTAAGGTTTTCAAGCCTCAGGTTTTCTATGTAGGGAATAAAAACTGCATGGCTATCGAGATGATCGACGGGGATATCAAAATAGCCCTGGATCTGAGGAGCATGAAGGTCCATTGTGATCAGACGATGAGCGCCAGCTGCTTGTATCATGTTGGCAATCAGCTTACTTCCGATCGCCACACGTGGTCTGTCCTTTCTGTCCTGCCGGGCATATCCGTAATAGGGAAGCACAGCGATAATCTTATAAGCCGAAGCTCTTTTTGCAGCATCGATCATTAAAAGAAGCTCCATCAGGTTATCGGAAGGAGCATAAGTGCTTTGAATCAGGAAAACAAAATCGCCCCTGATACTCTCCATGAAAGTGGGCAGAATTTCTCCGTCGCTGAATCTTTGAATATTAACCTTTCCAAGCCGGCATCCATAACTTCTGCAGATCTGCTCTGCTAAACCCTGGGAACCGGTACCGGCAAATATTTTTGCGGCTGACATGATTGCTTTTTGATTAATCCAAAGCGAGTTCTTTGGAGCGGCGAAGATAATACTTCACCTTAAATCAAAAAGGCGGGTGCGAAAATTGTTGATGTATATAAATTTGGCTACTTTATAGAGGCGATTGCAGTGGTATTTGTCTGTGGCTCATTTATTTTTTGTTCCTTTTCGGAGTAGCTGCTGGTATTGGATGTTGTGTTACAGCTATAGAAAAGAGCAGAGCAAATAAAGATTGAAAAGAATAGAACTACTACATATACGCCGGCAAAAAACAGAATGGGGTGCAATGCACCAATTGGGGATACGGATCTTTTTTTCATACGGTCTTCGTTTTAGTTTTTCAAAGGTTTGGATCAATTCTTTCGAGTTATACCTCAAAAGTTGTATTTGTTGAGCCTAAATTATTTGTTAATCTTGGCCAATGCAAGAGCAGAAATACTCTATAAAGCAATGGGCAAAAGACGATAGGCCACGCGAAAAATTACTATTTAATGGCGCTGCTACATTGAGTGATTCCGAATTGCTGGCTATTCTTATTCATAACGGCTCAAAAGAAAAGTCCGCCGTTGAGCTTGCTAAAGACATTCTGAAGCTTTGCAAAGACAATCTCTCTGAGCTTGGCAAGCTCTCCGTAAAAGACCTGATGAAAGTAAAAGGAATCGGTGAAGCAAAAGCCATCTCCATTGCCGCTGCACTTGAATTAGGAAGACGAAGACAAACCAGCGGTACACTTCAAAAAAAAATCATTTCTACGAGTAAGGACATTGCTGAGTACTGTCTGGTAAAACTCAAAGATTACCGACATGAAGTTTTCGCAGTACTGTTTTTGAACAGGGCCAATAAGATAAATCATTTTGAAATTGTCAGTGAAGGCGGTATTACAGGCACCGTTGCTGATCCAAGGATCATTCTTAAAAAAGCATTGGAAGAAGATGCGGTTAGCATCATACTTTGTCACAATCACCCATCGGGCAGCCTAAAGCCAAGCAGGGCAGATGAAGATCTCACACATAAAATAAAAGAAGCTGCAAAATACTTTGATATACGTGTGCTCGATCATATGATCGTAAGCGATGCGGGGTACTTCAGTTTTGCTGATGAAGGGCTGCTGTAACCCGTGTCCCCCCTAAAGGGGAGGCGTAGGCTGAGCATACTTTCATATTTCAAATAGCTTTTATTTGTAATTGCTATTGAGAAAATTCCTAAAAGCGTTTAAGAACCTTCTTTCCAAAAGATTGTGTCAAACAAAAATGAATGATTAAATCTAAGTCTCCCCTTTAGGGGGACAGGGGGTGTTTATGCTTGCGCCGTAGGCCCGCCAAAATTCATCGGCAGTTGGATATCTTCAAGATCTTTTATAGGACCATTAGCAGCTTCATAACGGGAGATATTTTCATTCAATGCCTTCATAAATCTTTTGGCATGTTGTGGAGTAAAAATTATTCTTGATTTTACTTTACTCTTTGGAGTGCCGGGCATCACATTTACAAAATCTATCACAAACTCTGCGTGTGAGTGGGTAATAATGGCAAGATTAGCATAAGACCCTTCTGCTACTTCTTCTGATATTTCAATATTCAATTGATTCGGTGGTTGCGGTTGTTCTGCCATATTGTTTTTTTGAGCATCAAAAATAAGAAAGGGTTGCTGAATGCAACCCTTAATATTTTTATATCAAATGGATCTTATCTTGGACCGATATATTCAAAATGTTGGGTGAAAGTAGTACGGGGTCCCGAAGGCACAACAGTTGGCTGAAACATTAAATACTTGATATTGATATCCCCATTTGATTGCACCGCATTAATTCCAGTTGGATCAAGCAAAGCATATCTTGAATTAAAGGTACTCTGGTAAAGCGGTGGACCGGTGCCCAATGCAGGGTTTCCAAGAGGGTTGGATGGACCTGCGGTTGGATCGCCATAATAATTCCTGACTTTTGCAACTTTATTTGTTGCTGGGTCAAAGGTTACAATTATCCCAAAACTGCCGTACCCTGTATTTTGTACAGGGTTTGAATTATAAAGCGGAATAGCAGGCAAACCCCAAACCGTATTATCAAAAATAACACAGTCAGTAGCACTGACCGTAATTAAATGTGCTTCCCATGCACCCGGATGTGCAAGCAACCACGCTGGTGATGTATAACCTGGCTGATTTGCCCATTCAACAAGATTGGGTGCGAACACATCAACAACAGGTCCTCTTACAGCATAAGTTCCATCCCATTGATTTTTTGCACTGATCTCAACCCCTAATTGATTTTTTGATTCACTGATCTCTGCATCTGGTCCAACCTCTGCGATCTGGAATCCTAGACCAACTCTTTCAGGTAAACTGATAAGTACCGAAGCATTAAGTAAGATCTTTAAATAAGCTTTTTGCTCACCCGGCTGGAATGTAACTGTCCAGTATTGACCATCAAATGGATTATCCGGATGGTTAGTATAAAGGTCTCTGGGTAGCTCATGTATCTGCCCGGAACTTGCATCGGCGATCAATGCATTCTGATGTCTGATCTTAACAGTAAGCGGCCTGGCGAGATCAGCCGGGCTTTTTGTTTCTCTTTGTATCTCTAAAACAGCAAGCGTAGTTATGCCAGGGTTCAGATCAATTGCGAGTGTCATGAATGGTCCACCAACAGCATCCGGTAAAGAAACCAGCGTCTTTTCCTGGGATTTTACAACCGGAGGAAATTCCTCCTCGCCTTTTTCACATGATGTTATAAAAATTGTGAGAGCCGAAATGAAAAAAAGTGGTCGTAAAG
>Ga0075430_100001360_pt1 | contig 19815 bp, 17 predicted proteins | sample RhiMetdeltSRZDD4_FD_75294 | JGI IMG/M metagenome (GOLD analysis project Ga0075430, IMG submission 75294) | Populus rhizosphere microbial communities from Tennessee, USA - Rhizosphere MetaG P. deltoides SRZDD4 | ecosystem: Host-associated > Plants > Roots > Rhizosphere > Soil | place: USA... | reverse complement strand
GCGGCCGACCAGGCATCCGTTAAGCCCCAACCCGGCCGCCTGAAGCGTGGAGTATACTACTGTGCCACCGAGCACCAATTCGCCGGGGTATACGTCGACGGTCGGGTTTCCCACCGCCAGATAGTCAATTACGGGGCCGCGAGGAGCTGATGTTGCCACAGCCGGACAGTACACCGGGTCTCGACTTCACAGCCCGGCCTACCTTGCTGCCGCTCCCGGACGAGCTGCTTCCGCAGCGGGCCGCCGGCCGCGCGGACCACGCCGACCGGACCCGGACCCGGACAGCGGGCAGGTCGCTGCTGCTCGGCCTGGACGGCGGCGCGACCAAGACGCTCGCGGCACTGCTCGACGTGGACAGCTACACCGTCTGGTACGGCAAGGCCGGCTCCAGCAACCCGTTCGCGGACGGGTTCGACGAGGCGATCGGCTCCGTGCGCGAGGCGGTCAGCGAGGCGCTGGGCGCGGCCGGCGCCGCGGCCGGCGACGTCGCTGCCGGCGTGCTCGCCGTGGCGAGCGCCGACGCCGACGCCGACCGCGCACGCCTGCGGGACGGGCTGCTGGCGGCGTACCCGATGCCGCGGCTGGTCGTGGTCAACGACGTCGCCGCGGCCTGGTGCGCGGGCACGCTGGGCGCCCCCGGGGTGGCGGTGATCGCGGGCACCGGCAGCAACTCGTTCGGCGTCAACGGCCACGGCCAGACCTGGCGCTGCGGGGGCTGGGGCCACCTGCTCGGCGACGAGGGGTCGGGGTACTGGATCGGCCTTTCGGCCATGCACGCGGCCGTGCGCTACCGGGACGGCCGCGGCCCCTGGACCCAGCTGGTCCCCCGGCTGCTGTCCGCCTTCTCGGTCACCGCCGTCGAGGACCTGCAGAGCGTGGTGTACGAGCGCTTCAGCAAGGCGGAGATCGGGTCCTTCGCGCGGCTGGTGTCCGAGGCGGCGCACGACGGCGACGCCGAGGCGTGCCGCATCCTGCACCGGGCCGGCACCGACCTGGCCCAGATGGCGGGCACCGTCATCGAGGTGCTGGACTTCCCGGAGGCCTTCCCGGTGGTGCTGGTCGGCGGCGCCTTCCGCAGCGGCAGCGCGCTCCTGGACCCGTTCGCCGATGCCGTGCACCGGGTACGGCCCGGGGCGAGCCTGACCTACCCGGCGGTGCTCCCGGTCGGCGGGTCGCTGTGGCTGGCCGCGCGGGCGGCCGGGCTGGAGCCCAGGTTGGACCCGGAGCGGTTCACCAAGGCGCTGAGCGGGGCGGGTGGTTGAGACGGAGCTCTATCTCATCCGGCACGGCGAGACAGACTGGTCGAGAGCGCACCGCTACACCGGGCGGACCGACCTCGCACTGACCGCGGCCGGACGGGAGGAGTGCCGGCGTACCCGGGCCACGCTCTTCGAGCTGGCCGGCTCCGAGGCGGTGTTCGACCGGGTCTACGCGAGCCCGATGGCGCGGGCGGTGCAGACCGCCGAGTGCATCTTCGGTCCGCAGTGCCCGGTCGAGGTCAGCGACCTGCTGCGCGAGATCGACTTCGGCGACCTGGAGGGGCTCACGCTGGCCGAGCAGGAGGCGACCTGCCCGGACGCCAGCGTGTGGCGGCACGGCGGCCGCAACGGGGAGACCCTGGAGGAGGTGGGCCGGCGCGCCGACGCGTTCCTGGGCACCTGCGTCGGGGAGCGGGACCGGGTGGTCGTGGTGTCACACGGCTACATCATGCGGATCATCGCCGCCCGGGCGCTGGGGCTCCAACCCCACCACGGCGCGCTGTTCGCCATGTCGACCGGTTCGGTCGGCCTGGTGGCCGACGTACGCGGCCGGCGGGTGGTCGCCGCCTGGAACCTGCCCGCCCGGTCGGGCTAGCCGGCGCCTACGCATCCTCGTACCAGCGCAGCGCCGCGACCAGCCAGCGCAGGACAGCCTCGGCGTGGCTCACCGAGGCGGCCAGCGGGCTGACCGGCCGGGCGCCCGGCGGCGGCATGGTGTCGCGCACGGCTGTGGCGTCCCGCACGGCTGTGGCGTCCCGAACGGCTGTGGCGAACGCGGCGAGCTCGCGGCGGTAGGCCGGGAACGCCTCGGCCTCGAAGGTCGAGGTCTGGTAGGCCGCGCCGGGCCCCACCGTCGCCCGCACCGCGGCGACCGTACGCCCGTCCGGGCGGAACGGGCTCGGCCAGCGGATCTCCAGCGTCTGCCGGGGATAGGTCACCGTAAGCGCCGAGTCGAACCACCTGCGCTCGGTCTGGCCCATCTCCAGCACCCACCGGCCCCCGCCCGGCAGCTCGTAGACGACCAGGGCACTGGGGAACTGTTCGTTCCAGAAGTCGGCGAACAGCACCCGGCTCGGCTCGCCGAAACAGTGGATGACGTGCGAGACGTCGTGGCAGGCCAGGTTCAGGAAGGTACGGTACACAGTGGACAGCCGGTCGCCGTGGCGGGGGAGCTCGGTGTCGAGCAGCCGCTGCCAGCGCCCGTCCCTGGCGCCTGTGCCGGCACCGGAGACAGCGCCTGTGCCGGCACCAGAGACTGCTGTGCCGGTGCCAGGGACGGCACCGGCACCGCGGCGGAAGGCCTCGTCGAGCAGGTACGCCGGCGCCGTCTCGGCGATCACCAGCATGTTGTCGTGGCACTGGTTGCGCGCCCAGATCGTCATCGGCGGCTCGGCGGGGATGCGCTGGCGCAGCCACTGCGAGGCGGCGTCGTGCACCCGCTGGTAGCCGACCGCGACCACCCGCCCCGCCGCGTCCTCGGCGCTGCGGACCAGCTTCGCCTCGGCGAGCGACAGGCACAGCGGCTTCTCCACGAACACGTGCTTGCCGGCCTCCAGCGCCGCGACGACCACCTCGGCGTGGGTCACGTCGTCGGTGGCGACCACCACCGCGTCCACGGTGTCCAGCGCCAGCAGCTCGAGCGCGTCGGTCGTGCAGGTCGGCACCCCGAACACGTCGCGGGCCAGCCGCATCCGGTGCGGGTCCGCGTCGCAGACGGCACGGATCTCCACCGCGGGGATGGACCGCAGCGACGGCAGGTGCGCCAGGTGCGCGATGAGACCGCATCCGACCACGCCGAACCGAACGATGTCCACCATGCCCGACAGCCTCGGTGATGACCGATGAAGATCACTACCCGGGTACGGCGGCCAGGAAGCGGCGTAAGGGTCGTCTGCCGGGAAGTTGCGTAAGGGTCGTCTGCCGGGAAGTTGCGTAAGGGTCGCCGGCCGGGGAGCGGCGTAAGGGTCGCCGGCCGGCTCGACTATGGTCAGCCTCGATCCCACTTCGGGCTCGGCCCGGTCCCGGGCTCGGTCCCGTTCCGGACCCGGTCCTGCCGGACCCGCGACCCCGCCGCAGGCTCGCCGCCCCGCCGGCAGACCCGAACCGACCGAAAGAGGCGCCGATGGAGCCAGGACCGCAGATCCGGGTGGTGTCGTACAACATCCACAGCTCCCGCGACGACCTGCACGCCCTCGCCTCGGTGGTGCGCGACCTGGCCCCGGACATCCTCGTCGTGCAGGAGGGGCCGCGCCGGTTCCGCTGGCGCGGCAAGTGCGCCCGGCTGGCCCAGGCCTGCCACCTGGTCTACGCCGTCGGTGGCCTGCCGGCGCTGGGCAACCTGGTCCTCACCAGCTTGCGGGTACGCGTGCACGACACCTGGTCGCTCCAGTTCCCGCTGACCCCGGGGCGGCACATGCGCGGGGCGGCGTTCGCCACCTGCTCGGTGGGGCGGGCGGCGTTCGCCGTGGCCGGCTCGCACCTGTCCACCGACCCGGCTGAGCGGCCACGCCAGGCGGCCCTGCTGAAGAAGGCGATGGCAGAGGTTGACCTGCCGCTCATCCTCGCCGCGGACCTCAACGAGAGCTCGGGCGGTGACGCCTGGCACACCGTCGCCGACGGGCTCGTCGACACCGCCGTACACGACGGCGCCGTGTCCGCCGCTGCCGGGCGCTCCCAGGCGGCAGAGCGGGCCACGTTCTCCTGCGCCCACCCGCGCGAGCGCATCGACGCGCTCTTCGTCGACCCGCGCATCAAGGTCGTGCGCTACGACGTGGTCGACACCGACCAGGCCCGGCGCGCCAGCGACCACTTCCCGATCGTGGCCGACCTCGTACTGCCCGCTGCTCCCAGCTGACCGCGCCGGGCCGGCGGGACCCACGGAGGGCCCGGTAGCACGGGGCCCGGTAGCCGGAGGGCCCGGTAGCGCCGGTGCTCGCCACGGCGGACAGCGCGGCGGTGTGGACGCACTGACGCGCTGACGGACGGTGAGGGTCCGTCACCAGCCCCTGGGCTCCCTATGCTCCGCTTTGGAGGGGCACAAAGACCTGGTGGTACGGAGCATGCGGCAGGATGGCACCGCGAGGCGCGAGTGGAGGGCGGACGGTGGACTTCGACAGCGGGTACGGCTCCGGGTCGGCCGCGACGATCTGGCGCGACGGGCGGCCCGTGCACGACCGGGGCGAGACGGTCTGCGTGATCGGCGCGGGCGCCAGCGGGCTGGTCGCCATCAAGAACCTCAAGGAGCACGGCTTCGGGGTGGACTGCTTCGAGCGGGAGACCGGCGTCGGCGGCGCGTGGAACTGGCGGCACGACCGCAGCCCGGTCTACGCCAGCACGCACCTGATCTCCTCCAAGCCGTTCACCCAGTTCCCGGACTTCCCGTTGCCGGACTCGTGGCCGGACTACCCGCACCACTCGCTGCTGCTGTCCTACCTGGAGCACTACGCCGACCACTTCGACCTGCGCAGCAGCATCTGGCTCGGCACCGAGGTGGTCCGGGCGGAGCCGGCCGAGGACGGCCGCTGGGACGTGACCACCCGGGTCGGGCGCAACGGCGCCGAGCGGACCCAGCGCTACGCCGCCGTGGTCGCCGCCAACGGCCACAACTGGTCGCCGAAGATGCCCGAGTACGAGGGCCTCGACAGCTTCCGCGGCGAGGTGGTCCACGCCAGCGCGTACAAGGAGCCGTCCCAGCTGCGCGGCCGGCGGGTGCTGGTGGTTGGTGCGGGCAACACCGGGTGCGACATCGCGGTGGAGGCGGCGCAGCAGGCCGCCCGCTGCTGGCACTCCAGCCGGCGCGGCTACTGGTACGTGCCCAAGTACGTGCTGGGGCGCCCGGCCGACCAGTTCAACGACCTCGCGCTGTCGCTGCGGCTGCCGCTGCGCATACGGCAGTGGCTCTACCACTGGGTCATGCGGCTGACCGTCGGCAACCTGAGCCGCTTCGGCCTGCCAAAGCCCGACCACAAGGTCTACGAGACGCACCCCATCGCCAACAGCCAGCTGGTGTACTACCTCGGACACGGCGAGGTCACGCCAGTGCCCGACGTGGCCCGGTTCCACCGCGGCTCGGTGGAGCTGACCGACGGCTCGAGCATCGAGCCGGACCTGGTCGTCTTCGCCACCGGCTACCTGCCCCGGTTCGAGTTCCTGTCGCCGGACGTGACGGGCGCCGACGCCGCCGGCCGTCCCCGGCTCTACCTGCAGATGTTCTCCCGCCGCTACCCGACCTTCGCGGTCGCCGGGCTGGTGCAGTCCGACGCCGCGCTGTTCCCGCTGTTCCACTGGCAGACGGTGGTGTTCGCGCGGTGGCTGCGGCTGCGCGAGGCGGCGCCGGCGCGGGCCCAGGCGTTCTGGGCCAAGGTCAGCTCCCGCCCGGACCGGCGGTGGAGCGAGGCGAGGGTCAAGGACTCCACCCGGCACTGGTTCGAGGTCAGCCACTCGGTCTACCTGCGGGCGCTGGAGCGGGTGCTGGACGAGCTGGAGGTCGGGGCGCGATGACCAGGGGCACGATGACCAGGGTGGTGCGGTTGCGGGAGTGGGCCCGCCCGGTGCAGCCGGTCCACCGCGAGGTGCTCGCCGCCACCCCGGAGGTGGACGAGGGCCGGCCGCCGGTGCTGTTCGTGCCCGGCTTCGGCCACGGGGCGTGGGCCTTTGCCGAGCACTGGCTGGAGCACACGGCCGAGCGGGGCTTCCCGGCCTACGCCATGAGCCTGCGGGGCCACGGCGCCAGCGGGACCGCGCCGGGCACCACGCTGTGGGCGTACACCCATGATGTGGTCCAGGTGGCGGCGAGCCTGCCGCGCCGCACGGTGCTGGTGGGGCACGGCGCCGCGGCCCTGGTGGTGACGCGGGCCCTGGCGCGCTACCCGGCGCGCGCCGGGGTGCTGCTCGCGCCGGTGCTCGGTGGCGTCGCCACGCTGCTCACCTCGCTGGTACGCAACCCGCTGGGCACGCTGCCGGCCGTCCTCGGGGGGCCGCTGCGCCCGAGCCGGACCCAGCTGTTCAGCCGGGAGCTGCCGGTCACGCAGGCGCGGGCCTACACCGCGCGGGTCCGCGGCGCTGCGCCGCGTGCCCAGTGGCAGCTGCTCGCGCCCGGCACGGCCGAGCCCGCAGTCGGCGACCCGCCGGTCCTCGTGGTGGGCAGCCCTGACGACCGGATCGTGTCCGCGGCGGCGTTGACGGCGGCCGCCCGCCGGTACGGCGGCGCCCCGCTGCTCTTCCCCGGCATGGGGCACGACCTGATGCTCGACGTGCGGTGGCAGGAGCCGATCGACGCGATCCTGGACTGGCTGGACAAGGCGGGCTGACCCCAGCCACGGGCTGGCCCCAGGCTGCGGGCTGCCTCCGGGCCGCGGGCTGCCTCCGGGCCGCGGGTTGGCTCCGAGCCGTCCGGACCGGACCGCCAGCCAGGTAGTTACGGCTCGCCGCGCAGAACGGTGCGGTCAGCGCGCGTGGCCCTACCCAGCGAGGGGGGCTCAGTAAACGAACACGACTGTCTCAGAGTGTGGGAACCGAGATAGTAAAAACGCGATCTAGAAGACCTATGCACACCATGGCTGCCTAACTCTTCTAGATCGCCACGGTAACCCCTGATTTAGACCACTGCGCCGTCATCGGGGTCGCGCTCGGCGTCCTCGTCGTCGCCTGGGCGCAGCCGCCACACCAGTGCGGCGAACCCGACCAGCACAGCGGTGAAGCCGAGGAACATCGCCAGGTCATGGTTGACCGGCAGGGTGGCTGGGCGGAGGAACACGACCAGCCCGGCGACGATGCCGACGACGGCGAGCACCACGGGCCCGGAGGGGCGCGGCAGCGGCGGGGGCGGGGGCGGTGTGTAGCCCTCGTCGTCGGAGTCGGGCAGGTCCGCGCCGAACGTGTCCAGCGCGTCCAGCAGCGAGCGCTCCGCGTACTCGCTCTTGGGCAGCCGGGAGCCGGGAGGGGCGTCCTCCGGCTCCGGCCAAGGCTGGTCAGCGCCGCCGTCCGCGTGGTAGCCCGCGATGATGCGGGCCCAGGCGGCGTCCACGTCGCCGGCGGGGCCGAGCGCCTTGGCTGGGTCGTGGTCGCCACCCCGGCCAGCGTCATGGGCCAGGTCATGACCGTCGGTCGGACCACCGTCGTGGGCCAGGTCATGACCGTCGATCGGACCACCGTCGTGGGCCAGGTCATGACCGTCGGTCGGACCACCGTCGTCGGTTGGACCACGGTCGTCGGTTGGACCACGGTCGCCGGCGGGGCCGGGTTTCCGGGCTGGGCCAGGCTCGCGGGCTGGGCCAGGCTCGCGGGCTGGACGGCGTCCGCCGGGCCGGTGGGCAGGCGGCTCGGGCTCGAGCTGGCGCAGGTAGTCCCGGGCGGTCTCGAGCTGTTCGCGGTCCACGTAGAGCCGGTCGGTCGGCCGAGCCGGCACGGTGTTGGTGAAGGTGACCGGGTGCAGGTCGGACGCTGGCTGGAGGTAGGCCGCGATCCCGCCGCTGGCGAGCACGTCGAGCAGGTGCTCGCCCACCCGCGGGTCGACGTCGCCGGCCGCCGCGTACGCCGCTGCCACCAGGCCGTTGTCCCGCCGTCCTCGCCGCCCGCCCGTGCTCACCGCGCAATCGTGACATGTTCCCCGCCCGTTGGGCAGAGTGTGTGCTAGGCCGCGGCCAACGTTGGGCAGTGCGCGTTGTGGGGCGGCCGGCCACGTCCGTAGGCTCAGGTCCGTGCTCTATTGGTTGCTCAAGTACGTCTTGCTGGGCCCGTGGCTGAAGATGATCTTCCGGCCACAGGTCGAAGGTGGCGAGCATGTGCCCGAGACCGGCTGCGCGATCCTGGCGAGCAACCACCTGTCCTTCTCCGACTCGATCTTCATGCCGCTGATGGTGAAGCGGCGGGTCACCTTTGTCGCGAAGGCGGAGTACTTCACCGGTCGCGGGCTGAAGGGCTGGCTTATCCGGATGTTCTTCGTCGGCACCGGCACCATCCCGGTCGACCGGTCCGGAGGGCGGGCGGCGCAGGCGGCGCTGGACACGGGCATGCGGATCCTGCGCGAGGGCGGGCTCTTCGGCATCTACCCGGAGGGGACCCGATCGCCGGACGGCCGCCTCTACCGGGGCAAGACCGGCGTCGCCCGGCTCGCCCTGGAGAGCGGTGCGTCGGTGATCCCGGTGGCGATGCTCAACGCCGACGAGATCCAGCCTCCCGGCAAGATCATTCCAAAGATCCAGCGGGTACGCATCCGCTTCGGCCGGCCGCTTGACTTCTCCCGGTACGCCGGGATGGCCGGTGACCGGTTCGTGGAGCGGGCCGTCACCGACGAGATCATGTACGAGCTGATGGAGCTCTCCGGCCGGGAGTACATCGACGTCTACGCCCAGAAGGTGAAGAACCAGCTCGCCACGGCCAACGGCGGCAAGGCGGTGAAGGCCCCGGCCGAGCCCCGGGCACCGGTCGCCGCCTGACCCGCCGCAGGAGCGCACGACAGGGGAGCGCGACGGCATGGACCAGGCCAGGCCGACCGGACCAGACCAGGCCGGACCAGGCCGGACCGGACCAGGCCGGACCAGACCAGGCCGGGGCGTCAGGCGGCCAGGGCGTCGGGCCCGGCGATGCGTAGCAGCCCGGGTGCGCGGTTCCGCCGGGCGAACTCGCGTACCTCGGATAGCACCTGGTCCGCGCTGGCGTCCCCGGCGTGGCGCAGGGCTGCGGCGGCCAGCGCCAGCGAGATGATGCGGTCGGTCCGGTTGCCGATCCGCTCGTAGTGCCTGGCGGCGGCCTGGTGCAGCTCGGCCGCTTGGCGGTGGTCGCCGTCGGCAGTGGCCAGCGCCGCGCCGGTGGTCGCGAAGGCAGCCTCCGACCAAGGGGTACGCCGCGGCGCCGCGGCCACCAGCCGGTGCATGATCCGGGCCGCCTCCCGGCCGGACAGGGCCGCCGCGTGTGCCGCCGCGTCGACCCACTCCCCGCTGGCCAGGGCGGGCACGGTGTGCCAGTCCTTGGCCAGCTCGGCGAGCAGGTCGGTGGCCTCCTGGGCGCGCCCGCGCAGCGCCCGGCACAGCGCGCCCATCGACAGGGCGGTCCACAGGAGACGGTGGAAGCCGCTGCTCCGGCCGGTGCCCAGCGCCTGGGCCACGTCGTCGTCCGGGCCCGGGGTGCCCACCCCCGGCTGGTCGCGCAGCACCAGCACCAGTGAGCGCTGGCCGCGGACCTGGATGTCCCACCGCCCGGCAGGGGTGTCGACGAACGCGTCGGCGGTGGTGAGCAGCGCGTCGAAGTCGCCGCGGAAGTAGGCGCGCATGGCCTCGTACGAGTACCCGGTGGCCAGCGCCTGCCCCGCCGGTGCGCCGTCCTGCCGGCTCCCGGTCAGCAGCTCGTTGGACCTGTCGTAGTCGCCCTCCTCGCGCAGCGCGGATGCCAGGTTCTGGATGGCCCGGTCCAGCGCCAGCAGCTTCTGGCTGCGGCACATCTGCACCGCCGCGTAGAGGTCGTCCAGCCCGGTGGGCTCCCCGGCGTGGTAGCGGACGGTGGCCATGGTGATGCAGGCGTGCGCCTGGGCCTCGGCCAGCCTCAGCCGCTGGGCGATGGTTGCGGCTGTCCCGGCCGCGGCCACGGCCGGGTCCCGCTCGTAGTTGAGCATGTGCAGCCGGGCCAGCTCGGCGTACGCGTCGGCCTTTGCCGCGCTGTCGGGCAGCGGGTCGAGCAGCTTGACCGCCCGGCCCAGGTGCGCCAGCGCGGCCGGCCGGTCCGCGCGCAGCCAGGCCACCTGGCCCAGCAGGGTCCACGCCCGGGCGGCCTGCGCCTGGTCACCGGCGGTGTAGAGCTGCTCTGCCAGCTCGACCAGCTGCTTGGTGTCGCCGGCGGTGAGGAACTTCTGCCCGTCCCGGTGGACCGCGATCTCCGTGCCGAGCAGCGTCAGCCGCAGCCGGTCCAGCAGGTCGCCGCCGCCGTCGAGGGCCAGGGCCCGGCCGAGGTGGCCGGCCGCGGTGTCAAAGGCCCGCAGGGCGAACGCCCGCCGGGCCGCCCGGTGCAGCGCGTCGCGGGCGGCCGGGGCGTACTGGCGGGTCGGCATGCCGAGGGTACGGGCGATCTCGTGCGCGGTGAAGCGGTGGTGGGCCAGCACCTCGGCCAGGTCGGTGTCGCGGGTGTGGGAGAGCGCGTCGAGCCAGTCGGCGGCGCGCTCGTGGCGGGCCACCCGCTCGGTGCGCGGCAGCCGCTGGTAGCACACGTCGCGGACGAGCACGTGCCGGAAGCCGTACTCGCTCTGCCCGGCCATGGTCGAGTGGGGCCGTTCCTGGACGAAGTCGCGCTGCTCCAGCCAGCGCAGCGACCGCTCGACCGACTCCATCGGCCGGCCCAGCGCGGCGGCCACCGCACCCGGCCAGAACTGCATGCCCACCACGGCCGCGGCCTGCAGCACCGTGCGGTCGGCCGGGTCGAGCAGGTCGACCCGGTTGGCGATGACCGCGTGCACGCTGTCGGGCATCGGCAGGTCCTGCTCGGCCTCCAGGGTCCAGCCGCGCCCGGCGCGGCGCAGCGAGCCGCGCTCGATGAGCATGCGCACGTACTCCTGCGCGTAGAGCGGGTTGCCGTCGGCCAGCTCCACCAGCGGGGTGAGCAGGTCGGCGGCGTACGCGGGCTGGCCGAACAGGTGCGTGTAGAGCCAGGCGATGGCGCTGCCCGGTAGCGGGGACAGGGTGATCGTCACCGAGCCGCCGATCGTGCCGGCCCAGCTCGGGTCGCGCTCGATGAGCTCCGGGCGGGCGGTGCACACGAGCAGCAGCGGCACGTCGCGCACTGAGGCGCTGAGCAGCTCGATGCAGCGGCGCATGGGCTCGTCGGCCCAGTGCAGGTCGTCGAAGAACAGCACGGTCGGGGACCGCTTGGCCAGCGCCACCACGAACCGGCGCCAGGCCGACTCGGGCTCCTCGACCGCCTTCTCCGAGCCGGGCGGCGCGATGCGGGGCAGGCCCACCAGCGGCCGCAGCGCGCTGCCCAGCCGGGCCGCCTCGGCGTCGTCGACCAGGGTGCGCAGGGTGGCGTCGAGCCGCTCCGCGGCCACGTCGGCCGGGTCGGTGTCGAGGATGCCGGCCTCGGCCTTGACGATGCTGGCCAGCGCGGCGAAGGTGACGTTCTCGCCGAACGGCGGGCAGCGCCCGGTGCGCCACACCACCGGCTGTCCCTGCACCTGCTGGGCTTGGCGGTAGAGCTCGCGCACCAGCCGGGTCTTGCCGATGCCGGCCTGCCCGAAGATGGTGACCAGCTGCGGGGTGCGGTCCTGTAACGCCCGGTGCAGCGCGTTGACCAGCAGGGCCAGCTCGTGCTCGCGGCCGACCAGCGGGGCCGGCTCCGGCTCGCGCTCGGCCGGCGGGTCCTGCACCGGCTCCACCGCAAGCCACACCTCGGTCAAGGTCGACCGGCCGCGCAGCTGGGCCGGTGCCTGCTCGTCGTACCGGATCGTGCTGCGGGTCGCCGCATGGGTGGCGCCGCACACGATCACCCCGCCGGCCGGGGCCAAGGTCTGCAGGCGCGACGCGGTGTTCGACACGTCACCGGCGAGGAACGCCTGGCCGCCGTCGCGCGCCGCGGCCACGTCCACCAGCGCCTCACCGGTGGCGATGCCCACCCGGAACCGCATCGCACCGGCGCTCTCCGGCGTGAGGCGGCCCAGCACCCGTTGCAGCTCCAGGCCTGCCCGTACGCACCGCAGCGCGTCGTTCTCGGTGGCCACCGGCGCCCCGAACAGGGCCATCACCGCATCGCCGACGTACTTCTCCACCACCCCGCCGTACTGCCCGATCACCCGCCGTACGGCGTTGAAGAAGCTGCTCTGCATCCGGCGTACCAGCTCGGGGTCGGCGCGCTCGGCGTAGGACGTCGAGTCGACCAGGTCGATGAAGAGCACGCTGACCCGGCGCCGGTCCTCCAGGCCGCCCGCGGTGGCCGACCGCGCCTCGCGCTGGGTGCCGCAGCCCGTGCAGTACATGACGTCATTAGCGAGCGCACGGCCGCACTTCGGGCACGGTGGGGTGAGCTCGGTGCCACAGCCGCCACAGAAACGGTCGTCGTCACCCGCGGTCCGGGCGCAACGGGGACATGCAGGTGTGATGCCGTCCTCCCTACGAGTGACCGGGGGGCCGCCGTGACGCATTGCTGACAGTAGTGCCTCACCTCGGAGTATCTGGCAGCTCGAGCTGGTCAGGAACCGGTCTGTTGGGTAGCGGACAGTACCGTTCCGGCCCCTGGCGTTAGAGTCGCTGACGCCACTGATCCATAGGCGCCACTGGTCCAAAACGGGGACTGAGTCCGAAGGGATCGAAGGAGAGGCTCATGGTGCACGTACAACTGGCCAAGGACTGGACAGACTCGGACGGCTCGACCCACTCGGCCGGCGATATGGTCGACGTCGACGCGGGCACGCTGGCTGAGCTGGAGGAGAGCGGTGTCGTGGCGGCCTGGCCCGGCCCGACCGGCGGCGACACCGACACCTGGCCCGGTCCGACGAGCGGGGGCACGGACTGACACGGGTCTGACCCGTACGCAGCTTGACGGTCTTGCAGCTGTCAGCCCGCCCTGGCGGACCTGGCGGCTGCAAGGCCTTTCTGCGCGGAAAGGCGTTACCGGTCCGCCATGCCGGCCCGGCGGCGCAGCGCCGCCAGGTCTGTGACGACGATCCGGCGCCCCTCCGTACGCAGCCAGCCCCGGCCGGCGAACGAGCCGATCGCCTGGTTCACGCTCTGCCGGGAGCCGCCGGCCATCTCTGCCAGCTGGCTCTGGTTCAGCTCGATGGTCACCATCGGGGCCTGGTTGTCCCCGGCGAGCCGGACCAGGGTCTTGGCGACCCGCCCCGGCAGGTCGAGGAAGACGTGGTCCGCGGTCTGCTCGGTGAGCCGGCGGATGAGCACGCCGAGCGAGCGCATCACCGCGTCGAGGATCTTCGGGTTGGAGTGGACCAGCTCCAAGAACGCGCCCCGGGACAGCGCGAGCGCGGAGCAGTCCTCGATCGCCTCTGCGGACAGCGAGCGCGGCGAGCCGTCCAGCAGGGAGACCTCGCCGAGCACGTCCGGCGGCCGGATCACCGATAGCACAGCACGCTCGCCCGTCGGCGCGGTGCGGAAAACCGCCACCGCACCCCGTTTGACGATTATCAGCGACTCGCCCGGATCGTTCTCGACGAAGAGCAGCTGGCCCTTGCGATAGGTGCGCGGCACTGCCGCGGCGATGACCCGTTGGCGCACCTCCGGCTCGAGACTTGCGAACATGTCCACGCCGGTAAGCGCGTCGCCGGGTTCCGGCACGCGAACATCCACGGCCCTACCCCTCCCCGGTCCGGGACCACTCCAGCAACGCCCATAGGTAACACGTGCCGCCACTAATGAACAAGCTCGCTTCCGGCCCTTTCGTAACAGTAAATGGTCACCATGGCCAGGAGGTGACAGTAGATCATGTCGCGCCTGTCGTGCTGTGTACAGCGCCACAATCGGATGGCGGACAGCCGGCGGCGCCGGCCAGGGGCAGGCTGGACCCCAACCGCCGAGGCGGGGGGCCCCGTGACACCGGCGGTCACGGGAGACTGGAGCCGGCTGGCCGGCCCGCACAGGGGCTGGCCGGCCGGCTCCGCATGGTCAGGGTCGGCATGGTCCGAGTCGGCATGGTCAGGGTCGGCATGGTCGGGTCCGCCGGCGTCATGTACCAGCCGGGCGGTCAGCCCTGCGCGCGCAGGTGGGCGAGGACGAGCGGGTCGATCCGGCCCGGCACGACCCGCTCCTCGAGGTTCTCGATGCCGGCCCAGGCGTCGAGCGCGGCGTCGAGCGCCTCCGGCGTGCCGTCGGCAGGTGGCCGGCCCAGGGCGGTCAGCCGCTGGGCAACCTCCTCGGCGACGGGACCGGTCAGGTCCAGCAGCGTCGAGTCGTCGGGCTTGTCGAAGTAGAGCGCGTGCAGGTCCAGCAGCCGGGCGAGCTCGGTGACCGGGTCGGGATGGTCGTCGACGCGCAGGTCCACCACCACGTCGCTGGTGCCCCCGTACCCCATGCCGGGCGCGACGACGAGCAGCGCGGCGCTCTGCCGGCCGCGCCGGTCGCCGCCGGCCCGGTCGCCGGCCAGCAGCACGGCCAGCAGCCGCCGGACGAGCCGGTCCTCGATGCCGGCGCCCAGCCACGCCTCCTCCATCAGGCTCACCACCTGCGGACCGGCGAGGATGTTGCCCTGGATGGCATAGCCGTCACCGGTCGCCCCGCCGGCCCAGGCGTGGCACTCCGCTCCGGTGAAGCTGGCCCCGTCCCCGGTCGCCGCGACCACGCCGAGCTGGCGCCGCGCGCGGCCCGGGTCCGCCGCGGTCAGGCCGGCCACCACGTCCGCCGCGGCCACCCCGGTGCGCAGCAGGGCCAGCCCCTGCGGCCGGAAGGCCACGTTCGCGTACGACTGCGTGGCCAGCGCCCCGGCCAGCGCGTTGGCGGCCGGGACCACAGCGCCCACGGCCAGGAACTTGCTCGCCACCGCCACGCCGAACGCCGGCCCGTGCGGGGACCGGGCGACGATCGAGAAGGTCATGCCGTGCAGGATAGAGGGCGATGGTCTACCGCTACTTCTACGACTGTGAGTTCATCGAGGACGGACGCGTCATCGACCTCGTCTCCATCGGCGTGGTGGATGAGCACGGGCGCGAGTTCTACGCCGTGTCGACGGAGTTCGACGGCTCCCGCGCGCTGCCGTGGGTGCGCCGGCACGTGCTGGACAAGCTGCCGTCACCAGGTGACCCGGTATGGCGGTCGCGGCAGCAGATCCGCGACGAGCTCTACGGGTTCCTCGTCGCGCCGCTGCGGACCGGACTGGGCGTGCGGGCTGTCCCGCCGGGCGCGGCCGGCGCCGACCGGCCGGCCCGGCCCGCCATGGAGCTGTGGGCCTGGTACGCCGCCTACGACCACGTGGCCCTGGCCCAGCTGTGGGGAGCCATGCCGGCCCTGCCCCGGGAGATCCCACGGTTCACCAAGGACCTGCGCCAACGCTGGGACGACCTGGGCCGGCCCCCGCTGCCCGCCGCGGCCGCCGGCCGGCACGACGCGCTTGTCGACGCCCGGCACAACCTCGCCCGCTGGCAGGCGATGGAGGGGATGGCGGGGTTTGAAGGGCCTGGTAGCGGGGCAGTCTGACCCCAGGCGGCCGGCGTGGACCTGGATAGACTCGGTCCGCGTCGACCGCAGCCATGTCCGCGTGACCGACCTGTGGGATGACCAGGACCGGCGTCCCCCCAGCTCCCGTGGCAGGGGCTACAGTGCGCACTTGCCAGTAACGAGCGGGTGTGGGAAGGGTGTGGCCGGCATGCGGATCGGCGTACTCACCGGGGGCGGCGACTGCCCCGGTCTCAACGCGGTAATCCGGGCCGTCGTGCGCAAGGGCGTGGCGACCTACGGACACGAGTTCGTCGGGTTCCGCGACGGCTGGCGTGGCCCGCTGGAGGCGTACACCCGGCCCTTGGGCATCGCCGAGGTGCGTGGCATCCTGCCCCGGGGCGGGACGATCCTCGGCTCCTCGCGGACCAACCCGTTCTCCATCGACGGCGGGGTCGAGAAGATCAAGTCGAACCTCGCCGGGTGCGGCGTCGACGCGCTCGTCGCCATCGGCGGCGAGGACACCCTCGGGGTCGCGGCGAAGCTGCACGACCTGGGGGTACGGGTGGTCGGCGTGCCCAAGACGATCGACAACGACCTTGGCGCGACCGACTACACGTTCGGCTTCGACACGGCGGTCAACATCGCCATGGAGGCGATCGACCGGCTACACACCACGGCCGAGTCGCACCACCGTACGGTCGTCGTCGAGGTGATGGGCCGGCACGCGGGCTGGATCGCGATGCACTCCGGGCTCGCCGGCGGGGCGAACGTGATCCTGCTGCCCGAGCGCCCGTTCGAGCTGGACGCGGTGGTCGAGTACGTGGAGAACCGGTTCAAGACCAACTACTCGCCGATCCTCGTCGTCTCCGAGGGGGCGGTCCCGGCCGACCACGGCATGGTCACCCAGAACGAGCAGCTGGACGCGTTCGGGCACGTACGCCTCGGCGGGATCGGCAACTGGCTCGCCGAGCAGATCGAGAAGCGCACCGGCAAGGAGGCGCGGGCGGTCGTGCTCGGGCACATCCAGCGCGGCGGTACGCCGACCGCGTTCGACCGGGTGCTGGCGACCCGGTTCGGGCTGCACGCCATCGACGCCGCCCACGAAGCGGACTGGGGCAAGATGGTGGCCCTGCGCGGCACGGACATCGTGCGGGTGCCGCTGGCCGAGGCGACCCGGGAGCTGAAGACCGTGCCGCTTGAGCGCTACACCGAGGCCGAGGTGTTCTTCGGCTAGCCCAGCTCTTCGGCTGGCCCGGCCTCTCGGCTGGCCCAGCTCTTCGGGTAGCCCAGCTCTTGAGGTAACCCGGCGGCCGTCGCCGGTGCTGATGCCGGGCCGGTGGGTGCGTTGCTGGGCGGCCGGCTTGTTAGCGTGTGCCTGTGCACAACATCGCGGTAATCGGCGCGGGGAAGATCGGCGAGGTGCTGCTCGCCGGGCTGCTGCGGTCCGGCTGGCCGGTGGACCGGCTGCTGGCCACCGTCCGCCGCCCGGAGCGGGCTGACGAGCTGACCGAGCGCTACGGCGTCCGGGTCGTCGACAACGAGGCCGCACTGGCCCAGGCCGATGTGCTCGCGGTCGCGGTCAAGCCACAGGACGCCGCCGCGCTAATGGCCGACCTGGGGCCGAAGGTGCCGGCCGAGAAGCTGGTGATCTCGCTCTGCGCCGGCCTGCCCACGTCCTTCTTCGCCAAGTTCCTGCCCGAGGGCACGCCGGTGGTACGGGTGATGACCAACACGCCCGCGCTGGTGGACCAGGCGATGACCGCGATCTCGGCCGGCCCGCACGCCACGGCTGAGCACCTGGCCCTGGCCGAGGAGATGTTCACGCCGCTCGGCCGTACCATCCGGGTCCCCGAGTCGCAGCAGGACGCGGTGACCGCGCTGTCCGGCTCCGGGCCGGCGTACTTCTACTTCCTTGTCGAGGCGATGACCGACGCGGGCATCCTGCTGGGCCTGCCCCGGCAGGTCGCGCACGACCTGATCGTGCAGACCGCGATCGGCTCGTCGATCATGCTGCGCGAGTCCGGCGAGCATCCGGTGAAGCTGCGGGAGGCGGTCACCTCACCGGCCGGCACCACCATCAACGCGATCCGGGAGCTGGAGAACCACCGGGTACGAGCTGCGCTGCTCGCCGCGCTGGAGGCCGCCCGGGACCGGGCCCGCGAGCTGGCCGCCTCCTCCGGCTGACCAGCCGCCTGCCCCGGCTGGCCGCTCGCCCTCTGGCTGGCTGGCCGTCTCCTCCGGCTGGCCGTCCGCCTGCCCCTCTGGCTGGCTGGGGTCCGAGCAACGGCGGTCTGGCCATGCGGTCGGGGCAGCCGCAGCGGTCAGGGCGGCCACGGTGCCCGGGTGAACCGGAAGACCGTCCGCAGCCGGTCCGCACCGGCCTCTGGCAGGTGCTCGTCCACCAGGTCGTACGCGTCCTCGACCAGGCCTGCCAGCAGGGCCGCCGCCGCGGCCGGCGCCAGCGCATCCGCCTCGGACAGCCGCTCGCGCAGCCGCGGCGGGCAGATCGCCAGGCCGGCCAGCGTCCAGCCGGGCCACTTGGGCCCGGGCCACCACCGGCCGTTCAACGCGCACATGATGTGGGCCAGCGCGGTGCTGACCGCTGCGAAGTGCGTACGCAGCCCGTGCGGGTCGCCCCGGTCGGCGTACATCTGCCAGCGCCAGAAGTGGTCGAGCTGGCCGTGGCGGCGTACCGCGGCAGCGGCCAGCGGCCGCGGGTACTCGGCAACCCGGCTGGCCCACGGGGTGACTGAGCCGTGCAGTGCCTGCCCGTAGGCCAGCGCCGCGGCAAAGGAAAGCAGGTACGGCCGCGGGTCAGGGCTGCCCGGGTCGGTACCGCCCGACCCGGTACCGCCCGACCCGGTACCGCCCGACCCGGTACCGCCCGACCCGGTACCGCGCGGGCCGGTACCGCGCGGGCCGGTGGTGCCTGGGTCGGTGGTGCCTGGGTCGGTGACGCCCAGCAGGGCGTCGAGCAGCGCGTGCGCGTCGGCCGTGGTCACGTGTACCACCTCGACGAGCAGGCCGGAGCCGGCCCGGCCGGCGTACCACCACTCGTCGAACCAGGCGCGCTCGTCCGGGTCGTACCCGAACTGGCGCAGATCCTGCCCGGCCAGGCCGGTGACGACCTGGCCGCGCTGGGCCGGGGCCGGCGGGGCGGTCCAGAACACCCCCAGCTCAAGGTCTGACCAGCGGTCAGCGTGGCCGCGCCCGGTCGACCCGCCGCAGAGCACCGCGGCGACGGCCGGGTCGGCGGCGTACCCGGCGGCGATGCGCTGGGCGGCGGCGAGCCGAGCGTTGGTGGGGGAGGAGCCGGAGGTGGCCGGGGAGGGTGGCATCCGGTCAGCACACCGTGCGAGCCCGCCATCTACCAAGGATTTTCGGGCAGAGGATACTGGCGCTGTGCCTACAGATCTCGTCTCGCTCGTCGATGCCCGCCGTGCGCTGGACGGGCTGCGCGCCCGGCTGAAGGCTTTCGTCGCGCTCCGCGCGGACCTCGCCGAGCTGCGCGCCGACCTGGAGGTCTACGGCGCCAGCCCGCATGGCGGGGTCGCCGAGGCAAAGGCGCTGGAGGCGCGCCTCTACGCCGAGCTGGAGCACTTCTCCGCCGCTGGGGCGCAGGTCAAGGGGTTCGCGCCGCTGCTGCTGGACTGGCCCGGCGAGCGGGACGGCGTACCCGTGCTGTGGTGCTGGCTGGAGGGCGAGCCGGGGATCGGGTGGTACCACCGGCTCGACTGCGGCTTTCCCGGCCGCCGCCCGGTCTAGCGCGACCCGACCTGCCGGTCGCCCTGGTGGTTAGCATCCATCGAGTTGAATGGTGTTCATTGGCGTTGCCAGTATTGGTTTCGGCGGGGTCGTTGGGTGGGGTCGACCCAGGTGGGTGGGGTGAAGCTGGGTCGTCCGTCGGGTGCGATGTGGACGGTCCAGCCGCCGTGGTGGAGCAGTCGGTGGTGGAACCCGCAGACCAGCACGACGTTGCTGAGGCAGGTGGGGCCGCCGTCGGCCCACGGCTCGATGTGGTGGCCGTGGCACCATTTTGCTGGTCGGTCGCATGCGGGGAAGGTGCAGCCGCGGTCGCGCAGGACCAGGGCGCGGCGTAGGGCGCCGGTGACCAGTCGTCGATGCCGGCCCAGGTCCAGGGGTTGCCCGGCCCCGTCGAGGACGGCGGGCACGATGCGGGCATCACAGGCCAGGCGGCGTACGGTCTCGGGGCTGAGGGTCTCGCCGGTGTCGAGCAGGCCGGGTCCGAGCTGGCGGGTCAGTGTGTCGTAGTCGACGGTGACCACGACCTGGGGCGCCTCCCCACCCTGGTCGGGGAGCTCGGTGGTGGCCAGCGCCAGCCGGCAGATGTCGGTCAGGGCGTCGGCGCGGCGCTGCCCGGGGGTGCGAGTGTCGCCGGGGAGGGGTCGGCACAGCGGCTCCAGCGCCGCGCGGACCACCGCGGCGGCCTCGGCACCCAACCGGCCCGACAGGCGCAC
>Ga0075430_100001359_pt1 | contig 19816 bp, 16 predicted proteins | sample RhiMetdeltSRZDD4_FD_75294 | JGI IMG/M metagenome (GOLD analysis project Ga0075430, IMG submission 75294) | Populus rhizosphere microbial communities from Tennessee, USA - Rhizosphere MetaG P. deltoides SRZDD4 | ecosystem: Host-associated > Plants > Roots > Rhizosphere > Soil | place: USA... | reverse complement strand
GAGCGACGTCTAATCTGGAACCCGCACCGAATCTTCGAGATCGTAGGCGCAATGTCCCGAGATGTTTGCCCTCGTGTCCGGTCTCCGCCCGGGATGCTGCGCGATGGATCGTCCCCACGGTACGGCACGCTGCGACGAGCGAACCGTCCCACATCATCAGTGCCCGCCGGCGACGGAAGACGGGCAAATCTCGGGCGTCCATTCGGGCTAGTTTTCGGGGCGCGTACCCCCAGATGAGGCGTAACACCGGGCGCCTCTCCGAGTCGTCCGCTGGAGCGTCCTCGGTCCGCTGCTCATGGCGTCGTCGTATCAGGCGACGGGCGGGTACGGTCCGGCACTTTGGCTCCTCGGCGCCATGGCCCTGGCGGCCACGACCATCCCGCGCCTGATCCGCCCGCCCGTCCGCGCCAGGCCTGAGCCGACCCTCGCGCTGGCCTGAGCGGCGCGGCGCCCCGCCCGACGACGTCGGCGAGGGATACCGCGACCCTCACATGCTTCGGCCTCGGACACCCGCCGAACGCCGTGGGGGCCGCGAGTCATGAAGCTCGCGGCCCCCACGCGGACGGATGACCGCCGGGTCCGCGCGCACGTCGCGGACCCGGCTCGCAGATGCCCCCGACGGTGGCTACGTCGCGGCGAGCAGGCTGTCCAGGAGCGCGTTGCCGAACAGGTTGGACGCATCGTACTGACGAAGCGTCGTGACCTCCCAGCTCCACGACTCGGCATACGCCTCGCGCACGTGCTTGATGAACGTGTCGCTGGTCCACGGACCGGCGCTGGTGTAGGCCCAGCCCTTCGACCACTCCGGCAAGACCCGGCCGGCCGAGCCCTTGAACCGATCGAGCAACCACGCTTCGAGATCGGTGAAGAAGTCGTTCGCCCGGGGCGTACCGGGGATCGTCAGGACATCGAGCCAGAGCGCGACGTCCCACTGGTTCGCCCTCGCGACGTCGTCATAGATGAGCGACGAGAGCGCTGGCGACGAGGCTTGCTGGCCCGCTGGGACGTTGACCTGGCTCGGATCGTCGAGGCCGGTCACCCGGATCTCCAGCGGGGAGTTGATCGGATACAGGCCCTGGTCCTTGTATTTCGCGATCAGCACCTTGTACTGGGCCGTGAAGTCATGGACGGCCTGCTGCAGGTCAGCCTTGCGGACCTGAACGGCGTAGCCGTTCGCGGTGACCTTCAGCGTGGTGTCCTGGATGTAGAGCAGGACGTTCTTGGAGGGCCCCCAGATGTCGCGAGAGACCGGGTAGACGCCCGAGTTGCCGAGGCCGTCCTTACCGTCAAAACCGTTGTTCGTGGTCGTGAACATCAAGCTGGTGAATGTGGGCGTGAGACCACTCAGTCCCTCGCTGCGCGTCACGAATCGCAAGAATCCCTCTTGCGCGGAGTCCACCTTGTCGGCGAACGGATAGTTGTACGGACCGGTCACCTGGCGCGATCCGGACGGCTTCTGGGGCGCCACCTGCCAGATGTGCAGCCACGGGTTGGTGGTGAATGGGAACCAGATAATCTCGACCCGCCCGAACCGCTCGACGAAGTCCGCGAAGCTGTACTCCGGCGGCCGACCGGACCCGTTGGCCGGCTGGAACAGGGTGGAGTCGGGCAGATTGGTGAAGCTCTGGCAACGCATGTTGTGGTTCGGGATCACCTCCAACACCGCCTCGACCACCATCGCCCGACCGAGGTGGGCCAGGAACGCCCGGTCGTCGCCGCTGCCACGAGTGAACCGCTTCAGGGCATACGTTCCCGGGTTTGCGGCGTGTGGGTCCGTGACGACGGCCGTGAGCTCCAGGATACGGTTGCTCATCGAGCCGTAGCCGGATGGGAACGCATCGGCTGGCGGCGTCGGGATAGCCGTGCCGTGGGCGTTGATCGCCAGCACGCCGCCGACTGTCAGGTTTCCCGGCGCCGGCGTGTGCGGGAAACTGTAGCCGGGCGCCGATCCGCCGCCGCCGGGCTGCTGCTCCAGGAACGTCAGCAGGTTGATCATCGAGGCGCCTGCGCCCGCCCGTACCATTGGCGGCTGGCCGTTGGCGGCCGGGATGAACGTCAACTGATTGAGGCTCTTGGTGAGGTCGACCAGCAGCACCGAGTCGGTGGCCATCCCGGAGGTGACCGTCAGCGGTGACCAGCCGTGCATGAAACCCCGCGCGCGGACTCGGAACTTGTGCGTCGCCGCCCAGTTGCAGACGTCCGCGACGTCCTGGGGCGTGCGAGGCTGACAGGTCCAGACGTTCGGGATGGTGAGATCGCCGGCCCAGTTGGTGAACGGATACTGGCCGTACGGCACGCCGCTGGGGAAGTCTGGCAGCGAGCCGCCCGCCTGCCCGACCAGCTTGACCGAGTAGTCCAGAGTCGTCCCTCGGACCTCGTAGGTGGCGGTCTGCCCGTTCATGGCGAATTGGACGTGATCGTCCGATCCGATCGTCCGGCCGAGCACGGCACTCACCTCGGGCCAGAACTCGAGGCCCGGGCGGAACGCGCTCTCGCCGAGGTCAACCACCCCGGTCTGGTTGATCGGATAGTCGCCCGTTGACACGCTCCGCGCGCCCTTGGTCTGCGCGACGAACGACATGACGAAGCCGGCGTGATTGATGCACGCGATCCTCTGCGCCTGAATCATGGTGTGGTCCCCTCTGCATACGCGCACGACGGCGCGTGACGCCGCCAGACGACCGGTCAGCCTCCGACCAGCTCGACGCTGTAGGTCAGCGCCGTGCTCCGCACCACGTAGGTGGCCGTCTGCCCGTTCAGGGCGAACTGGACGTGAGCTGGCTCCGACTGCCGGGACGGCCCGAAGACGGGATGGACCTCGGGCCAGACTTCGGTGCCCTCCGGGAGCGCGGTCTCAGCAAGGTCGATCACGCGGGTCTGGTTGATCGGGTAGTTGTCGGTGTCGTTCGAGCCTCCATCCGAGCAGACGGCCTTGAACGACATGACGAAGCCAGCGTGGTTGCTGCAAGCGATCTTCTGTACCTGGATCACGATGACCCCTCTCTCGGCTGACTTCCATGCGCACCTCGCGGTCACGCACAACGACACGCACGTTGCCGCCTCGGCGTCAACAGGGCGGCGGGAGATTCGTGTCCAGCGATTCGCGCCGCCCAGACACGCATGACCGGGGCGGCGGACAGCCGTCATGGCAGTCCGCCGCCCCGGCTCGCACAGTGCGGAGGTGCGGGGCGACGCCCCGCGCTCAGCCGCCGATCAGGTTGATGCTGTAGTTCAGCGTCGTGCCCCGCACGTCGTAGGTCGCGGTCTGGCCGTTCGTGGTGAACTGGATGTGTTCCGGGGCCGACTGGGTCTTCCCGAGGATGGCGTGGACCTCGGGCCAGAACTCCGTGCCCTCCCTGAACGGGGTCTCACCAAGGTCGATGACCTGGGTCTGATTGATCGGGTAGCTCCCCGTGCCGTTCGAGGTGCCTCCCGTGCAGACGGCCTGGAACCACATGACGCAGCCAGCGTTGTTGGTGCAAGCGATCTTCTGGACCTGGATCACGACGACTCCCCTCTCTCGGCGAACCTGCCTGTGGCGATCGCGCCACGGCCGCGTCTTTCGCGCCAGCGCGGCCTCGGCGATGCTGTTGTCGCGCCGGCGCTGTTCCAGCATCCGCTGCCGGTGCACCGCATGCTACGGTCGCTGCCCGGACATTAGCCGGACAGCACCCAGACAGTCGCGAGTGACGGCGACTGGCGAATGCCAGCGCTACACCGGGCGTGATCCCTGACCGAATGTGACATGGCCAGGACACTTATGGTCATGACAGATACTCGGGTGGTCGCGGGGCAGGCCGGAGTGCCGGGCGGCCGGCCATTGGCGAGGGGATGGCGTAGTGCAGGACGAGGCAGCCTCGTTCGGGGAGCTGCTCAGGCGCTGCCGCGAGCATGCGGCGATCTCGCAGGAAGAGCTTGCCGAGCGGGCCGGACTGACCGCGCACGCAATCAGCGCACTCGAGCGGGGCCTTCGGCGCCGTCCATACCCCCACACCGTCCAGGCCCTCGCCACGGCGCTCGGTCTGTCGAACGACGAGCGCGTCGCCTTCACGGCGGCTGCCCGACGGTCCAATCCGGGCCCGGCCGCCCCGAGTGCGGCGTCTCCCCTGGAGGCTCGGCGGACGAACCTGCCTCATCCGCCGAACGCGCTGATCGGGCGTGAGCGGGACGTCGAGGCGGTGGGTGGCCTGCTGCTGCGCGACGACGCGAGACTGGTCTCCCTGACCGGGGTGGGCGGCTCGGGCAAGACACGCCTGGCGCTCGCGGATGAGCCCGACGCTCCGAGCGGCAGTCGGCACCTTCCCCTCACGCGTCGTGAGCGCGACGTCGCCCGCCTGATCGCCAGGGGGCTGAACGACCGGCAGATCGCCGACGCGCTGACCATCACGGTGAGCACGGTCGGGGCCCACGTCCACCGCATCCTGACGAAGCTCGGATTACGCTCCCGCTGGCAGATCGCCGACTGGACGATGGCGCACGACCCGGACGACCTGCGCACGGCCGGGCAATAGAGCGGGAAGCGCCGCCACGCTACCCGGCGGCTCAACCGGCAAGTCCTCGGCAGTGGCACAAGGTCTCTGCAGCGGGCGCTGATTGGTAGGGTCGTCGCGTGCAGCGCTCATCTTTGACCCCGGGCTGGCGCGCCTCGTCGGCGCTCCCACGGGTACGCCCTTCCGGGACTGTCATGCCCATCGACTCAGGAGACGCCGTGATAGCCCAAAACACTCGATTTCGACGCATCGAACCCAATCTCCTGCGAGTGGCCGCGTGTCCGGTACCACCGGGTCCCACGCCAGTACACCGTTTGGCCGCGCCGGTACCACGCCGGTACACGCGGAGAAAACTCCAGCATCATTCGCCAGAGCGCTGGCATAGTTCTCCCGCCCACCACCCGCCGAGGATCGCATGTCACGCCTGATCGCCCTCGTCGCGCTCATCGTCAGCCTCGCGGCGCTGCTGCCGCCCACGGCCGCCGCCGAGTCTCCCCAGACCGGCGTCCGCGCCGCGCAGGACCGCATCGACGCCTACGTCAGCGAGCGGATGGCCGCCTGGTCGATCCCCGGGATCTCCCTCGCCATCGTCGAGGACGGCCAGGTCACCCTGACCCGCGGCTACGGCCTCGCCGACCGCGACCAGAGCCGCCCGATGACCCCCCAGACCCCCGTCGCGGTGGGATCCACCACCAAGCCGATCACCGCCACGGCCATCATGCAGCTCGTCGAGGCCGGGGCGGTCGAGCTCGACGCCCCCGTCACCCGCTACCTGCCCTGGTTCAACCTCGACGACCCCCGGTCGGCCCAGATCACCGTCCGTCAGTTGCTCAGCCACACCTCCGGCATCCCCGCCAGCGCCTCGCTGACGGGCGCCCAGGACGCCGACGCCCTCGAACGGCGGGTCCGCGCCCTGGAGTGGGAGAAGCTGCGCAGCGCCCCCGACGAGCGCTGGGAGTACGCCAACGACGGCTACAACACCCTCGGGCTGATCGTCCAGGCCGTCTCCGGGATGGCCTATGAGCGGTACGTCGCCGAGAAGATCCTGGCCCCGCTCAAGATGACCCGCTCGACCTTCGATCCGGCCCGCGCTGCCGCGCTGGGGCTGGCGCAGGGGTACGTCAAGCGGAAGGGCGAGCTGCGCGCCGAGAAGACCCGCCTGACCAAAGCGTACAACCCGTCCGGCATGCTCGTGACCAGCGCCGAGGACGCCGGCCGGTACCTGGCGGCCGTGCTGAACGGCGGGGCGCTCGACGGTGTCCGGATGGTGAGTCAGGCGTCATTGGACCAGATGTGGGCGCCGGCCGCTCGCGTCGGTGACACCCTCGAGTACGGCCTGGGCTGGTTCATCAGCCAGCAGGAGGGGCTGCGCGCCGTCGTCCACCCCGGTGAGGTGCTGACGATGGGCTCGATGTTCGTCCTGGTGCCCGAGCGCCGGCTCGGCGTGGCCGTCCTGGCGAACCGCGACGTCGACGGCAAGGACGAGATCGCGGAGGGGGTCGCGCGGCTGCTCCTGGGGATGGAGCCGGTCCCGCGTGAGGTCCCGAGGATCGGCCCGGAGAACACGTTCGTCCCGAATCGGGCGGTCTGGGACCGGTACGTCGGCGAGTACGAGACGCCGCAGGGGACGCTCCGGATCTTCCGCGGGGGCGACGATCTGGCCGGGGCGATCATGACGTTCGGCTTCGAGCTGGAGCCGCTCTCGGACACGACGTTCGTGATCCACACCGAGATCTCGTCGTTCGACGAGACGGTGATCGAGCTTCGGCCGGAGCCGGACGGCAGCGTCTCGCTCTACGTCAAGGGCCAGCGCTTCGGCGTGAAGAAGGGCTGAGGAGGGTACTGCATGCCTCGCTTGCAGCGTGAGATCGTGATCGGGGTGCCGCCCGAGGCCGTCTTCGCCTACCTGGCCCAGCCGGAGCGGCTGCCGGAGTGGACGCCCGGCGTGATCGCGGTGAAGCGCACCAGTGACGGCCCGGTCGGCGTCGGCACCACCACCGAGGCCCTCGTCGAGGCGTTCGGCGTCCGACAGACGCTCCTCGGGCGCTGCACCGCCTTCGACCCGCCGCGCCGGCTGGTCGTCGAGAACGTCACGGCGCGCGGCATCACCATCGGCGGCGTCTCGATCGGCCAGGTTTCGACCGTCAGCGCCAGCGAGCTGCTGCCCGAGGGCGCCGGCACCCGCCTGCGCGCCAGCCTGGAGTACGCCCTCTCCGCCGGCTTCCTGACCGGCCTGGCCGAGCGGGTCGCCGGGCCGCAGATGCAGACCGACTTCGACCGCTCGCTCCTGAACCTGAAGCGCCTGCTCGAAAACGCCCCGAGCGGCGGCTGAGTCGCTGGGAGCGCGATTACGGTAGGGCTTCGGGGCGGCCAGGACGGCCGCGCACCCAGCGGCCTCAGGCGGCGTGCGACTGACCGGTGCTCCCGTCCGCGTCCGCTCGATGATCGCCGGCCGGCCGCTGCGTCGACACGAGCGACGGTCGGGCCGTCAGCAGGCGGAGCAGGCGCGGTCGCAGCACGATCGCCGCCACGCAGAGCGCGACGGCGCCGAACCCGGCGGCCATCAGCGCCAGGATCAACGGGGCTGCCGCCTCGACGGCCTTCGCGCTGGCCGTCCCGGTCCCGGCCACGCCCAGCTCGGCGACGATCGATCCCAGGCCCACCAGGATCATCGTCGGCACCAGGTCCCCGACGGTCGCGACGGCCAGGTACGTCCTGAACCGCAGCCTGGTCAGCCCGACGCCATAGCTGAGGACGTCCCAGAGCGGCGCCAGCGCCACCCGCGCCAGGGCCAGCGCTTTCCAGCTCGCCAGCCGATCGAGCATCGGCTCGACCCGCGCCAGCGCGCCCGGCCCGAGCAGCCGGACCACGACCCCGCGCCCGAACCGCCGCGCGATCCAGAAGTTAGCGCTCCCGCCGAGCACGCCGCCCAGGACGCTCAGCGCCACGCCGGCCCAGAATCCGAACAGCGCCCCCGCCGTCAGGCGCAGCGGCGAGCCGCTGATCGGCGTCAGGATCACGGTGGCGGCCTTCAAGAGGACGTAGGCGATGGGGGCCAGCGGTCCGGTCGCGGCGACGGTGTCGCGCAGCCGCTCCGGCCCGATCGTCTGGACGAACACGAAGAACCCGATCCCGCAGGCTACCAGCGCGGCCAGCGCGAGCATCCGGGACCAGAACGTGCCCGGCGCCTCGGCGAGGCCCTGTGCCGTGTCGTCACGCATCGGACTGTGCTCCCGGCCCTATTCTCGGCCCGTCTGGCCCGGCAGCCGCGCCCCACCGCGGGCGCGCACGCGGGCCTCCCTATTGGTAGAACGGGCGGCCAGCACGATGAGGGCCAACCTGGCACCGGAACGCCCGGACCGGCCACGCCCAGGCTGCGCAACTCGCCAGACGGGCTACCATATGGTCGTGGTGCATGACATGAACGCTCGCAGCATTCTTCTGGACGGACGATCGTGACCGTCGACAGGGTGGACACTGGCGACGTGCCCAGCCTCAGAGCGCTGTTCGGCCGCCTGGACGAGCTGTCGGCGCTGCCAGACGACTGGGACAGCTACGGCGGGCATCCCCCCACCGGGCGGGCCATCGGTGCGGCGAGTCGTCTCATCGTCGAAGCGTCGACGCAGGCCGGAGACGTTCCCTCAGCCGTCATGCCGTTTCCGAACGGCGGGTTGCAAGTCATCTGGGAGCGTGGCCAGGATGAGCTCCAGGTCGACGTTGGCCCGGACGGTGGCCTCGCCTACCTCACGGTGCATCGAGGTGATGGCGAGCCCGCGATGGCCGAAGCCGACGACGTCTCTCTTGCCGACGTCCTGACGCTCGTCCAGCAGCTGCCGCGTTGAGCGACGCGCCTCCACCGCCGATCGAGGTGATCGCGATCGGCGACCGCCTCTACCGCCGGCTCCCCAGCGAAGCGATCCGAAACGGCAAAGTCGGGCGCGGCGCCTACTACTTCCAGGGTGAGCCTGATCTGTCCATCTCCGTGGATCTCGCGCGGCTGTCAACACCCGAGACCACGCGCCTCCGAGCGCCGCGCCCGGAGCGCTTCGGCGTGGGCGAGGTCTCCGCGAGCGTGCCGCTCCGACTGGGGCTGGCCGTCAGGCATGATCCGACGTCGGAGAATCCCGCCCATAGCCTGATCGAGGGAGCCACGACCAGGGCGATCTGCCAGACGCTCGCCGATCGCACGATCATCGTCGTCATGCCGTCGGTTTGACGATCCATCGGCCTGACGCCCGGCTGCCTGTCGAAGCGTCCCGTACAATCCGCCCAGCAGAGAAGCGAAGGGGTGGAAGGTGACGGCGGGATCCTGGATGCTCGACGGAAAGGTGGCGATCGTGACCGGCGGCGGCCGGGGGATCGGCCGAGCCACGGCGGCGCTGTTGGCGTCAGCCGGCGTCCGGGTCACCATCTGCGCCCGCTCGGGTGACGAGGTCGAGGCCGTGGCCGCCTCCTCGCCGAGCATCCGGGCGCTCGTCGGCGACGTCGCCGACGAGCCGTTCGTCGAGCGGCTGGTGGCCGAGACCGTGTCCGCGCATGGCCGACTCGACATCCTGGTGAACAACGCCGGGATCCTCGGTCGGCGGCCGTTCCTGGAGCTCGATCCGGCCCTCTGGGACGAGGTGATGGCCGTGAACCTGCGCGGCGCCTACCTCTGCTGTCGGGCTGCCTTCCGCCGGATGGCCGAGCAGGCGCCGTCCGGTGGCAGCATCGTCAACGTCTCCTCGCTGAGCGGCGTCAGGGGCCCCGAGAAGTTCCCGGGCCTCGCCGCCTACAATGTCTCGAAGGCCGGGCTGCTCGCCTTGTCCGACATCCTGGCCGTCGAGGGCAAGCCGCACGGTATCCGCGTCAACGCCGTCTCGCCGGGCGCCGTCGAGACGGCGATGCTCCGGCAGGCCGGGCACGGCCTCAAGGCGCTGGCGACGCCGGAGGACGTCGCCAGGACGATCGCGTTCCTGGTCAGCGACCTCTCGCGCCCGGCCACGGGCGCGAACCTGGAGATCCTATCAAACGCCTAGATCGCAGGAGCGCGCAGACCCCAGATGAGGCTCTCGCTCCGGACGGCCGGGGCCATCGCCCGGAGGACCGGCTGCCGAGATGGAGATCTCTCCTTTCCTGATGAACCTCGTCGCGGCGCTGGGCGTCGCGTTCCTCGGCGCCGTCGTCGCCGTCCTGCTGCGCCAGTCGCTGCTGCTGGGCTACATCGTGGGCGGCGTCCTGATCGGGCCGTACACGCCGGGCTTCGTGGCGGACCGCGCCGCCGTTTCGGCCCTTGCGGACATCGGCATCGTCTTCCTCCTGTTCGCCGTCGGGCTCCACCTCTCCCTGCGTGACCTGCTCCGGACCGGCAAGGTCGCCATCGTCGGCGGGCTCGTCCAGGTCGTCGTGATCCTCGGCGCCGGCTACGCGGCCGGCCTAGTGTTCGGCTGGCAGTGGCTGGAGTCGCTGTTTTTCGGCGCCGTCGTCGCCATCTCGTCGACCACCGTGCTGAGCAAGGTGCTCGAAGAGCGCGGCCAGGCCGGCGTCGAGTTCGGCCAACTGGCGTTCGCCTGGGCGACGGTCCAGGATCTCGCGGCCATCGCCCTGGTCGTGTTGCTGGCGACCCTGGCCCACGGCGGCGAGACCGTCGGCGCCGAGCTGGCCTGGGAGCTGGGCCGGGCCGCGCTTTTCCTGGTGATCTTGATCCCGTTCGGCCTCTACGTGCTGCCGGTGCTGTTCGAGCGGATCGCCCTGCTCCGCAACCGCGAGGTGTTCATCCTCTCGATCGGGGCCGTCGCCCTGGGTGCGGCGTTCGTCTCGTCGCTGTTCGGGATCTCGATCGCCCTCGGCGCCTTCATCGCGGGCGTGGTCGTCGGCGAGTCGGATCTCTCGCACCAGATCCTCGGCGAGATCGAGCCGCTCCGCGACATCCTGGCCGGGCTCTTCTTCGTCTCGGTCGGGATGCTGGTGGACCCGTTCTTCATCGTCCAGAACGTCCCGCTGGTCCTCGCCACCCTCCTGCTGATCGTCCTGGTGAAGGGCGCGGTGATCGCCGTCCTGATCCGGCTCTTCGGCTACGCCGGGCGCACCGCCCTGCTGACCGGCGTCGTGCTGGCCCAGGCCGCCGAGCTGTCGTTCCTGCTGGCGTCGATTGGCGCCGATCTCCAGGTGGTGAGCCGTACCGCCTTTAACGCGATGCTGGCCGGCTCGGCGCTCAGCATCATCCTGGCGCCGCCGCTCCTGGCGGCGGCGGGACCGCTCGCGGAGCGCCTCGATCGCCCCGGCAAGGTCGACCTCGGGGCCGAGCCGCCCACCGAGGATCTGGGGCGTCGCCGCTTCGCGATCGTCTGCGGCTTCGGCAGGATCGGCCAGGTCATCGCCGAGGCGCTCGATCGGCGGGGCGTGCGCTACGTCGTGATCGAGCAAGACCCGCGCATCGTGCGGCAGCTCCGTGAGCGCGGCGTGCCGGCCTACGTCGGCAGCGCCGAGAACGTCATCCTCTTGCAGCGCGCCGGCGTCGAGCGCGCCCACACCCTGATCGTGGCGATGCCGGACGCGCTGGCCGCTCGGAGGATCGTAGAGCAGGCCCGTCGTCTCCGGCCGAATCTGGACATCGTCGTGCGGACCCACAGCCTGGCCGAGCTGGCGACGCTCCGCAAGCGCGGCGCCAATCAGGCCGTCCTCGGCGAGCTGGAGCTGGCCCTGGAGATGACGCGCCACACGCTCCACCGCTTCGGGGTCAGCGGCATGGAGACGGTGGCGACGGTGAACGGCCTGCGCGAACGGGCCTCGCGCGCCGCTGAGGAGTCCGGCGACGACGCCGAGTTCTGGTCGTAGCTCGCGTTCGGAGTACGCCAGAGTCAGGAGGCCGGCGAGAGCCGCCCGAGATTCGGATAGTCGAGACCGAGCTGCTCGATCACCGGGCGTGCAACCACGAGACGCCTGGCCAGACTGACGAGACGGTCGTGCTGGTTGGGAGCGAGTCGACCGGCATCGCCTTCCTCGGCGACCCCGGTCAGCCGATCCATCATCTCTTCCCACTCGAGGAAGAAATCGAGCCGCTCCGCTTCGGATCGGATGGTCCAGTCGCGGCCCGTGCGAGCAGATCGTCCAACATCACGTCAGACGCCCAGAGCGTCATCTCGTTGCGGTCGCTCATCTCGGGAGGCGAAGCCATCACGTCTGTATCTCCAGGATCAGGCCACGGGCGGCGAGGGCCGGGCGGTGGGCAGCGAGATCCGGCCCGGCGAGCGCGGCCGGACCAGCCGACGGATCGCATCCGGCGCCCCGAAGCCGCCCGCCTTCGTGATGACCGGCCGCCCGTCCCAGCGGCCGCCAATCGCTACGCCGGCCGCGATGCCCGGCAACGGCTCCGACTCCGGCCGCAGCCCGGAGACGCCGAGCCGTAAGAGCGAGGCCCGCGCCGTCGCGCCGCCCGTCAGGAAGAGGCCCGCTGGCGGTGCCTCCAACACCGCCGTGAAGCAGGCCCGCGCCAGCGCCCGCGACGCCCGATCTTCGAGTCTGGGGCCGCGACCAGGCGTGCCGTCAGCTAGCGGCGGCACGACCAGCCGCAGGACCGGCGTGACGCCCTGCCCGAGCAACAACGCTGCCCGCCGGCCCGCGTGCTCGGCCACCGATCGGTGAGCCAGCAGCTCGTCCACGTCAAGCTGGATGACCTCCGCGCCGGCGCGGGCAAGCTCCACGATCTGGTGATGGGTGACCTCGGTCTGACTGCCGGCCACGACCAGCCAGGGCGATCCGTCCGCGGTCGCTGTGGTGGCGGACGCTCCACCCGTCCAGGCCGCGACACCGCCGCCGGCCCGATCGCGGACCGTCCACGCCGCGAGCGCGGAGGCGAGCCCGCCGGCCCCGGCCAGCAGCACCGGCTCCGAGAGCCGGGTCGCCGCTTCCACCAGCGTGGTCAGGTGGCCGGGCGTGTCGGCGTCGGCGATCACCACGCGTGCACCCGTCCGGGCGAGTCGACCGAGCGCCGCTTCCACGGCGTCTGTCCCGGCCCGGAGCGTCGCCAGGTCGACGTGGCCGGTGCGGCGATCCTTCGGCAGCCCGGCCAGCCGCGCCACCTGCCCGAGCGAGCCCCGACCGTCCACGAAGATCTCACCGCCCTGGACCCAGCGCCCGGTCGCCGGGAAGGCCGGGCAGAGCAGCGCGAGTGGTAGGTCCCAGGCCCGCAGGCAAGCCAGGATCTCCGGCCCGACGTGCCCCCGAAGCGTCGAATCGACCTTCTTGAACAGGCGCGTCGCCTCCGGTGTGCGGAGCGCCCGCGCGGCGATCTCCGTCCTGCTGACCGCCAGCCGTCGCGTCACCTCGCGCGAGTCGGCGTCCACGGCGACCACGTCCACGCGCTCGCAGGCCCCCACGGCCACCGGGCGCGGCGCCAGCAGCACCCGCGTGGCGAGCCCGCGCCGGGCGAACGCCACTGCCGAGTCGCAGGCGCCGGTCAGGTCGTCGGCCAGGATCGCGAGCGTCATGGCGGCGGGGTGGCGTGGCCGCGCTCGGCGCTCAGGCTCCACCACCAGGCGAACGCGGCGTAGCTCCGGTGTGGCGCCCACCGCTCAGCCAGCGCCCGGACCTCGGCCTCCGTCGCCTTCCGGCCCAGCCCGTACGCCCGCCCGATCGCCGACTGCAACCCCACGTCGGCGGCCGGGATCACGTCCTCGTGGCCCAGGCCCCGCATCAGCACGTACTCCGCCGTCCACCGGCCGACGCCGCGCAGCGCGGTCAGCGCCTTGATCGCTGCCTCGGAGGGCATCGCGGCAAGCTCGGCCCAGTCGATCCGGTCCTCCGCCACCAGGGACGCCAGGCTGCGCACGTACTCGCTTTTCTGGCGGCTGAACTGGATCTCGCGAAGATCGGCTGGATCGGCCTCGGCGAGGCGCGCCGGCTCCGGAAAGAGCCAGGAGGTCCACCCCTGGTGGGCGATGGAGTCGCCGTACCGCTCCACCAGGGCACGCTTCATCTTGAACGCGAACGCCACCGTGATCTGCTGTCCGAGGATCGCCCAGACCAGGCACTCAAACGGCGAGGGCATCAGTGGCGGGCGCGCACCGCGCAATCGCGCTAGCAGCCCGCCCAGCACCGGGTCCCTCGCGGCGATCTCGTCGAGCGCGGCCGGGTCTTGATCGAGCCGCCACCAGCGCGCCACGGCGTCGGCGGCCAGCGCGAGAACGTCCCCCTCCCGTGCCCCGGGCGCCGAGGAGAAATCCCCTACCCCTAGCCCCTCCCCCGCGCGCGGGGGAGGGGAACCTTCGGCCAGCAGCCGGACCGTCACGCGCGGCGCCTCGACGGAGCCGACGGCCGCGACCTCGAACAGCACCTTCCGCCCGCCCAACCGTACCGCTCGCCGCCAGGCCCCGTCCACGACGATGTCCAGCGGCTCCAGCGGCGAGCGCCCGTAGTAGGCGATGATCGGTTGGGCGTCGAACGGGGCGCGCGGGGTCAGGGTGACGGTGGGCAGGCTGGCAACCATGCCGTGATGGTACACGCCGCCCGCTACGGCAGCGTGACCGTCCCGACCTTCACCAGCTCACTGCCCCCTGACATCACCGGCCGCCCCTGCCGATCGCGCCAGCCGAGCCGCAGCCGGTACGCCCCGGGTGGCGTCCCCGGTGGCGGGCGCAGGTCGAGCGCCTCGACGACGACCTGCCCCCGGTCCCAGCGGTTCGGCGGCAGGTACGGATCGAGCGGCACCGTCTCGATCCGGTCCGCCACCCGACCATCCGCGCCGGCCAGCTCGGCGATCCGCGTCCAGCCCTCCGGTCGCCCGCTGGACTCCCAGAACGCCGTCAGCCGTACCCGGCCGGGCCGCTGCTCGACGTCGGCGCCGAACAGCCGCAGCGCCCCGAACGCCGCGTCGGCCGACTGCGACGGGGTCGGGCGGTCGCGGGTGAGCAGGAGGACCGCGTCGCCCCAGACCCGCACCACGAACCTCGGATTGCGCGTCAGCACGGTGTCCTGGTCCGTCGCGTCGAGCGCTCGGCGGGTCTGGGAGTCGGTCAGGTCGAACATGAACAGGTCGACGGCGCGCAGGTCCGGCCGCATCGGCGCGGCGTAGAGCGTCGAGGGGAACTGGAACACCTCCGGCCGGTGGGCGATGTGCGGCACGGCCCGGCGCGTCGCGTCGACCTCGACGTCGGGCGGTACCAGCGCCACGGCCTGCGCCAGGTTCTCCTCGTGTTCGGTCCAGGCGAGCCAGTCCGTGTCGTACTCGCCTCCCCCCGGGAAGTAGCTGTAGCGCCAGAAGCAGAACGCCAGGACGACGGCGAGCGCCGCGACGAACGCCCGCCCCAGCAGGCGGGGGCGATGCACACGGTCTTCAACACGCCGTACCAGCACCCCGAACCCGGCCGCCGCGGCGAACCAGTAGACTGGCAGGACCGCGCCGGCCCAGTGGCCCGCCACGTTCCCCTCGCGGTCGGCCAGGAACAGCAGCGCGAACGACGGCACTGCCAGCCAGAGGACGTGCGGCGCCAGCAGCGGCAGCCCGAGCGTCGGGAGGAGCAGCCAGGTGGCGGCGTGGGCACCGCGCGGCCCGGCCAGCCACTCCAGCGCGATGCCGGGTCGCTCCTGAACCTGCTCGTAATGGTCGAGCGAGCGGTTGCCGTCGACGCCGGCCAGCGTCCGCCGATCGTGAAACGCGGGCATTGCCACCAGCGTCAGGACCAGCAGCCAGGCCGCCGCCAGCGCTCCCAGCCCGAAGCCGCTCCAGCGGCGGTGGCGCAGCCAGAGGTACGCCCCGGCCGCCCCGACGATCGGGGCCGTCTCCTCCTCGAAGAGCAGCGCCAGCACCAACCAGACGACGGCAGTCCGCGCCCGGCCCTCCAGTGTGGCCTTCACGCCGAGCGCGACAGGCAGCGCGGCCATCACGATCGGGTGGAACTCGGAGAAGGCGATGCGCGAGGTCGTCGGCATCAGCTCGTAACCGACCAGCAGCCCGAGCGCGGGCAGATCTCCGACGTGTCGACGCGCCCAGAAGAAGATCGGCAACCCGGCCGCCGCCAGGCTCGCCTGCTGGAGCAGCAGGAGCAGCCGCGGGTCCGGGAACAGTGCGTAGAGCGGCGCGATCAGCGCCATCGCCGGCGCGACGTGCTCGGCGACGTGGAGGCGGTTCTCCTCCAGCAGCGTCGAAGCGAACGGCCGGCCGTGGCCGGTGTTCCAGATGATCTGGGCGTAGATGCCCATGTCGCGGGCGCGGGTGTGGAACGTGTCGTGCTGGCGAAGCGCCACGAAGGCGAAGAGCAGGAACGCCAGCGCCGCGATTGTCCAGGCGGTCCGGACGGCAAGCCCGGCCGCGTCGACGGCGACGATCCGTCGTGCCACGCTCCCGGTCTCCCCGGGCGGCCGGGCGGCAACCGGCGCGGCGCTCGGCGAGGCGGTCGGGGGGCTGGGGACGGCGGGGAACGGCACGGCTCCGGATTATCGGCCACCCCCCGCGAGTCGGGCCAGGATCACGGTGCTGGCACAATTTGACCCCCTGGGAGTGGGTATGGGTCACCTGGGCGGGAATACCGTTCCCACTTGTACGGTTCCAGTCGATGTCGTATCCTTTACCCATACCCCCTGGGAGGGGGTTTTGGACGAGCACCATGCAAGCAGAAAAATCCGACGTCCTCAAGCGGCTGGCGTACATCGAAGGTCACCTGAAGGGCATCCGCAGGATGGTCGAGGAAGACCAGTACTGCGTCGACGTCCTCAAGCAGACGTACGCGGTCAAGCGCGCGATCGACAAGCTCGAAGGCCTTCTGCTGAGCGGCCACCTGAACGGCTGCGTCCGCGAAGGCTTCCACGAAGGACGGGACGAGCAGATCATCGAGGAGCTTTCTGAGCTCTTCGACCTCTCCCGGCGGTAACCCCCATGGCAACAGAGATCCGACCCCCCAATCCCTCCTACCATGGGGCCCCTGATCCCCATGGCCCCCAGCCCCCTCTCCCGCTTGCGGGAGAGGGGGAGTCTACTGAGGTGACGTTCCCCGTCACCGGGATGACCTGCGCCTCGTGCGTGCGCCGCATCGAGCGGCGGCTCAGCAAGGTCGAGGGCGTGCACGACGTCAACGTCAACCTCGCGACCGAGAAGGCGCGCGTCGTCTTCGACCCGAGCCTCGTCGGGCTGCCGGACCTGGTATCGGCCGTCGAGAAGGCGGGCTACGGCGTCGGCGAGCTACCGGAAAAGGCCCCGGCTGACCTCACCCCCCCAACCCCCCTCTCCGGCGCGGAGAGGGGGAGACGGACAGCCTGCTCCCCCCTCTCCGCGCCGGAGAAGGGGCCGGGGGGTGAGGGCTTTGACCTCAAGCGCAAGGCGCTGGTCAGTCTGGCGGTCGGCGCCGCGATGATGGCGCTGATGTACCTGCCGCTCAACCTCGACCTGTTGCTGGTCGCGCCGGCCCTGCTGATCGCCGCGACCGTCGTGCAGGTCTGGGCGGGCGGCACTTTCTACCGAGCGACCTGGGCGGCGGCGAAGCACGGCAGCACGAACATGAACACGCTGGTGACCGTCGGCACCAGCGTGGCGTTCGCCTACAGCGCGTTCGTGACGCTCTGGCCGAGCTTAGCTTCCCGCTGGGGCTTCCCGTACCACCTCTACTACGAGACGGCGGTCATCATCGTCGCGCTGATCCTGCTTGGGCGCTGGCTCGAAGCGCGGGCCAAGAAGCAGACCGGGCTGGCGATCGCGTCGCTGATGGGCCTCCAGGCGCGAACCGCCCGCCTGCTCAGAGATGGCCAGGAGATCGACGTTCCCGTCGAGCGGGTCCAGGTGGGCGACCTCGTGCGGGTGCGGCCCGGCGAGAAGACCCCGGTCGACGGCGTCGTCCGCGAGGGGCGATCGGCCGTCGACGAGAGCATGCTGACCGGCGAGAGCCTGCCGGTCGACAAGGGACCGGGCGACGCCGTCATCGGCGCGACGCTGAACGCGACCGGCGGCTTCGTCATGGAGGCGACCAAGGTCGGCCGCGACACGACGCTGGCCCAGATCGTCCGGCTGGTGGAGGAGGCGCAGGGCTCGAAGGCGCCGATCCAGCGCCTCGCCGACACGATCGCCGGTTACTTCGTGCCGGCCGTGCTGGGATTGAGCCTGCTCAACTTTGTCGGCTGGCTGCTGGTGACCGGCAACCTGACGCTCGCGTTGACCACCACCATCGCCGTACTGATCATCGCCTGCCCCTGCGCGCTCGGCCTCGCCACGCCGATCGCGATCATGGTCGGCACGGGCAAGGCCGCCGAGTACGGCATCCTGATCAGAGGCGGCGAGGCGCTGGAGCAGGCCCGCAAAATCAACACGATCGTCCTGGACAAGACCGGCACCCTCACCCGCGGCAAGCCCTCGGTAGTTGCGAGTTACGAGTGGCGAGTGGCGAGTGATGGGGAGAGCCCTCCTGACTCGCAACTCACAACTCACAACTCGCTACTCCGCCTCGCGGCTGCCGTCGAGGTCGGCTCGGAGCACCCGCTCGGCGCCGCGATCGTCCAGCTCGCGCGAGAGCTGGGCCTGGAGATCCCACCCGCCGAACAGTTCGAGTCGATCACCGGCAAGGGCGTGCGAGCGCGCGTCGAGGGCCGCGAGATCGTCGTCGGCAACCGGGCGCTGCTGGCCGAGCTTGGGATCGACGCGAGCGTGCTGGACGCCCAGGTGACCGAGCTTGCCGCGCGAGGCGCCACCCCCCTCTATGTTGCGAGTAGCGAGTCGCGAGTAGCGAGTGACGAAATCTCCGATCCCAACTCGCAACTCACCACTCGCTACTCGCAACTCGGCCTGATCGGCGTCGCCGACACCATCAAGCCGGAGTCGCGCGAGGCCGTCGAGCAGCTCGCGGCGCTCGGGCTGGATGTCTGGATGGTCACCGGCGACAACCGCGCTACCGCTGAGGCGGTCGCGGCCCAGGCCGGTATTCCCACCAGCAACGTCCTGGCCGAGGTGCTGCCCCAGGAGAAGGCCGCGAAGGTTCGGGCGTTCCAGGAGCAGGGGAAGGTCGTGGCGATGGTCGGCGACGGCATCAACGACGCCCCGGCCCTGGCCCAGGCCGACCTCGGCATCGCGATCGGGACCGGCACGGACGTGGCGATGGCCGCCTCGGACATCACCCTGATCGGCGGCGATCCCCGAGGCATCGTGACGGCCATCGCGCTCTCCCGCAAGACGGTCGGCGCGATCAAGCAGGGGTTGTTCTGGGCCTTTGCGTACAACGTCGTGCTGATCCCCGTCGCGATGGGCGCCCTCTATCCGATCTTCGGCGTCCTGCTCAGCCCGGTCCTGGCCGCCGGCGCGATGGCGATGAGCAGCGTCAGCGTGGTAACGAACGCCTTGCGACTGCGCGGCTTCGCGCGGCCGGCCAGCGCGGAGGAGATCATGCACCCGCCCCTTGGCGAGCGCATCCGCGAGTACGCCTACCTCGTCGCCATCGCCGTCGTCGCGCTGGGCGTCGGGGCGGCCTCGCTCGCCTTCGCCCAGCCGGAGCACGCCGGCATGAGCGGCACGCCCAACCCGGATCAGCCTTCCATGAACACCCAGACCACCAACCCCGCTACGAGTAACGCGCATGCGCCCGGGGGCCACCCGGCCGCCGGCGCAACCCTCGCAGAGAACACTCGCGTCGATCTGGTCGCGCCGGATGCGATCCAGCCCGGTCAGCCGGCTGTGCTGACCTACCGCTTGACGGACACGCTGGCCGGCATTCCGGTCACGGACGTCGTGGAGAGCCACGAGCGCCCGATGCACCTGATCGCCGTCAGCCGCGACCTCCAGTCATTCCAGCACGTCCACCCGGAGCCGACCGGCGCGCCCGGCGAGTACCGCGTGGAGGTGACGTTCCCCGCGCCCGGCACATATCTCCTGTACGACGAATTCACGCGGGCGAGCGGCGCCACCGTCGTCGAGCAGGATGAGCTGGCGATCGGTGGGGCGGATTCCGGCCCGGCGCGGCTCGGCGTGGACCTCGCGCCGAAGACGGTCGGGGCGGCTCGGGTCTCACTCTCTGGCGCCGACGCGGTCCGGGTCGGCCAGGAGGCGACGTTGACCTTCCGCCTGGAAGGCGCCTCAACCGGCCAGCCGATCCAGAACCTCCAGCCGTACCTCGGCGCGCCGGCCCACGGCGTGATCCTCTCGGAGGACGCGGCGCGGTTCGCCCATATCCACGGCGAGGCGGTCGGCGCCGCCGCGACCAGCCCGGCCGCGCACGCGGGCGGGCAGGGCTCGGCCGACCATCAGTCGGGCGACCACCAGCACGGAGCGCCCGCCGCCGGCGCATCGCAGCCCGCCGGCTTCGGCCCGGAGATCGCCATCCATCACGCGTTCGATGCCCCCGGACTGTACAAGCTCTGGGGACAGTTCCAGACCG
>Ga0075430_100001358_pt1 | contig 19823 bp, 14 predicted proteins | sample RhiMetdeltSRZDD4_FD_75294 | JGI IMG/M metagenome (GOLD analysis project Ga0075430, IMG submission 75294) | Populus rhizosphere microbial communities from Tennessee, USA - Rhizosphere MetaG P. deltoides SRZDD4 | ecosystem: Host-associated > Plants > Roots > Rhizosphere > Soil | place: USA... | reverse complement strand
CCGCGCCTGGTGTCGCCTCCGGCAAAGACACCGTCGAGGTTGGTCATGAAATTGTCGTCCACCGTCACGGCGCCGCGGGCGTCGTAGTTCACGCCGAGGGTGTCGAGCAATCCGTTTTTGACCGGGCCGGTGAACCCCATCGCAAGCAGCACGAGGTCCGCATCCATCTCAAAATCGGAATTTGGGATCGGAATGAATTTCCCGCCCTCGAACGACACCCGCTGTCCATGCAACTTGGTCACATGACCATTGTGGCCGGTGAATTTGACGGTCGACATGCTCCATTGCCGGTCGCACCCTTCTTCGTGCGCGTGCGATGTCCGGAGTTGCATCGGCCAAAGCGGCCAAGGCGTCGAGGAGGCCCGCAATGGGGGCGGTTCCGGCAAAAGTTCAAACTGATGAACCTCCACGCAGCCCTGGCGATGCGTAGTACCCAGACAGTCCGATCCGGTATCGCCGCCGCCGATGATCACGACGCGCTTACCTTTGGCGGTAATCGGCTCTTCCGTCTGCGGGATGCCGGCGTTGCGCTTGTTTTGCTGCGTCAGGTAGTCCATGGCGAAATGCACGCCTTTAAGTTCTCGTCCGGGGATCGGCAGATCACGCGCCTGCTCCGCTCCCATGGTCAGGCCGACGGCATCGAACCGGCTGCGCAATTGCTCAGCCGTCATATCTTTGCCCACACGGACGCCGGTCTTGAACTGCACGCCCTCGGCCTTCAATTGTTCGAGGCGCCGGTCGATCACCCACTTCTCCATTTTGAAATCCGGAATTCCGTACCGCAGCAATCCCCCTATCCGATCCGATTTTTCAAAGACCGTCACCTGGTGGCCGGCCCGCGCCAGCTGTTGCGCCGCCGCTAGTCCCGCGGGACCAGACCCGATGATCGCCACCGTCTGGCCGCTCTTCGTGAGGGGCACGACAGGCTCGACCAGACCTTCGTTGAACCCGCGGTCAATGATGTTCCACTCGATGACACGGATCGATACGGGATCGCTGTTGATGCCCAGCACACAGGCCGACTCGCACGGTGCCGGACAGAGCCGGCCGGTGAACTCGGGGAAATTATTCGTCATGTGCAGGGCTTTCAACGCATCACGCCAGCGCCCGCGGTGGACCAAGTCGTTCCACTCGGGAATGAGATTCACGACGGGACATCCATTGGTGCTCTGACAGAACGGGACACCGCAGTCCATGCACCGCCCGCCCTGCGCCTGAAGCTTCTCTTCGGGAATCGGTTCGTACATTTCCTTCCAGTCGAGCACCCGCAGCTCGACCGCCCGGCGCTTGGGGCCTTCGCGGGGGTATTTGAGGAAGCCTTTTACGTCAGCCATGTGTTACTCGTCTTTCGTCTCGTATCTCGTCGTTCGTCAAGTGGGCATTGGCAGTTAATGGGAGCTTCTTCACGCTTCACTTGCTACCCTTGGCAGTCGCCGCCTTCCGCTCGGCGAGCACGCGCTTATAGTCGATCGGCATGATCTTCACAAACTTCGGCAGCATGGTTTTCCACGCGTCGAGGACCGTTTTGGCTTTCCGGCTGCCGGTGTACATGTAGTGTTTGGTGACCATGTCATGAAGCAGTTGTTTGTCTTCGGTCGTCGTGACTTTTTCCAACTCGACCATGCCGAGGTTGCACCGCGATTCGAATTTCCCCAACTCGTTCAGGATGAACGCCGCGCCCCCGGACATGCCGGCGGCAAAGTTCCGACCGGTTCGTCCCAACACCACCACCACACCGCCCGTCATATATTCGCAACCGTGATCCCCCGTTCCTTCGATCACCGCGTGCGCGCCGCTGTTTCGAACGGCAAACCGTTCTCCCGCCATCCCATAGAAATAGGCTTCACCCTGAGTGGCTCCGTAGAGCGACGTATTGCCGACCAGGATCGTATCTTCCGGCGTAAAGATCGAGGCCTTCGGAGGGTAGACGATGAGCTTGCCGCCGGACAGGCCTTTGCCGATGTAGTCGTTGGACTCCCCTTCGAGGGTCAGCGTGATGCCTCGCGCCAGGAACGCGCCGAACGACTGGCCGGCCGAACCGGTAAACTTGATCGAAATCGTATCGGGTGCGAGGCCCTCAAGGCCGTACTTCTTCGCGATGTGGCTCGACAGGACGGTGCCCACGGTTCGGTTGATGTTCTTGATCGGTAACTCCAGCGTGACTTTCTCGCCGTGTTCAATGGCCGGCCGGCAGAGTTCCACGAGCCTATTATCGAGAATATGGGCCAAGCCGTGATCCTGTTTTTGCACACAGTAGCGCGGCACATCCGGCCCCACATCCGGCATGGCCAACAGCGGCGTGAGATCCAGACCCTTGGCCTTCCAATGATCAACGACTTTCTGCACCCGGAGTTTGTCCACACGACCGATCATCTCATTGATCGTACGGAAGCCAAGCTTGGCCATGAGTTGCCGGACTTCTTCCGCGACGAATGAAAAGTAGTTGACGATATGATCGGGCTGACCCATGAACTTCTTTCGTAGCACGGGATCCTGCGTCGCGATGCCGACCGGGCAGGTATTGAGATGACACTTCCGCATCATGATGCAGCCTTCGACGATCAATGGAGCCGTCGCAAAACCGTATTCCTCGGCGCCGAGCAAGGAGGCGATCACCACATCCCGCCCGGTTTTCATCTGGCCGTCGGTTTCGACCCGGATGCGGCCGCGCAAATCGTTCAGCACGAGCGTTTGATGTGTCTCCGCCAATCCCAACTCCCATGGAATGCCTGCGTACTTGATGGAGGAGAGAGGTGAGGCCCCGGTACCTCCGGAATCTCCGCTGATCAGGACTTTATCGGCGTAGGCCTTCGCCACACCCGCCGCGACGGTCCCAACCCCCACTTCCGCCACGAGCTTCACGGACACGGCTGCATCCGGATTCGAGTTTTTCAAATCGAAGATGAGCTGGGCCAAGTCCTCGATGGAATAGATGTCGTGATGCGGCGGAGGGGAAATCAGTTGTACTCCCGGCGTGGCATACCGCAACCGCGCGATGTTCTCGTCGACCTTGTGTCCCGGTAATTGACCGCCTTCGCCGGGTTTCGCTCCCTGCGCCATTTTGATCTGCAATTCGCGCGCATTGGCGAGATAGTGCGCGGTCACACCGAATCGGGCCGACGCCACCTGCTTGATGTAGGAATTCTTCGAATCGCCGTTGGGCAAGGGAAGAAACCGCTCGGGGTCTTCCCCGCCTTCGCCGGTGTTGCTCTTGCCGCCGATGCGATTCATGGCGATCGCCAAGGTCTCGTGCGCTTCTTTGCTGATCGATCCAAACGACATCGCCCCCGTGTTGAATCGCTTCATGATCTCCGTCGCCGGCTCGACGTCGTCGATCGAGATCGGCTGCGGGAGATACTTGAACTCGAGCAGGCCGCGAAGATTCGAGCGCCGCTTGCTCTCGTCATTGACGAGAGAGGAAAATTCGGCAAACGTCTTCGGGTCTTTGGCTTTGGTCGCGTGCTGGAGCTTATAGATGGTTTCCGGGTTCCAATTATGGTGTTCACCCTGGACGCGGTAATGAATTTCGCCGCCGAAATCCAAGTGCATCACAGGCGCCGGCTCATACGCGATGCGATGCCGCCTGAGCGTCTCTTCACCGATTTCCCTGATCCCGATCCCTTCCACCCGTGACGGCGTGCCGGTGAAATACCGATCGACCAGGTCTCTATTCAGGCCGATCGCTTCAAAAATCTGCGCGCCGCAGTAGGACTGCACCGTCGAGATCCCCATCTTGGAGAAGATTTTGAGCAGGCCTTTGTTGATGGCCTTGATGAACTTCCCTTCGGCGGTTTGCGCATCCAGGCCTTCGGGGAGATAGTCGTCACGTTCCAGGTCCACAAGGGTTTCGAACACGAGGTAAGGATTGACCGTCCCCGCGCCATATCCGATGAGAGCGGCAAACTGATGGACGTCGCGCGGCTCGCCGGTTTCGAGTATCAAACCGACTTCGGTTCTCGTGCACTCCCTGACGAGATGATGGTGCACGGCCGAAATACCAAGCAGGCTTGGAATCGGCGCCCATTCCTCATTGACACCCCGGTCGCTCAAAATCAGGAACGTGTGCCCTTCTTTGATCGCCTGCGACGCTTGCTGGCACAGATCATCGACCGCGGCGCCCAGTCCGTCCGGTCCCTCCGCCACGCGGAACAACATGCGCAGTGTCGTGCTCTTGAAATGGGAGTCGGTGATCTCGCGAATTTTCTGCAAGTCGGCGTTCGTGAGAATCGGCTGCTGCACCTTGATGCGGCGGCAGGATTCAGGTGACTCGTCCATCAGATTGGGTTTGGGGCCGATGTTGGTCACCAACGACATGACTAGTTGTTCGCGGATCGGGTCGATCGGAGGATTCGTCACCTGCGCAAAGAGTTGTTTGAAATACTTGAAGAGGAGCTGTGGCCGCTCGGACAACACCGCCAGCGGCGTATCGGTTCCCATCGAAGAGATGGCTTCTTCGCCCGTCACCACCATCGGAGTAATGACCATCTTCAATTCCTCGACCGTGTAGCCGAACGCCTGCTGCCGCTGGCGAATCGTCGGATGGTCCGGTTGCGGTACGTTCAGCGGCTCGGGTAGTTCATCGAGTGAAATGCCGTATTGCGCGACCCAACTGCGATAGGGCTTGCGACCGACGATATCGGCTTTGATTTCTTCGTCGTCGATGATGCGGCCTTGCACCGTGTCCACCAGAAACATCCGGCCCGGCATAAGCCGGCCTTTCAGACGCACGTCCTTCGGGTCGGCGGGCAACACCCCTGCTTCCGATGCCAGCACGACCACGCCATCGGTCGTCACCTGATAGCGGCACGGGCGCAACCCGTTCCGGTCCAGCGTCGCGCCGATCAACTTCCCGTCGGTAAAGCAGACGGCAGCCGGGCCGTCCCACGGCTCCATCATGGCGGCGTGGTATTGGTAAAACCCGCGACGGTCGAGATCCATCTGCGGATTCGCGACCCATGGTTCGGGAATCAGCATCATCATCGCGTGAGGCAGCGAGCGGCCCCCCATCACGAGGAATTCGAGCGCGTTGTCGAGACAGGCGGAATCGCTCTGATTCTCGTAAACGATCGGGAACAGCTTTTCCATATCCTTGTCGAACAGGTCGGAGTTCAACCGACCCTGGCGGGCCCGCATCCAGTTGACGTTGCCCTTCAAGGTGTTGATCTCGCCGTTGTGACAGACAAACCGGTACGGATGAGCCAGCGGCCACGTGGGGAATGTGTTGGTGCTGAACCGCGAGTGGATGAGCGCCAGCGCACTGGTCATGCTGGGATCGGTCAGGTCCTGGTAGTAAGCGCCCATCTGATGCGGTAACAGCAGGCCCTTATAGACCATGGTGTTGCTCGACAGGCTCGAAATGTAAAAATAGTCGCGGCCTTCGATTGCCGATTCACGGACAGCCTTCTCGACCTGCTTGCGGATCACGTACAACTTGCGTTCGAATTGCTCATCGTTGAAGATCCCGCGCGCGATAAAAACCTGCCGCATGAACGGCTCGGTCTTGCGGGCCTGCACGCCGATGGCGTCGCTCTTGACGGGCACGTCGCGCCAACCGAGCAGCTTCGCGCCTTCTTCCTTCACAATGCCGGTGAGCAGGGTCTCGCATTGCTTGCGCGCGTCGGCGTCGGGCGGCATGAACAGCATGCCCACGCCGTACTCTCCGGCATTGGGCAGTTTGATGCCGATATCCTTCGCCGCACGCTTGAAAAATTCATGCGGCACCTGCAGCAAAATACCTGACCCATCACCCGTGCAGGGATCGCACCCCTGCGCGCCGCGATGGGCCAGATGCTCGAGCACTTGCAGGCCGTTTTGCACGATACTGTGTGATCGCTGGCCCTTGATATTGACGACGAACCCGATCCCGCACGCATCTTTCTCAAATTGGGGATCGTAGAGACCTTGTTTCGGAGGAAATCCCGGGACATTCATGACGTGACGCTCGCGAAAAGAAAGGTTATGTTAGGTTCACAGGATAAACCACTCGCCGGAGGGCGCGCTTGGGCTGCGCGCGGCCACCACCATTTCAATGATCTTCAAGCGGGAATTGAATGAATGGTCACCTTACTGGATGGCGCGTGAAAGTGTCAAGATTCCGGCCATGTCGATGACTCCTTCTGCTTGACTTGAGAGCGCGCCCTGCCCTACTATCCGCCGCATGCCGAACGGACCGACTACCCTGACTATCAACACGATGGCTGATGTGTGGGAAGCCTATCGTGAGGAACTCGAGGGCGTCGAGGAGCAGGTCCGGAAGAATCTCGATTCCAGCGTCGCTCTGGTCAACACCGTCGCCGCCCACATTCTGAGCAGCGGCGGGAAACGCATCCGTCCTCTGTTCGTGTCTCTCTGCGCGCGCCTCTGCGGGTATTCCGGCCGAGACCATCTGCTGCTCGGCAGTCTGGTGGAATTCATCCATACTGCCACGCTCCTCCACGACGACGTCGTGGACGACGCCGATGTCCGCCGCGGACGACAAGCCGCACGAAAAGTGTGGGGTAATCAGATCAGCATTCTGGTCGGTGATTACCTCTACTCCAGAGCGATGTGTCAAATCGTAGAATTTCGCAATCAGACCGTCAACGAAACACTGTCCGAGGCCTGCCGGAAGATGGCCGAAGGGGAAGTGTTGCAACTCTATTACAACGGTAACCCCTTGATGCCCGAGCCGGAATACTTACGGATCATCGAACACAAAACAGCCGGATTGATTGCGGCCGCATGCAAGATCGGCGCAATCGCCGGGGGCGGGATCGATGACCAGCAGGACGCGCTCTTCCGATTCGGCCAGCGGCTCGGCATCGCCTTCCAGTTGGCTGACGATACCCTCGACTATGCAGCCGACGGTGACCGTCTGGGCAAGACCTTGGGCCAGGACCTCCGTCAGGGGAAAGCAACCCTTCCGTTGTTGCATCTTCTCCAGCATTGCTCCGACCGCGATCGGGAAATGATCAAAGATCGGATGGAAACCCGGACCTTGAGCGAAGCAGATCTGCACCGCATTCTCAATCTCATGCAGGAGTTTGGCTCTATCGCCTATTCCATGGATCGGGCGCGGGCGTTCGTCGCGGCGGCCAAGCGAGATCTCGACTCGTTCGAGGACGGAAATCCCAAACGAGCCCTGTCGGTCGCCGCCGACTATATGGTGACTCGCGATCGGTAAGCCGACCGGCCTGCCTTAACCTCGACGCCCGCCTGCTGATACACAAGATTGTCGGTTCGTGTCCGGCGTTCGTACGCGCGAGGCACAGGGAATGGCGAATCCGTTCATCTCATTCTTGAGGGCTGTCCATGGCGCATATCATTCCGTTCCGCGGCACCTTGTATGATCCCGCTACCGTCGGCGATGTCCGCAAAGTTGTGGCTCCTCCGTACGATATTATTGATGCCGCCATGCAACAGTCGCTGCACGATCGTCACCCGCAAAACGTGATCCGGCTGGAGCTCGGTTTCGAGCAGGCGGGAGATGGCCCCTCCTCGAACAAATACACGCGGGCAGCCGCCGCGTTGCGGGACTGGTTGCGGAGCGGTGCGTTGCACCGGGACACGCAGCCGGCGATCTATTACCACACCATTGAGTACCTTCCGCCCTACTCCCCGCCGGGCTCGGCCACGCGACTTCTGAAAGGATTTCTTGCAACGGTCGAACTCGAAGAGTTCGGCACCGGAAAAATCTACCCACACGAGAATACGCGTGCAGCCGCCAAGACCGATCGCTTGAATCTCCTCGAAGCGTGCCGCTCGAACTTGAGCCCGATTTTTTCGCTCTATTCCGATCCCACGGGCAGCATCCTCACCTGGCTCGAACAGGCCACCGCATCGGATAAACCTCGCATTGATTTTCGCGATGACGTCGGATTCCGCCAGCGGCTCTGGGCGGTGACCAATTCGGTGGTCCTCGAAAAAGTGGTCGATGCCATGAAGAGCGCTCCGTTATTCATCGCCGACGGTCATCATCGCTATGAAACCGCGCTCAATTACCGCCGCGCGCGACGCCAACAAGCAGGACCCGGCACGCAACGCACCTTGCAATCCTACGACAGCGTCATGATGTTGTTCGCCGGTCTTGAGGACAAGGGGTTGACCGTGCTGCCGACGCATCGTGTATTGACCACGCCGCTGCCTGCTGTCGCAACGCTCAAACAGACACTCGCGGAGACGTTTGAGATCGTTCCCTTTCCGTTTCAGCCTGCCACCGAAGAGCGTGTCCGGACGCAATTCCTCGAAGCGCTGCGGACTCGAGGCCAGTCGGCGCCGGTGTTCGGTCTGGCCGTACGGGATGAACCGGCCTATTATCTCCTGGAACTTCGGGGTTCCCATCGCCCGACCTCGGCCACGTCGCCACGCGATCGGCTCGATGTCTCTATCCTTCAACAACAGATCATCAACAAGTTCTGTCCAACGACGAAGGAACAGGAAGCGATTTGGTACACCAAGGATGATCATGAGGCATTGAATTGGGTGCTCGGAAAGACGGGCACTGCGGCACTCCTGCTCAATGCGACGAAGGTGAGCGAAGTGCAGGCGGTGGCCTCGGCCGGTGAGCGCATGCCTCATAAATCCACCTACTTCTTCCCGAAGCCGCTGACGGGTCTCGTCATGAATGTCATGGAGGAGTAGGACGTAAGGCGTGAGGGGTAAGGGGTGCGGGGCGGAAAACCCAAAGGACCGAACGTGAACGGCTTAAGTGATAATGTGCAATTATCGGGCATCCCGCGCTTCACGCTTGGTATCTCACCCACCCGCCCCGCGCACGCCGAGACGTGCGCTTTCCCCAGGTCACGCTTCACGGGGTTGCCATGAAGGCCAAGATCCTCATAGTGGATGATGACCAGGACATCGTCACGATGCTCCAGGATCGTCTGGATGCCAGCGACTACCGGACCGTCACAGCGGCAGACGGCCAACGCGGCCTCGAGCTGATCGAGCAGGAATCTCCCAATCTCGTCCTCCTCGACCTGTACCTGCCCCGTCTTAAAGGCATGGATGTTCTCAAACGCCTGGCGCAGATACGGCATATGGAGGACATTCCGGTCATCGTCATGACGGCGGCCGGGACCATCCCCGATGCCGTCGAGGCCATGCGACAGGGCGCCTATGATTTCCTGACCAAGCCGCTCGATAAAGATCATCTGCTGATCGTCATTCAAAAGGCCCTCGAGCGGGATTCACTCAAACGGCAGGTCGCCGTGCTGAAGTCCGATCTGCAAAACCGGTACGCCACGATCGTCGGCAGCAGCCCTAAAATACAGGCCATCATCGAGTCGGCAGAACGCGCGTCCAAGTCTGATGCCGGCGTGTTGCTTCTTGGCGAGAGCGGGACCGGCAAGGAACTGTTCGCACGCTCGATCCACCAATGGAGTACGCGACAAAGTATGCCGATGGTCGTCATCAATTGCGTGGCGCTCACCGAATCGCTGCTCGAAAACGAACTATTCGGCCACGAGCGCGGAGCCTTCACCGGCGCGGACCGGTTGCAGAAGGGCAAGCTCGAGATGGCGGACGGCGGCACCGTGTTCTTGGATGAGATCGGCGATATGTCGTTGCAGCTGCAGGCGAAGCTGTTGCGGGTCTTGCAGGATCGGGAATTTCATCGAGTCGGCGGAACGAGGCCGGTATCGGTCAATGTGCGGTTCATCGCGGCAACGAACAAAGACCTCAAACAGGCCATCAAGGCCGGACAATTCCGCGAGGATCTGTTCTTCCGGCTGAATGTCGTCAATCTGACGTTGCCTCCGCTGCGTGAGCGCAGCGAAGATATCGCCACCCTGGCTCAGTTCTTTCTGGAACGCCATACGAGGGAGGCGAAACGGCCCGGCATGACGTTGAGCGCCGCTGCCGTCATCGCCATGACGCGCTATCCATGGCCCGGAAACATTCGGGAACTCGACAATGTGATTTCCCGTGCCGTTGTGTTGTCTCCGGGTGACACGATCGAGACGGACGTGTTGTCGCTGTCACCCGAGGATGCCGCATTGCGGAGCGGTCCTGGGGACTCGCTGCCCTATGTGAGTCTGCCCTACCATGCCTCGATGGAGGAGCACAGTTCCTTTATTATTGAACTCGCGTTGGAAAAGGCAGGAGGCAATCAGACCAAAGCGGCGGAGCTCTTAGGACTTCAACGAACCTACCTTGCACGGCTCATCAAGCAACGCAAACCATCGTCCGAATACCAGTGAACGGAGCGTTCAGTAAAAGGCATTGAGCATTGAGGTGGCCTGACGGAAACTTCAACGCTCCACTCATGTCTGAGCGCTGAGGACTCTCGAAAGTCCTGTATGCGGGCTAATGCTCACCGGCCGGTTTTCTCGCGGACAGATTGACCAATCCGTTCGCTGCGTCATGCTCCACCTGCGCGTAACGCTCCGGCGTCCCCACATCCGACCAGTATCCCTCGAGGTCGTACCCCAGTATCCGCTCTCCGTCTTCGAGGCCGCGGATATAGGCATCGATGATCGACGATTCCTTGCCGTGGGGCAATGTCCGAAGCAGTCGTGGATGCAGAATATGGACACCGGCAAACATGCGAGGCTCGGTCGGCTCGTGAAGGGATAACCCCTTTCCGGTAATCCGCACGATCTGGTCGTGCGGGCCCACTTCCACGAGACCCCACCGCTCCGCCTCAGGGTCCTTGCGCAGCACCATGGTGACCGCAGCCTCCCGTTGCCGATGAAAGGCTGCGAGCGCATCGAGATCCAGCTCGAACAAGGTATCCCCGTTCAATACCAAAAACGGCTGCCCGTTGAAGAACGGCTCGACCTGCTTGATCCCCCCGCCGGTCCCGAGAACGACAGGTTCATGTGAATATTCCAGACGAAGCCCGAACCGCGAGCCATCGCCCAAGGCCTGTTCAATCATCGGTCCGAGGTGGTGGAGATTGATCACCACTTCGTGGAATCGATACCGCTTCAGGAGAAGCAGGTTCCAGACGATCAGCGGCGTGCCGGCCACGGGCAACAGCGGCTTCGGCATGACATTCGTCAGCGGTCTGAGCCGTGTACCGAACCCTGCCGCAAGAATCATGGCCTTCATAAAATAGTTATGAGTTTTGAGTTAGGAGTGTTGAGTTACGGAGCGCTGAATTCTTGAGGGGTCTGAGCCACCGGCTCTTTTCGCCGACAACTCACAACTCCTAACTCATAACTCCTAACTTATTGTAGCTCCGCCACGTACGGCGTGAGATGCTTGCGTAGGGTCGAGAGTTCCGGGTACTTGAGCAGATTTCGCTTTACATAGCCCAGGACGCGCGGGATGTCAGCCAGAAATTTGGGGTTCTGTTTGACGCGATCGATGTAGACGAATCGCCCGGCCGCTTTGAGATTGCGTTGAATGCTCGTCAGGTCGAAGAGACGGCGAAACGCCGCACGATCCGTCATGCCCGCGTCGTACCTTGTCATGCCGTCCCAAAAGCATGCGATCAGGTCGTCGATCAGCCCCTCGTCAAGTTGAATGTAGGCATCACGAAGCAGGGACGCAAGATCGTAACTGCATGGCCCCATGAGCGCGTCCTGAAAATCAATCACCCCCAGTCGCTCCCCGTCCACCATGAGATTGCGTGAGTGATAGTCGCGATGCACGAACACGTGCGGCTGCCTGGCCAACAGCTCGGCGATTTTCCGAAACTCTTCCAGAATGATGTGCCGGTCGTCGGAACACATGGGCTTTCCTTGCCGCGCCACCACGCCGTATTCCAGAAAGTGATCGAATTCCCACATCAGCAACGGGACATCGAAACTCCGATGAAAGGCGATACACGCGGCATTGCGCGGACTGGTTCCCTTCGCCTGCATCTGGACCAGTCCCTCGACGGCGCGACGATACAATGTCTCGATTCGCGACCGTTCCGCCGCCTGGCAGGCTTCGGCGAGCGTGACGTCGCCGAAATCTTCAAGGTAAAGCAATCCCGCCTCACGATCATAGTAGTAGAGGGCGGGAACCGCGACTCCGATGGCGTCGAGATGAGACCGCACATTGGTGAAGGGTAGTTCGTTGATCTGAACCGACGCGCCGCTCACCGCTTCCTCGGACTGTTTGAATCCCTCCGCTTCGGCAAGCTGCATCATGATCACCGACGACGGAGACGTGCCTTTCAGCCTGACCCGGAAGTAACGACGATTAGACGCATCCCCGGCAAGCGGCGTCAGCGAGGCAAAGGTTCCGTGGAACGGCAACTTGGACCGAATCGTTTCGGCGATGCGCGCCGCCTGGGGCGGCGCGAGAGAACTCACGGGCGGTGCAGGATTGGTCGTGGCCATACGGACCGCATTATAACGGAAAGCTTCTCGACTGCTAGCAAAAAGTCGCGATCGATCCAAAGCGAGACGGAAAACACGTATCGTCTCCGCCATGAATGAGGCAGTCTGTGCGAGTCCCATTGTCCTGATCTCTGGAAGTTATTATGCTGTCACAGCGGAGCGACGCGTGAACAAGTTCGACTGTGGATGTCTTGGGACTGTGCCGCTCTCGAACTCATAAGGAAGTCGTGATTCCAAACTGACATAGAGAGGAGAAGGCGCCGTGCAATATATCCATCTTGGGCGTTCCGGGCTGAAAGTCAGCCGTCTCTGTCTCGGTACCATGAATTTCGGCCCCGAGACATCCGAGGCCGACAGCTTTCTTATCATGGATCGGGCGCTGGAGTTGGGCATCAATTTTTTCGACACGGCGAATGTCTATGGCTGGAAGGTAGGAGAGGGAGCGACAGAACAAATTATCGGCCGGTGGTTTGCGCAGGGAGGGAATCGACGGGAACGAGTGGTCCTAGCTACGAAGGTGTTCGGACGGATGGGAGATTGGCCAAATCAATCCAAGCTCTCAGCCTTGCACATCAAACGGGCGTGCGAGGAGAGCCTGCGCCGGTTGCGGACAGACTATCTCGATGTGTATCAGATGCACCACGTTGATCGGGAGTCACCCTGGGAGGAAATCTGGCAAGCGATGGAACAGCTCTATCGCGAGGGGAAGGTCCTCTATGTCGGAAGCAGCAACTTTGCCGGATGGCACATTGCCCAAGCACAGGAATCGGCGAAGTCCCGTCATTTCATGGGACTCGTGTCCGAACAGAGCTTGTACAACCTGAATGAGAGGACGGTGGAACTCGAGGTCATCCCCGCCTGCCGGGCCTACGGGCTGGGCCTGATCCCGTGGAGCCCTCTTGCGCGTGGACTTCTCGCCGGCGCCTTGGAGCCTGCGAAGGTCGGGCGGCGGGCCGACGAGAACGTGCGGAAAGACATTACAAAATATCGTGCTCGTCTAGAAGGTTACGAGCAACTCTGCCGGCATCTGCGTGAACAGCCGGCCGACGTGGCGCTCGCATGGCTGCTCCACCAACCGGCCGTCACTGCTCCGATTGTCGGCCCCCGCACTATGGAGCAACTGAATGGTTCGATGCGGAGCCTGGAATTGACCCTATCGACAGACACGCTGAAAAAACTCGATGAACTATTCCCCGGTCCAGGGGGAGCGGCTCCTGAAGCCTATGCCTGGTGATGACTGAGTGCGCGTTTTTGGTGCTGAAGCCGTACCCCTGAATCTTCACCTGATTGCCGATCGCGCCCTTTGCCGGGCAGTAAGGTGTAGATCCCGATTCCACTCATGCCGGGTGTGAAGCGATCGATACCGACTAGATTGCCGACCACATCGTAATTGTAGATCGCGGTGTTGCCGGCGTCATCGACAACGGTGGTGAGGCGGCCGAGGTCGTCGTAGGCGTATTGCGCTTCGCCAGCGATTGTCGTGCTCGACGAGACAGTCCACATCATAACGACAGTGATGAAAAGCCAAAAGAAGATGTGCGCGATATCTCGTGTTGTCACAATTATTTGGTGATCCTGGTCGTGCTGTGGGAGAAGACACTGGTCGACGATTCCAAGCATCGAGTTAGACTCTTCTACGATCATCAATCTCGACCTTTCCTCAAACAATAATCGAATGCGCCCTCAGTTCATCCTAACGTCGTTGCAAGATGCAGCGATAAACTCGTACTCCTGTCCTTCAGGAGGTCCGACCAGTATTCGAAGACACCAATTGGATTCTGATCCGATAATTCTTTGATGAAATGTATCCTCATTCCCCACGAAGATCTGTTCATAAGGCCTCTTTGTCGATCTCTGTTCAGTACCAACGAAACCCAGCCCTTCCCAAGCAGCAATTTGCGTACACCGATCTATATCCGTGCGCTGGCCATCGGAAGAAACATATTGAGTCCGCCGCTTTCGCCATCCATCAGGATAGGGACTCGATGTACAGGCAAACCCCGAGGGGGGAACCGAAATAACTATGTCCCCATCCCTAATTTCCAGTCCGGACAACTAGGGATCTCGTAAACGATTGTGGCCCAGCCTGTGAATTCGGCAGAAAACTCATACAGAAGGCCATGTCGGAACGTTCCTTCAATGACGGGCCAATACATGCCAGCCAAAAGGATAATTGCTATAGCTCCAACAGCCATCACCACACGAACGACAACTCGGGTCCATCTTTTCATGGTCAGTTCCTGCATTTGATCACCATATGGGTGATGGCGGAAAGAATAGGGATAGCGGAGTAGTGCCTGCGGTCGATTGATCGTAATGGAACAGAAGGTTCGGGACTCCAGAAGTCCCCCCATACTGCCAGATCTCGATTCGTCATTGGAATTGTTGGACCGAAACTATTTTCGGATCAGGGGTAATTACGAACACGTCGCAAGTCGGGGAAAGGCGAAGGGGTGCTCAATCTAGCTTCCCGTTTCGATCGGGGGCGCTACCACACGACGGGTGAACCACCACTCGCAAGTCACGGCGGCGATGGTCGCGCCAGCGGCATCGGCTACCACATCCCACACATCGGCTTGTCGCATCGGCACAAAATACTGATGGATCTCGTCCGTGACTCCGTAGAGGGCCGAGGCGACGATCGCAAGCGCGACAGCTCGAGGGGCGGACCATGCTCCCCCGGCAAAGCGAAACGCTCGGTACCAGAGAATCCCGAAGACACCATACGCGACCATGTGTTGGCTCTTATCACCCAAGTCCCGAACAAATGACGGGAGCGTCTCAGAAAAGAAAGATAGAGAGGAGAGATAAAAAATCAGTCCCGCATAACAGCCTACAGGTCCCCAATACCAAAACCATCGCCACGGAGCGTGACCCGAACGTGGTCCATATGGTATGTGGGCCGTGCCGTCAGAACTCATGGCGTGCCGCTCTCTCTACGTAGATGGGATGCATCGTACCCTGGTCAATCGATCCACGTTTGAGGTGTGGGAAGACCGTCGTTTCTTGAAACCCTTCCACCCCTATGACATACTGCCGGTGAGTCTGCAAGAAACTTCTCCATGAAAGACATCCGCCTCTCCTTCCTCTGGCATATGCACCAGCCGTACTACACGGATCCCGTCACGGGGTCCGCCAGTATGCCATGGGTGCGCCTCCACGCGACCAAAGCGTATTTCGACATGGCATTTCTCATGGCTAAGTTTCCGGATGTTCATGCGACGTTCAATTTCACGCCGTCCCTTCTGTTGCAATTGGCGGAATTGAGCTCGGGCACCGTCACCGATCTCTTCTTGGAGTATGCGCAACGACCGGCGGCAGACCTGGCGCCGGCCGAAAAGGCATTTCTCATCCGTCATTTCTATTCAGCCAATTGGGCGACCATGGTCCGTCCCTTTCCTCGCTATCATGAATTGCTCGTCAAGCGTGGCGCCGACATCCATGGACAGGATCTCGACAAGCTGACACGGCAATTTTCCACGCAGGATTTCCTCGATCTTCAAGTCTGGCACAATCTCGCCTGGTTCGGCTTCGGTACGATCCAGCGGTACCCGCGCCTTGCGGCCTTGCGGCAGAAAAATCGAGCCTTCACGGAGGACGACAAACGGGAGGTGCTGGCACTCCAACGGACCGCGATTCAGGACATCGTCCCGATGTACCGGACGTTGGCCGACCGCGGGCAGGTGGAGTTGACGACCACGCCGTTTTTTCACCCGATCCTCCCGCTGGTGATCGATTCGGACTTCGCGCGCCGTGCCCGTCCGGACCTTCCCATGCCGGCTCGTTTTCATGCCCCCAGCGATGCGGAAACACAGATCCGGCGCGCCGTGGAATACCACGCCCTCACGTTCGGCCGGCCGCCGGTCGGTCTCTGGCCCTCCGAAGGGTCGGTCTGCCCCGAGATGGTGCCGCTCCTGCACAAAGCACAGCTCCGCTGGTTTGCCACCGATGAAGGCATACTAGCCCGTTCTTTTCATTTGGCCGGGAGATACTGGAATCGGCAGCACGATCTCTACCAGCCCTACACGGTGGGTGCGGAAGGCCAGGCCATGACCATGGTATTTCGAGATCGAGAGTTGTCAGACAATTTCGGATTCGTCTATCACAAAACGACCCCCGACTCGGCGGCCGATGACGTCCTCCGGCGGGTGCGTGACATCGCCATGCACGTCCAGGGAGAGAAGGCGATCATCCCGGTCATTCTGGATGGAGAAAACCCATGGGAGCATTATCACGACGGGGGTGAGCGATTTCTGTCGCTCCTGTACCAGGCATTCAGCGGCCCGGGATTTCAGACGGAAGAAGGGATTCGGATCGCCACGGCGACGTTTACCTCTGCATTGGACGCCGTTCCACCGACCCAGCATCTGGACCACCTCCATTCCGGCTCCTGGATCAATCAGGATTTCAAGATCTGGATCGGACATCCGGAAGACAATCGCGGCTGGGATCTTCTTCAGCATACGCGAACGCGCCTCGCCGCCATCACGCCGACCCTTCCCCCCGAGCAGGCCGCAGCCGCGTGGGAAGAACTGTACGCGGCGGAAGGCAGTGATTGGTTCTGGTGGTACGGCGACGATTTCGACACCGATTACAAACAAGAATTCGACCGGTTGTTTCGCACGCACCTCCGCAACGCCTGGACCCGTGCGGGCATGACGCCACCCGACCTGTTCAACCAGTCCATCATCCAAGTACGGGCTCAGCCGCACGTGGAGACGGTGCAACTGCCGATCGCATTCCTGTCTCCGGTGGTCGACGGACAGGTGACGACGTTTTTCGAATGGCGCGGAGCTGGCGCCATCAATCCCAATCCACCGTTAGGCGCCATGTGGAAAGCCGAAGGGATTTTCACCGCGATCCTGTTCGGATTCGACCGGGATCATCTGTACCTGCGCCTCGACCCGGACGAGCGGGCGGCTTCGCGCCGGACTCTCCTCAGCGCCGACATACTGATCACCTCGAAAGAGCGGCAGGACAAACTCAGCTTTACTCTGGATCCCTCGGAGGCCGAACGAGTCATCCTCTTGAGTTCCACGCCTTCCGGCGAATACCAAGAGAGGCTGTTCTCCGGAAGCATGGCTTGCCGCACGATCATTGAGCTAGCCATCCCATTCAACGATTTGCAGATCGAAGTCGGACAGGACCTGAGGCTCAGCCTCCTCGTCCTCGAGAAGCAGCTGGAAGTCGCTCGTTACCCCTATCATAATCCCGTGATTTTCCCGCGGCCAGGAGACGATTTTGAAGCGGCCATGTGGAGAGTGTGAACAGCATCAGAATGCTGAGTTCTGAGTGAGGAGTTCTGAGTTAGAAGTTCGGACTTTCCTTCCTGAGCTGACAACTCAGAACTCATAACTCAGAACTCAAAACTGTTCTTGGAGGTTCAAGAATGCCTGAACTCAGAAGAGATCCGATTGTCGGGCGGTGGGTCATTATTTCCGCGGAACGAAGCGGACGGCCGCGCGATCTGTCTGCGACTCCGGCACAGTCACTGGCGGTCACCCTGTGTCCCTTTTGCCCAGGACAGGAACGGTTGACCCCCAAAGAGATTCTGGCGTACCGACCGCAATCGGCCGAGGACAACAGCCCGGAATGGTCCGTGCGCGTGGTACCGAACAAATTTCCTGCGCTCCAAGTAGAAGGCGATATGGGGCGCGAAGGGCTCGGCCTGTACGATCGGATGAACGGCGTGGGCGCGCACGAGGTGATCATCGAAACATCAGACCACACGGAAGCCCTGGCCGACATGCCGGTCAAGCGCATTGAGAATGTACTCTGGGCCTATCGCGATCGCATTCTGGATCTGAAAAAGGATCTCCGTCTGCGCTACATTCTGATCTTCAAGAATCACGGCGCCACAGCAGGCGCGACTCTGGAACATAGTCATTCGCAGCTCATCGCTCTACCGATCGTCCCCACCAGCGTCATGGAAAAGATCCAAGGGTGCCGTGCGCATTATGAGCAGAAGGAGCGCTGCATCTATTGCGACATCATACGACAGGAATCTGCAGAAGGCGCCAGAATCGTCGCCGAAAATGTAGAATTCCTCTGTCTGACGCCCTATGCCCCTCGCTTTCCTTTCGAGATGTGGATGTTGCCCAAGCGGCATGTCGCCAGCTTCGAGGAGAGTCAGAGAACTCAATTCGAATTCTTGGCTTCGATCCTCTCCGAAGTTCTCCGCCGGCAAGACAAGGTCCTGGCGCGGCCCGCATACAACTTCGTCCTGCATAGTTCCCCGCTGCAAGAGCGCACCGGCGAGTTCTATCACTGGCACCTGGAAATTATCCCCAAACTCACCCAAGTCGCAGGCTTTGAATGGGGGACTGGATTTTACATCAACCCCGTCGCCCCGGAAGAGTCGGCCAAGGCCCTGCGCGAAGCAGACCTTTCAATCTAACCCCTAGAAATTTCTACTGGAAATCAGCCTAAATTGTATGTCGATCGCCGGGTTCACCGGCTAAACTGCGCGAGAGGGTTATCCATTTCGACTGGACGAATCCCTGACGCTACCCTGAATTTTGTCCAGTTGCCCCCTTGTAATGGGAAATACCGAGGCGTACAACTGTCCCGTACTACAGCCCTCATACGATTCATATTGCCGGCCATATGGCCGGCTCGGCCTTATCGGGATAGTAATGAAGCGCGGATTGAAGGGGCAGAATCCGAATTTGCCAGACCCCATCTTTAGCGCGCTCGAATACAAAAATGAAAAATTCAAGAAACTCGCATGGGTGGCCGGATTCCTGTTCGTCTGTGTCCTCGTCGTGTTGATTCTCGAACTTGCCGGCGTGATCAAGTACTAGCTTCGTCTTCTTTTCTCTTGGCCGGTCTAGGCCGTTACAGTTCCGTGAAGCATCGCTCGTCTCCTTGGAGAACAGAGCTGGGTCATTGTTCGATGATTCGATCAAGAATGAATCAATCGGCAATGAGGCAATCGTCAATCTCGATGGGCGACACACCGCCTTGTTAGTCCTATCAGCCATAAGCCATATACTCTTATTCAGTCAAAGATACGCATCGCGGACCTTCACGCCACGCTTCAAGAATTTCTGAACCTCTTACTCTTGCGTGGCGCGCGGCCCCTCTCGCTCAATCTACAGACGCATTTGCAATCCTCATTCGGCCGGCCTTAATATCGCTTTATGGTCGTCCAGCTGAGTCATCCTCACCGGGAAGTTGAAATCAAAGGTCCAAAGCGGGTGCGGGAGATGTTGCGGGATTTGAATCTCGTCGTGGAGGCGCATCTGGTCATCCGCGGTGACGAGCTCATGACCGAGGACGAGGTCATAGCGGACGCAGACCACATTGAAATCCGGCCGGTGATCTCGGGAGGAAGCATTGCGTGAAAAAAGTGCTGAGCTGTAAGGCAGATGTTACAAGTATGCGGTCATCATCCGTAAGTTAAGAGCATGGATAAACTCAGCACTCACAACTCAGGACTCAGCACGTAGGACTTTGAAGGTATGAACTGCACAAAGTGTCCCACGAGCATAAAAGCAGTGATCAGCCTGCCGCGGCACAATGCCGCATTTTGCAAGGCCTGTTTCACGACGTTCGTGCACGAGCAGG
>Ga0075430_100001357_pt1 | contig 19823 bp, 13 predicted proteins | sample RhiMetdeltSRZDD4_FD_75294 | JGI IMG/M metagenome (GOLD analysis project Ga0075430, IMG submission 75294) | Populus rhizosphere microbial communities from Tennessee, USA - Rhizosphere MetaG P. deltoides SRZDD4 | ecosystem: Host-associated > Plants > Roots > Rhizosphere > Soil | place: USA... | reverse complement strand
TGTCGGCTTGCCGGAGAAGCCGTAACCGGGCATCGAGGGTATGACCACATCGAAGGCGTCCTGCGCGCGTCCACCGTGTGCGGTGGGGTCCGTGAGCGGACCAATGACCTTGAGCTGCTCTGTGATGGACCCCGGCCAGCCATGGGTGATGATGACTGGCAGCGCATTCGGATGACGGGAGCGGACGTGGATGAAGTGAATGTCGAGCCCGTCGATCGTCGTGATGAACTGCGGCAGCGCATTGAGCTTCGCCTCCACCTTCCGCCAGTCGTACTCGGTGCCCCAGTAGCGAACGAGCTCCTGCAGCTTGGCCAGCTGCACGCCCTGGGATCGATCATTGACGGTTTCTTTTTCAGGCCACCGCGTCGCCAGCACGCGTTTGCGAAGGTCGTCAAGCGCTTCGTCTGGAACGTTGACGCGGAACGGCCGGATCTCTTTGTCGTTAGTTTCGGCAACGGCGGGCGTCGCGGACGCCCCGCCGAGAGCGGTCGCCGCGAGCACGGCAACCGTCATGCGGCGTGCAGATGTCGACGAGAGTGCGAGAGACATCATTGCTCTAAGGACGTTGATTCTGGTTCGGAAGCTAGCGCGGTGCGTCGGTCGCTCGAGTGGCTTCATGCTGTTTCCTCGAACACATCAAACCAGACTCACGGGGTCCGATCTATCGGACGAAGGTATCGACGACACCTTCGTATCGGTGTGAAGCCCGGCTTACGGTGCCGCCGCGCGGGCCGAACCCGATACCAATGTCTGATAGACGACTGCGCTTCGCAGGAGCATTCTTCGTAGCGCGTCGCCGTCAGACCTTGGTATTGGCCTCGGCAAACCACACCAATGTGCAATAGATCTGGCCGAGCCGCGTTGTGCCAGGGGCGGTGGTTCAATGCGATGCGGAGCGAAGCATGCTTCCGTGCATCACCTCAGATCCGCTCCGCCACCCCAGCGGGCGCGGCCGGACGTAGTCACGGCGCTCGAGCGCCGCATCAGTGAGCCCGAGGCGATTGTGCTGTTTAGGACAGAGTGAAAAGGCCACGGCGAGTAAGCTGTCGAATCTTCCGTCTTGCGGAGGCTGCATCGGATCGGCAAGCACGCTCTCGAAATGAAGACCTTCCACAGCGATCTGCAATTCAGAGGCGCGCTCCAATCCCCGGCCGAGGAAGTCACGCGGCTACGTGACTCTCTGAACGATCTGCGCGGCATCATGGCGCTCCCTGCCCTATGGATGGGCGGAGGGCCCCCTCGAATTGCCGAAACCTCGCTGGACGCGCTGTTTGGCATCGCCGACGACCTCGAGGAACGCGTCGCGCAGCGCACACATGAGCTCGTCATCGCCAATGAAGCATTGTGCGAAAGCGAGCGCAATTCGCGCTTAGTGGTTGACAGCATTCCGGGCCTGGTCGCCCTCTTGACCGCATCCGGCGAGGTTGAATTCGCCAATCGCCAGATCCTTGAATACACCGGAACGACTCTTGAGGAGCTGAAACAATGGGGGACGAACGACACCGTTCACCCTGAAGACCTTCCTCACGTCATCGACGTTTTCACACAATCGATCGTCTCGGGCAGTCCATACGAGATTGTTCAGCGACTGCGGCGGTCCGACGGCGTCTACCTTTGGTTCCAGAACAACGGCTTTCCCCTTCGCGATGCAAGCGGCCACGTTGTTCGCTGGTGCGTACTGTTGACGGACATCGACGAGCGGAAGCGAGCCGAGGATGCGCTGCGCGAAAGCGAACGGGAGTCGCGGCTGATCGTGGACTGCATTCCAGGATTCATCGCAGCCTTTACGCCCGGCGGCGAGGTCGAATTCGTCAACCGTCCCACCCTCGAGTACTTCGGCAAGACGTTGGAGGAGCTAAAGCGCTGGTGGACCGGCGGCGAGACACATCCCGAGGATCTTCCACGCGTCGTCGAGGTCTTCACCCGTTCGATTGTGTCGGGTGACCCCTTCGAGTTTGAAGTACGCGCTCGACGTTTCGATGGCGTGTACCGCTGGTTTCAGTCTCGCGGATTTCCCCTTCGAGATACGAACGGGCACATCGTCCGCTGGTACAACCTGCTCATCGACATCGACGAGCGAAAACGCGCCGAGGAGGCTCTCGCGGCGAGTGAGCGTAATCTCAAGCTCACCATCGACACGATTCCGGCGCTGGCCTGGTCGGCGCGGCTCGATGGAAGCGCGGAGTTCTTCAGTCAGCACTATCTGGACTTCATCGGTCTTTCGGCGGAACAGGCGACGGGTTGGGGCTGGACAGCCGCCGTCCATCCTGAGGATGTGAGCGATCTGGCGACGACGTGGAAGCACATTATGGCTTCGGAATTGCCCGGAGAGGCCGAAGCGCGGCTGCGTCGGTACGATGGCGATTATCGGTGGTTCCTCTTCCGTACGAATCCTCGGCGCGACGAGAGCGGCACAATCGTCAACTGGTACGGGGTCAACACCGACATCGAGGATCGAAAGCGAGCAGAGGCCACGCTCAGGCGGGCCTATGACAGTTTCGCCGAGGCCCAAAGGCTGAGTAAGACAGGCAGCTTCATCACGGACCTAGTGGGGGACGACCACAACTGGTCCGACGACCCGAAACGTTCGCATCCGCACAGGAATTCCTCTCCCGTCCTCGCGCTATCGTTTCGTGCTGCTTGGTGCTCGATGTGACGCTGCCTGGGCTCACCGGCCTCGAGTTGCAGCAGCAGCTCGCCGATCGAGTCGACATGCCAATCATCTTCATCACCGGTCATGGTGATGTACCTATGAGCGTGAAAGCGATGAAGGCGGGAGCCGTCGAGTTCCTGACGAAGCCATTCAAGGACGATGTGCTGTTGGACGTCATTCGAGGTGCCATTGAGCGAAGTCGCACCGCACTCCGTCAGGATTCGGAGACGCGGGTTTTGCGCGACTGCTATGCGTCACTCACTCCGCGCGAACGTGAAGTGATGTCATGGGTGGTTTCCGGGCTGTTGAACAAACAGGTCGGTGGCGAACTCGGCATCAGCGAGATCACCGTGAAGGCCCACAGAGGTCAAGTCATGCGCAAGATGAAGGCCGAGTCGCTGCCTGACTTGGTGACGATGGCCGCCCATCTGGGCCTTCAGCCTGCGCCGAAACACTGACAGTCGGCCGACCATCGGCCCATCGTCCCGTACCGTCGTCCGCTCTCTACGACTCACGAGCGCCTGCGCGCCCTCGGCGGCGTCGATGTCGTCTTGGACGGGATCGGCGGCTCCGTCTCGGTTCGCTCCTACCGCGTCCTCCGTCGCGGCGGCCGCCTCGTGCTCTTCGGCCATCGCTCGACCCTCGTCGAGGGGCGCCGCAGCGCCCGGAAGATCGCCGAATTCTGCGCCAGCGGCGCTCCTGGCCAACGTCCTCCCGGACCGCCGGCGGGTGATGCTGTACCAGATCGCCAAGCTACGCGACCTCCACCCGGAGTGGTTCCGCGCCGACCTCGGCGTGCTCATGGCACTCCTCGCCGAGAGGCATTTGGCGCCGTTGGTCGCCGGGCGCGTTCCGCTTGAGGACGCGTGCCGCGCGCATGAGGTCCTCGGCCGTGGCGGCATCGCCGGGAAGCTGGTCATTGTACCGAGTGGCACGCCTTGAACGCTGCCACGCCGCCGAACAGGTCGGTATCGACATTCTTCGTGTTGCTGTTCGCGTGCTCTCTTCCGTTCTGGTTGATTGGCGCGCTGACCGGGCTGCGGCTATCGCCGGGCCTTCCCGTGAGCGCGCTCATGTTCGTCTGCCCAGCGACAGCCGCTTCGATCCTCGTGTACAGGGCGAACCGCACCGCGGGCCTGAGGGAACTTCTGCGGCGATCCTTCGACTACGCGCGAATCAGGTCGAAGGTCTGGATCGTCCCGACTCTTCTCGTAACGCCCGGCACGACGATCGTGACGTATGCCCTGCTGCGCGCAATGGGATTGCCGCTTCCGTCTCCGCAGTTCCCGATCGTGGCAGCGCTGGCGATATTCGCCGTGGGCTTCGTCGCTGCCCTCGGCGAGGAGTTAGGTTGGTCAGGATATGCCATCGACCCACTGCAAGATCGATGGAACGCGCTCGCCGCCGCCGTTCTCGTGGGACTGGTGTGGGCCATCTGGCACTGGGTGCCGTTGATCCAGGCTCACCGGTCGCCGGCTTGGATTGCGTGGTGGAGCCTGGGCACGGTCGCGCGGCGCGTTCTCATCGTCTGGCTCTACAACAACACAGGCAGAAGCGTGTTCGCCGCGGCTCTGTTTCACGACATGAGCAACGTCAGTTGGCAACTGTTTCCGATATCCGGCTCACACTGGGATCCGCGCATGGACGGACTGATCACCGCGTTCGCAGCGGCAATCGTCATCGGCGTCTGGGGTCCCCGAACCTTAACCCGTTAACGCAGATCGTGATTGAGGCATTTTGCTCGTCACTGATGCCACACTCGACTTGTGGTTTAGGCTTCGAGTTCCAGCCGTGTCTCGGCAGCAACAGGAGATTCACTCCGCTCGAACGGCGCCGCACCCCTGTCGCCGGAACTCAAGATTGTCCAAGTAGTAACGCACGCCTCTTCGCCCGCCCTCTATCGCGGTTTCCGCGTTCGGGATCAGTGCGTCGTATTTATCCGGATGCGACGCTACCAGGTCGTCGCCCAGCCACGAAATGGAGCCGACACCCCATCAGATTGGAAGTTTACGGCGAGAACCCGCGAAGACAGGGGATCATGGCGCCAGATCTATCAGCAAATCAACAACTTGTAGCCACGGTTGTTGCAGAGAACTGCGGATCATCGCAGGACGTGGCATTTGGGCCCGGGGGGTCAATTGGTCGCGGCCGGTCATCCAAACCCGGTTTCAAGAGAACAGATTTCCGTGACTGATCGGGCGTTGGGAACTGACCTGTACGGTCCGCGAGAATCCATCGTTTAGAGATCAAGGGTGCATTCTGCCTCGCCTTGACACGGGGCGACCCGGACACGGAGGGCGCCATGCGCATCGCTGCCTACAACGTCGAGAATATGTTCGAGCGTCCCGTGGCCATGAACATGCCGGAAATGGAAGAGGGACGCCCGGCGCTCGAAGACCACGCGGAGCTGAATAACCTAATCGCCAAGGAAAACTACAGCGCCAGCGACAAGACCCGGATGCTGGAGATCATGGGGAACCACCCGGGGCTCCTCCAGAATCGCGTTAGCAAGTTCCTGCGGCTCCGCGAATACCGCAACAAGCTCACGAAAAAGAGCGGCGGCGAGTTCCAGATCGCGGTCGACCGGCGCGACGAGTGGGTCGGCTGGTTCGAGCTCGTGGAGGAAGCAATCAATGCCACGGCCATCGACAACACCGGGCGCATCGTCCGCGAGATCGGCGCCGACATCCTCTGCATCGTCGAAGCCGACGACCGGACGGCGCTCAAGCACTTCAACGAGGTGGTACTGCCCAGAGTAAACGCCGCGCCCTACGAGCATGTGATGCTGATCGACGGCAACGACGATCGCGGCATCGACGTCGGGATCCTGACGCGACGCGACTTTCCGATCCAGTCCATCATCAGCCACGTTCACGACGTCGACGGCACGGGCACGATTTTCAGCCGCGACTGCGCTGAATACCTGGTGCCGCTCTCGGGCGGCGATCACCTGGTGCTCATGGTGAATCATTTCAAGAGCAAGGGCTTCGGGTCGCAGGCGTCGTCGAACGCGAAGCGCAAGCGACAGTCGACGCGCGTGCGCGCGATCTACGACCAGCGCCTGGCGGAAGGCCACAAACTGATCGCCGTCCTCGGGGACCTCAACGACGTGCCCAACAGCGATCCGCTGAACCCGCTCGTCGGGAACGGCTCGAACCTGACGGACATCATGGTGCACGCGAAATTCGTCGGCGACGACCGCCCCGGCACGCACGGCAACGGCACGCAATCATCCAAGATCGATTACATCCTGATGTCGCCAGATCTTGCCGACCGCGTCACGGCCGGCGGCATCGAGCGCCGCGGCGTGTTCGGCGGCGTCAACGGGACCCTCTTCCCGCATTTGCCGGAGATCGTAACGCGGGTGGATTCAGCGTCCGATCACGCCGGGTTGTTCGTCGACGTGGCTTGAGGACGTCTAGCTGCCAGCTACCAGCTTCCAGCGAGAGCGGCCTCGAACCATTGTTCTTTTCACCCGATGAGCGGCGACACTGTCGGAACACTCAAGTCAGATCTGGCCGGATACGACACGAGCCGAGGAACCATTCGATTCCCGGCTCGTGCGGGCCTGCCCGCCACACTCGTTCGCAAGCTGGTCAGGGCGAGAATTGCCGAGAGGTGAATCCGCCACGTCTAAAACCTGGAGGCAAGCCGTTAAGGCTTGCCTCGCGCCTCTATTCGCTACCTGAGATCGAACCCGACTCGATACACGTTCCCGTCCGCCAACCGCACTTCCAGCACCCAGCATCCGACCTGCGACTTCTTCGTCGCCCAGTTGAACTGCCACATGCCGGTCAACGGGTCGTACATCAGGCCGCTGGCGTTTACGCTGGTCAGTTCGCCTGACACGTCGGCCGTAACGGTTCCGCACGCGCCCGGGACGAGCGCCACGCCGGTGATCGCGGCCGGGTCGCTGATCGACGCGCCAGTGCCATCGCGCAGGATCCACTTCACCGGGAACGTTCTGCCCGCCGGTCCTCGGTTGGTCGTCGGCAGGTTGTTGAGCGGCGAGAGGAAGCCTTCGAAGACATAGCGCACCGAGTACTGATGCGTGAGCGTTGCGGCGTTGCCGGCAATGTCCACAGCATTCACCGTGAACGTCCGGCTGCCCGCCGTCGACGTATCGATCGACGCGCCTGAGGCGACCGGCCCGATGCAGGAGAGGACGCCGGAGAGCGCGTCGGCGCAACTATACGCCGCCACGACGGTCTGATGGAGCGGGAACGACGCGCCGCCAGCAGGCTGTGTGATGGTGATCGTGGGCGCCGTCGCGTCGAACATGAACCCGAACGCGGCCTCGCTCCGGTTGCCCGCCTGGTCTTCGCACGCGCCTGCGACCTGCCCGGTGCCGGTGTCTGGGCCGCCGTGTGTCAGGGGCGGGCGGCACGACGCGACGCCTGACAACGTATCGACCGCGGACCATGTGATGTCGAACGCGTGGTTGTACCAGCCGTTCAAGTCGGATGTCCGGCTCGGCGTCGCTGTGACGCTCGGCGCAGTCTTGTCGATATTGATCCCACTCTCAGTGGTCTCCCTCACGTTGCCGGCGACGTCGCGACAAGACGCCGTCACCGACTGGTTTGCGCCTTCGCTGGTCAGCGTCGAATCGGCTGGGTGCACCGCGACTCCAGACAATGCGTCGGTGCACGTGAAGTCCACTGTCACATTGGTGCGGTACCATCCGTTCGCGTTCGCCGCTGGACTACGCTCGCTCGTTATCGCAGGGGCGGCCGTATCGAGCTTTACCGTCACGGATGCGGATGCCGACAGACCCACTCCGTTCACCGCCGAACAGGTGAGCGTCACACCACTCGTATCCTGCGTCACCGTCGTTGCCCCGCAGCCGGCCGAGCTCGCAATGGCCGACTCGGCGTCATCGACCGCCCACGTGACCGTCGGCGGCAAGATGTTCCAGCCTCCCGCGTTCGGCGTGGGTGTGACCGTCGGCAAGATGACTGGCGGCGTCGTATCGGGTGGAGGCGTCACGAACACGCAGGCGGAGAATTCAGACGTCGACCACGAGCTGGCGCCAACATCGAGAAGAGACGCTGTTGCCGTGACCGCTTCGCCCACAGGCACCTCGAGACCGAACTGCGCGACGAAGTCGGCCGATAGCCCGCCAACGATGACCTCGACGCGGCCAAGCCAGCGCTCGCCTTCGCCATAGCCCGACGCGTCGCAGCTGCTGTTGGCATACAGGTCGACCTGATAAGTCCCGCCAGCCCCCTCCGGCAATCCGCCGCGGATCGTGGTCAATCCGCCAGCGCTGGTCGCCTCCTGCATCACCGGTGCGTTCAGCAGTGTGTTCGGTCCCGTGTCTGCGTCACCGGGATCATTGAGCGTGACGCCATCGCTCGCCAAGTCGATGCCAAGACCCCCATTGTCGACAATCGCATTGCCCACGACGGCGTTGTGCCTCGTAGTGGTATCGTCGAGCGCCCTGCCGATCTGCACGCCCGCTCTGGCGTTAAAGGCGATCCGATTGCCTTCGCCCGCGTTCGCGCCGCCGATGTCGTTTGCGCGTGCGCCGTTGAAGATCTGGACCCCGGACGAGTTGTTTCCGTTGCCAAGCGGCGCCGTTCCCGTCACGTCGGTGCCGATGTAATTGCCCAACACGGAGGTACGGATCGCTGTCTGCGTCCTCAGGACGATGCCGCCTCGCCGGTTCCCTGAAATGGTGTTGCGCGCGGCCGCGGACGTGCCTCCGATGACGTTACTGATGCCGTTCAGCACCTCTACGCCCACGTCGTTGCCCAGGGCGCCGGTGCCCAGCCGGTCGGTCCCGATGAGATTGCCTTCCAGTCGAAGACCGTGCGTGAGCCCTTGTGAATCCAGCAACACGCCGGCGCCGCTGTTGCCCGAGATGACGTTTCCAGCTCCAGGTGCCGTCCCGCCGATCACGGCGTCGATGGCTCCCTCGAGCCGGATGCCCACGCCGTTCGGCACGGGCATGGTCCCGGTCGCATCCGCCCCGATGAGGTTTCCTTCGACCAGAGTTTCAGCCGCGCCGTTCACGCTGACGCCGGAAGCGGCATTCCCCGCGATCACGTTGCCGGCTCCCGGCGTGGTGCCCCCCACGACCGCGTTCGCGCCAAAGATCTGCAGACCCACCGTATTGGCGACCGCCGTCCGCCCGTCCGCGTCGGTGCCCACGTAACACCCTTCGACGCGACTCGCCCTTCCGGCGCCAAGGATCGAGATGCCGATCCCGCAAGCCTCGCCGCACTGAAAGCCATGAATCACCAGGCCGCGAATGACAACGTCCTGGCCCAGGAGACTGAGCCCCACCGGCGACGGGACCGCCAACTGCGCTCCGCTCAACACGACTTCGAGCCCGTCGGGATTCGTGTCTCCGCCGAAGATTCTCTGCGTCGTTCCGTCGATCACCACCCGGTTCGCCGTCAACGACGGTAGATTCGTCGTAGGTCTGATCGTGAACACGCCATCCTCAAATCCGGGATCCGAGGGCGGTATGCCGAATGAGATCTGCGCGCCGGGGTTGAGATTCGCGACGACGATCGCTTCGCGCAGGGAGCAGTCCACCGCATCGCAGAGGCCATCATTCGTGTCGGGCGTCTTCGTGACCCTCAGAGTCGAAGCCGCGACGATATTCAGCGGTAGTGTGGCGGTGTTGTTCGATGAATCGACGTCCTGGTCGGCGGTCGAGACCGTCGCCTCGCTGACGGCGGCACCGACGGCGAGGGACTGGACGGTTATGGCAATGCTGGGGGAGGCACCTGCTGCGACAGAGCCGAGTGCGCAGGTTACAGTGCCCCCGACGTGTGCGCAGTTACCCTGGCTCGCGCTCGCTGAGACGAAGGTCGTTCCGGCCGGCAGGACGTCGACCACTGAAACCGCGCTCGCAGGGCCTGGCCCAGCGTTGCTTGTCTGAATGAACAGCGTTACGAGGTTCCCGCGGACCACCGGGCCGTGCGAGGCTGTCTGGCCAATCGCCAGATCGACCAGGACCGGCGCCCGTAGTTGCGTGGTCGTCGTCGCCTCGTTGTTGGTCGTCACTGGATCCGGCTGCGCACCGGTCACGGTCGCCGTGTTGATGGCTGTCGTGCCCGCGCTGGGCGCCGTCACCACGATTTCTACCGTGGCGCCGCGGCCGGGTGTCAGGATCCCCAGCGCGCACGACACCACAGCGGTGCCCGCGCAACTGCCCTGGCTTGCATGGATGGACGTCACTGTCGCTCCTGCGGGGAGCACGTCGTTGAGCGTGACGTTCGATGCCCCATCCGGTCCGGAATTCGCCACCGATAGCGTGTAGGTGAGTGCCCCTCCAGTGACGGCGGGATCAGGCGAAGCCTGCGTCGAAACGGCGAGATCCGCGACGAGTGGCTCGTTCACCAACGCGCAGGCGGAGAATTCGGACGTCGTCGAGACGAGGGTTGTCGTTGCGGTGACGGCGACACCATCGCCAAAGGCACTCGGTAAATCGATTGTGAAGCTCCGGTAACCGGCCGCATCTGGTGTGACGTTGACGCGTCCGAGCCACTGCGCTCCCTCGCCGTAACCCGACGTGTCGCAGCTGTTGCTGGCATAGAGATCGACGAAATAGGTGCCGGGCGCCACATCCAGCAACACGCCGCCGATGGTTGTCGTTCCGCCGGCGCTCGTTGCCGCCACCAGCACCGGTGCGTTGAGCAGCGCGTTCGGCCCCGTGTCGCCGTCTCCGGGATCGTTCGGCGTGACGCCGTCCGCGCCCAGGTCGATGCCGAGTCCCCCGTTGTCGGAAATGAAGTTCCCGACGACGACGTTGTTCCTCGTAAAGGAATCGTCGAGAGTCCGTCCGATCTGCACGCCGTCGCCGGCGTTGAAGGCAATCCTGTTGCCTTCGCCCGGATTGACGCCACCGATGCGGTTGAGCGCCGAGCCGTTGCGGATCACGACGCCGGCGGCGTTGCCAAGGGGTGCCGCGCCGGTCACATCGACGCCGATGTAATTGCCCAGTACCATGGTGCGCTCTGAGCCCTGCGAGGTCAGAACGATCCCGCCGCCTCGGTTCGCAGAGATGAGGTTGCGCGCTTCCGCTGACGTGCCGCCGATCAAGTTACCGGTTCCGCTAGTGACCTCCACGCCTGTGAAGTTCCCCAACGCGCCCGTTCCCAACCGGTCGGTTCCGATGAGATTCCCTTCCAGCTGGGCATCGACGGTCCGGCGCGACGGCGACAGGATCGGAGTCATCCGGACGCCAGAGAGGATGTTGCCCGAGATGACGTTGCCGGCCCCCGGCGTCGTCCCACCGATGATGCTGCCCGTCGCACCTTCCATCACGATGCCGTTATTGTTCGGCACGGCCGCCGCGCCGCTCGCATCCGTCCCGACGTAACACCCCTCGACGCGCGTGCCGGAATCGAGCTCGGTAAAACCGCTGATCCAGATGCCGATGCAGTTGGAACAGGCGTCCGCGAAGAACCCGTTGATCACTAGTCCACGCACGACGTTCTGGCCCCCCAGAATGGAGAGGCCGATCTTCGTGCTGGACGTATCGGCGGCGCCGTTCAGGACGACTTCGGGACCGTCGGGATTCGTGTCGCCGTTGAACGCCGTTTGGGTCGTGCCGTCGATCACCACATGGTCGGCCGATATCGTCGGCAGGTTCGTCGTCGGGCGAATCGTGAAGACTCCGGCTGCATAACCGGGATCCGTCAGCGGAATCTCGAAAGAAACGTTGGCGCCCGCCGTCGAGCCGTTCGCCGTTTGAATTGCCGCGCGTAGGGTGCACTGCAATCCGCTGGTGGAGGGATCGACATCGCAGATGCCGTCGGACGGCGCCGGATCCATCTGGTCGCCGGTCGAGTTGACGACGATGTCAGGCGCGGTCGCCTGCGCTCGACCACGCGGCGCGTACGACACGAGTAGCGCGAACGCCAAGACAGCCAGGCAAGGTCCAATCCGATTCCTCATGACCATCCTCCGTCCCCGTGACTGGTCGATTGCGATCGCAGGACGCCGGCTGCAACGGCCGCAGGATCCGCGCCCGGCTCGACGACGAAGTCGTACTCCAGCCGCTGCTGGTTGCCGTAGTAAACGAGATCGATTCCCAGGTAGACGTCGTCATACCGCACCCGCTCGTAATTCGGGATGTTGGTGCGCCAGCGGCTAGGATCGTTGCCGATGTAGTAATGGCTTTTTGTGGGCGCCTGCCGTTCACCCGTTCTCCTGGCGGGCGCGGCGGCGCCGACGAGCCGCATCCGCACGGATGCGTGATCGATCCGGTCGGAAGATTGATGGGCCCTCAGTTGCAGAACCGCCTCGGTTGCCGCGAGCGACACGAGATAACCGTTACCGCGGGCCAGGTAGTCGGCGGCCGTTTCCGCCTGGCCATGGTTCGCCTCGAAGAGCATCGGTGACGGTTGAATCAACCGAGCCAATTGCCCCTCTGGGGGCGGCGCTTCGCGCTTGCCCGTTTGTGGCGCCAGGACGATTAGAAGCAGTAGCAGGACGAGTGAACGGGCGACGCGGAACGTCGTTGTCATGGCCATTCCTCCGGCACAAGGACATGGCGGGAAAGTCGCACGTCACGGCTCACTCCGGTCTACAATCCGACGCACCACCAGAAAATGGCCGACATTACCGGACTGCTCCGGCGCTGGGCCCAAGGCGACGTCGAGGCATTTGAAGCGTTGATGCCGGTCGTCTACAAAGAGCTGCGCAAGCTTGCCGACCACTACCTCCGGCAGGAACGCCCGGACCACACGCTCCAGCCGACGGCGCTCGTCCACGAGGCGTACCTTCGCCTCGCCGGGATCCGCGACATGGAGCTGCGCAATCGCGCGCATTTCTACGGCGCCGCCGCGCAGATTATGCGGCGCGTCCTGGTCGACTACAGTCGCCAGCGCCAGGCCCTCAAGCGCGGCGGGCCAACGCCCCAGGTCGTCCCGTTCGACGAGGCGATGGACACACCGATCGACCAAAGCACTGATTTCGTCGCGCTCGACGAAGCGCTGACCGTGCTCGAACAGATCGCACCCGATCGCGCTCGCGTCGTCGAGCTGCGGTACTTCGGGGGACTCTCGGTCGAGGAAACCGCGGACTACCTCGGTGTCGCGCCTGCCACGGTGAAACGCCATTGGGCGTTCGCACGCGCCTGGCTGTTCAGGCGGCTCAGCGAAGGTGGTCAGGCCGTCTGAGCCGCAGCGAAGCTCCGCTGCGCCAGATAGAAAGGGTTGAAGATGGCGTCAGAGGAACGCGGCCCGTCCGCGCGCGACTATTGGGATCGCGTCGAGGAAGTGTTCGCTGCGGCGCTGGCCGCCGAAGCCTCGGCGCGCACGGCGGTTCTCGACGCACGGTGCTCGACGCGGACCGGGCTGCGCGCGGAAGTTGAGGCTCTTCTCGCCGCGCACGCCCGCGCAGGTGATTTCATCACGCCGCAGACGGTCGGTGGCTCTGACGCCGCCGGGGAAGATGGTTTCACGCCCGGAACACGAATCGGTGCGTTTCGTTTGATCGAGCGAGTGGCGCACGGCGGCATGGGCGAGGTGTACCGTGCCGAGCGAATCGAAGGGGAGTTCACACAGCAGGTCGCGATCAAACTGATCGCCGGGAGGCTCCGCGGGGCGGATACGATCCGGCGGTTCCGGGGCGAGCGGCAGATCCTCGCATCATTGCAGCATCCCAACATCGTGACGCTTCTCGACGGCGGCGTCACCGCCGATGGTCAGCCGTTCATCGCAATGGAGTTTATCGACGGACTGCCGCTGACGGAGTTCTGCCGTCAGCACGCGATACCGCTCGAGCCGCGACTCCGTCTGTTCCAGCAGCTGTGCGCGGCAGTCGGGTTCGCGCACCGGCACCTCATCATCCATCGCGATCTGAAACCCGGGAACGTGTTCGTGACGACCGAAGGTGTCGTCAAGGTCCTCGATTTTGGCGTCGCCAAGCTGGTCGAGCCGAACGACCCCACGGCGGGCGCGACGATCTCGCTGCTCGGGCCAATGACGCCGAACTACGCGAGCCCTGAGCAGGTCCGCGGCCAGCCGGTCACGACCGCTTGCGACGTGTATGGGCTGGGCGTGATGTTGTACGAACTGCTGGCGGGTCAGCGTCCCTACGAGACGAGCGGCAAGACGGTAGAGGAGGTCGTGTCGATCGTGGTCGACCGCGAGCCGGTTCGCCCGAGCGCGGCGAGCGCGACCGGTTTACCGTACGACCCCCGACGGCTGCGCGGCGATCTCGACGCGGTCGTGCGCAAGGCAATGGCGAAGGATCCGGAGCGTCGCTACGCGTCGGCCGAAGCGCTCGGCGACGAAATTGGACGCGTACTTTCCGGCCAACCGGTCGTAGCACGCGACCCGTCGCTCCTCTATCTGACCCGTAAAGCAATCACGCGGTATCGCGCCGCCTTCGCGGTCGCAAGCGTTGCGCTCGTGCTGCTCGTGGCCACGCTTATCGGCGCGATCTGGCAGGCGCGCGTCGCCGCGCGTGAGCGCCAGAAGGCAGAGCAGCGCTTCGCGGACGTGCGCGCGCTGACCAACTCGCTCGTCTTCGAGGTCAACGACGCGATCCAGTCCTTGCCGGGCGCGACTGCTGCGCGTCAGCTGATTGTGAACCGCGCGCTCGCGTACGTCGATGGGCTCGTCGCGGACAAGCCGCGCGACGTTGCCCTACGGCGCGAACTGGCGGGCGCGTATTACCGTCTCGCCGAAGTGCAGGGCAATCCGCTCCGCGCGAACCTCGGCGACATCGATGGTGCCCTCGCAAGCTATCGCAAAGCCTTGAATCTCCGACAGGAGGTCGCGGCAGACACGCGAAACGCTCCCGGCGACGTTCAGCAGATCGCGGATGCGGAATTCGGCATCGCTACCCTGCTCCGCGCGCGAGGCGACATGACCGGCGCGCGCACGGTGTTGAATGGAATCGTGGAGCGGATGGAGCCACTCGTCGGGCAACCGGGGCTGCCGGAGGATCCGCGCCGCAGACTGGTGGCGACTTATCAGCGACTCGCGGAAATCGCCAACAGTTCGACCGACGCCAACGAGGCCGCCCGGATCGTCGCCAAAGCCATCGGCTACGCCGAGGCTCTCGTGAAGCAGGATCCCGCCGATACGGCCGCGCGTCTGAACCTGTCGCTGATCTACCGCGAGGAAGCGGAGTCGTTTAGGAATCGCTCGAACTATGACGAGGCGCTGGCGCGGATGCGGGCGAGCCGCGCGATGATTCAGAAGCTGGTGACCGAGAATCCGCTCGACACCAGGTTCACGGCTGGTCTGTTGTTCGCCCTTTCGAGCGAAGGCGAACTGCTCGAGCTCACGGGCGACATGCGCGCTGCCGCCATGGTGTACCGCCAGCAATTGGACGTGGCCAGGCAGCGCGCGGCGGGCGACGCCCAGGACAACACCGCTCCGATCGCGATTGCGATCGCCCTGCGTCAGCTGGGCGCGAACATGACCCGAACCGGCCAGATCGACGAGGCTCTCACCAATTTGCAGGAGGGACGCCGGCTCATGACCGTCATCGTGGCGCGCGATCCCAACAATGGTTGGGCGGTGGATAGTTTGGCCGCGCTCCTCGGAGCGCACGGCGACGCACTGCGGCTGTCGCGGGCACCAGTCGACCGTGCGCAGGCCTGTGCCGCGTTCCAGGAGGCTGTGCGGCACTGGGATTCGCTCAAAAACCGGAATGCCTTTCCCCCGTACAGCGACGAGGCGTACGAGTTGACGCGCTCGCATCTGACCGACTGTGGAACTCCCTAGGGCGGCCACTGACGACCGGAAGTGCGCACGACAAACGACTATGGATCGAACAGGTTCGCGTAAGAGGCGCTGCGGCGGGAGCGATCGGAGCACGACCGAGGCGATCTTTGGTGAAACGTGTTGTTGTGTGATGAGCGACGCGACAATCCAATCCACTACCTGTTATCCCTTCAACCGGGCGGCTAGGCTGCTGCAATGAAGATTCGTATACTCGTCTCCCGCCATTCAAGCTTCTATTCGCCGCTGATCACCGCTGTCACTGGGGGTTTTCTCGCCGAAGAAGGGCTGGAGCCGACGTATGACGTGCTCCCCAAAGGCCGGACGGCTCGCGACATGATCCGTGCGCGTAACGTAGATGTGGTCCAGGCCGCCGTCTCGTCGAACTGGGTTCCCATGGAACGAGCCGAGCGGGATCTGCCGGCGCACTTCGCCCAGATCAACCAGCGCGACGGTTTCTTCCTGGCCGGACGTCAGCCCGATCCCGCATTTCGTTGGAAGAAGCTGGAAGGGAAGTCGCTGCTGGCGGACCATGGCGGCCAGCCGCTAGTCATGCTGAAGTACGCCGCCTACTGCCGGGGCGTTGACTGGAGCAGGATCTGCGTGATTGATGCCGGCAGCATTGAGGCGATCGACGCAGCCTTTCGTGGCGGTCGTGGAGACTACGTGCATCAACAGGGTCCTCTACCGCAGCAGCTCGAGATCGAGGGGATCGGCCATGCGGTGGCCGCGGTTGGTGAGGCCATGCCTCCCGTCGCGTTCAGCAGCCTGATGGCGTCGCGCGGTTTCCTCGGGACGGCGATGGCAAGCGCTTTCACACGGGCGTATCGACGAGCGAGGCTGTGGGTGGCCGAGGCGCCCGCGCTGGAGATTGCCAGCAGGGAAGCCGTCTTGTTTCCCAACATCGAGCTCGAGGCGCTCTCGCGCTCGATTGCGCGGTACCAGGAGCTTGGATGCTGGAAGGGAGATATCGCGATCACGCGCGACCTGTACGAACAGGCCCTCGACGTTTTCATGCACGGCGCGGGCATTTCGGTGCGCCACCGATATGAAGAAGTAGTCGTCCCGCCGCCGACCTAATCAGCGATAGTTCACGACCGCAATATCGTTTCGCCACTGGCGGCTCGAGGTGGACATCCGCGCTCGTCGCACCTAAACGACAAACTACAGGATTCGCAAAAACGCGATGATGTCCTCGATGTCCTGCTGCGTAAGCAGGATGTTCGAATCGGTGATGGGGAAGCCCAGGTCCGACGTGAAGAAGAACACGTACTGTTGCAACACCTCCTCGAGGCTCTTCGCCGAGTTGTCGTGAAAATATGGCGCGGTGTGCCTGACGCCGAACAGCTGCGGCGTCTTGAACATATCGACGAAGAACGCCGGATGCGCAAGGCAGAGCTCTTGCGGCGGAAGAAACTGCGCCAGCAGCGGAATGTTGTAGACGCCGGTGATCATGATGCCCGGGTCCGGCGAACGCACCACCAACGTGTTATTGCACGCATCGGTAACTGCGAACGTGCGGACCGGATTGTTCAAGACGTTCCGCGCGTTCACCAGGATGTCGAACGCCCGCCATCCCGGCGGCGCACCGGTCGCGTCAGTGGTGAACTGGTTGGCGGTGTTGAGCATGGGACCGCTGTGGCACAGGGCGCACGCACCCTTCTTGCTGGGGGGATTCCAGGGCGCATCGACGAAAAACTCACGACCGCGTTTCTCTGAGGCGTTACGTCCCTCCGGCAGGATTGGGGCCGGACCGCCGCGGGCAAACGCGCTGCAGCGCCTTGCTTGAAAAGAACCGGTTGTCCGTCTGCTGGAACGCGGCGATGGCGTCGAGCTGCGCGGCGGTCGGCGCCGTCAGGGCCAGCGCGTGCCGCTCGATCGCCCCAGCCGCCTGATCCTGGAGGTCCGGGTTGCGCATGTCGTACATCAGCGCTGGATCGAGCGCGGGTGTGTTCACCGTGCTCGGCACACAGCGGGCGAGGACGATCGACGTCGCGAAGGGATCATCCACGAGGACGACGCCTGGCGGCAGTTCGCGTTCGATCAGGATCGTCGCGTGCGCGGCAATACGCGTCGTGCCGCTGAAGAAGTCGTCGAGGCCGTCGTGAAGAAACAGCGGATCTGACGGATTGGCGGCCAGTCGCTTCGCGACTTCTTCAGGGGAGATCGTGCCGTTATCACTTGAATGACACGTGCGGCACGTGCGGCCGTTGCCGCCGAAGGTTTCATGATCGAAGAGGCGCTGGCCTAAGCTGATTTCGGCGGCCGATGCTGCCAGCGTCAATCCGATGGCGCCGCAAAAGACGGCCAGGTGCCGCCTGTTCACACGCCTGGCAGGATGGCGCGTGGCGTCCATGGTTCCTCCTGGTCCTGAATTCCCGATGACGCGACTAACCTACGCGGCGCCAGGCACGAAGTCGCAGGCGCGCGGCAGCGAAACGGCAGGAGTTTGGCAGGACCCCTCAGCGCTCGTCGGCTAGAATAGGCGCGGTCCTCGAAGATCTCGCGCTCATGTCACTGAATGCGGGAGACCGAATTGGCCGGTTCGAAATCCTGGCGCCGCTCGGCGCCGGAGGGATGGGCGAGGTCTACTACGCCCGAGACCCCGAGCTCGACCGTCCGGTCGCGATCAAGATCCTGACCGCCTCACGACACGCGACCGGACTGCAGCTCGAACGGTTTCAGCGCGAGGCACGAGCCATCGCCCGGATCACCCACCCGCACATCTGCACGATTCACGACGTCGGCGAGCTCGACGGCGTGCCGTTTCTCGTCATGGAGTTCCTCGAGGGTGAAACACTCGCCGAACGTCTGGAGCGCGGCCCGCTCGCCGTCGGAGCCTCGCTCGTCACCGCTGGCCAGATTGCGGCCGCGCTCGACGCCGCGCACCAGAAGGGCGTGGTCCATCGCGATCTGAAGCCAAGCAACGTGATGCTCACAGCCGGCGGCGTAAAGCTTCTCGATTTCGGGCTGGCGAAGTTGAGGGACCTCGACTCGGGCACCATCGAGCATACGACCGACAGCCTTCGATTGACCGAGGTCGGCACTGTCCTCGGCACGATTCCCTACATGGCGCCCGAACAGGTCGAAGGGCGCGAAACGGACGCGCGCACAGACATTTTTGCGTTGGGCGCGATCCTTTACGAGATCACAGCCGGTCGCCCACCGTTCGAGGGGACGAGCTCCGCGAGCGTCATGGCAGCCATCCTCACGCACGATCCGCCGGCGTTGTCGTCGGTGCGGCCTGTCGTACCCGCCAGCGTCGACCGCATTGTGAAGAAGTGCCTGGAGAAGGATCCAAACGAGCGGTGGCAAAGCGCTGCAGACTTGTCGGCCGCGTTGCAGTGGAGCAGAGAGGACAGCGCGTCGCACACGGATACCGCCCGCACAGCGGGCAATCGCCGAATTCCCCTTGCAACTGCGGCAGCAGCTGTGACGATTGGGGCGATCCTCGGCGGCCTCGCTGTATGGATGCTCGCGTCCCGTGGCGTGGTGGGCCGCCCATCAGCGGCGGTTCCCCGATTCATCCCGATCACGTTTCGAACTGGCACGGTGTCCGCGGCCCGTTTCGCTTCTGACGGTGAGACGGTCATCTACAGCGCGGCGTGGGGCGGCGACGACTACGGGCTGTTCATGACACGGCGGGGGAGTGTCGAGTCCCGGTCGCTCAGTATCTCGAATGCCAGGCTCCTCGGTGTGTCGTCGAGTGGAGATCTCGCCTTTCTGCGCGGCAGCCACGATGCGGTGAAGCTGCTCGCACCGACCCGCACCGGAACCCTTGCTCGCGTGCCGATCACGGGAGGCGGGCCGCGCGAGGTTTTCGACGATGTGATTGCCGCCGATTGGATGCCGGGCAGAGATGGTCTCGCCGTCATCCGGCCGGGTCAGGTCGAGTTTCCTCCAGGGCACACGATTCAGGGTCCGCACGGGTATACGTTCGCGCGTGTCTCGCCAGACGGGCAGACACTCCCCCTCGTCGAGGGTTCAGATATCGTCGTCCTCGACCGCTCGGAAAAAAGAGGACCTTGTCATCGGGATGGGGGGCATTGACGACACTCGCGTGGTCCCCCTCCGGCGACGAAGTGTGGTTCACCGGGGAACCACGAAGAAATGACCTGTCCGTGTGGGCGCTACGGGCCGTATCGCTCGCCGGGAACGAGCGTGTTATTTTCGCGTCTGCGGGCGCGGTGTTGGCGATTCTCGATGTGTTCCGCGATGGCCGCGCGCTGATGGCCACGCACGTCGGGAAAATGGGATGCTCGTGCTTGCCGCCCGGACAAACACAAACCAGGGAGCTCGCGTGGCTCGACGGTTCAGCGCCGGAGGCGCTCTCGGCCGACGGACAATGGGTCCTGCTGAGCGAATTGCTTCGAGGCGCGGGAGAGCATGGCTCCGTCTATCTTCGCAAGACGGATGGCTCCGATGCCATCCGCCTGAGCGATGGCTATGGCGAAGATCTCTCGCCGGATGGG
>Ga0075430_100001354_pt1 | contig 19830 bp, 31 predicted proteins | sample RhiMetdeltSRZDD4_FD_75294 | JGI IMG/M metagenome (GOLD analysis project Ga0075430, IMG submission 75294) | Populus rhizosphere microbial communities from Tennessee, USA - Rhizosphere MetaG P. deltoides SRZDD4 | ecosystem: Host-associated > Plants > Roots > Rhizosphere > Soil | place: USA... | reverse complement strand
GCCCGTGATGGCCCGATTTTTTGTTTTCCTCGTATGCTTCTTTCATGGTGTATTTCGTGACGTGCTGGGGTCGAAGGTGCGCGTAGAATTCCTGACGCTCGACAGCGTAGACGATTCGAAATGTCCCGTTGGCGATTCCAGCATCCCAACACAGGTCGTCCTCTTCAACCCAGGCGTGAACGAATAATTTGCCTGCGTTCGGCTGTTCGGCTGGCATCAGACAAATCGCGTGAACAAGAATCAGGTGCAACGGTGGCGGCGCAGCCGCGCGAAGGGCTTCCAGAACACGCTTTTCCATGAACCCGAGCGCGTCATCGAAGCACTCGTGCGTCGGATGAATGGTGTCGACTTTCAGGACGCCCATTACTCGTCTCCAAACACGTCATCCGCGTCGATTTCACGGTCGCTGCCCTGTTTGTATTCCTCTTGAATCGTCTCGATGTCCAGCTTCGGCGCCGCGCCCCTGGGGATGGATGGTGGCTGCTCGTTTCGTGGGCCCTTCCGGCGGAGCTGTCGATAGGGTTTGCGTTCGACGTAGAAGCTCGAGCCTTTCACGTCGGACAGGTTGTAGACCACGCCGGTCGGCAGCACCCCTTGGCTGTTATCGCCGAGCGCCGCAAGGAACATATTGTCGCAGAGCGTCCGCTCAGCCTTGGCGTCCTTCAACACCTGGTCGGCCACGCGCCGGCGGGCGTCGTATTCCACCAGCTCTGTCGGCAAGGGAATTGATTTTCGATTCCCGTTCGGATACAGGCGCTTCAGAAATTCCTTGGTGGCCTCAGTCCCGTCCGGCGGTGGTGGGTCGTTCAACTCGAAGCGCCGCCACCATTCATCTACCGCGCCTTCGAGCAGGGCGATGAATTCAGGGTCGCGTTTCAGGTCCCCGTAGGCAATTTTCACGCCGCCAATGAGACAGACGACGGACCCGAGATACATCTCGGAGCAGGCCATCTGATGCTGCACCTGCACTTGGTATTCGATAGGGGGTTCCTGGCGCCAATCCCCGCCCTTGTTGAAGCTGGCGCTTTTGATTTCCAGCACGCCCGGACGGTTGCGGAGTATCTCTTCCTTCTCGTCGCGATTGTAAACTTGCTGTCCGTCCAGGGTGGCCACCATATGCGGCTTGGTCGGATGTCGACAGACCCAGAACTCACCCACGGGTGGACGCACGACGACACGCCTGGTTAACTTCACGTAGAAATCCGCGATGGGCTGTTCGAGCACCAGGCCGAGCTCGCGCGCGAAGCTCTCGCCCTTGTCTTCCGGCTCGAGCCCTTTTTTCTCGTAGTAGAGCTGCAGGCTGGACTTCCACGGGCTCACGCCCAAGATAGCAGCCACTTCGCTCGCGCCGATGGCGCCGCGCCGCAGCTCCTTCCAGGCGTCACGATTCGGCAAGGTCAGTGTATTCGACATATCGGACATGCTCCGTTTGTGGGGCAAGGGCCCGCTGGGCTGGGCCCTCACGGGTCTATTGCACGGCGCCGGCTGTTTCCGGCTCGCGCTCGCGACGTGAACGCCGGCGACTCGCCGGTGCTTCGTCGTCACGCGGGTCGGTGAACTCCGCTTCCACGCCTGGTCGCAGCTCGGGTGCCGCGCTTGCGTCGGTCAGCATGTCGCCCTGTTCGGGTTCGAACGTGACGTAGTGTTGTTCGTTGACGCCGTTGGCGAGGAAAAGCAGCTCGTTTGCTTCGGGATAGTAGAAACTTGCCGAGAATTTGGCCGCGAAGACCGGCCCCTCTTTGTCCTTCCGCACCTTGAAACTGCCGATGCGGACGTTGCGAACACGCATGGAATCGCCGCCTTGGTCCGGGGCCATCTTGATAGCCATCTGCTTGATGTCGCCCGGCCCGGCCAGCTCCGCGCGAATCAGGTCCGGCAACGGTTCGCCGTCTGAGACGCCGAAGAGGCGATTTTGCATGTCAACCGTAGCCGCCATTTCGCGGGTGAACGGTTGCATTTCGAACACGCACGCCACCATCTTGCGCGTGGTGTCCTTGCCCTTCTCAGTCGTGAAAATCACGTCTTTGAGATAGAGCGGGGTGTTGGCTTTGAACATGCTCACTCCTTCCTGACAGGCCGGGGGAAGGCGGCGCCCCAGCTCTTTGTATCGGTCTGCCGCCACAGGTCAGTCGAAATAGCCCAGAATCCACCCAACGATAATGCCCGAGATAATCATGGCCAGGCAGTCATGGCAGAGCGCGGCTCCATACTCGAGCGGTGCCGAACAGTTCCAGCAGTGACGCCGATTGGCGCTCATTTTGGGTTGTCTCCTTTCTGTGCTGCTTGGTAACGTTCTGCCATCCGTTTGAGCCCGTCGAGGATGGCTTCGTGAACCTCTTCCGGGCTGAAATCAAACGCGCGAATACACAGGCCCCTGCAGGGAACGGCGCGCCCCTTCGCCACGTCGTAACGGCGCAGGCCAATGTAAACCGTTCTCGCCGAAACCCGTTTCTTTTTTTCTTCAGTCATCGTCATCGGCGCTGGCCACGACGGCCGCGTGCTTCTTTCGAATCGACTCTTTGCGCTCAATAGCCTCGATGATTTGCTTTGTCTTCTCGAATCCGATTTCGGGGAATGCCTTTTCCATGCAGAGTTGGCACACCTCGAGCTTCCAGGCCGCCGGAATCATCGCCGCGGCCCCGATGCCGTCGAAAATCACTTTGATTTGGTGCGGGAGCTGACGCTTAATGTCCGCAATGATGCGCTCCCGGTCATCGGAGCTAAGTGGAACCTGCACAACTGGATACGGCAGCTCGTCGTCTATCAGTTCCTTGCAGATGTCGCACCTGAGCTCTCGTTTGCTCCACATTTCACATCGTCCTTTCAGGCGTGTCCTGATTCATGGGATTTGCTGCCGCATGGATGGCCAGTGTCGAAAGGCGGTCAAGCTGCGCGTTGGCCATATTGCTGATGAGCTGAGCAACAACGAGCGTGTCCTTCGGGTGAAACATCTCCAACGCATTGACTTCGCCCTCGACCTCCTTTTTTTCATCGGTTGCCTTCCCATACATACGCAGTCCGATGACGTGAATCAACGCTTGTGAAAGTGCCACCTTTGAGAGTCCGTAGGCAGCATCTAGATTTGTGAATGAATTCTCGGCCATGAACTTATCGAGAGTGGGCTCGAAGGCTCGAAAGAAGCGACAGGCTCCGCAGTCGCACGGTTCTGTGTCCTGGTCCATGGTCAGTCCTCGTCGAAATACGAGCGGCTCGCCTGCCGCGCCTCTTGGGGTTCCGCTTCTTGGCGTCGTTGTGGTTCGCCGCGCGTCGGTGGCTCTTCGCGTGCCGGCCAGGAAAAATCGAGCGCCTCTGTGCCCAGGGCCCGTGTTTTCTGAGCGAGTTTTCGCTGAATCGCCTCGCGGACCATCAATTCGGCGCTTCGACGCCAAACGCGTGCCTGGTCCTCGTCACGGTCATAGTCGGCCATATAGGCCTCAGCAATTCCCAGCGCCGGGCCCATAATGTCGTCTTCCGAGCACAAATCGGACACGTTCCAGCTCTCAAAGAGTTGCGTGACTTGAATCACGGCCTGTTGAAGAAACGATTCCCGTAGCACGGCGCGCGAGGGTTGAGCGAACGCCTGCCCGCCAGTCGGTGCCGGCATTTGGCCGCGGTCGATTTTCTGCTGTATCGCCTTCACCTGGGCTGACCGGCGAATCTTCACGCGCTCCTGTTCCGTAACCTGCCGGTCGCGTTCCGCCTGGCGCTCGCGTTCGGCGTCCATCTCGCGCTGACGTTCAACTTCTCTGGCCTGCTGTTGGCGGATGATGGCCTTGTAGCGTCGACTCAGCGGTTCCGTCGACCCGCCAATGACCGCTCCACCCATGAAGGCTTGCGATAGTGGCGACAGCAGCTCGCGCGACACATCGATGGCTGCGGCCAGACGGCGATTGACGGCGGCCGTAGTGAGTGGGCAACGAAATTCGCCAGTGTCTTCGCTGAGACTGTGCGCCATGGCCGTGTAGCCGCAATTCAAGCACACCTCCGTAGGCTCCCCGAGCTGTGGCGACTGGCTGCCGCGATTGCCGTAAAATATATCACTCATCGAAATAGCCTCGCCGTTGACCCGGCACGATGTCGCGTGCGCCTGGGCCAGCTTCTCGCTTTCGTGCCGCCTCTGCTTCTTGCCGGCGTGTGAGTCGCCGACTAATTCGCCTTTCCTGTTCAAGCTCGCGTTGCAAGCGAACAACCTGCGCCCGACCCTCGTTTGCGGCGTTTGAGAGTCGCTCTTGGGCCACGAGGTCTTCAACCGTTTTGCCGACTAGACCAAGACGCTCAATGAGACGCTCGCGTGTCGCGAATTCTTGGGCGCTCACTTTCTCCGCGGGCCGAATGCTCGGACAGGCGAGCACGTCATTTGGAGCGGCGTAATGGTCGCTCGCCATGCACCCGCAGTGCGGGCAGATGTCCCAGCGAAGTAACGGCCGTCCGAGCACGTTGCGCTCGTCGCGCGTCCAGTTCCGTTTCTCGTCCATGGCGTTGATGGCGGCCGCCGGGAATCGAACCCGGGAAACCTCGGCTGGGGGTTGAGCATGGCGACACACCCCGCCAGTGAAGAATCTTGCCCGCGTGGCGCCGCCAGGAACCACACGCCAACGGCCGCCGTGCCTTTCAGCTCGTCAGCTCCGCCGGTCCAGCCACCGTAGTAAGAGTCCCAGACTCGCGAGTGCGAGCAACGTAGTCATCAGTCCATTCCCTCCGTTCGATGACCTGGACGATGGCGCGCCACAGGCGTTTCAGTTCGTTCCTCGAGTGGACTTTGATATGCGGTTCCGAGAACGGCTGGGCATACCGCCGGCCCGCCTTTCTGTAAACCATCAGCACCACCCTGCAGCTTCCTGGAATTTCGAGCTCGGAGAGCTCGGATTCGTTTCGTGACACGTCGCGCCTCCCTTGGGCGCAAGTTGCGTAATGTCGCAAACCAGCAGCCCATAGTCAATCAGAATTACATCAACAGTTTTTCAACAGAACTTTCCACAGCCTATTTTGCTCGAACGATTGGTTTTACCATCCACGACACCTTTAGATTTTCGTATCTCTCTATTTCCCATGCGTGCTCGAGCGGGCCATTGCCGTAACCCCAAACAACCTCGAATCCACACCCAGGGCAGAACCAAATATCGCAGGCCCACAGCTTGTAAGGTTCGCCTTTTTCGGTAAACTCTTCCAGGAGCGCGCCGACCGTCTTTGGCTTCATCAGGCGTTCGCAGCGCACACACGCCGGGCCCGGTCCTCTCATCGGTCGTGGTCCTTTCGAAACCGGTAATTGTTGATGGTGCTTAGGGATACGTATTCCCATTTCGACTGCCAACGCCACCGCGCGAGCGCCGAACAAATACGCTGCAACCAAGTCATCATCTACCCCTCATCGAAGAATGCCCGCGGCCCTGTTACCTGGGCGGTTTCCTTGGCGTGTGCGCGCACGAGTAGCCGTTCGCCGTCGCGCTCTTGAATCAGGTCGAATATCGCGCGGACGGCTGCCTGCATGGCCCGCTGGGCAACCCTCGCCGTATCGTGTCCTGGCTTGTCGAGCGCCTGGCGTGCCCGCTGCAGCTCGTCCATAACCAGCCGCGGTTGCTTTCTCATGCCCAGAGGCACAGCCCCCATACCGCGAGCCCGCCCAACACAGCTCCGAGCAGCACCAACGAGCCGAGTAAAGCCAGCGCGGACCAAACTGAGCCAACGTCGTATTGGTCGCCCTCTCCGTAGTCGTCGCCCTCTGCGATTCTGATAGCCTTCCCGCCGTCGTGAATATTGCCGGTGTCGCCTCTCATCGGTAGACCCTCCTGTGTGTTCCGTTTTTGCCCGCCCGTCCCCGTTACTCTTCGAAGTAAGCCCGCCCCTTCGGCAGCGTCAGCTTGACCCCCGCGCGCTTCTCAAAACTGTTCAGCCGCGCGAGCAAGTAATCGACATAGCGTTTTGCCGCCGTGAGGGTTTGAACCCGCCGGTTTGCTTGGCACAGTGGGCACGGCTGCCGGCGCCCTGTTGAATTCCATTCCACAAACAGAATTGTTCGATGGCCCTCTCCGCATCGCCGGAAGCGTTCGTCACTCGGCATCGTCGAAATACACCCGGCTTGCGGCCGGCCCGTCCCCGTTCTGGTCCGGTTTGAACGGCTGCACCGCGGCGCCTGTCAGCGCAGGCGCGAGCTCGATAGCCAGGCGGACGATTTGCGTGTGCTTACAGCCGCGGGACCCGTCGCGCGTTCGCACCTTGCCGAAAATAAACGACGGACAGTTACAGAACAGCCGGCCGGCGGCGTCCCGCGTGATGTGGTAATCCTTCGCGGCGCCCTGGGTGAGCGATTCGAGCGTGATTAACGTTTGGCGTTGTGGCTTTGCCATGTGTCCCCCTCCGCCTGTCGGATGGTGAAAACTAGGGCGCCCCGGATGGGCCAGGGCGCCCCCCTCGCGCGCTACCCCTCGGCCTCATCAAAGTAGGCCCGGCTCGCGCCCTCAGCTACCATCGTGTCCAGCGTCGACTTGAAGGCGGCCATGGTATCCGCCACCGCCGCGCGCATGGTGCGCGACTCGCGCAGGTCGTCCGCCTTGACCCCGCGCATCAGGCCCCGGATGTTCTCGACCAGGGCGCCCAGCTCCCTATCACCTGCTACGTAGTTCAAATCGTCAAAAAGTTTCGTGAACTCGTTTAGGTTATTGACCAGGGAATCCCGGAAGACTTTCGGCTTGTCGCCCTCCGCGACGGTCAATTTGTCAGCCATCGCGCCAACTAGCTCAGCGCACAACGTCCGAAGGCCCGCCCGCGCTTCCTCGAGAACGCCACCCCAGGCGGCCGCCGCGCGCGCTTTTTCCTGCTCGTATATCTCGGGGTCGACTTCCTTCAGGCTCGCCGGCGTCTCGAACTGCAACCACTGACGCCGCACGCCGAACGCCTTTCGCACGCGCTCCACGTCCGGGTAATCGCTCACGTCGGCCAGCGTGCCGAGCTTCGCGCGTGACTCTTCCGCCCTGGCCGGATAGACCTCGCAGAAGGTATCGACCAGGCGCCCGCGCTCGTTGATACGTAGCTTCAACCAGGCGTTGACCTCTGACATCCGCGGATTGGGAATCAACGAAATACCGGCCTTCAGCACCTTGGCCGGCAGTCGTCGCTTGGCGATGAAGCGCATCGTTTCGCCGTCGTGCTGGTCGATGGCCGTGAGCTCGGGCGCGCTGATGATGTCCTTCGCGACATGCAAGACATCTGGGTCTGTGCCTTCGGGCGCGAGCGTGCCGGGCGCCACCTTCCGCGTAATACCCAGCTTGCGGAACTCGAGCAGCAAGCAGCTCGCCCGCTCGGTGATGGTGGCGGCGTCCCTGCCGGCGTTCAGTCGGTCCAGCGTCTCGTCGCGCGTGAGTGGTGGCTTCCATGCCGGCTCTGGTATGCCAGTGACCGGCGGTTGGGTCTGTTGACGTTCCGTGCTGGCGGCGAATAAATCCACGGTGCTACCCTCCTGAAATGGGCGATATTGCCCTGTTAGTGCTTATGCCCCTGCGCGTGGTGGACGTGTTGAAGCTTGCCCTGCTTGCGCGTGCGCGTGGCCTGCCCGCCGGCCAGCTCGGTTATCCCTTTGAGGAACTCTTCGGCGCTCTGGTGATTCGCGCCGCTGATGGGGTCGGTTGTCGTTTTCAGCGTCCCATCGGGAAGTATTTCGACTTGCATCACGTCTTTGGTTGCCATCTCGAACCCTTCAAAAATTCAGGCGCGCGCGGCGCCCTACTTGATGACCTGGAACACGTTCGGCCGAACTTCCTTCACCTGCCAGCCGTTGCGCTTCGCCTGAAACCCGAGCACTTGACGCGAATAGGCCACCTTCACCCGGTCGGCGATGTGTTCGTAACCCTCGCGCACCGTCAGCCGGCCGCCCTCGATGCGGCAGCTTTGGCCCTCGAGGTAGAACGAGGCAACCCCGTTGCCCAAAACGCGGATGTTTGTCGCCTTCAACCCTTTGAGCGCCGCTTCGAGCAACGCCCGATTCATCTTCCCGATTTCGATGGTGTTGAGCTGGATGGTATCGCACGGCATGGCGTTAGCTCTCCTGATATTGGCGGCCAAAATTGAGCGCGGCCGCGCTGGACTTTTCCGACTTATCGGGCGCGATATACGCCCCCGGGAACGTGGCAGACAGGAACTTGCCCGAGGCGACTTTCCGCAACCGGTCGATTGATTCGGGGTCGGAAATGGACACGGGCACGATGAAGTTGGCCGCATCGCCCAGGCTGCAGCGCATCCGCGAAGCCAATTCGCAGACGTTCCGAATCTCGGCGCCCGTCCACCCCTTGTCGGTCGGCCGCTCGCTGGCGGCGTCCAGGCCGAACTTCCGCAAGTTGATTTTCCAGATGGCGTCTCGCTCGGCGCGCTTCGGCAGGTCGAAAAACCAAATGCCGTAGCGGAACCGGCGCCGGAGCTCCGGCGGCAACACGTCGAGCTTATTGCACGTCGCCACGAAAAACGCGCCCTGTGCCGCGACCGCCTTGATCACCTTCATGGCCGCGCGGATACGTTCCTCAGACTGGCCGACCAGGGACCCCTTCGCGGCGCCCAGGTCGAGCGAGAACGTCGGCGCGCCGTGCGACCGTCCCAGGGTTTTCGAATAGGCCGACTTCCCCGAGCCCGGCGGCCCTACGGCAATCAACCCGGCCCACTCCTGGTCCTCCATTTCGCGGAGGATGGTGCCGAGCGCATCCTGTGATACGCCGCTCGTATCGCCCTGGGCGCCCGCCAGCATCTTTTCGATCTCATCGATACGGACGATGGCGCGCGGAGGCATCGAGCCGGCGAAAAGCCGCCGGCCAAAGTCCTTCGCATTATCCAGGCCGCCCAGGTCGTCAAACGTTTCGCGGCCGGTGTCGAGCGCAAGCCCGCGGGTCTGGCTGATAAATCCCCGCTTCCGGTCCCAGAGCTGGTCGACATCGATAGCGCCCTGGCCGAGCGTAATCGCGACCGCCTGTTCAATCGGGAAGGCTGCGAGCCCCGTCAGCGCCTCAATCGCGCGTGTCAGTGTCGGTCCGTCCGGTTCCTTCGGCGCGTTCTTCATGTTCTTTTTCGCGTTTTCTACCTCGGTCAAAATGATTTGCTTGACCTGCTCTTCGGTCGGGAGCGGCTCATCGATAACCAAGATGTCTTGGACGAGCTCGGCCGGTAACGTGAGCTGTGGCGCCAAGAGAATCAGCGTGCGGCCGTCCGCTTTGAACAGGTCCCGCAGGTTACAGACCGCCTGCCGGACCGCTTCATTGTCGATGCTCATGTGTGCGTTGTGGAGGAAGAGCATGGACCGCTGCGGCAGGTCGGCCGCCAGCGTCAAGCAGTCGGCCGGGTTTTGCCCTGGCACAATCCCGGGCATGTCGCCCGCCTCTTGGGGAACCACCTTCCCGCGCGCCTTCCGGCCTTCCTCGTTCAACCCCTGCAGCCCCCGGATAATGTCGTGCTGCAGAATCGGCGGCGCGGCGCCGTTGTAGCTCTTGAGAATCGTGGCGATGGTCGCTTGCTGGTCGGAGGTCGTGACAGCAATCAGCGGTGTCGCGACCTTGCGCGCCGCTTTGATGGTTTCGGGAACAGTCATAACAGCTCAACTCCTATCATGCTGCGCCCGGGTGCGGCCAGGGCCAGCGGTATCGATTATTGACGTGTGAACGCTTTCAGGGCGCCCGAAAGGACCTGGGCCACCCTAACCCCTGCCAAGATCGCGAGCGGGCCTAGGACGGGCCACGCGGCCGCGCCCTGGGCGATGACTTCGTGATGTCCGCGCGTGGTGTGCATAGGGCCTCAGTCCGCATACAGCCGGGTTGCCGGCGTGGGTTTCTTCGCCTTACGTGTCCGTTCGGCTTCCAGCTCCGCATCGGTCATGCTCGCGCGCTTCGCGTAGTAGGCCGCGCGCCGTTCCCAGAGTCGAAGTGATGTAGACGCGCGCTTGATGCGTTTCGAGACTTCCCGAATCTGCCGCCGCGCGTGCTCGAGTTTAGCCGCCGCGATGTCCTGGGGCGCCGGTTTCGGCTTCTCAGGACGAACCACGGCCGGCAGCTCGACCAGGCGCCCGCCGCAGTAATACCGCTGCCCGAACCGCTTCACGATAGCTCCACACAACGCGCCCCGCTGGACACGCCTAGCGCCGCACTTCTCGCACCGTCGCGCCTTCACGCCTGCCATCAGTTCACCGCCTTGAGCCTCGGCGCCCGGCCCGTCGCCGAGACAAACGCGGCCGTACGGGTCCGAAGCGCCTGCAGGTCCGCCGCGGGCAGTTGCGCCGCAAGCTGATTGACCGTCGTGGTGACTGAAAGGGTCTGGCCGTCGCCCCGGGAGATAAACACGCGGACCATGCCGTCCGCCTGAAACTCGAGCGTATACGACATCACGCACCCCCCTTCGTCCGCCGGTTGCCGCCACACGTCAGACAGGCGCCCGTCAGCGAGTGATACAACGTCTCCCCAGGACACTCGCACGGCCAGAGCGCCAGCCCCGCCGCCAGCTCTTGCGCAATCGTCCGCAGCAACCCCGCCGCTTCGTCGAGCTGCGCCGCCATCCGATAGAGCACCGGCGCCGCCGGCTCAGCCACGAGCGCCAGCCGAAAGCCCTCCGCTACGTTCGGGTCGACTTTCAGCCGCTCGAGAATCGCCGCCGCGCCCAGCCGCGCACTCTCCGACAAGTCGAAGCAATGCGGCCCCTCGTGCGGCGCCAACACACACCCCACAACCTCGCACCGCTTAACCCCATGACTCACTCCTGGTCCGCCCGCGACCCCTCTTGACGTGGCGTGCTCAGGCCCCGAAGCATCCGCCCGCCCGTCCCGGTTGTTCGTCTGATTTGCCATGCTCTTTTGTCTCCGCAACGCCCGACTTGTGACCGCCCATCGGCCAGAAACGAGCGCCAACTGAGGATACATGCAAAGCAAGTGCTAAGCAACAGTTCACCCAGCGCAGGCCCGAGCTTGATGCAGCCTCCCGCCTTGTGTGCCACCGCAGCACACCCGCTTACAGTTTTCGTTGAGTCTTATAATGGGCGTTATGTTAACCTTCGCCCCTTTCAGCCGGCCTGAATCCTAAACGCCAAATCCTTGACAGTCTTCGCGTTAGTGCGCTGGCACGCTCTCGAGCCGGCAGGGTGGCTTTCGCCCCGGTGCCGAGCGGGGGAGGGCCTCGCTGGCACAGCTTCGAGCCGCGCGGGGGTAGGGGGGTCCATCAGCGATAATTTTTACATTTTTTCACGTTTTGGGGGGCTGGGAGGGGGTTTTCGACACGAATCGGGCTCGTCGCGGTTGAGATAGTCTTCCATGACTTGCCAGGGATTGTAGCCGAGTTGGATGAGGCATTCGAGGGCGAGGGAATTGGCGAGGATGACCGCCCGTTGTGTGCGTTCGCGCTGTTCTCGAGTCATGGTTGCGGGAGCGGGATTTGAACCCGCGACCTCGCGGTTATGAGCCGCGCACTCTACCGGGCTGAGCTATCCCGCGTCAAGGTGAGGGGGCTGTTGCAGGTTTCTCAGGTCCCGGGGCAGGAGCCTGTTCCCAGCGATTCCCACAACGGGGACCCCCTCGATGAACGCTGCCCGTAGGCGTCCGGGGAAGATAGTAACGCGCGTGTCAAGTCCGAGTTTTCCTTCCAGGGGGTCGAATCGCGTTCTCGCGCGTGGGGGCAACCCAGGCGACGACATCGGGAGGCACGACGCGCCAGAAGAGCCGATAGCCGAGACGCTCGAGCGCGCGTTTGAGACTTTTCACCTGGTCTTTGGGTTCGCGTCCGGCGACGAAGAGTTTCATCGCTTTGGAGCCGTTGACCGGGTGCCAGTAGAGCTCGATGAGTTGTCCGGCGCGGGCGCTGCGGGTATGCTCCCACCACCACTGAAACGGGACACTTTCTATCGGCTTTTCCATCGTCCTGGTTCTTCCCCCGTTATACACCCCTATTTAATACCCCTTGTCAAGCCCCTTGTAGAGCCCCTTCGAAGGGACTTAAGTGCAAGTGTAAGTGTAAGTGCTTATGTAATTCACAGGTGTAGCTACTTACAAGAGCCTGTGGAGTGCGAAGCTCCCTACGCGCGCGTTAGTTATACGCGGGGCGATTTGTTGAGAAATCGGGCTGTTTTCGCCTTTCAGCGAAACGTCGCGGATTTTGGGTCGGAAAAATTTTCGCTTGACACGGAAAATCGAGTTGGCGTAGTGTCTCGACTTCGCCCTGGGGTTCCGCCTTTTCGTCGCGTCTATCCCTCGCCGGTCTGACGCGCCGACCAAGCCGTCCCGCCCCAGGGCATTCTTGACCCAGCAGGAGGCACGCGATGGCTGAGCCTTACGCCCCGGTAACTTACGCGACTGGCCACGGAGGGAGCTCGCCAGTCCAGACGGCGAATCGCAGTTCTCTCTCGAGTCTACTCGCGGACATGGAAGCCCAAAATAAAATCATCGGGGAGCTGGAAACCCGCTGCGACGTGCTCCATCAGCGACTCACCGCACTCCTGCCGCGGGAGCCCCAGACGACCAGTAAAGCGCCCGAACCGCCGGGCCGCGAGCGCCTCTATGGCTCGGCCGGCGCGTCCCTGGCCTGCGAGCTCGTCTCGAACGCGAACGACCGGCTGTGCTTTCTCGTGCAGCAACTCGAAAAGCTGACAAATCGCGTGGAGCTGTAATGGGCCTCGAACTCCTGGACATCGCGCATATCGCCCACGAGGCCAATCGGGCCTACTGCGAGATTCTCGGCGACACGTCACAGCTCCCCTGGCACGAGTCGCCAACCTGGCAGCACAAATCCGCCCTGGCCGGCGTTGAAAATATTCTGAAAAATCCGGCCGTGACACCCGAAGACAGCCATAAAAGCTGGCTCGCGCATAAGCGTGCGGAGGGGTGGATTTACGGGCCAGTCAAAGACCCGGAACGGCGCGAACATCCCTGCTGCGTCCCCTTCGAAGAACTGCCCGAGGACCAGCGCGTGAAGGACCAGCTCTTCAACGCCGTCGTGCGGGCGCTCCTTCCGACCTATACCCCACAACCGGCAGCATTGCCCGAGACGGAAGCCGTCGCCACGGACGGGTAACGGGCACGAGTGAGAAGCGCCCCGGGGGTCGCTGGTTCCGTGAGCGTGGCGGCCCGGCAGCGAGAACCCGGGGCATGACATCGAGGCGAGGCGATGGGCGGACAACCCCGAAATAGCGGCGTGGTGGGAGGCACCTGGATGTCTGCACCCCAAGTGCGGCGTCGGCCCGTTCTCGAGATTCTCCAAGAGCTCGCCGCCAAGACGCCCCTCGACGAACCGCTACTCATCACCCCGGCAGAAGCTCGTGCCTATCGTGACATCCAGGTCGAGCTCACCAAAAATAACGGGAGTGGGTTCTTGCCGGGGTTCAGTTACGCCGGCCGCGAGCTACTCGTCATCAACGAGCAAAGCCTCATCCCTAACCTGTCTGATTACCGCAGCCCACAGCAGGAGACACCGCCCGGCCGCGGGCTCTTTTCCGCTGCCGTTGATGAGGAAATACAAGGGCTCATCAAGGACCTCACGCCCACGAGAGAGCTCACGATTCCGACACGCGAGATGGGTGCTCGTATCCAGACGCAAGGCGCTGGGGTGGCGCTCCCGGAGGAATTTATCGAGCAACGGCGCCGGGATATTCAGGCGTTGGCGGCCGAGCGGAAATACCAGGATGCTGGCAATCCAGCCCAGCAAGCCCAGGGTTACGCCGGCATCGAGCGGTCGAGTGAACCACAGTTCCGGTCCGGTCGAAACGAAGTCCGGTTCATCGGGGAAGACTCCAAATTTCCTGGCATGGGTGGTGTGGGACGTGTCGTGCTACCGCAAACGAAGGCTCCGGCCTCGTCACCGATGGCGGACATCACGGCCGACGAATATCGTCGACTGAAGGACTTGTTCGTGTTCGCCCCGCCAGAAGCGAAGGTGAGCGAAGCCGCGTTCGTCAAATGGGGTGCGGACCAACTCGCGCAAGACCGGGCGAGTCGGGCGGCCGCGACCACTGAGCGCAACATCCCCGTGGGTGTTCCACGGGGTTATTTCGAGGAGTGAGACGCTTTATGAAGCCAACTGTCGGACGCATCGTGCATTATCTGGACCGTGAGCAGGTGGTCGCGAACAAGGAGAATGCGCAGCCCTATGCGGGCATCGTCACGCAGGTCAACCCGGCCAGGAACGGCCAGCCGAATGACACCGTAGACCTCGGCCTGTTCCATCCAGAATTGGGGTATCAGCTCAGGCGTGGCGTGCCAGAGGGCGCCGATGCCGGGTGCTGGCATTGGCCGGCGCGCGACGAGGAACCGAAGAAGAAAAAATAACCGTAAGTCTCCCTCAGCATTGATTTTATAGGCTCATGGCGGCGATGATTTCCCGCCATGAGCCAAGAAGACTCCTGCCCGCCCCGCGCCTACTTCGAGAGTGAAACCGCGCCGGCGCCCATGAAGGCGCTCGGCCCGCTCGTCACCAAGACGGGCGCCCAGCCCGAGCCAAACATCCTCACTGGCGGAAGGCCAGGACTCCCACAGGCGCTCTACGATGACCGGGCGACCATCATCCTTGCGCTCCGCCTTGATGGTTACACAACCGACGAAATCTGCGAGAAGACTGGCCTCGGCGTCGACCAGGTGCGTTACGCAATGCGGAAAGCGCGACAGGCCGGCCGCTTGCGCGATGTCATCGACCTGGTGGATAACGAGGCCGTTCCACAGGCCGTGGAAAACCTGTTGAAAAAGCTGCGCAAGAATGCGCTCACAGACGAATTTGGTGAGGCGGAACTCCAAATCTTGAAAGGCCGCGGCGTCTTCCAGAATTTCAACAAGAATCAGAATCCAGGCGGGGGTGGCGGCAATCAGCTCCCACCCCTGCAAATCAACTTCATCAGCCCGGGCGGTGGCGAGTTGCCGACCATCATCGTCAACTCGGATAGCGGCGAAGTTATCGGCAAGCCGCGCGAGGGGTAATGGGCTCGAAGGTCGCCATTGGCGCCGATGCGGCCGAAACGGAGCTGCTCTGGAACCGCTACCAAGCGGCGTTTTTGCAGGCCAAGGCGATGCGAACGGCCAGTGGGAAGCGTGCGTTCAACCGCTTTGCCCTCTTTGCCGGCCGGCGTGGCGGCAAAACAAAAATCGGGGCGGTCGGGGCCGTCACCGAAATGCTGCCAAACACGCTCGGCTGGGCGTGTGCGCCATCCTATCCCGAGCTGCAGGATTACGTCATTCCGGCTGTGTTGTCGCTCATCCCCCGTGATTGGGTGGCCGATTGGAGCATTTCCAGACTCGAGCTCACCCTGAAAAACGGCGCCAAAGCGGCCTTCCGGTCGCTCGATGACCCCAACCGCGGCCGCGGGCCTGGTCTGCATTGGTTGTGGATTGACGAAGCGCGGAAGGTCCAGGAGCTCGCTTACAACACCATCCTACCGGCGCTCACCGACAAGCCGGGCATCGCCTGGTTTACCACGACTCCGAACGGGTTCGACTGGTGCTACAAGCGGCTGTGGCTGCCGGCGAATCCGAAGAGCGAGAAATTCACGCCCGGCTATTGGGCAACACGCTACTACACGTCGGCCAACCCGTCCATCGACCCGGCGGAAATTGAAGCCGCGCGTCGACAGATGGACCCCTTGTTCTTCCGGCAGGAATTCGAAGCCGATTTCGTCACGTTTACGGGCGCCATCTACGGGCCGATGCTCGAGAGCCAAATCCTGAAAGAAACGGCGGAAATTCGCGCCGTCATCCCGGAATGGCCGGCCATCGCGCCAACGCGACCCTGCTACATGGGCATCGACCCTGGCGCGGACCATCCGTTCGCTGGCGTGATGCTGGTGTCGACTGAGGCCGGCCTGGTGGTGGTCGGCGAATATCTCGAGCGGAACCGGTCTGCGATGGACCATAAGCGCGGGCTCGTGCAGCTACTCTCTGGTTACAACCCGAATCGACCCTTCGAGCCGGAACGCTGGGCGATTGACCGGTCGCAAAAGCAGATGGCCATCGAGCTCGCCCAGGCGCCGTATCCCATCTACGCGACGGCGGCTGAGAATGATTTCCGAGCAGGCGTCAACCGTGTGCAAGCGTGGCTGCAGACCAAGCGCCTCTGGTTTGTCGAGCCGCGGTGTCGCAACCTAGTGGAACAGATGCGCGGCTACCGCTACGACAACAACTACAACCCGGATGGCACCGTCAAGCGCGAGCAGCCGTTCAAGGAGAACGACGACCTGCCGGACGCGCTGCGCTATCTGCTGATGATTCATCCAGAAGAGCCGGAGGCGGCCGAGCGCGTCGAACAGCGCAGAGGGTTGGAGACGTTCACGGACGAGCAGCGATGGGCCGTCGAACGAATGCAGCGTATCGAACGGCGCGAGCGCGGCTACTTCGATGACGAGACGGACGAGCGGGAGCTCGAGGCCACGGAGCCAGACGAAGAGCGCGATGACGCCCCGCTGGGGTCTGGCGACTTGTGGAGCTGAAGGGCACAAGGAGTAGGCGATGGCACGTAGGCAATTTATCCCCATTATCGGCGGAGTAAATCCAACGTTGGCAAGGAGTTACAGCGTTCGTGACCTTCCGCGGCCGAGTCCGGCGCTACGTGCGAAATACATTCCGCCAGACAGTCGGGCGGCGTTCGAGCTCGCGCAAGACCGCCAGGCCAAACGCGCGTGGCGGTTTGCCGTCCCACTGTGGCGGCGCCTCTGGTTGAAGATGCGGCCGCCGGCCGAGCCGCCATCGATTACGCCGGCGCTCTCATCCGCGAACTTTGCCGACGAAGACGGGGTGCCATTTTTCAACGGCGGCGGCGGTATTTAGATGCGCTGGCTATTGGCTCAGTGGCGCGCGTGGCGGGTGCGGAACGACCTCTATGAGAACGAACCGGACCGCCATCCGGCGCTCATCGCCATCGTGAAGGGCGAGGTGCTGCCCTGGAAGGGAACGCTGTGGCGTATCGCGGATGTGCGGGAGCGGCCTATTCCGGCAGTGATTCTCGTTCCGGTCATGGAAACCAAAGCCAGTAAGGTTCGCTGGCTCAAGAAGTTGCGACGAACCGACAAGATTCTCACGAAGGCAGAACGCGCCGGCCGAGCCGCCCTCGACAAGCGCGCGAAAGGAGCGTAGCAATGTTCGGAATGTTCGGGTATCTGCGCGCGGTGCGTGATATGTCACAGCTCGTAACCAACGTGCAGCAAGAAAACGTCAGCCTTCGGGAAGAGCTTGCGCGCGAGCGAACCGGCCGGTATTTCGCCCAAACGCGCATGGCGGAGCTGAAGACGGAGCAGGCGACGACGCTGGCCGACTTGAAAAGCCGGCTGGCCATCGCCCAGGCGAATTTCGAATGGTTGAGCGCGATGCACAACCAGGCGTCAGCCGAACGTGCGCAGCTCATGTTCGAGCGCCGCGGTCTGACCGTTCCTGCACCCACGGTCCAGGTGCGTCGGGACCAAGAGAACGCGCCGGCGGGTATCGGGGTGCCACTCGAGGACTTGCCATCGAACGTGGCCGAGCTCGCATCGCGCCAGGATTTTTTTGAGGACATGGGTGAACGGGCCGCGGCGGCGGAGGGTATCAAATCCGACACCTACGACGACCCATCGGCCCTGCTCAGGGAGTAGCAACGAATGGCAGCCTTCGATAGCCCGGTCAGTATGGCTCCACAGGCGTTCCCGCCAAACGTGGGCGCGGACCCGAAGAATTTTCAGCCCCGGATGGCGGCCGCCTTCGCTGGCCAAACCCTCGTCGAGCGACCGGTTGTGGAACCGTTCGACGATGACCAGGCGCTCCTGAAGGTCTTCAAAGACGCCCACAAACTCTGCTTCGAAAATCGATGGGTCTACGAGCGGAATTGGTGGCGGAACCTGCTCTACGTTCTCGGGCGCCAGTGGATTTTCTACAACGTGCAGCGCGGCGCCTGGCAGGACAAGCGGATGCAGAAGTGGATTCCGCGCCCGGTCACGAACAAGATGTCAGAAACCGTCGACGCGATGCGCTCGGTCTTCCAGTCGGTCGACCTGGAAGTCTCCTGCCAGCCCTCGAGCGATGACTCGGTTTCTATCTTGACGGCTGAGGCCGCGGACCGCATTCACCCTGCTGTGAAATACGAACACGGCATGAGCCTCAAGATGTTCGAGGCCGACTTCTGGAATATCGCGACGGGTAACGTGTTCATTCATCCCTGGTGGGATGCGCGTTCGGAGCATGGCACGTTGCTTGTCCCCTTCGAAGTGTGTGAGAGCTGCGGGCAGGTCAGTCCACCAGACCTCATCGTGAAAGCCGGCCAGATGTGCCCCGCGTGCGGGCAGTCGGCGTTCAAATTGGCGTTTGACGAAAACGGCAAGCAAATTGGCAAGGAATATCCGGTCGGCCGCGGTGCGACGGATATTGTGTCGCCCTTCGAGCTGGGCGTTCCGCCAGGCTATACGTCGTTCGGGTCGGTGCCGCTGGTCATTCGGCAGCGGTGGCGGACGAAAGAGTGGTATGAGACAAACGCCCCAGAGCTGGCCAAAACCCTGAACTGGTCGAAGAACACAAACGAACGGTCGCTGCAGATGATTCGGTCGCTCGCCTCGCAGTCTGACGTGCAGGGCACCACGCTTGGGGCGCAAAGTTCCGAGCCGACCGGCGGCGACGGCCTGACAGAATACGAGCTCTGGATGAAACCTACGCCAGTCTGGCCGAACGGTCTTCTGCTGCGGGTGGCTGGCGAGCAAGGGCGGGAGCGGGTGATTCGCATGGAGGGCCAGCAACTTCCCGGGCCCCTGCCCACACGCACGTTGCAGGGGCAACCGCTGTTCCCCTGGATTCATATGGCCTACAACCGTTTCGGCGGCCGACTCTGGGGACGTTCGCCACTCGACGTGCTCGTGCAGAAACAAGACCAAATCAATCAGCTCGACTCCCTGACGCTGATGGGCGTCCAGCGCATGAGTAACCCGGTCTGGATTGAACCGAAGGGCTCAGAAGTGAAGAAATTCACAGGTGAGCCGGGCCTGGTTATCAGATACAACGCGCTTGTTGGCGGTGGCAATGCGAAGCCCGAGCGTATCGAGGGAACCAATATCCCAAGCTCGGTCTTGAAGTTGCGTGAAATCTATATGTCGGATTTCGAGAGCCTGGCCGGCACGCAGGACGTGTTGAAGGGTGCCAAGCCAGCCGGTATCGAAGCCTTCTCGGCGCTGCAGCTACTCGTCGAGCGGTCACAATCGCGCTTCGCGCCCGTGCTCGCGGAGCGCGGCGAGGCGTATCGCCAATGGTATCAGCTCGCGCTCGAGCTCGAGCGGCAGTATGGTCCTGCCGAACGGGTGTGGAGCGTCATGGGGCCGAATCGACGCTGGATTTTCGAGACGTTCCAAAATGCAAATCTTCAGGGGACCGTCAAGATTCTCATGGAAGATGGCTCGCAGGCGCCGAAGACCAACCTCGGCAAACGCGCTGCAATTACGCAGCTTAATCAACTACAGCTTCTCGACCCGAACGACCCCGACCAGCGTTACGGCATCTACCGCGCGTTCGGCACGACGGACCTACTGCCGATGCTCAACGCCAACGTCCAGAATGCGCTGGCCGAACAGGCGGAATTCGAGGAATGGGCGAGTTCGAAGGGGTCCATGGTCATCGGACAGGGCATGGCGGTCATGCCGGGCATTCAGCCGGCGCCGTCCGCTCAGCAGGTTCCACCGTCGCGCGCCTACTTCGACGAAGAGCAACCGCCCGCAGCTCCGCCACCACAGGCCCAACCCGGCCAGCCAGGTGAAATGCCGCAGGAGCCGGGCGCGCAGGACCCGATGGCGATGGGCACTGGCATGATGCTGCCCCAGACCCTCATCCCCTGCCCGTTGGTGCGGAAAATCTGGCAGGACGACAACGTTCACATGGCGGAGCATCGGAAGTGGGGC
>Ga0075430_100001352_pt1 | contig 19838 bp, 17 predicted proteins | sample RhiMetdeltSRZDD4_FD_75294 | JGI IMG/M metagenome (GOLD analysis project Ga0075430, IMG submission 75294) | Populus rhizosphere microbial communities from Tennessee, USA - Rhizosphere MetaG P. deltoides SRZDD4 | ecosystem: Host-associated > Plants > Roots > Rhizosphere > Soil | place: USA... | reverse complement strand
CCTCTCCAAGATCGAGGCCGGCCGCATGGACCTGTTCGTCGAGACCTTCGTGGTAAGCCAGCTCGTGCGCGATGTGGAAGCGATCGTCCAGCCGCTGGTCGAGAAGAACGGCAACGACTTGATTGTCGAGTGCCCCGACGACGTCGGCTCGATGGAGGCCGACCTGACGAAGGTCCGGCAGGCGCTGTTCAACCTGCTCTCCAACGCGGCCAAGTTCACCGACCACGGCACCATCAGCCTGACCGTCGCTCGGGAACCGGACGACTGGCTCGCCTTCGCCGTCTCCGACACCGGCATCGGGATGACCGACGAGCAGCTCGGGCGCCTCTTCGAGGCGTTCTCGCAGGCCGAAGCCAGCACGCGGAGCAAGTACGGCGGGACCGGGCTTGGGCTGGCGATCAGCCGGCACTTCTGCCGCCTGATGGGCGGCGACCTCACCGTCGAGAGCGTCTACGGGCAGGGGTCGACGTTCACGGTGCGACTGCCGGCGGCGGTCAAGCAGCCAGAGACGGCTCTACCTGGGTAGACGATCTCACCAGATGCGTGAAACTGACGGCCGCCTCGATCAGGGCAGCGTGAAGATCTCCAGCACGTTGCTGAACGTCGCGCCGGGCACCGGGCCACCGGACGCCACGTAGATCGCGTCGTCGAGCGTCACGACGCCGAGGCCGTGGCGCGGCGTCGGCAGCGGCGCGTAGGTAGCCCAGGCGTCGGTCGCAGGGTCGTACGCCTCGTGCTCGGCGAAGGTGGCCGGGCCGCCCTCGCCGCCGAGCACGTGGATACGTCCACGGTAGACCGTCGCCATCATACCGCTCCGACCGGTCGGCAGCGGCGGCGCCGTCGCCCAGGTCCGAGTCGCAACGTCGTAGACTTCGTGGGTCTGCATCAGGCCGCCCATCCTGGCCGCCCGCCCGCCGATGATGAAGATCTTGCCGTCGAGCGCCGCCCCGGCGATGTGGTTGCGCGGCGTCGGCATCGGCGGCAGGCTCGTGTCCCAGGCGTCAGTCGCTGGATCGTACGCCTCGACGACGCCGGTGTCGCCGCCCCGGCCCTCCCCGCCGATGGCGTACAGCCGGCCATCCACGACCGCGCAGGTCGGGGCGCCGCGCGGGGTCGGCAGCGGGGCGCGCGCCGACCAGCGATCGGTCGCGGGATCGTAGGCGTAGTTGGCGAAGACGCCGCCGCCCGTCCCCTGGTATCCGCCGACGACGTAGAGCGTCCCGTCGATGGTCGCCGCGCAGGCGTGGTTCAGGTCGGCCGGCAGCGGCGCCCGCGTCTCCCACCGCCCGAAGCGCGGGTCGTACACCTCGTGGGCGCCGGGCGGCCCGCTGCTGCCCGGGTACTGCCCAACGACGTGGATGACGCCGTTCAGGGCGGCGGCGGCGACCTCGGTGCGAGACGTCGCCATCGCCGGACCGGTCGTCCAGGTACCCGACGGATCGGCGAGCGGCGCCGCCTGCCGGACAGCGAGCGGGGCCGGCGTCAGCCCGAGCAAGGCGAGCTCCAGCAGCGCCAGGAGCAGCCCCACACAAGCCAGCAGCCACCGAGAGCGTCGACGCGCACACACGACCATACGGTCATGATATCCGGGAGCCGGCCTACTCCGGCAGGGCGTAGATCTCGATCTGGATGTTGTCAGGATCCCGGATCGTGACGACGTCACCGTTCATCGCCCGCTTGATCTCGGAGCGCTCGATGCCGCGCTCGTCGAGCCGGGCCAGCCAGCCCTCCAGGCCGGCGCGCCCCCGGTCACTTTGAACGCGAGGTGGTCCAGGCCGGTCCGAAACTCGGTGAAGGCGTCGCCTGGCCGCGCGAAGTGCTGGGTGAAGTTGAGCCGCGTCCGCGTCCCGGCGTGGTACAGCCCGATCTTGTGCCAGCCTTTTTCCGGGCTGTTCTCCTCCCAGGTGCTCGGCAGGTCAAGCAGGTCGGCGTACCAGGCCGCCGTCTTCTTGACGTCGCGGACGGTCAGGTTGACGTGCTCGACGCTGTCGAACTCGCTCACGGGCCGCTCATCCCTCGGCTCTGCGCACGGGCAGCGGCGGCAGCGCGGTTATGAGCAGGATTGCGACCCGCTATGAGACCGCCGTTGCCGAGCATGGTAGCCTCAACTTCGTTTGGCCGTCCACGCGCTGGTGGTTACGGGAGGGTGAGGATGCAAGCTCCGCGCTTCGGCTACTGCGTGCCGATCTTCGCCAACCCCGGCCCGGCGTTCTTCCGGACGCCCGCGCTGACGGAGCTCGATCCGATCGCCGCCGTCGACGCTGCCGTCGAAGCCGAGCGGCTGGGGTTCGACTCGGTCTGGGTCGCCGATCACCTGATGCACGGCCACGACGGCGGGATCATGGAGGGCTGGACCACGCTCGCGGTGATCGCCGGCACGACCAGCCGGGTCCAGCTCGGCACGATCCACCTGGCCCAGCCGTTCCGCCAGCCCGCCATCGCCGCCAAGATGGCCGCCACGCTCGACGCGATCTCCGGCGGCCGGCTGATCTTCTTCTACGACTGCGGCTGGCAGGAGCCGGAGGTCCGCGCTTACGGCCTGGAGTGGCCGGACGAGGAGGAGCGGATCGCGCGGATGGACGAGGGCCTGACGTTGATCGACGCGCTCTGGCGGGCCGAGGAGCCGCTCTCCTTCGAGGGGCGCTACTTCGAGACCGTCGACGCCCTCTGCCGCCCAAAGCCGGCCCGGCGCCCGCGCCCGCCCGTCTGGCTCGGCGAGTCCAGGAGCCGCCTCTGGAACGACACGATCTGCCGCCACGCCGACGGCTGGAACAGCACGCCGGCCAGCCCGGCCCGCCTCGCCGAGAAGCTGGCGGGCGTCTCGGAGGCGTGCCAGCGGATCGGGCGTGACGTGAGCACGCTGGAGCTGTCGCTGGAGATCCAGGTGCTGATCGCGCCGACCGAGCAGGAGGTCCGCGAAACCGCGCTGCGGATCGCCGGCCTGCCGCCCTCGCGTCGGGGTACGCCGCGCACGGAGCTGGTCGAGAAGCTGCGCGGACCGTCCCCGCCACGCCTCGCCGACGCCGTGGACGACTGGCTAGTGGGCACCCCCGAGGACGTGATCGGCCAGATCGAGGTCTACCAGAACCTCGGCATCAGCCACTTCATGCTCTGGTTCATCGACTACCCTTCGATGAGCGGCCCGCGCCTCTTCGCCGAGCGGGTCTTACCGGCCCTGCAAGGAGCGTTCTGACGATGAGCCCGACCGTCCGTCCGCGCGTGCTGATCTGTGCCAACGAGCAGGTGCGCCAGGAGATCGTCTCCGGCGAGGGCGTGGCCCGGCTGGAGCGGATCGCCGACTGGGAGTGGCTCCAGTCCGAAGGGATCTGCACCCGGCCGGGCGTCTGGGGCGGCCCCTCCGAGGACCCCGAGGAGATCGAGCGGCTCAAGGCCAAGCTCGGGGACGTCGACGTCTTGCTGGTCTGCCACGGCTCGCCGCTGATCGACGGCGCGATGATGGACGTCGCGCCGCGCCTGAAGCTGATCGGCGAGCTGGAGGGGGATCGCTTCGCCAACCGGATCGACGTCGAGGCTGCCGCCGAGCGCGGCATCCGCGTCGTCGACACGACGCACGGCTCGTCGCTGCCCGTCGCCGAGTGGGCGCTGGCGCTGATGCTGATCGGGTTGAGGAACGCCGGCGCCCAGTTCCGCCGCCTGATCGCCGGCGAGGAGTTCCGCCGCTCCAAGGACGACTCCGGGTACCGCGGCGGCGAGCTGACCGGTCAGACGGTCGGGCTGATCGGGCTGGGGCACATCAGCCGGCGACTGATCGAGCTGCTGGCGCCGTTCCACTGCACGCTCCTGGTCCACGATCCGTACGTGCCGAAGGAACTGGCGCTGGCGGTCGGCGCGCAGGTGACGAGCCTGGAGCGCGTGATGTCGGACGCGGACGTCGTCGTCTGCCTGGCGCCGCTCACGCCCAGGACGCGCCGGATGATCGGCGCGCGAGAGCTGGCCTGGCTGAGGCCGGACAGCGTCTTCGTCAACGTCTCGCGCGGCGCGATCGTCGACCCGGACGCGCTGATCGAGCGGGCGCGTCAGGGGGACATCCGGGTCTCGCTGGACGTCTTCGATCCGGAGCCGATTCCGGCCGGCAGCCCGATCCGCGACCTGCCCAACGTCTTCCTAAGCCCGCACATCGCCGGCGTGACGGCGGCCTGCCGGCCACGCTTCCTGAGCTTCATGGTGGACGAGATCGAGCGGTTCGTGGCCGGCCACGACACGATGTTCGACCTGACGCCGCGCGTGCTGGCGAACCGCCGAGGCAGCGAGCCCGCCACGACGTGATATCCGACCTCACCCCCGGCCCGCTGCGCGGCGCGAATATCGGCTTCGATGTCGTCCGAATGACGATATTCGCGGGGCCGCGCCCCGACATCCTCTCCGGCGCGGAGAGGAGGAGCAGGCCGACGGTGTCTCCCCTCTCCATGCAGGAGAGGGGTCGGGGGCGGGGTCCATCCCGGAGGATCCAGATGCCTGACCGCCTCAAGATCGCGCTCGTCGGCTGCGGCGGCATGGGCCGTCGCCACCTCAGAGGCATCGCGACGCTGTACCAGTCGAGCTTCTCGAACGTCGAGCTGGTCGCCGTCTGCGACCTGAACCGGGAGAACCCCGGCTTCCTGGCCGACGAGGCGGCCGAGCTGCTGGGGAGCTGCCCGCGCGTCTACGCCGACATCGCGGCAATGGTCCGGGAAATGCCGAAGCTCGAGGCCACCAGCGTCACGACCGACGCCGGCTCGCACCACGCCGTCGCGGTCGCCTGCCTGAAGGCGGGCCTGCACCTGCTCTGCGAGAAGCCGCTGGCCGTCACGCTGCGCGGCTGCAACCGGATCGTGGAAACGGCGAAGCGGGCGGGCAAGGTCGTCTCGGTCGCCGAGAACTACCGAAGAGACCCGATCAACCGCCTGATCCGCGCCCTGATCGACGACGGCGCCATCGGGACACCGCGCGTCATGTTCGAGACCGGCGTCAACGGCCGCGACCGCATCGTCATCACGCCCTGGCGCCACATGAAGGAGAAGGGCTCGATCACCGTGGACGCCGGCGTCCACAACGCCGACATCCTGCGCTACTACCTGGGCGAGGTCCGCTCGGTCTACGGCGAGACGCGCCTCCACGAGAAGGTCCGGCGCAACACCGGCTCGGCCGGGCCGGGCGGCTTCTACGCGCGCTGGGCGCCCGAGTTCCCGGACACCATCGAGCCGACCGGCGAAGACGCCCTCTACGCCCTGCTCACCTTCGAGAGCGGCGCCGTCGGCCACTGGACGTACGACGCGGCCGGCCACGGCCAGCCGCTCCGAGGTCGGACGGTCCACGGCTCGCTCGGCTCGTTGGAGTGCCCCGGCGACCGCAACGGCCGGCCGGTGAAGCTCCACCTGGACGACGGCACGGTAATCGACGACGAGCGGGTCCTGGAGCACGCGCCGACCTACCGCCTGAGCCCGCTGGCCGCCGAGCTGTTCGGCGGCGACCGACTCTGGACCTATACCCTCGACCTGAACGAGGTCGACCGGCGGATCGTGGCCACCGGAATACCACGAGCTGGCCGCGTGCGTCCGCACGGGCGCTGCGCCCGAGCTGACGGCCGAGGAGGGCCGCGCGGACGTCGCGCTGGTCTACGCGCCGTTCGAGGCCGGGCGGCTCGGGCGGGCGGTGACGCTGGACGAGCTGATCGACGGCCGCGCCGATGGCTACCTGCGCGAGATCGACGTGATGCTCGGCCTGCTGGACGGCGCCCCAGCCTGACGCGGGCGCACCCATTCCGAACGGCGGACATCCCCCTCCGCACCGCGAGCGTTAGAGCCTGTCTCATAATCCTATGTCAAGTGCATCAGCGCAACCAACGTCCACCCCATGTCGTGTCCAGACGCCAATTCTTCACGATTCGAAGATAGTGGCGCATCAGAAGATGCTCCTCGGGCGTCTCGGTGCGACAAGTGACTCGACGGCCGAGAATTGTGAGACGGGCTCTCACGCTCGCGGTGCGGATCGGCCAGACGCGATGGGGCATGCCGACACAGCGGATCGGACTCGCAGTACGCAGGGCGTCGGCGCGGACTAAGGCGGGGCGAACAGCGCTTCGAGCTGCGCGCAGTGCTCGGCCTCGTGCTCCACGAGGTGGCGCAACGTCTCCCGGAGGGTGATCCGGCCGTGCGCCTCGTGGAGGCCGGCGCGCTCCCAGTCGCTCGGGGCCAGGCCGCGCAGCATCTTGACCAGCTCGGCGCGGCGGAACGTGAACGCGGCCAGCAGCTCCTGGAAGTCCGCCTCGGCGTACCCCATCACCTCGCCCCAGCGACGGTCGTCGAACGCCGGCAGCCTCGGCTCGTCGCGGACCAGCATCGCGACCAGGCGCGGCGAGAGGATGCCGTCCGAGGCCCGCAGGTGCGCCAGCACCGCCACCGCCGACCATGCATCGTCGGCCGGGGCCGCGCTCAACTCCTCGGGGCTCCGCCCTGATGCCGCCGCGGCGATCCGTCCGGGCGTCGTCGCCAGCCGCTCCACCAGATCGTCGATCCCGTTCCCGGCCATCGCCCCTCCCTCCGGTCGCCGAGGCCGCCCGCCGCCAGCCCGGAACTGTACCTCACGCTCGAGCCCTGCGTGGATACCGCCCGGTGGCAGTATCGCGTGACCGGCACCGGCCACGACGTGGCGCCGACCCTCGTGGACCGACTACAAGAATCCCATCGACGTGCCGACGTTCGGTCACGCCGGACGCCGCGATGGGAGAGGCGCCATGTACGAAGGGCTGCTCGCCGAGACCGTCCGCATCGAGGGCCACAACGGTGACGTGATCGACGCCTACTTCGCTCGGCCGCTGAGCGGCGGCCCCTATCCGAGCGTCGTCGTCGTCCACCACATGCCCGGATGGGACGAGGCGACCAAGGAGATCACCCGCAAGTTCGCGCACCACGGCTACGTCGCGATCTGCCCGAACCTCCACCACCGGGTCGGCCCCGGTAGCCCGGACGACCAGGCGGCGGCGGTGCGCGCCCAGGGTGGCAACCCGGATGCGCAGTTCCTCGGCGATGCCAACGGCGCGATTGAGTACCTGAACCGCCTGCCGTACACCACGGACAAGATCGGCATGATCGGGTTCTGCTCGGGCGGGCGTCAGACCTACATCGCGGCCTGCAGAATCCCGGCGCTCTCGGCCGCCGTCGACTGCTGGGGCGGGCGGGTCATCGCCAAACCGGAGGAGATCACCGAGCGCCAGCCGGTCGCCCCGATCGAGATGACGCCCGAGATGTCCGTCCCGCTGCTCGGCATCTTCGGCGCGGACGACGCCAGCCCGACGCCGGAGCAGGTCGCCCAGACCGAGGACGTGCTGAAGCAGCACGGCAAGGTCTACGAGTTCCACATGTACGAGGGGGCCGGGCACGGCTTCTTCGCCGTCGACCGCCCCGGCTACCGCCCGGTCCAGGCCACCGACGCCTGGCAGAAAGTCTGGGCCTGGTACGAGAAATACCTGAAGGGCGGTTCGGCGAGCGGCGCCACGAACGGGGCTGCCACGCCGGTCGGCGCAACGGTCGGCACCTGAGCGCGATCGGCCGCCGGAGAGAGACTGGCCGGGGCGCCGCACCCCCGCGCGGCGCTCCCGGCCCTTCACCATGAGATCGGACGGGCGCCGCCACTCCGTTGCGGCACGTCCCGATCTCACACCTGGAAACGGAGCGGCGTGGGCGCCGGGGCATCGGACATTCGGCCGATTTTCGGCGCCGCCGACGGCCGGACGGCGCTCGCGCTGCCGACGCTCGTCGGCTACGTCCTGAGCATCCGCGCCACGATGGTAATGACCATCACGGCCAGGCCGGCCACCATCAGGAAGAAGACCATCTGCGGTACCGTGTACGCGAGCATCGTGAGCCTCCAGTCCACGCCCGGCCCGACGAGCACCACGCTCGCCGCCTCTCTGCCCGGAATGTCTGGGCCGATCGGCGCATCCGTACGCAACGCGTAGTCACTCTGGGATGGGCCATTCGACCCAATCTCGCGGCGTGAGCAAGGCGGCCGATCGGCGAAACGTCGGACAGCCCTGCCCCCGGTACGGCGCGGCGCGAACGATGACGTTCTCCCGCGGCATCGCGCGCGCCCCTTGAGTTCATCTCCTTTTTCTGCTGCCGTGGCACCCGGCCGTGCCGCCTGGCGACACGGCCATACCTGTGGACTCCGATAGTACGACGTGCCGGACGGTGTTGACATCAGGGGCGCAGCGCACCCCTTCGATCGATCGGCCCCTCCTCGGATGGCGGGCAGTCGCCCGCGCGGCAACGGCGTTCCTGCTGGCCGTGCTCGGCATCGTGGCCGCGCCCGGGGCGGCGCTTGCTGGCTGCTCTTCGTTTATCGGTGGTGCCACGATCATGACCTGTGACAACGCCGCCGACACCCTCGTCATCGAGGCGGAATCGGGCCTGCTTCGGCACAACCGGCAGGGCTTAGATTCGGGCGCGGAAACCCCGTTCGACTTGAACTTCCTGTTTCCTGGTGTCCAGACGGCGTCGGCGTCGGGCGCCGCCACCCTGATCGTGCAAATGGGCGGTGGCAGCGACAGCGTTACCGTCGGGACGCCCACCTCGCCCGCCGAATTGAGCACGCGTCGCCTCCAGTTCGATCTCGGCTCGAACGCCGGCGACACCCTGACCATCGACAATAGCAGCAGCACGGTGGGCCGGACCATCGACTTCGGGAATGCGAATGCCACGACCGGCGGGACGACCTTCAACATCGGGTTCGGCCAGACGGCACTGGGTGGCGTGAGGCTGCTCTCGGGAAGCGGCGACGACAACATCCGTGTGACCGGTTCGGCCGCGACGGTTCCACTGGAAGTCCAGGCCGGCCCGGGGAACGACCAGGTGCTGCTGGGCGATCCGCGTCCCGCTCCCTTCAATTCGCTGAACGCCTTCGCCGCGACCGGGACGGTCACCGTCGACGGCGGCACCAGCACGACCGGCGACACCCTGACCGTGGGAGACGTCAGCGCGGGCACGACCGCGACGGACGGCGGGACCGCCTACACCTATACCGTGACGTCAACCTCGTTCGACGGAGCGGCATCACGACGATCCCGTACAGCGGGTTCGAGGCGTTCGTCCTGAACGCCGGCTCGTTCTCGAGCACCGTCAACGTCCAGAGCATCACCATCCCGACGACGGTCAATTCCGGCGTCGGCCCCGACACCGTCAACGTCGGCAGCCCCGGCGGGCTCGTCAGCACGATCACCGCGCCGCTGATCGTGAACGGCCAGACCGGCACCAACACGCTCGCCGTCAACGACGCCGGGCGGGTCACGCCCTCGACGACGTCGGTCACGCCGACCCAGGTCGGCGGGGGCGGCGGCGATACGTTCTTCCCGGCCGGCGCCTCCCTGACGTATTCCGACGTCTCCACGCTGTCGGTTGACTTCGGGGCGGGCGACGACACCGTCACCGCCACCCCGAGCGCCAGCACCGGGTACGACCTCAACGGTGGGCCGCAGACGTCGGCCGACCTGATCGACGTGCTGACCGCTGGCGGTGCCACCGGCCCGTCGTTCACCGGCTCGCCTGCGAGCGGCCAGTTCACCTTCGCCAATCGCCAGCCGATCGACATCGCAAATTTCGAATCCGCGCAGCTTGACGGTGCCGGCGTCGGCGGATCCCTGCAACTGTCGCAGGCCACGTACGCCGTCGGCGAGGCGGGCGGCACGCTCACGGTGACCGTCACCCGGACCGGATCGACGCTCGGCACCGTCGGCGTGAGCTTTTCGACGGCGGCCGGTACGGCGACGGACGGCAGCGACTATCAGGCCGTCACCGGCTCGGTAACCTTCGCCAGCGGCAGCGCGACCCCGCAGACCTTCAACATACCGATCCTGGACGACACGATCTTCGAAGGGGACGAGACGTTCACGATCACCCTGGCCGGGGCATTCGGCGGGGCGACGCTCGGCGCTCCGTCTTCGGCGATCGTGACCATCTCGGAGAACGATCCGGCGCCGACGTTCTCGATCGACAACGTCTCGCTCGCCGAGGGCAACAGCAGGTCCACGAGCTTCGTGTTTACCGTCAGCCTGAGCGCGGCCAGCGGCCTGACGGCGACCGTCGAGGCGCAGACCGCGAACGGCACCGCCGACGGGAGCGATTACACGACCGTTGCTACGCCGCTGACGTTCGCCCCGGGTGTCACGACCCAGACGGTGACGGTGCAGGTCACGGGCGACGTGGTCTCCGAGACTAACGAGACGTTTTTCGTCAATCTGAGCAACCCGACCGTCGCGACCATCGCCGACGATCAGGGCATCGGCACGATCGAGAATGACGACAGCGCGCCGACGCTCTCGATCGGCGACGTGTCCATCGCGGAGGGGACCGGCGGCACCACCAGCTTCGTCTTCACGGTGACAATCCTGGGCGCCACGCGCCAGACGGTAACGGTGGCCGCCGCGACAGCCGACGGGACCGCCACGGCGGCCGGCGGCGACTACACCTCGACCGCGGCGTCCGGCGGGACGGCCCTGACGTTCCCGCCCGGTACGACCAGCCGCACCTTCACCGTGCCGGTCGCGGGCGATGCCGTCTTCGAGCTGGACGAGACGTTCTTCGTCAACCTGACCAACCCCACCAACGCCACCCTCGCGGACGGTCAGGCCCAGGCCACGATCCAGAACGACGACGGGGCACCGACCCTTTCGATCGACGACGTGAGCCGTTCCGAGGGCAACGCCGGGACGACCGGCTTCGTGTTCACGGTGACGATGCTCGGGAGCAGCAGCCAGACGGTGACGGTGCAGGCCCGGACGGCGGACGGCAGCGCCGAGGCCGGCAGCGACTACACCGCTCTTTCCCCGACCCTGCTGACGTTCGGACCGGGGGTCACCTCTCAGACGGTAACGGTCCAGGTCGACGGCGACAGACTGGCGGAGCCGAACGAGCGCTGCACCGTGAATCTGAGCGATCCGGCCAATGCGACGATCGCGGATGCGCGGGGAGAAGGCACCATCCAGAATGACGACGGGGTCTCCGCCCTGACGGTCGACGACGTCACCGTCGCCGAAGGGAGCGGCCCGGGAACGAACGCCGTCATCACGGTGAGGGTGAGCCCGGCGAGCGGCCGGACCGAGACCGTCACGGCGCAGACCGTCAACGGCACGGCGACGTCCGGGACCGACTACACAGCGATCGGACCGATCGTCCTGACGTTCTCGCCCGGGACGACCAGCCGAGCCGTGACCGTACCGATCGTCGGCGACGCCGAGCTTGAATCGGACGAGACGTTCTTCGTCTTGCTGACCGCGCCCGTGAACGCACCAATCGCGGACGACCGGGGGCAGGGGCTGATCGTCGACGACGATCAGGTCGCGGCGTCGCCGAAGTCTGACGATGAGGACGAGAAGCCGAAGGAGACCGAAGAGCAACGTCAACAGCGCGAGCGCACCAATCGCTCCAATCGAAGCGACTACGCGACTGAGGGCACGGTCGTCGCCGTCGAGCCAGGGCCGGATGGAACGTACCTGCTGGTGACGATCGGCCTCATCAGGAACGAGAAGCTCGTGGTCCAGGTCTTCTGCGAGACGGTTCGATGCCCGGACGTCAGGGTCGGGGACTATCTCGAGGCCGATGGCTACCAGAACGGCGTCGGCGACCCCAACACCTACTTCGTGGCAGAGGACGTCACCGTCACCCGGAATGGCCAGAAGGTCAGATAGCAGCAGGCGTGGCGGACGGCGCACCAGTACCGCCGCCGGGGTCTCGACCAGGCCGGCGCGTCCGGTGGTCGGCGCCCGACGCCTATCGGATGGCGGTGTCGCCGGTCAGCGGTGGACCAGCGACACCCCGGACGCCTGCTCGGCCGCCAGCAGCGTCGCGAACGAGCGCCGGGCGACCTCGGCCGGGTCGTAGCCCGGGCGCCACTGGACCATCACGCTGATCTCGACGGTCACACAGCCGGCGTAGCCGGCCCGGTCCAGCGCGCTGAGGTAGCGGGCGTAGTCGAAGTCGCCCTCGCCGGGCACCAGGTATTCGTGGTTCGGGTAGCGCCCACGCTGATCCTTCAGCTCGGTGTGGACCGAGTACGGCAGCACGAGTGGGAGGTACTCGTCCAGGTCGCGGCCCATGCACTCGAAGTGGCTGTTGTCCAGGTTGGCGCGGTAGCCCGGCGAGTCGATCCGCTCCATCAGCCAGGCGACCTTCTCCGGCTGATCGAACGCCTGCCCCACGTGCGGCTCCAGCGCGATCACGATGCCCCGCTTCACGGCATACTCGGCAAGCTCGCCGAAGCGCTCGGCGATCAGCTCGCGGTCCTGCTCGTACGTCTCGGGCGTGCCGTACGCCATCGAGACCACGCAGGGCGGCCCCTCCGGCCCGGCCAGATCGGCCGCCAGGTCGACCGTGGCGCGGATGCGCTCGGCGTTCGCCGCGACCTTTTCCGGGTCCGGGTCGAGCAGCGTCGCGTGGCCGCAGACCGCCGAGAGCTCCAGGCCGGCGTCGTCGAGAAGGCGGCGGATGCGCTTCCGCTCGGCGGCGTCGGCCGTCAGGGCGTCCAGGCCGAACGTCGGCCCGGACACCAGCGCCATGCTGGCGTAGCCGGCGTCCCGCACGATTGCGACCTGGCGCTCGACAGGGTACTCGCGCATCGCCCAGCCGCTGAACCCGAGCCGCATCTCACGCATCTTCGAGTCCTCAGTTCTCAGTTCTCAGGATGCGGGCCAGGGATCTGACCACGGACTACTGAAGACTGACAACTCGTCACCCCTCGACGAAGAACCGCTGTCCGATGGCGAGGCCAACCGTGGCTTCGCCGCCCGGTGGCCGCGTCGCCGCCTGCCGATCCCGGGTGCACGCTCCCAGGCCGCGCCGGCATCGGTCGGTTGCTCGGGAGGGCTCCCGGTGGGTGTCCAAGGGCAGGACGTTATCCTCAGGATAACACCGCTATCATCGCCTCACCCTACTATGAGGAGCGAGCACGGCATGCAGCTCGGCATCATGATGCGGACCGGGACCACGCTGGCCGCCGGCGTCCCGGTCGGCTCGAACACCCCGCTCCGCTGGAGCGACCGGCGCGCGATGGCGACCCTGGCCGAGGCGGTCGGCGTCGACACGCTCTGCGCGCCCGACTACCTGCTGTTCCGCAGCGCGCCGCCGGAGGTGAACCTGCCGGAGGGCGAGACGCGCGGCATCTGGGAGGTGTTCACGCTGCTGACGGCGCTCGCGGCCAGCACCAGCCGGGTCACGCTGCTGCCGTTCGTCGCCTGCACCAGCTTCCGCAACCCGGCCTTGCTCGCGAAGATCGCCGACACCCTGGACGAGGTCAGCGGCGGCCGGTTGATCCTCGGGCTGGGGGCCGGCTGGCACCAGCCAGAGTACCGGGCGTACGGCTACCCGTACGATCGGCGGGTCAGCCGCTTCGAGGAGGCGCTCCAGATCATCGTGCCGCTCTTGAAGGGCGAGCGGGTGACGTTCTCGGGCCGGTTCTACCAGGTGGAGGACGCCGTCCTGGTGCCGCGAGGCCCGCGCCCGTCCGGTATCCCGATCTGGATCGGCGCCCGGCGCCCTCGGATGCTCGGGCTGGTCGCGACGTACGCCGACGCCTACAACACCGACCAGCTCCTGGACGTGAGCGACACGAAGGCGGCCGAGGACCTGTTCCAGATCGCCGACGACGCCTGCCGGGCCATTGGCCGCGACCCGCAGACGCTGAAGCGTACCTCCGGCATCTCGCTCGCGCTGGAGGGCGCCGAGGAGACGGTCGGCGGCCTGCTGGGGGTGATCCTGCGGGGATCGAACCAGGAGATCGTCGACAAGCTGGCGGCCTACGCCGCGATCGGCGTCGAGCACATGACCTGCTGGGTCTACCCCTGGAGCCTGAAGGGCATCGAACGCCTGGCCCCGATCGTCGAAGCGGCGCACAGGATTTAGGTTACAGGGGACAGGTTACAGGGTAGAGGGATCAAGTCCCGTATACCCTGTCCCCTAACCCCTGCAACCTGTCCCCTACCAGTACCGGCGGTACCCCATCACGACCGCGACGACCCAGGCGACCCCGCCGGTCACGAGCCAGAACACGGCGCTGATGAGGTCGACGTTCAGCTCCAGCCGCGCGACGACCGGCCAGACCCAGACGACGCCGAGCAGCCAGCCCACCAGCCAGGCCAGCATGATGAGGTGCCAGCCGACCATCGAGATCGTCTCGCGAACGCCCCGCTGTCTCGACATGACCTTCGACCGGGTCATCAGCCGGCCGTCCAACGCCTGATGATCTCAGCGAGTCCGCCCACGTAGAGCCAGATACCCACAGCCGCGAAGCCCGTCACGAAGGTGAACCAGAGGATCACCCTGTTGATCGGTCCGATGTGGAACTCGGGGTGGAGCTGCTTGTTGTTGATCATCATGATCTGCAGCGACCCTATCGACCGTAACATCAGACCGAGCACCGAGGCGGCCAACCAGATGATGAACGGCGTCGCCTGCATGATCAGCCAGAACCCGGCCGCCACGGCCGCGGTTACGACGATGAAGTAGTAGAAGCGGTATGGCTTCTTCTCTTCCCAGTTCGTCGTCACGGCGATGGCGTCGGTCGTGGTTCGTCCGATGTACGTGTCGTAGATCGGGAACTGGGCGTCGTACAGGGTGACCATGATGAACACCAGCATCGCCCAGCCGGCCGCCGGCCCGAGGACGCCGGCAGCCACCGTCGCCATCTGAATCGGCACCTCGACGCCTTCCGGCACCTTGCCCGTCGTCAGGTAGTCGGCGTTCAAGTAGGCGTACCCCGCAACCGAGTAGAGGTAGGTCATCAGGGTGCCGCCGATCAGGCCCCACCAGAGGAACAGGCTGTAGCCGCCCAGCTTCACCCACTGGTGCATCTTCCGCCGCTCTTCGGGATCGTCCGTGTCCCAGTTGATCTCCTCGGCCGTGATCTTCTCAGGCGGCCGGAGCGGGCCGGTGACCTGGCCGGCGTACTTGCCCATGGCGAAGCCGGCCGCCACGATCCAGAAGCTGACGAACATCGTGCTGCCGCCCGGCTGGCCGTAGAGCGCCAGCGTGTCAGTCGGCGGCAGGCCCTGCGGATACCCCTGCATCAGGAACGTCAGCCCGATGTACCCCAGGAAGACGTCCACGTAGTGCTGGGGCTTCGCACTGATCGCCGTGATCAGCAAGACCAGGATGATGTTGCCGAACATGATGACGAGGAAGAATTTCTCGAGGAAGGCGTAGGTGCGGTCGGAGAAGTAGAAGACGACCAGCACTAGAACCAGCGCGACGACGGCCCAGATGTACTGGGGTGGGACGACGGCCGGATTGAGACCCGGAAAGACCGACTGGGTCGAGATGCCGGTGAACCGCTGCGCCGCGACCACCGCGCCGCCCATCCACGACGGCCAGGCGTACGTGATGATGGTAGCGACCGCCCAGAACCAGGGCCAGAAGCCGTACGGCCGCAGCACGTTGGTGGCCGCGAAGAACGAGCGGCCCGTGCACATGCTGTACTTGATGCACTCGTAGACCAGCGCGGCCTCCAGCACGACCGAGATCAGCATCAGCCAGTGCATGTGGAAGGCGCCGCGTGCCCCGATGTTGGGCAGCAGGTACGCCTCCCCGCCGCCCACGGAGATCCCGAAGTTGATCGCCTGGGGGCCGAGCATGGCGATCATGCCGGCCCAGCTCAACGGAAATGGGTCCGGTACCTTGTGGATCTCGCGATCCTCGATCTGCACGTCAACTGGAATCGCTGCGTCTGCCACGCGTGCCTCCTCGCCCCTCACCAGGGCGCCGCCAGGGCACATCGGCCGCGCCGTTGGGCGCCGAAGGCCGATGCCGAGCCGGGTCCCCGCTCAGTGCGTGGTGCAGTGCCAATCGCTTCGACTGGTCGCGCACCACGTCCGACCACCAGCGGTCGGGACGTCGACGGCTCGGCATGGGGGCGCTCGGGCGGGTACCAGGTGCCAGGACCACATCGTCGAGGCTCCGTCGGTGCGCTAGCTGCCCCCGCCTCGCTCTGCGCGGAGTCTGGCCGCGCAGAACGTGCAGCGAACGGCGGCCCTGTCAGTCCCTCGTCCTCCGACTCACCGATCGGGTCGGAAGGTGCTGCTCGAAGTCGAAGGCCACCACCCGGATAGGTCTCGGCAGCCGCCTTCGGCACCATCAGCATACGGAGCCGCTTCGCCTCCGGGCAGTGCCGGACGGCACATCGTTCCCCTGCCGTACGGCACTGCCGCCGGGAGCCTCAGGCCAGACGACGGCGGCTAGCTCGTCTCGACGAGTCCGAGCTTCACCCCCCTGACCGCAGCGGCCGTTCGGTCCGCCACGCCCAGCTTTTCGAGGAGCCTGGCCACGTGGTTCTTCACGGTGCCGGGGCTGAGCCCGAGCTGGCGTCCGATCTGCTGATTCGTCAAGCCATTGGCGACCAGTTGCAGGATCTCCTTTTCGCGCGGCGTCGTCGGCTCGAGCTGCGACACGGCCTCCGCGCGGCGCCGGTCGCTCTCGCGGTCGATCAGCAGCTGTCCGATCAGCTCATGCAGCCGACGATCCCGTTCGAGCAGCTCGCGGTACATCTCGGCCCGCTCCAGCGCCGCCCGATGCTGCTCGGTCACGTCTCTAGCGACGACCAGCGCCGTGCAGACTGATCCGTCCGGGCCGAGCTCCGGGGCGATCCGGGTCTGGTAGCGGCGCTCGCCGGTCGGCGTCGGGAAGTCGAACTCGATCGTTCGCTCCTGCCCGGTCCGGAAGACCTGGTGCAGCATCCGCTCCCAGTACGCCACCAGCGGCTCCGGCATCCCCAGCTCGCGGTTCGACTTCCCGATCATCGCCTCGGCCGGCAGGCCCGTGGCGAGCTCCACGGCCGGATTGACGTACAGATGCCGCAGCTCGCGGTCGAAGCGGCTGACGATGTCGGGGGTGTTCTCCACGACCGCGCGCAACGTCTCGGTCTGGGCCCGCGCCTCGCTCACGAGACGCACGTTGTCGATGGCGAGCGCCGCGCGCTCAGCCAGGTCGTAGAGGAACGCCTCGTCGTCGGCGGTGAGCGGCACGCCCTCGCCGACCCGGATCAGGGAGATGCCGCCCAGGACCTGCCCCCGCGCGATCAGCGGCGCCGCGATCACGTCGTAGACGCCGTAGCGATGAATGAACGCCGCCTGCTCCTCGGAGCTGCCGGGCGGCACCACTCCGGGCACCGGCGAGCGGAACGTCCGGCGCTCTTCGACGATCGTCCGCCAGAGGCCGATGTCCGCCCGGCGGGTGGTCCGCCGCATCATCTCCCAGACGGCCGCGCGAAGCTCTGCGTCGGGACCGTAGACGGCCGATGGCAGCAGCGTCAGGCCGTCATCCGACAGCAGGCGGATGGTGCAGACGTCGCCGGTCGCCCCGGCCACGTACTCGGCGATCAGCCGCAGCAGGCTGTCGACGTCCGGCGCCGCCTCGGCGAACAGGTGCGACGCGTGGACGAGCTGCGCGAGACGGGCCACCTGGTGCGGATGCTCCAGCGAAACTGCTTCGCTCACGTCTCTGCCTCGGCCGCGAACCAGACCCTGAGAACCTGTCAAGAGACGCCGGGGCGTAGCGCGGGGGCTCGTCCCCCGCCCATAGGCGGATCCCGTCAGCGGGGGACGAGCCCCCGCGCTACAAGCCGGGCCAGCCTGAGAGGGCCTCGTTGACCGGCCCAAGTGTGGCACAAACCGAACGGCCGTCCCAAGCGTCGCCGGGCGTGGCGGCGGTATCGCTCGGAGCTACAGTGAGCGCAGGAACGTCAGCACGTCCTGGAGGTCCTCGCGCTTCCGCTTGAACAGCCGATCGCGAGCGGCCTTCGCCTCGCCGTTGTGCAGCTCGACGGCCGTTCGGAGGTCGGTCGCGCGGCCGTCGTGCAGGAACCAGAGGCGCCGGCCGAGCCCCCAGAGCGGCGGCGTCCGCCAGTCGGTCCCGCCGGCCTCGCCCTGGCGGATCCCGTCCGCGACGTATTCGCCCAGGTCGTGCAGCAGCAGGTCGGAGTAGAGCGCCACGTCCCGATCGGCCAGCGCCGCGATCGGGCTCGGGCCGGTCCGCAGCGACGGGACGTGACAGCTCGCGCAGCCGACCTCGTGGAAGATCGCCTCGCCGCGCTGCTCGGCCGGGCCGACCGGGCCGCGCGGGGGCGGCGCCAGCATCGTGACGAAGTCGGAGAGCGTCGCGACGGCCGCGCCGTCGTCTTCCAGGTCGGGGCGGAGGTCGCAGGCGGCGCCGCCGGACCGCGCAGCCGGCTTCTCGTCCGGCAGACGCGGGTTCGTGATCCCCAGCTCGTTGCGCAGGGCGTCGGCGACGAACGCCTCCAGGGTCGGGAGCTGCGCCTTCTGCCCGAACCGCCCGACCTGACCGTCGACGCGGTTGACCCGGCCGGGCGTGCCGGTGCCGGCCTGCTGCGCCGCCAGCGCTTCGAGCGTCTCGCTCGGGATCGAAGCGACCAGCCCGAGCCCGAACAGGGCCGACGGCTGGCGCTCCGAGTGGGCCGTGGCCGCTCGCGGGTTCTTCTCGCCGTCGAGCTTGCAGCCGGGCAGCAGCTTCGAGACCGAGTGCCGCGCCAGGACCGGCCCGCCGAGCTCGGCCATGTCGTCGTAGCGATCCCCGGACTCGCGCCCGATCCGGACGATCAGGTGGTTACGCGTCTTGTCGGTACCGCCGGGGGCCGGCAGCATGTGGCACTCGGCGCAGGCCTGGCCGTTGAACAGCGGCCCGAGGCCGTCCTCCGGGCCGTGGACCTTCGAGAAGATCGCGGCGCCGGCCTCGAAGCGGCCAAGCTCCTCGGGCGTCAGGCCGGGCAGCGGTCCGCCCAGGTCGGCCGCCGCCTGGGCCGGGCGCGTGATGCTGGCCACCAGCCCGACGATCAGCAGCAGCGCGCCGCCCAGAATCGCCAGCGGCCCGACGCGCGGTCGCGCGCGATCAGCACCCCAGCGCACGCCGCACCCCCAGAGCGTGATGGCCGGACCGGTGCCGACGCGACGGATGGTACACCCAAACGCTGGGAGCTCGGCCATCCTGGCCGCTTCCGGCGACGGCCGCGCTCCCAGCAGCGGCTACCGCTCGCCGGACCCGATGGTGGCCTTCACCAGCTCGGCCATCGCCAGCGACCGCTCGTCGGCCTGCGCCTCGAGTCCTCGGACCACGCCCGCACGCGCCGCCTCCGGCTGGTTCTGGCTCGTCTTCCACTTGCCCTCGATCCGCGCGATCTCGATCTCGATGCCGACGATCGCCTTGAGCATCGCCTCGACGTACTCCGGCGGGGCATCGGAGACGGCCCACGGGACCGGCATGCTCGCCTCGTTCGTGTCGGACAGCTCGGAGACGTGCCGGAGCAGCCACTCGGGATCCTCGACGATGCGCGGCCGGCCGTAGGCGTGGACGAGGGCGTAGTTCCAGGTCGGCACGACCTTCCCGGTCTCGGCCTTGGCCGGGTACCAGGCCGGCGTGATGTAGCTGTACGGCCCATGGAAGATGACCAGCGCCTCCGCCGTCCCGTCCAGGCCCTTCCACTGGCCGTTCGCGCGCGCCATGTGCGCCCGCAGCGTCCCGAGCGGCGAAGCGTCCGCGTCGACGACGAACGGGAAGTGGTTGGCGACCAGCCCCTCCGGCCCGACCGTCACCAGGGCACCGAAGGGGTGGGCGCGGATCAAGGCGTGCTGGACCGCTAAGCGGTCCTCGCGGAACTGGCCGTGCGTGGGCTGGTACATCGTCCTCTCCGGGCGTCAACGCATGTCGTCAGCTTCAAGTGTACGGATGATGTGGTCCCGCTAAAAGAGCCAGACGTGACAGATTCTGTAGGACCACTCTGCCGGGGGCGCACAAGGGCGATGCGAATCTAGCGCCAGAGGCCGCGCACCACCAGGCTCGCCCCGGACA
>Ga0075430_100001345_pt1 | contig 19880 bp, 15 predicted proteins | sample RhiMetdeltSRZDD4_FD_75294 | JGI IMG/M metagenome (GOLD analysis project Ga0075430, IMG submission 75294) | Populus rhizosphere microbial communities from Tennessee, USA - Rhizosphere MetaG P. deltoides SRZDD4 | ecosystem: Host-associated > Plants > Roots > Rhizosphere > Soil | place: USA... | reverse complement strand
GTGGTCACGACCGGTGCCGGCAAGCACTACAGCAATGGCTTCGACCTGGAGTTCATGGGCTCGCTGGAGGGCCCGGCGCTCGACGCCTTCCTCCTCGACAGCCGCGCCCTGCTCGCCCGGGTCCTGACCTACCCGCTTCCCATCGCCGCGGCGCTGAACGGCCACGCCTTCGGCATCGGCGCCATGCTGGCCCTGGCCCACGACCGCCGGGTGATGCGCAGCGACCGGGGCTGGTTCTGCCTGCCGGAGATCGACCTCGGCATGCGGTTCCACCCCTCGATGACCGCGCTGATCGCCGCCCGGCTGCCGGGCGCGACGGTCCACGAGGCCGTGCTCACCGGCCGCCGCTACGGGGCGGCGGACGCGGTGACGGCCGGGATCGCCCAGGCCGAGGCGGCCGAGGACGACCTGGTCAAGACCGCGACGGGCCTGCTCGACCCGTTCGCGGGCAAGGACCGGTCACTGGTCGCGAAGCTCAAGCGCGATCTCTACGCGCCGGTGGTGGCGCTGCTGGAGACCTGACGGCCTCCCGGGGCTCAGTCGCCCGGGCGGACGTCGACCAGCTTGCGGCCCCTGCGCTGGCCGAACTTGACCTTGCCGGCGGCGAGGGCGAACAGCGTGTCGTCGTTGCCCCGGCCCACGTTCTCGCCGGGATGGATGCGGGTGCCCCGCTGGCGCACGATGATGGCGCCGGCGCTGACGGCCGTGCCGTCGTACACCTTGACGCCGAGCCGCTTGGCGTGGGAGTCGCGCCCGTTCTTGGTGGAGCCGGCGCCCTTGGTCTTGGACATGTCGTCGGCCTCCTAGCCCTTGCTGATGCCCGTGATCTCGATGGTCGAGTACCGCTGGCGGTGCCCCCACCGGCGGCGGTTGTTGCTCTTGTTCTTGTAGGTGAAGCCGGTGACCTTGGGCCCCTTGGCCTCGCCCACCACCTTGGCGGTGACCTTGGCCTTGGACAGGGCCTTCGGCCCGGCCAGCACGGTGTCGCCGTCGACCAGCAGGACCGGGGTCAGCTCGACCTTGTCGTCGTCGTCGACGCCCAGGAGCTCGACCTGGAGCTGCTGGCCGTTCTCGACCCGATACTGCTTGCCACCGCTCTTGATGACTGCGTACATGCGATCTGCCTCGTCCGGGGCGCCAGCGGGCGCCGCCAACCTCGAAGGGGACGGGACAGCCTACCCAGGGGCCGTCGAGCATGCCACCCGCCACTGCGTTCCGGCGTCCGTGAGCCCTCACACTCCGGCTGCGGGACGCCAGAACGCTGGTCAGTCCGGCAGGAGCTCCTTGTCGATGATGACCCCGCGGCCGTCGCAGTCGGGGCAGCGGCCGGCGAACGACTCCAGCAGCCCCTCGCCGATCCGCTTGCGGGTCATCTCGCACAGGCCCAGCTCGGAGATGTCGAACACCTGCGTGCGGGTCTTGTCCCGGGACAGGGCGTCCCGGAACACCCGGACCACCTCCTCGCGGTTGTCCTTGCGCTCCATGTCGATGAAGTCGACGACGATGATGCCGCCGACGTCGCGCAGCCGGAGCTGGCGGGCGATCTCGACCGCGGCCTCCAGGTTGTTCTTGAACACCGTCTCCTCGAGGCTCGAGCGGCCCACGTTCTTGCCGGTGTTCACGTCGATGACCGTGAGCGCTTCCGTGTGCTCGACGATCAGGGACCCGCCCGACGGCAGCCACACCTTGCGGTCGAGCGCCCGGTGGAGCTGCTCGTGCACGTGGTGGCGCTCGTACAGCGGCAGGGGCTCGACCTCGGGGTCGTAGAACTCGACCCTGTCGGCCAGCTCCGGGCTGATCGAGGCGACGTAGTCGCGCACCGAGTTGTACAGCTCGCGGTCGTCGATCAGGACGCTGCGGTAGTCCTGGCTGAACTCCTCGCGGATGACCCGCACGGCCATGTCCGGCTCGCGGTACAGCAGCGCGGGCGCCTTGGACCGCTTGGCCAGGGCCTCGATCTGGCCCCACTGGTCGAGCAACCGGCGGACGTCGTCCTCGATCTCGTCGGTGGTGACGTTCTCGGCCGCGGTGCGGACGATGACGCCGTGCTGGGCCGGCTTGACCCGGTCGAGGATCGTCCGCAGCCGCTTGCGCTCGTCGTCGGGCAGCCGCTTGGAGATGCCGTAGGTCGACGAGTTGGGGATGAGGACCACGAACCGGCCGGGCAGCGACACCTCCTGGGTGAGGCGGGCGCCCTTGGCGCCGATCGGGTTCTTGGTGACCTGGCAGAGGATCGTCTGGCCGGCGCGCAGCACGTCCTCGATGCGGGGGCGCCCGGACGAGGAGCGCTCGATGTCCTCGGGGTCGTAGTGGACGTCGCCCCGGTACAGCACGGCGTTCTTGGGCGTGCCGATGTCGACGAACGCCGCCTCCATGCCGGGCAGCACGTTCTGGACCCGGCCCAGGTACACGTTGCCGTGGATCTGGGAGACGTCGTCGGAGGGATGCGAGACGTAGTGCTCGATGAGGGACCGGCCCTCGAGCACGGCGATCTGCGTGGCCCTGGGCGTCACGTGGACGCACATCGAGTAGCGGCCGACCGCCCGGCCCTTGCGCTCGCGGCCCCGCCGGCGCTCGAGGGTCTCCTCGTCGAGCTCGGTGGGATCGTGGGAGATGACGGCCTGGACGGGCGTGGTGGTCTGCTTGCCGCCGCCGTTCTGACCACCCTTGTTGCCGGACCGGCTGCGGCCGCCGCGGCGGCGCCGGCGCTTGCGGCCCTCGCCCTCGGCGGGGGCCTCGTCGTCCTTGCGGGCGATCTGGGCCAGGACATCGGCGGGGATCGTGTCGCCGATCTTTGGCTTGGGCGGCGGGGCCTTGGGGACCAGCGCGGCAGTGGCCGCCTCGACCGAGGTCGGCCGGCCCTCGCGGGGCAGGTCGGGCAGCTCGGGGTTGCGGTCGCCGTCGCCGGTGACCTCCGCGGCGGCAGTGCCGGACCCGGACCGGGTGCGTCCGCGGCCCCGGCCGCGGCCACCGCCCTGGCCGGATGCCCGGCCGCCCTGACCCGAGCCCGCGGCGGCGCCGTCGCCCTGTTCGGCGGGCGCGGGCTCGGCCGCGGCGCCGGCGCCGCGGCTGCCCGCGGGCGCGTCGCCGTCGCCCGTGGCGTCGGCGCCCTCGGCCCGGGGCTTGCTTCGCTTGCGCCCGCCCCGCGAGCCGCGCCGGCGGCGCTTGCGGGCGGGATCGCCGCCGCCCTCGCCGGCGGCGCCGTCGCCGGGCGCGCCGCCGGGGGCGGGGCCGTTGCCGTCTGTCGTCGCCGCCGGCCGGGGAGGGGCTGCGGCGGGGGTCTCCGGTACCTCAGGGACCGGGTTCGGCGCCTCCGAGTTGCCGGAAACGTCTGCCTCGGACATGGGTGGGTTCCCTTCTCATGACGCACGCGCCTCGGCGTGCGGAGGCGGCGTCGCTGCCGGCCCGAGGTCCATGACCTCGCGTCGGGCGCCGCCGGCCTGCGTCCATTGGTGACTTCGTGTGACTCGCACCGCGACCCAGGTGGGATCGATCGCGGCGATCAGCTCCGCGGGCCGGAGGCCCCGGGGCTGGGTGGCCAGGTCGGCCTCGATGGCTGTGGCGAGGCCGGTCGCCCGGGGCGCGAGCGGGGCGACGACCTCGGTGACCGCTCCGAGCACCCGCACGGCGAGCATGGCCGGCCGCACGTCGTCAGTGACGGTCTGGCCCTTGCGCGTGCGCGTGAGCGGCAGCTCGGCGGCGGCCATCGCCCGGGACACGCCGGCGGCGACCTCGGACGGCGCCCTGTCGCCGATCTCGATGTACCAGGTGCAGCTGGTCACGGCCTGCTGGAGCGACTCTGCTCCGGGCGGCAGGACGGCGACGGCCCGCACCTCCATGCCCGCGGGGAGGGCCGGGCCGAGCAGCGCGGGCAGCTGCCCGACGGTCGTGGTCTCCGGCGCGTTGCGCAGGGCAACGTCCAGGTACTCGGCCTCGGACTCGTGCCCTGTCGACAGGGCGAGCCCGAAGCTGAGCTTGGCCCGCGGCGAGAAGCCCTCGGTGTAGGCGACGTCGACGCCGGCTCGGCGCAGGGCCCGCTCCCAGATGCGAGCCACGTCGCGGTGGCTGGTGAAGCGCACCTTGCCGTGCTTGGAGAAGCGGATGCGCACCCTCGGCGCCGGACCGGTCACGACCGGGCTCCGGCGAGGGGTCGGGTCCGCAGCGTGACGGGTACGGCGCCGGGCACATGCCCGGTCGAGAGGTCCTGGCCGGTGCCCTGGCTGCCGCCGGCGGGCGGGGTGGCGGAGGCGACCACGTGCTCGATGCCGTAGCCGGTGCAGGCGCCGCAGTCGTAGCAGGGGGTCCAGCGGCAGTCGGGCAGACCGACCTCGGCCAGCGCGTCCTGCCAGTCCTGCCACAGGAAGTCCTTGTGGAGGCCGGCCGAGATGTGGTCCCACGGCAGGGTCTCGTCCTCGGTGCGGTGCCGGTGGACGTACCAGTCGAGGTCGAGGCCGTGCTCGGCCATGGCGTCCAGCCACAGGTCGAGGCGGAAGTGCTCGCTCCACTCCTGGAACGTGCCGCCCCGCCGCCACACGGTCTCGATGACCGGGCCGAGCCGGCGGTCGCCCCGCGACGCCAGCCCCTCGACGACGCTGGCCTTCGGGTCGTGCCAGGTGAGCTGCACCCCCTTGGCGGAGCGGACGGCGTCGCGCAGCAGCCCGATCTTGCGGGTCAGCTCCGCGGTGGTGTTCTGGCCGAACCACTGGAACGGCGTGAACGGCTTGGGCACGAACCCGCCGACGGACGCCTTGACGTTGACGCCCTTGGTGTGGCGCCGGCCGATGTCCACGCAGTTGCGGGCGAGATCGAGGATGCCGAGCGTGTCGTCGTCGGTCTCGGACGGCAGGCCGGTGAGGAAGTAGAGCTTGACCCGCCGCCAGCCGGACGAGAAGGCGCTCTCGACCGCGCCGTACAGGTCCTCCTCGCGGATGAGCTTGTTGATGATCTGGCGCATGCGCCAGGTCCCGGCCTCGGGGGCGAAGGTGAGGCCGGTGCGCCGGGCCTTCTGGATCTGGGCGGCGATGCCGACGGTGAAGGCGTCGACCCGGAGGCTCGGCAGGCTCACCGACGTCTGCCCGCAGCCGGCGGGGTCGTCGACGATGTCGCGCACCACGCCCTCGATGCCCGAGAAGTCGGCGGTCGACAGGCTGGTGAGGGCGACCTCGTCGTAGCCGGTGCGGCGCAGGCCCTCGGTCACCATCGTGCGGACCTGGTCGGCCGGGCGCTCGCGCACCGGTCGGGTGATCATGCCGGCCTGGCAGAAGCGGCAACCCCGGGTGCAGCCCCGGAAGACCTCGACGTTGAGCCGGTCGTGGACCACCTCGGTGAGGGGGACCAGCTGGTTGCGGGGGTAGGGCCAGTCGGCCAGGTCGGCGATCGTGCGCTTCTCGACGCGCTCGGGGACGTCGGGGTGGCGGGGGGTGATCGCCCGGATGTGGCGGCCCTCGTAGGCGACCTCGTACATCGAGGGCACGTAGACGCCCTTGACCCCGGCCAGCGCCCGCAGGACGCCTTCGCGGCTGCCCTCGGTGCGGCCGGACGCCTTCCAGTCGCGGATCACCTCGGTGATCTCGGACACGACCTCCTCGCCGTCGCCCAGGACCACGAAGTCGAGGAAGTCGGCGAGCGGCTCGGGGTTGTAGGTGCAGTGGCCGCCGGCGGCCACCAGCGGGTGCTCGGGGCGGCGCTCGGCGGCCCGCACGGGGACGCCGGCCAGGTCCACGCAGTTGAGCAGGTTGGTGTAGGTCAGCTCGGCGGACAGGTTGAACGCCAGGACGTCGAAGGCGCTCGCTGGCCGGTGGGTGTCGACCGAGAACAGGGGGATCCGCTCGCGGCGCAGCACCTCCTCCATGTCGCCCCACGGGGCGTAGGCGCGCTCGGCGACGGCGTCGGGGCGCTCGTTGAGGATCTCGTAGAGGATCTGGAGGCCCTGGTTGGGCAGCCCGATCTCGTAGGTGTCGGGGTAGGTCAGCAGCCAGGACACCGCCCCGTCGCCCGCGTCCGGACGCTGCGCGCCGAGCTCGAGCCCGATGTAGCGGGCCGGCTTGGCCACGCCCGCGAGGTGGGTCTCGAGTTGCGTCCAGACGGATGACATGTCCCCTCAAGGGTAGCGGGACCTCCCTCCGAGCCCCGAACCCCGCTCAGGGTGTTGGAGCCACCACGGGGCGGGGCGCCGGCGTCGGCCGCAGGAACAGGATCGTCACGGGGATGACGAAGGCCAGCCAGGCCACCACCTGCTCGACCGACGGGCGGGGGTCCCATCCGACCATGGCGGCCAGGAACTTGCCGACCTCGGTCTGCTGGGTCAGCACCCGGTACGAGGTCAGGTCGTAGACCCCGTTGAGGCTGAAGGAGCCGATGTCGCCGGTCACCTGGAGGAACATGACCGTCCTGGCCACGAGGCCGGCGGCGAACACGATCAGCACCAGCCCCGTGACCTTGAAGAAGGCCCGCAGGGGGATGGCGCGGCCGCCCCGGTACACGGCGTAGGCCAGCGCGGACGCCAGCGCCAGGCCGATGACCGCGCCGACCAGTACGGCGCCGCCGGACTCGCCGGTCCCGGCGGCCAGCAGGAACAGCGCGGCCTCGATGCCCTCCCGCAGGACGGCCACGAGCGCGACGCCCGCCAGCGCGAAGCCGATGTTCTCGGCCCGCAGCGCCGTGTCGACCCGGTGCTCGAGATCGCCCTTGACGAGCCGGCTCTGGCGCCGCATCCAGAAGATCATCCAGGTCAGCACGACGGCCGCGAGCGCCGAGATCGCGGCGAATGCGTGCAGGCGCCCGGTCCCCTCCAGCTCGCCGATCGTGGCCCGCACCACGACGCCCACGGCCACCGAGGTGGCGACGGCGGCGGCCACCCCGCCCCACACGGCCCGGGACAGGTCCAGGCGGCCGAGCCTGCGGAGGTAGGCGAAGACGATGGCGACGACCAGCGCCGCCTCGAACCCCTCACGCACCATGATCAGGAGGGCTGCTTCCACGTGTTCAGGTTACTGAACGACCCGGGCCGGCCGATAGGCACGCGGCCGCAGCCGATCTAGCCGAAGCGGCGCATGTGGACGTTCAGCACCAGGCCGATGGCGAGCCACGACGCGATCGCCGACGACCCGCCATAGCTCATGAACGGCAGCGTGATGCCGGTGATCGGCATGATGCCCATGGTCATGCCGATGTTCTGGAAGATCTGGAACACCAGCATCGACAGCACGCCGATGCAGATCAGCATGCCCAGCCGGTCCTGGGCGATCTGCGCGGTGCGCCAGATGCGCACGCAGATGATGGCGAACAGCGCCAGGGCGGTCGCGCAGCCGACGAAGCCGAGCTCCTCCCCCAGCGCCGTGAAGATGAAGTCGGTGTGCTGCTCGGGAACGAAGCCCAGCCGGGTCTGGGTGCCGTCGAACAGGCCCTTGCCGTTGATCGACCCCGAGGCGATGGCCGCCAGCGACTGGTCCGAGTTGTACTCCGACGACTGGAGGTCGGCGATGTCGTCGGGGTCGTTGGGCTGGAGGAAGTTGGCCAGCCGGTCGCGCTGGTAGTCCTCCAGCAGGTCCGAGTTCAGGACGCCGACCACGCCCACGACGCCCACCGCCACCAGCACGACGATGTGGCGGGCCCGGGCGCCCGCCATCAGCAGCATGCCGAGTGCGATGGCGACGAACACGAGCGCGGTGCCGAGGTCCGGCTGGAGCATGATCAGCGCCACCGGGACGCTGATGAGCACGAGCGCCGCGGCCACCCACCGGGCCCGCAGCGGGACCTCCCGGCCCGCCAGCAACGACGCCACCGCCAGGATCACCGCCACCTTGGCGAACTCGGCCGGCTGCAGCTGGAACGCGCCGATCTGGAACCAGGCCTGGGTGCCCCGCACCTCCTCCCCCACGGCCACGACCAGCACCAGCGACACGAGCGCTGCGACGTACGGCAGCCAGGCGAAGTCGCGCAACCGCCGGTAGTCGACGAGCGTGATCAGCACCATCCCGACCACGCCCGCCGCGATGAACAGGACCTGCCTGCGCAGGAACGAGGTGTCGTAGGCGTCCGGATCGGTGCCCCGGGTCGACGACAGGATCATCAGGGCGCCCAGGACCGACACCGCCGCCACGCACGACACCAGCACCACGTCTACGTGCTTCCACGCCGCGGGGGCGCGGTCGCGGAACCACGACTCGTCCCGCCGCCGGTTGCGGCCGCCCAGGGGCCGCAGGGCCCGCTCCCGGGCGGGGACCCGGTCGAACTCGAGCGTCGAGCGGGACATGAGCCGGGCCATCAGTCGTACGCCCCGCCGGTGTCCTGGGCGAGGGCGTCGGCGCCGCCCTGGGGCAGGCCGTCGGGCCCGGCGGGCTGCAGCGGCCGCACCCCTGACAGCACGTCGAACAGGGCCCGGGCCACCGGGGCCGCGGCGGTGCCGCCGAAGCCGGACTCCTCGAGGAACACCGACACCTGGTACCGGGGCGCCGGCGCCGGGCCGAAGGCGGTGAACACCGCGGTGTCGGCCTTGTTGTCGACCTGGGCGGTGCCGGTCTTGCCGGCGATCGGGAAGTCGTCGAGCGGGAACCCGGCGAAGGCCCGGACCGCGGTGCCGCTGCGGGGCACACCCACCAGGCCCTGCAGCAGCGGCTCCCGAATCTCGGGGGGCAGGTCGACCTGCTGGGCGACCTGGGGGTCGAACTGCTGGCTGACCTGACCGCTCTGGTAGCCCTCGGCCCGCAGCGCGACCTGAGGGACGTAGCGGGTCCCCCCGTTGGCGAACGTCGCGTAGCCGGTGGCCAGCTGGAGGGGGGTCACCAGCACGTCGCCCTGACCGATGGCCATGTTGACGTTGTCGCCCGTGCGCCAGCCCGTGTCACAGTCGAGCTTGGTGCAGAAGTCGAGCTTCCAGGCCTTCGTCGGCACCCGCCCGGCCGACTCGTCGGTGAGGGCGACGCCGGTGCGGTCGCCGATGCCCCAGGGCCGCAGCAGGTTCTGCATGCCGTCCTCGCCGCCGAAGCGGTCGCGCTGGAGCCAGAACTGGGCGCCCACGTTGTAGAAGTACGCGTCCGACGACACGGTGATGGCCCGGCTGATCGTGACCCGGCCGTAGGACGAGCCACCGGCGTTGGTGCGGTAGCACTTGGCCCCGGTGCACCCGGGGATCGCGTAGCCGCCGCGGTCGACGAACACCGTATCGGGCGACATGACCCCGGCCATGAGGGCGGCGTAGCCGACGAACAGCTTGTAGGTCGATCCCGGCGCCCACATCCCCTGCACGGCCCAGTTGTTGAGCGGCGTGCCGTTGGCGGGGTCGTTGAGGAACGCCCACTCCTCGTCGCTGACCCCGTCGACGAACACGTTGGGGTCGAAGGACGGGTACGAGGCCATGGCCAGGAGTTGGCCGTTGTTGGGGTCCATCACCACGGCCGCGCCCCGGGTCCCGGCGTTGCGGCTGCCGTCGCGGTTGGGCCGGGCCCGGGCGTCGGCCAGGCCCTGCTGGACCTTCTGCTCGGCGAGCGCCTGGAGGTCGACGTCGATCGACAGGACCAGGTCGTCGCCGGCCTGCGGCGGCTGCTCGCTGATCACGCGGATCGGGTTGCCCTCGGCGTCGACCTCGATGCGCCGGAGGCCGGGCGTACCCCGCAGCCAGGGCTCGTAGGTGTGCTCGACGCCGCTCTTGCCGATCTCGTCGTTGAGCGTGTACGGCTTGGCGGTCTGGCCGACCTGGGCGGCGAGCTCGGCGTCGTTGATCTTGCCGACGTAGCCGAGGATGTGGGCGGCCAGCGGCCCGTAGGGGTAGGCCCGCAGCGCGGTGCGCTCGACGACGACCGCGGGATAGTCGGCGGCCCGCTCCTCGAAGTAGATCTTCAGGCTCTCGGGGACGTCGATGGCGAGGGGGACCGGGGCGTACCGGCTGTAGCGCTGGTCGGCCACCCGCAGCCGCATCTGGTCCGGGGAGATCGAGTGGCCGTTGGCGGCCAGGTCCCACGACAGCCGGTTGAGCAGGTCGGCCTGCCGCTCCTCGCTCAGGGCGTCGAAGCTGGCCCGCTCCAGCGCCACCACGACCGCCACCCGGTTGTCGACGACGACCTTGCCGTTGCGGTCGAGGATGCGGCCCCGGGGCGCCGGCAGCTGGACCTCCCGGACCCGGTTGGCCTCAGCCTGGACCTGGTAGCTGTCGGCCCCCAGCACCTGGAGGTCGTACAGCCGGGCGAACAGCGACGCGAACAGCGCCACCGCCACGACGGCGATGCCCGCCATCCGCAGGCGGGGGACGTGGCTGCGGTCGGGATTCACCGCAGCAACACCTCCAGCCGGTCGGGCTCGGCGTGGCCGTGCACCCACCACATCACCCGGATCAGCGGCAGCACCAGCAGCGCGCACCACCCCGCCATCACCAGGGCGATCGCCGGCAGGTCGCCGAACGGGTAAGCCACGCCGACGAGGTTGCCCAGCGAGGTGTACAGCGTCGCCTGCACCGCGCCCGCCACCGCCGCGATGACCACCGGCCACCAGCCGCTGGTGCGCAGCAGGGCCGAGCCGGCCAGGCCCACCGCGTAGCCGACGAGCGCGTAGGTGAGCGCCGACAGCCCGAACGGTGTGTCCAGCAACAGGTCGTAGAGCAGCCCGGCGGCGAACCCGTAGACGACGCCCCGGTCGGCGCCCCCGGTCATCCCGGCCGCCACCACCAGCGCCAGCATGAGGTCGCCGATGACGCCCGCCACCCGCAGGTCCGACACGACCGTGAGCTGGAGCAGCAGCGCGACGACCAGCACCAGCGCGGCCCGCAGGCCGATCCAGCGCCGGCCTTTCATCGGCGCACCCCCACGATCACGACGGCTGCCACTTCAGCACCGAGAGGTAGGACAGCCGGTTGAAGTCGACGGCGGGCTCGACGACCACCTCCAGCGCCAGCCCCCCGGAGCCTGGTCGGGTCGAGGACACGGTGCCCACCGGGATCCCCGGCGGGAAGGCGGACCGGTCGACGCCGCTGGTGACGACGCCGGTCCCGTCGGCGACCTGGGCCCGGGGCGAGATCGACGAGTCGACGGCGAGCGGGTCGCCCCGCCCCTGGCCGCGGGCTGTGCCGAGGTCGCCGGTGCTGGCGATGCGCACGCCCACCCGGAACTCGGGGTCGGTGATCAGGTCGACGGTGGCCGACGACGCCGTGACCTGGGTGACCTTCCCGGCCAGGCCGGCACCGGTGGCGACCGGCATGCCGACGGCGATCCCGGCGTCGGTGCCCTTGTCGATCTGCACGGCGTGGGAGAAGTTCGAACGCGGCCCCGACACGACCCGGGCCACCACCTTGGGCAGGTCCGTGGCGTAGGGCAGCTCGAGCACCAGCGAGAGGTCGGCCAGCTGGCGCTCGGCGTCGGACGACGTGATCTCCCCGCCCTGCGCCTCTTCGAGCTGCTCCCGCAGCTCCGCGTTCTCGTTCTCGAGGTCCTCGTAGTCGGTGATGCCGTGCCAGGCGTTGCGCACCGGGCTCGTGACCGTCTCGACCGCACCGGCGATCGGGTCCGTGACCGTGGCCGCGCCCTCCCGCACGTCGCGGATGACCGGCGCATCCTGCAGCCCGACGACGACGAGCGTGACCGAGGCGGCGACGACGATCGCCAGGCGCGTGCGGGATCCGGTCGGGGGCGAGATGGCCATCAGTAGCCGGTGGAGGAGAAGAGGAACTTCAGGGCGTCGAACTCCTCCAGCGACTGGCCCGACCCCACCGCCACGGCGTGGAGCGGGTTGGGGGCGACCACGACCGGCATGCCCGTCTCGTGGTGCAGCCGGGCGTCCAGGCCGTTGAGCAGCGCCCCGCCGCCGGCCATGTAGATCCCCTTGTCCATGACGTCGGCCGCCAGCTCCGGCGGCGTCTTGTCGAGCGTGACCTTGACCGCGTCGACGATGGCCGACACCGGCTCCTCCATCGCCTCCCGCACCTCGTCGGTGGTGGTCAGGATCGTCTTCGGCAGCCCGGTCATGAGGTCGCGGCCCCGGATCTCGGCGGTCAGCTCCTCCAGCAGCGGCCAGGCCGAGCCGAGGGCGATCTTGACCTCCTCGGCCGTGCGCTGGCCGATCGCCAGGCCGTACTCCTTCTTCACGAAGTTGACGATGGCCTCGTCGAGCTCGTCGCCCGCCACCCGCACCGACTGGCTGGTCACGATGCCGCCGAGGCTGATGATGGCCACCTCGGTGGTCCCGCCGCCGATGTCGACGATCATGTTGCCGGCTGGCTCCTGCACCGGCAGCCCGGCGCCGATGGCGGCGGCCATGGGCTCCTCGATGATGTACGCCGGCTTGCGGGCCCCGGCGTACTCGGCCGCCTCCCGCACCGCCTGCTGCTCGACCCCCGTGATGCCGGACGGGACGCAGATGACCATCCGCGGCTTGCCCCACCGGCGATTGTGGGCCTTGCGGATGAAGTAGCTGAGCATCTTCTCGCAGATCTCGAAGTCCGCGATGACGCCGTCCTTCAGCGGCCGGATCGCCTCGATGTGGCTGGGGGTGCGGCCGATCATCCGCTTGGCGTCGACGCCGACGGCCACGGGCTTGCCGTCGCGCACGTTGACGGCGATGACCGAGGGCTCGTTGAGGACGATGCCCTTGCCGCGCACGTAGATGACGGTGTTGGCAGTGCCGAGATCGACGGCCATGTCCCGACCCGTCAGGGAGGAGAAGAAGTTGTCGGGCATGCGTTGGGGTCCTCCGCCGGTCGTGGGAGGGCTTGCCGTAGGTTAACGAACCCCCGACCCCCCGCAGGCGACCCTTCGGCTGCCCTCAGCGCACTGTCACGAGACTGTGACCTCGCCTTACATCATCAGCCGAGGCCGGGGAACCAGAGGCCGATCTCGCGGGCGGCCGAGTCGTGGCCGTCGCTGGCGTGAACCAGGTTCTCGGTGGTGATCGTCGCGAAGTCGCCCCGGATGGTGCCCGGCTCGGCGTCGGTCACCTTGGTCGCGCCGACCAGCTTCCGCACCAGCAGGTAGGTGTTCTCGTCGGGGCCCTCGATCACCATCGGGAACACGGGGGAGCGGGTGATGAACTCGACGAGCTCGCCGAAGAAGGGCTTGTCCCGGTGCTCGTCGTAGTGCTGCTCGGCCAGGTCCCGGTCGACCATCCGAAGGTCAGCGGCCAGCACCGTCAGGCCCTTGCGCTCCAGCCGGGCGAGGACCTCGCCGACGAGGCCGCGCTCGACGGCGTCGGGCTTGCACATCACGAAGGTGCGGTTCTTCACAAGTGGTCGAGGCTAGGGCGCCGGGAGCGGGGGACGAAATCCCCCGCTCCCGTGCCCCTCACCGCCCGGCCGCGCCGGTCAGGTGACCGTGAACTCCTGGATCATGCCGTGCGCGTAATGAGCGTCGCTGTCGTCGAGCGGCGTGCCCGATGCCAGGGCCTCCGGGGTCGCCCCCACCGGCACGAAGCACAGGGCCACGTACCGGCCGGGGTCGAGCTCGGCGGTGACGTAGTTGGTACCGCCGGGCATGGCGAACACGAACCCCTTCTCGGTGACGAGCTGGTCGCTCTCCTCCTCGGGGAGCTGCATCAGCTCCTCCAGGGAGCGGGTCTCGCCGTCCGCGATCTTCACCAGCACCACTTCGTGGATCTCGGTGGCGTCGTTGCGGACGTTGATGACCGTCGTCCCGGCCGGCACCTCGTCGGAGATGCCGGTGAAGGAGTAGTTCTGCGTCCCGACGTCGAGGGTCCCGTAGCCGCACTCACCCGACAGGTAGCCGCCCACGTCCTCGGCCGCCGCCATGTACTTCTCGCTGGGCAGCGGCGGCGGGCCCTCGGGATCGGCGGACTCCTCGGCCGCCATCATCGCCTTGCTCTCGTCGACCAGCGTCGTCACCTGGGCGGTGATCGCCCCGGGTGACACCTCGACGGCGGCCTGCATGGCCGCCTCCATGTCCTCGGGGGTCGCCTCGCCGGACTCGAGCCCGAGGCTGACCTGGTCCACCTCCGTGGCCGCCGAGCAGAACTCGGCCGCGTCCTCGCCGCCGTCCGCCGCCAGGCTCCGGCCGCCGCCGGACCCGGTCGCCGCCTCGTCATCGTCACCGTCGGAGCAGGCCCCGAGGCCGATGACCAGTGCGCCTATCGCCACCAGGGCGCCCGCGCCACGCACTGTCCGTCTCATCTCTCCACATCCCTTCGATCGGGGGTCGGACGCACGATGCGCCCGCGGCCCACCCGTTCGCATCGGGGGGACCCCCGATGCCCGGATCAGGGCCGGCCGACGATGTGGCGGACCAGCTCGGTGCGGGAGCGCAGGCCCAGCTTGGCGTACACCCGGCCCAGGTGGTGCTCGACGGTCTTGGTGCTGATGAGCAGTTCGGCAGCCACCTCCCGATTCGACAGCCCGGACGCCACCAGGTCGGCGACCCGGAGCTCCTGGGCCGTCAGCTCGGTCGACTGCAGCGCCGACCGCTTGCGGGGCCGGAGACCGAGGGCGGTCATCTCGCCCGCGCAGCGCTCGGCCCAGGGACAGGCCCCCAGGGCTGCGAGCCCGGCAGCGGCGGCGGACAGCAGCTCGGCGGCATCGCGGCGGCGGCCGGTGCGGCGCAGGTGGCCGCCGGCCGCCAGCTCCAGCCGGGCCCGGGGGAACGGCCGGCTCCGGACCGGGTCGAGGGCCAGCCCGCGGGCGAAGGCGGCGTCCGCGTCGTCCTCCCGGCGGCGGGCGGTGGCCACCGCGCCCAGCGCCCGGGCCGCGTCGGTGGCGACGGCCGCGTCACCGTCGAGGGCGGCGGCCTGGACCAGCGCCTTGGCGATCGCGGCCGCGTCGTCCAGCCGGTCGACGGCCACCAGGGCCTCGGCGTAGGCGGCCCGCCAGTGGTGGATGCCCTCCGGCAGAGCGCCCCAGCCGTCGTCGAGGATGCGGTCGCCCACGGCCACGACGGCGGCGTGGTCGCCCGTGGCCTCCGCCACGCGCAGAGCGGCGTGGCGGGACCACAGCCGGGGGGCGAACAGGCCGGTCAGCTCGGCCGAGGTCGCGGCCGCGGCCGCGTGCCGGCGGGCGGGGTCGAGCTCGCCCCGGGCGGCCAGCACGAAGGCAGCCACGCCGTGGGCCAGGGCACCGAGCCACAGCGCGCCGGCGTCGTCGACGATGACGGCGGCGCGGGACGCCAGGTCCAGCGCCTCGTGCCAGCGCCCGGCCCGGAACGCCGCCTCGGCCACGTAGGAGTCGAGCTCGACCCGGGCCATCGGCGACCCGCCCCCGGCCATGGCCTCGGCCGCCATCCGCAGGTCGGCGTCCGCGCCGTCGAGGTCGTTGTGCCAGAGGCGGGCGACGCCGCGGCCGACCGCCGCGTCGCGGGCGATCGTGGTGCCCGGCGGGCACCTGTCGAGCAGGGCGGACATCTCGTCTTCGGCCTCGGCGAAACCGCCGCCGAGGACGAGGCCGTGGGCCAGCAGCGAGGCCGAGATGCCCGAGTCGCTGCCGGCGTCGAGCGCCCGGCGGGCCCAGGCGGTGAGGTCGTCCCACCGGGCCTCGTTGAGGGCGAGCAGCGCCTGTGCGTCTGCCACCGGAGCGATGAGCTCGGCGTGGCCACCCTCGCCCTCGGCGATCCGGCCCCAACTGCGGTCGAGCCAGCCCCGGGCCTCGGTGGGCCGCCCGCCGAGCAGCGCCAGCCGGCCGAGCAGCGCACTGCGCTCGACGGAGTCGGCGAACCCCTCGATCTCGGCCGCCAGATCTCCCACCCCCTGGCCGGAGCCCACCAGGTGCCCGGCCGCGGCGATGACGAGCCGCTCCCGCTCGGCCGGCGAGCCGGCGGCAGGGGCGGCGTCGAGCAGGAGCCGGGCCGCCCGCAGCGCCGCGCCCGCGCACGCGTGGCGGCGAGCCCGGTCGGTCGCCTCGCCCGCCAGGACCGGGTCCGGGCCCTCGGCCGCCGCCAGGCGGTGCCGCAGGGCCTCGTCGCCCCCGGTCACGGCCGCGGCCCGGCGATGTAGCGCCACCCGCTGCGAGGGCGCGAGCCCGCCGACCACCGACGCCCGCACCACACCGTGGGTGAAGGCGATCGCCCGCCCGGACCGGGTGTCGGCGATGGTGACGAGCCCCCGGGCGGCAAGGGCCTCCGCGGCCGCCAGCGCGCCACTCGGCACCGGCCCGCGGCCGGTGCTGCCCGCGAGTGCGGCGACCCGGGCCGGCGAGGCGCCGGGCGATGGGGTCGGCTCGCCGAGAGACGCAACCGGAGCGACCCCGGCGAGCGGCCGATCGTCCGCCGCCCAACGGTCGTCGAGGCGCGCGACCGGAGCGATCCCGGGCGGCAGGACATCGCGTGCGAGCCGCCGGTCGTCGAGGCGGGCGATGGCGGCGATCTGGACGACCGGGGCGCCCGGGCCGAGGCCGGCCAGTGCTGCGCTGGGCCGCCGGGCCGTGGATGGCGCCTGCGGCCCGAGCCCGGCGACGTCCGCCGCCAGGGCCAGCGGGGCGGACTGGCCGAGGACGGCCAGCGCCCGGGCCAGGTCCCGGGCGGCCGACGAGCAGGCGTCCAGGGCCGCGGTGACCAGCTCGGCGTAGGACCGGGGCGCGGGCAGCGGGTCGTGGCCCGCCACCGCGTCGAACGGGAGGTCATCCACCAGCGCCACCGTGTGCAGCGGGTTGCCGCCGGTGTGGGCCCGGAGCCGCTCGGCGGCCAGTGCGGGCAGGGGCCGGCCGTAGGCCGCCTGCGCGAGCTCGGCCACCGCCGCGGCGCCCAGCGGGCCCAGCACGATGCGGCCGCCCGAGTCCGCCGCGAGGCGCAGCAGCCCCGGCGGTAGCCGCCCGACCCCGTCGGTCCGGCAGGTCACGCACACCAGCACCGGCACCGCCCGCAGCCGGCGGGCGCCGAAGGTCAGGGCCTGGAGCGAGGCGTCGTCGGCCCACTGGGCGTCGTCGACCACCACGACCAGGGGCTGGTCGAGGTCCAGGCCCTCCACCAGCTCGACCAGAGCGGCACCGGTTCGCCACGGGTCCGGGTGGACCACGCCGGCGGCCCGGGCCCGCAGGTCGGGCGGCAGCGCCCGGACCAGCTGGTCGACGACGCCGTAGTCGAGGACCATCTCGCCCTCGTCGCCGCTGGCGGTGGCCGTGAGCGCCGGGCCGTCCCGCAGCAGCGTGGCCGCCAGCCTGGTCTTGCCGGTGCCGGGATTGCCCTCCAGCAGGACCACGCTGGGCGTCCTCGACCGCGCGACATCCAGCGCACCCGCCAACCGCTCCATCTCCGCCGCCCGGCCGACGACGTGCCGGCCGTTCCCGCTACCGCCCAAGTGCTCTCCGCCCAGTCTCCGCCACCGACGGTGGCGTGGCCGACCAGTATGGCCGACGCGGCCTCCCCGGGTCAGATAAGCAGGCCGAGCCTCCGGCAGGCGGTGCGGGCCGACCCCACCGTGTACAGCGAGCCGGTGACCATGACCATGTCGCCCTCGCCCGCCGCCTCGGCCGCCTGCCAGGCCCGCTCGACGGCCACGCCGACGTCCGGCTCGGCCGCCACCTCGATGCCCCGGGCGGACACCAGCGCCGCCAGCTCGGCGGCCGGCACGCCCCGGGGCGACGGCGGCGTGGTCGCCACCACCCGGTCGCCGGGCCGGACGCCCAGCTCGTCGAGCATGCCGCCGGCATCCCGGCCCGACAGGACCCCGATCACCCAGTGGCGGGAGCCCGACACGTCGAACTCGCGGGCCAGGGTGGCGCCGGCCGCCTCGGCGCCGTCGGGGTTGTGGGCGCCGTCCAGCACGACCAGGGGCGCCCGGTGCACGACCTCGAACCTGCCGGGCAGCCGCAGGCCGCCGAACGCCTCGGCCACCACCTCCGGGTCGAGGGCCCGGTCGAAGAACGCCTCGACCGTCGCCACCGCCACCGCCGCGTTGTCGGCCTGGTGGGCGCCGTGGACCGGCAGGAACACCTCCTCCTGGAGGCCATGGGGCGTGCGCAGGTCGGCCACGTGGCCCCCGAGGGCGAGCCGGTCGGTCACGACCCCGAAGTCCTCGTCCCGGACCCACACCGCCGCTGGGCCCTCGGCCTCGAACACCTTGCGCAGCGCCGGATCGGTCTCGCCGAGGACCAGGACGCTGCCCGGCTTGATGATCCCAGCCTTCTCCTCGGCGATCCGGCGCCGCCAGTCCCCCCGGCCGTCGGTGTGGTCGTGGCCGACGTTGGTCACCACCGCCACCTGGCCGTCGACGACGTTGGTCGGGTCCCAGCGGCCGAGCAGGCCGACCTCCACCACCGCCACGTCCACCGCCACCTGGCTGAACCAGGCCAGGCCGGCCGCGGTCAGCAGCTCGAAGTGGGTCGGCGACCGGGAGAAGAACGCCTGGTCCTCGAGCGCCTTGATCGCGCTCAGCACCCCGGCCAGCTCCTCGGGGTCGATCGGCTCGAGGTTGCGGGCGATCCGCTCGGTGACGTGCTCCAGGTGGGGGCTCGTGTAGGTCCCGACCGACAGGCGGTGGGCCGCCAGCAGCGCGGTGACCATGCGGGCGGTCGAGCCCTTGCCGTTGGTGCCGGTGATGTGCAGGACCGGGTAGTCGCGCTGGGGGTCGCCCAGCACCTCGACCATCCCCCGCATGTGGTCGAGCGACAGTCCGCCCACGTGGCCGGCGGCGACGCCGGCCGTCTTCTCCGTGTCGATGTGGGCGGCGAGGTAGGCCTCGGCCTCCGCGAAGTTCAGGACGCGGCCCTTCGGGGACGCTGCTGGCGGGGCGCGTCGGAGCGCGGCACCAGCGTGGGGTTGACCCGGTCGAGCACGACGCTGCGGTCGATCACGCACTGACCGACGTCGCTGCGGCTGGGCAGCTCGTACATCAGGTTGAGCAGCACCTCTTCGAGGATGGCCCGCAGACCCCGGGCGCCGGTGCCCCGCAGCAGCGCCTGGTCGGCGATGGCCTCGAGGGCGTCGTCGGCGAACTCGAGCTCGACGTCTTCGAACTCGAAGATCTTGCGGTACTGCTTGATCAGCGCGTTCTTCGGCTCGACCAGGATGCGGATCAGCGCCTCGCGGTCGAGACTGGACACCGCCCCGATCACCGGGAGCCGGCCCACGAACTCGGGGATGAGGCCGAACTTGAGCAGGTCCTCGGGCTGCACCTGCTCCAGGAGCCTGCCCAGGTCCTTGTCGTCGTAGCGGGTGACGTCGGCGGTGAAGCCGACGCCCGTCCGCCCGATGCGGCTCTCGATGATCTTCTCCAGGCCGGCGAACGCCCCGCCGCAGATGAACAGGATGTTCGTCGTGTCGATCTGGATGAACTCCTGGTGCGGGTGCTTGCGGCCCCCCTGGGGCGGCACCGAGGCGGTTGTGCCCTCCAGGATCTTGAGCAGGGCCTGCTGCACCCCCTCGCCCGACACGTCCCGCGTGATCGACGGGTTCTCGCTCTTGCGGGCGATCTTGTCGATCTCGTCGATGTAGATGATCCCGGTCTCGGCCTTCTTGACGTCGTAGTCGGCGGCCTGGATGAGCTTGAGCAGGATGTTCTCGACGTCCTCGCCCACGTAGCCGGCCTCGGTCAGCGCGGTGGCGTCGGCGATGGCGAACGGGACGTTGAGCATGCGGGCCAGCGTCTGGGCCAGCAGCGTCTTGCCGCAGCCCGTGGGACCGATGAGCATGATGTTCGACTTCGCCAGCTCGACGTCGCCGGACGGGGTGCCGCCGTACTGCACCCGCTTGTAGTGGTTGTAGACGGCGACCGACAGGATCTTCTTGGCGTGGTCCTGACCGATGATGTAGTCGTTCAGGAACTCGTAGATCTCACGGGGCTTGGGCAGCTCGTCGAAGCGCAGCTCGCTCGGCTCCGCCAGCTCCTCCTCGATGATCTCGTTGCAGAGGTCGATGCACTCGTCGCAGATGTAGACGCCGGGCCCGGCGATCAGCTTCTTCACCTGCTTCTGGGACTTGCCGCAGAACGAGCACTTGAGCAGCTCGCCACCGTCTCCGAACTTGGCC
>Ga0075430_100001344_pt1 | contig 19882 bp, 13 predicted proteins | sample RhiMetdeltSRZDD4_FD_75294 | JGI IMG/M metagenome (GOLD analysis project Ga0075430, IMG submission 75294) | Populus rhizosphere microbial communities from Tennessee, USA - Rhizosphere MetaG P. deltoides SRZDD4 | ecosystem: Host-associated > Plants > Roots > Rhizosphere > Soil | place: USA... | reverse complement strand
CGCGGGCGGGTGATAGGGCTCTGGGAGTTCGACGTCGATTCCGGGTCGATCGCCTGGGCGACGTTCGACGGGACGCGGGACAGGACGCTGACCGCGGTTGTGGAGGAAACCGAGGCGTGGGTGCGCGACGACCTCGGCGACGCGCGGTCGTTCAGCCTCGATAGCCCGAAGAGCCGCGCACCGCGAGTCGAAGCCATTCGGCGGATGTAGTCACCGCGTTCAATGGTGCGAACAGCCGTCAGCCCCTACTCTGTGCCGGGTCTCTTGACTTCGGCCGGGCCACGACGCTTGCTCTAACACGATGTCGCCCGCTTCGACCGGTTCTGCCATCGCACCGTCCGCTCAGGCGATCGCGTCCGAGCTGACCGCTCTCGTGGGAGTGCTGCCCAGCGCGTCGTTGCTTCTCGCTGCCGACGCGCCGCGGTTCACGATTCTCGCCGCGAGCGCGCCGTACGTCCTCGCAACCAGGCGGGCTTACGAACGACTGCTCGGGAAGGGACTGTTCGAGGTATTCCCGGAGCATCCGGGCGAGGGCGGCGTCGACGCCCTGCGCGCGTCGCTCGACCGGACACTGGCCACGGCCGCTCCGCACGAGATCGCGCTTCAGCGTTACGACGTGCTGCGACCGGACGGATCCGTCGAAGAACGTCACTGGCGCGAGCTCAATGCACCAGTCCTCGACGCGAGCGGCGTCGTTCGGTTCGTGTTGCATACGGTCGAAGATCGTACAGAAAGCGTACTCCGCGCCGTCGCCCTCGGGCACGCCGAACGCCGGCAGCAGGTGGCCGAGGAGGCGAATCGCGCGAAGAGCGAGTTCCTCGCCATCATGAGTCACGAGCTGCGCACGCCGCTCAACGCCATCGATGGGTACGCAGAGCTCCTCGAGATGGGGATCCACGGTCCACTCACCGATGCGCAACGCGACGCCATCGCGCGCATGCGCCGGAGCCAGAAGCACCTGTTGGGCCTCATCAACCAGGTGCTCACCCACGCGCGCATCGAGACGAACGCCGTGCGATACGACCTCGAGCTCGTGCCCGTGAGTGACGTGCTGCACCTGGTGGAAGGGCTGCTCGCCCCTCAGCTCCGCGCGAAGGAGCTGCAGTACGCCGCTCGGCTGTCCGATACCACGACGGCCATGTACGCCGACCGCGAGAAGGTGCAGCAGATTCTCGTGAACCTGCTGTCCAACGCCGTCAAGTTCACTCCCCGCGGCGGCCAGGTTGCGATCGAGTCCGATGCGGTGGGCGACATGGTTCGCATCATGGTGCGTGATACAGGAATCGGAATTCCGGCCGATAAGCTCGAGTCCATCTTCGAGCCATTCGTGCAGGTGGACGCGCGCCAGAATCGCGCCCACGAGGGGGTCGGGCTCGGCCTGGCTATCTCCCGGGATCTGGCGCGCGGCATGGGAGGGGACCTGCGCGTCGAGAGCGAAGTCGGCGCCGGCTCGGCGTTCTTCGTCACGCTGCCCCGGGCCTGAGGTCCTTCCTCGCCTTCGGCCGCTCCGCGGCTCCGCTCGGAATGACAACCGGCGCCGCGGCCCACAGCGTGCCATAGCTTCCGTCGCTCCCAGTCGAAACGTCGATCGAACCACTTTCGCGCGGATGACGCCCGCAACGCCCATCACGAAGGACGCCGCAGCCGGCCCCCCCAACAAACCCGGCTCGGCCTCGCTCATCTCGGAAAGCCGAAGGCACTCGGCGAGCCACGCCGTCACCGTTGTCGTACCGGCCGAGCGGCCGGCGCTGGTTCGCTACAGCGTGGCCGTCGGGGCGACGCTGCTCGCCCTCGGTGCGACGCTGCCGCTCCAGTCGACGCTCCAGCATTTGATCTTCGTGCTGTTCTGGCCGGCCGTCATCGGCTCGGCGTGGTTCGGGGGCGTGGGACCGGCGGTACTGGCGTCTGTGCTCGCGGTCGCAAGCGTCGATTACCTGATCATCGTTCCCGGCCGACTCGCTCCGGCGAGCGCGGACGACCTGATCCCGCTTGGTGTCTTCCTGTTCGCGTCCACGAGCGTCGCGCTCCTGACCAGCGCCGCCCGAACGGCTCGCCAGGCGGCCGCCGACGCGGCGGCACAGAACGCGGAACTAGCGCAGGAGCTCGAGCTGCAGGCCATAGAGCTCGAGCAGCAGCTCGAGGAATCACAAGCGCTTTCGGAGGAACTGGAACAGTCCACCGAAGAGCTTGCCGAGCGCACGGCCGCCGCCGAGGAGGCCGAGGCGTTCTCTCGCGGCGTCCTCAAAATCGCGGAGCGTTCCTCGCGCGTGGCCGATCGGTTGTTCGCGCTCACGGCGCGGCTTTCTGCAGCCGCAACGCCGGCCGCGGTCGCCGACGCCGTGCTCGCCGAAGCCCGCGCGACGTTCCATCCCGATCGCGCGACGATGACGCTCATCGACGAGGACGGCACGACGGCGCGGTCGTTGGCGACTTTCGGTTACGCTGGCGACGACATGAGTCGCTGGCGCTCGTACTCGGTGCGCGATTGGGAGCCGCCGCGACAGGTCGTCGCGACTGGCGAGGGAGTTTTCATCGAATCGACCGCGGATGCACGCGCGCAATTCCCGAACGCCGCGGGCGCGCTCGAAGCGCTGGGTGTCGAGACGGCGGTGATCCTCCCGATCGCCGATGGTCGCGTGATCGGCGTGATGAGCATGTCCTGGAACAGCGCGCATCCGCTGCCGGCCGACGAGCGTGAGTTCATGGAGCTGTTCGCGTCGCAGTGCGGGCAGGCGCTCGGCCGCGCGATCGCGTTCGAGGCGGAGCGGGTTGCGCGCGAGCGTACGCAGCGGCTGCAGCGCATCACGTCGGCGTTGGCGGGCGCGGGCAGCGAGCGTGAGGTCGCCGACGTGTTCGTCACGAATCTCCGCGACGTGTTGGGACCACGATCGGTCGAGGTGTACGGTGTCGTTGAAGATGGCGCCGGTCCACCGGATCTCGTGCTGATGGACGCGAGCGGCGTTGGTGACCCGGGCGGCGAGCGGTTCGGGCGCACTGCGCTCGATGGTGAGACGCCGATTGCGGACGTCGTGCTCGCTGGTGACCCGGTGTTCGTGTCCGACGACACCGCGTTTCGCGCGCGGTTTCCGCGGTGGCAGGGTAACGGGAGGCGCGATGGGGAACAGGCGTGGGTCGCCCTGCCGCTCAGGGATTCTACCGGAACGCCGTTGGCCGCTGTCGCGTTAGGCTTCGGTGAGGTGCGCGAGTTTCGCTCCGATCTGTGTAATCACGTCGGCGCGATCGCCGACCAGGCTCGGCAGGCGTTCGAGCGCGTTCGACTGCTCGAGGCGGAGCATCGCGCTCGTGAGTCAGCGGAGGAGGCGAACCGCGCGAAGACACAGTTCCTCGCGACGATGAGTCACGAGCTGCGCACGCCACTCAACGCGATCTCTGGCTACGCCGAGCTGTTGAGTCTCGGGCTGCGCGGGCCGACGACGCCTGAGCAGCAGGAAGATCTCGGGCGCATCATGCGGAGTCAGCGCCACCTGCTGAGCGTCATCAACGACATCCTGAACTTCGCGCGGCTCGAGGCGGGACACGTCGAGTACCACGTGACGGACGTTCCGGTGTCGTCACTCCTCGGTGACCTCGAGTCGTTGATTCGGCCGCAGCTCGTGTCGAAGCACCTCGAGTTCGTGTGCGACGTCGTGCCTAACGACCTCGTCGTGCGCGCCGATCCGGAAAAGGTGCGGCAGGTGCTCCTGAACCTGCTCGCGAACGCGGTGAAGTTCACGCCCCCCGGGGGCAGCATTCGCCTCACCTGCGATCATGATCGTGCGCGCGTTCGTATTCGCGTCGTCGATACGGGGATCGGTATTCCGGCGGACCGACGCGCGGCGATCTTCGAGCCGTTCGTTCAGCTGCATCGCACGCTCGCGCAACCGGCGGAGGGCACCGGCCTCGGGCTGGCGATCAGTCGGGATCTCGCCCGCGGCATGGGCGGCGAGCTGACCGTGGAGGGCGAGCCCGGACTCGGCTCGACGTTCACGCTGACGCTCGACCGGTCCGCCGCCCGACCCGTCGCGTGAGGGCAGGCGTCGTCAGCGCCTGCATGGCCGGATAGATTCCACCGCTCGCGAATCCCCGGACGTTGCTTGACGCCGGTTTCGACATCGCCAGCATCATGGAAATCCGACGCGCCACCGAGCGGGACGCCGCCGCGATCCGAGGCCTCATCGATCTCTACGTCGCCGACGGTACGCTCCTACCGCGGACGGACGAGTTCATCGCGTCGCATGCCGGGCATTTCGTGGTGGCGGTGCGAGGCGGTCGCGTGATCGGCTGCGCGCATCTCGACGAGTACGCGCCGAGTCTCGCCGAGCTACGATCACTGGCGGTGGCGCCGGACGCGCAGGGCATGGGCGTCGGGCGCGCGCTCGTGGCGGCGGTGGAGGATCTCGCCCGCCGCCGCGGCTATGGGACCGTGTTCGCGGTGAGCAACGATGAGGAGTTCTTCGCGAAGCACGGCTTCTTCCCGCGACACATTCCCGAGCTGGATCGCGAGCGGAGTGAAGTCAGCAAGTACAAAGGCGTCTATGCGAAGGACATGATGCGGACTGGGGACTAGGGACCGGGACTGGGGGACTCGGCGCTATTTCACGTTCACGCGCACCGTGTCGGCTCGGCCGTCGATGAACGCGACGGTCAAGCTCCGTCCCGGCGCGACTCCACGCACGAGGCCCGTCTCGCTCAACGTGGTGCCCGAGTAGTGCGGCGGCGCGCTGCACGCGAACATGACCACGTCGTTACAGGCGATCTCACCCGTTAGGTGGTTCCGGCCCGGAGCCATCCGCGTGCAGGAAGATCGTGTCGCTGAGCATCACCGCGTGATAGCTGTCGTGCGACGCGATCACGACCGGAAGCGCCTTCCCCGCAACCGAACGGAGCACATAGATGCCGGCCACGTCACTGACGAGTGGATCGAGGAACTGCGTCCCGGCATTGGCAGTGACCTGATCGGTCGGCTGACAGCCGTTTGCAGTAACGAGGACGATCGCGAGCAGTACAGGCCTGCGCATTGGACCTCCACAGACGGGCATCAACACTCACGGGAATGCGGATTCAACGGATCGGGCGGATGAGGCGGATCGCGCCGTGACCTGGACGCCCTCACGCCGCCAATGATAGGGTAGCGGATTTCGAGGACGGCGGCCTCTCGAAGGTGTTCCCATCGTTTCATGCGCGTTGCGCGATGTGCCATCCCCCGCCGGGACTGATCCGCTCGATCCGGTTCATCCGTTACATCCGCATCCCCCTGAGCGTTGATGCCAGCCGAGCACGATGGACCCGACGGCCCGTGGAACCGTCGCAGCAACTTCCCGATTCCCGATTCTCCCAGGCGCCGAATCGGGGTCGAGTTCGGTGAGATCGACGGCATCTTCTCGGTCATGCGTCATGGCGTGCTCCAGGCTTTGTGTGGCGTCGCCGCCGAACCGTGCGGAGTCGATTCAACGACCGCCGGTGAACGATGGGCATCAACCATGAAGCGAGCCGGTCCGGTCGTGCGACACGTGGCAAGCTGTTCGTACGCGCGCACGAACGCCTCCTGGGGGACGTCGTCCGCCTCGGCGCGATCACCCAGGATGGCGAGCGCCCGCGCGAGCGCCGCCGTTCTGTCTCCTGCGAGCGTGCGGTGGACCAGGTCCTCGTCGGTCGCTTCGATCGCCACGTGGTAATAGGACACCGGGCGGACACAAAGCGTGAGCCCGCACCCGCTGCCGGCACAACTACGGTTCGTCGGGCGAAGTCCACAGTTCGTCCGGTCGGGTTCCCCCAGGAGCTGGCTGGCCTTGTCGCCGAGCGTATCTCTATTCTTCTCTGTCGCCGTTGCCGGCGACCTCACCCTTACGTAGGAGAGATCATGCGTATTGCGACCGTGTTCGCGGGCGCGGCGCTGGCGACCGGCCTGGCCGCGACGGCGCTTGCCGCGCAGGCACCGCAGGCGGGTTGGCGCGCCGAATTCCTCAACTCCCTCAACGGCGTCGAGGAGAAGTACGTCGGGCTCGCCCAGGCGATGCCATGGGAGAAGTACTCCTGGCGTCCGGCGGAGGGAGTACGATCGGTGTGCGAGGTGTTTCTTCACATTGCCGGTGCGAACTACCTGTTCGCCGGCCCGCTCGGCGCGTCGCCGCCGTCGGGGGTCGACGTCCGTAACATCGAGAAGTGCCCGGCGAGCCGAGATCAGGTCGTGGCGACGATGAAAACGTCGTTCACGCACTTACGAAACGCCGTCACGTCGACGGCCGAAGGGCAGGCGGATACGGGAGTGGAGATCTTCGGGATGAAGATGACCAAGCGCGCACTGCTGCTCTTCACCGCCGAGCATGCTGGCGAGCACCTCGGGCAGTCCATTGCCTACGCGCGCATGAATGGCGTGAAGCCGCCCTGGAGCCAATAAGACTCGGAGGCTGCGCAGGGTCGAGATCGCGGCGGTCGGCAGGCGCATCGCTAATTGCGGTCAGAGTCACATCGGATGTGACTCTGACCCCGGTTCGGCGACCGCGCGACGTGGCGCGACCATTACTCGGAATTCGCGACCGGCAGCTCCGCCGTGCTCGTCGTGATCGCCCCCGCATGCGCCCATTCGGACTCCGCGATACGCAGCGGGCCCGTGGGGGCGCCGGTGCTCTCCACCGGACGACGTGCCGCGCGCCACGCAGCCATCCCGCCGACCACGGTCGCTACGTTGTCGAAGCCCTGCTGGCGGAGGAACTGCGCCGAGCGGCGCGAGCGCATGCCGACCGCGCAGATCGTGATGATCGGACGATCGCGCGGGAGCTCGCCCAGTCGCGTCGCGAGGTCGGCCTGTGGAACGCTCAGCGCGCCTTTCACATGACCGCGCTCGTACTCCTCGGGCTCGCGCACGTCGATCAGCACCACGTTAGGCGGTGCGGCATCGATGCCGCCGATGCCGATCTCCGTGACGTCCGGCGATGACGTCAGCATCGCCCACGGCATGTCGACGGTGCCGCGGTTGGTCGCTTCGATCGCCGTCATGTTCAGCGGACGAGCGGGAACACCGTTCGTGAGCGCGTCCACGAACGGCTCGCGTTCCATGTGCAGCAGCGGGCTGTAGAGTCGCTCGAATCCGATCGTCGTGCTCGGACGGCCGCACATCCCCTTGCCGCACGGGCCCTCGAAGTGACCCGGGAACACGGCCACCCAATCCGGAAGCCGTAGCAGCTTCGTCACGCTCTCGAACTGCGCGGACGGGTCGCCGCCGCCGAAGTCGGGGCGGCCGACGTCGCCCACGAGCAACGAGTCGCCCGTCAGTACCATCGACGGCTCCGGGCTCCTCGGCGGGTTGATGACGAGCACGGAGATCAGCTCGGGGCGATGCCCCGGCGTGTGCAGAATGCGGAGCTTGAGCTGACCGAGCGGAAGCTCCTCGCCGTTCGTGACCTTCCGGATCGGGTACGTCACCTTCGCCGACTCGTGCATGCAGAGCTCGGCCTTGGGATGGTCGGCCACGAGGCGTCGCGCGCCGGAGACGTGATCCGCGTGCACGTGGGTATCGATGACGTACCGCAGCGTGAACCCGCGCTCGCGGAGCAGCGGCTCGTACTGCGCGGTGTCGATCGACGGGTCGACGATGGCTGCTTCGAGCGACTGGCGCGACGCGATCAGGTAGGACGCGCATCCGCACCGCTCGTCGAGAATCTGCTTGAAGTACATGGAAGCGTGGGTCTGCTAGAGAGGTCTGCGCGGGCCACGAAGATGGCGGTCATCCTGAGGCGTCAGGCGCCCGCCCTCGGGAGCGCCAGCGACGAAGGGAAGGATCGTCGTCGTCCCGGCCGAGAGCCTTGCCCTCTAATAGTAGTGTCCCTGTCCATCGGGCTACCACTGATCGCGGCCTCTGTTCCCGCGCCGGTCCTTGGCGCCGGGATCGCTTCTTCACCCGGCCGTGGACACGCTCGGCGAGCGGTTGCGGCGCGAGATCACGCCGTGGCTCGAGGAACGCGCGAAGAGCGGTGCGTTCAGTGGAGTCGTGCTCGTCACGCGCGGCGGGTCACGTCGGCCCTCACGGCGTGCGGCTACAGATCGAAACGAATAAGGTCCGAACGCGCTCCGCGCGGACAGGCGAACACGCGGGCACAGCTTCATCACCTGGATCGACGACGGCTGGCGAACGGTCATCGGCACGCCTAACGACTGCGGCTTCGCTGAAAGCGGCGTCGCCAACGTGACCGAGCAGTACGGCGACATCGCGCACGTCATGAGCACGTACGAGAAGCACCGGTGGGGCGACACGACCGTGATCGGCCGCGGGATCAACTCGATCCAGATGATCCGGAAGGACAACCGGTGGTGGGTCACCAGCATCATCTGGGACGAGGAGACGGGCGCAGGACCGGTGCCGCCGAAGTACCTGCCGGCGAAGCGGTGAGCTCGCATGACGAAACGCGCACTTCCGGGTGACAAGTCGATGATGCGGTGGGTCGTGCGCGCGCGTATCATCGACCATGAACCCGTCGGGCGCCGTTCCGCTGGCATCACTGCGACGACGTACGGCTGGATTCGTCGCCGCGTTAGGGGTCATCGCATGCGGAGGCGATGACTCGCCGACCGGCGCGCACGGCGGGACGCTGGACGTCGACATCCGGAAGGTCGACCCGACCGTGGTCGCCTCGTTGTCCCGTGAGGACTCGCTGAGCGTCATCGTCCTCGGGCAGACGCAGCTGCTCGAGCGCGTCGGTGGTCTCGAACAATTCCAGATTGCGCACGAAGGCTCGACTCGTCAGGCGCTGCGAACCGAAGTCGTTGCGCGTCTCCGCACCGCCGCGTCCGCGGACCAACAGCAGATCACCAGCGTTCTCGGCGAAGGGCGACGGGTTCGCCGACTCTGGATCTACAACGCGGTTGCCGGCACACTTGCGCCCTCGGAAATCGCCGAGCTCAGTCGGCTCGCGAGTGTCGCGTACATCTTCGCGAACTTCGGCGAGCGGGTCGTGTTTCCGACCGGTGCCGAGCGAGCCTCGCTCGTTCTACCGAGCGTAGCGGCACCGCAGTTTGACCCCGCGCGTGCTGCAGTCGCGTGGAACGTGCGGTGGCTCCAGGCCGATCGCGTGTGGCGCGGCCTCGGCGTCGTGGGCGACGGCGTCGTGATCGCCTCGATCGACGATGGGGTGAATTACGCGCATGCGGACCTCCGGTCGCACATCTGGTCGAACGTCGGCGAGGTGGCGAACAACGGTCGCGACGACGATGGCAACGGCTACGCCGACGACACGCACGGCTATGACTTCGCCGTCATGTCCCCGGACGTACGGTCGACGTCGACGGCTGCGCAGCACGGCACATGGACGGCCGGGCTCATGGTCGGCGACGGCACGGGTGGCGTCGCTGCTGGCATCGCGCCTCGCGCGAAGCTCATGGTATTGCGTGCGTCCGGGGTGATCGCGGTCGCCGAGGCCGTTCAATACGCGGTCGCCATGGGCGCCGATGTCGTGAACATGAGCTTCACGTACCGGAACGAGGGTCAACGCCGAGCGTTGTGGCGGATGATGGGTGATCATGCGGTCGCCGCAGGCCTCGTGCTCGCCGGCGGCGCAGGCAATTTTCAGATGACCGCGACGGTACCGACGCAGATCGGGTCGCCGAAGGATGTGCCGAGTGTGCTGGTCGCCGGCGGCGTGGACACGACGATGCGGCTCCTCCCGTTCAGCAGCATCGGGCCGGTCGAATGGGGGAGTGTGCCGCTGTATCGTGACTACCCGCTTCCGACGGGTCTCGTCAAGCCCGACGTCGTCGCCTTCCCTGGCCCGGGCCTGACGGTCCTCGGGCTATCGGACGCCGGCTATCTCCCCGCTACCGCGTCGATCCAGGGCAACTCGTTCAGTGGTCCGCAGGTAGCTGGGATTGCAGCGCTCGTGATGTCGGCCGCGCCTTCGATGCCAGGCTGGAAAGCGCGTGCGATCATCGAGGCGACAGCGCGCGACATCGCACCGGCCGGCAAGGACCCGCGCACAGGCCACGGGCTCGTGGATGCCTGGGCCGCCGTGAACGCCGCGTTGGCCTCACGCGCCGTCGTGGAGCGTCTCGAGGCGCCGCTCGAGCTCATCACGACGAGCGCGCGTGACCTTGAGACGCGTGCCGTCGGCGAGGACCGCGATCCCCTCTCCCCGGACGTGCGCCTCCACAGCGCGCACGCGCGTGAGGTTCACGATCGCCGACTTGTGAATGCGCAGGAAACGACGCGCGTCCAGACGTTGCTCGAGCGAACCCAGCGTCTCGCGCAGCATGTGCACCTTGCCAGCGACGTGCAGCTTCGCGTAGTAGTCGGCACCCTCGATCCAATCCAGGTCGCGTGTCGGAACGACGATGATCTGCCCGACCTCGCGCACGATCAGGCGTCCAACACCCTGCGCGCGGTCTGGCGCGACGCGATCGAGGAGCGACACGATCTGCGCGCGGTAATCCGCGTCGCCTCGACCCCGCGTATGTGCGCGGACGCGCTCGACAGTCTGGGCAAGGCGCTCGCGCGAGACTGGCTTGAGCAGGTAGTCCACCGCGTTCACCTCGAACGCGCGGATCGCGTACTCGTCGTACGCCGTGGCGAAGACGATGGCCGGAAACGGATCGACCTCGAGCGACTCGACGAGCTCGAACCCTGTCATGCCGGGCATCTGCACGTCGACGAACAGGGCGTCTGGTACGGCCGATTCGATGCCTGTGAGCGCCGACGGACCATCGCCGAACGCACCCGCGACTTCGATACCGGGATGCATCTCGAGCAGCTCGACCAGTCCCTCGCGCGCGAGCGGCTCGTCGTCGACCACCATCACTCGAATGACTCGTCCGTCGCTCACGACTCCTGCCGCGACTCGGCGTCGCTTCTCGACGACGGAATGGTGACGGTGACGACCGTCCCCTGGCCGTCGCGGCCTGCCGACAACGTCAGCGACGCGGCGTCGCCGTAGAGACCCTCGAGCCGGGCGCGCGTGTTGCCGAGTCCGACCCCGTTAGGCGCGCTCGCGCCCTGAGGGAAGCCCGCACCGTCGTCCGCGACCTTCAACACGAGCTTTCCCTGCGACAGCGCACCGTGCACTTCGACCTGAAGCGGGCGGTGCGGGTCGGTGAGCCCATGTTGGATGGCGTTCTCGACGAGCGGCTGCAGGAGAAACGAAGGTACCGTGCGATCGAGCAGCGGAGCGGGAACGTCGATCGTCACCGCGAGTCGCTCGCGAAAGCGCACTTGCTCGATGTCGATGTATCGTCGCAGCGCTTCCATCTCGACGCGCAGCGCGACGAGCTGCTGGCGCGACGACTCGAGCGAGTGGCGCAACAGGTCGGCGAGCCCGGTGACCATCTGCTCGACCTCGCCGACCTTTCCGCGCCGCGCGAGGACAGCAACGCTGTTGAGCGAGTTGAACAGGAAATGCGGGTTGATCTGCGCCCGGAGCGTGTCGAGCTGCGCGCGCGTGAGCTGCTCGCCGAGCTGCGCCGCCCGGACCTCGAGCCGGCGGTTTCGCTGGAGACTCAGGAATCCATATACGACACCGACGATCGTCGCGCCTAACAGGAGGTTCGTCAGTATGTCGTGCGTCGCCATGTGATGATACGCCGAGTGGAGCGGCCAGATCTCGCCGAACGCCCACCAGTGCACTGGCGCATAGAACATCGGCAGGAGAAACGCCGGCGCGACGGCCAGGCCGATCAGCATACCGAGGCCGGCCGAGCGAGACGGTGGACGCTCGACGATGCGCCGGACGACCCACAGCAGCAGCCCCGCCCATAGTGACCAGCTGACCCAGTACGCCGCCTGCGTGAGCAGGATCGGTCGCCAGAGGGCAATCGCTCCGGTTTGCACTGTCGTCCGCGCGATCTGCGCCGAGCGCACGAGCACGACGACGAGCGCCATGGCGCTGAGGGCAGCCGGGATGCGCAGCCACCCCCATCGAGTCACGGATACCGGAGTCACGGGCGTAAGTTGACGCCCTCGTCGGCGTCGCCGCTACCCGGTGCCGCGGAGCACCGCGCATGGATCGACGAGCGCCGCGCGGCGCGCCGGAATGGACGCCGCGGCGATCCCCGCGACGGCGGCGATGCCGACCACCCCGATGACGACGCCGATATCGAACGTGCCAACGCCGTAGAGCAACCCGGTCAACAGCCGCCCGAGCCCCACGGATGCGACGAGCCCGACGATGATTCCGGCGCCGATCATGAGTCCTGATTCGCGCGCGACGAGCGCGATGACCTCGCCTGGCGTCGCGCCGAGTGCAACGCGCACGGCGATCTCACGCCGGCGCTGTGCGACGAGGTACGACAGCACCGCGTACGTCCCGGCCACCGCGAGCACGAGCGCAGCGACGGCATACGCCGCCATGAGACTCGTGACCGTCGTCATCCGCGACCGTGACGTCCGCACGACCTCGCGCATCGACGCGACGTTGTAGATCGGGAGCTCCGGGTCGAGATCTCGGACGATCTGCCGCAGTGGCGCGACGAGCCCGGTTGCGTTCCCTCCGCTCCGAACGATGAGTGTGAACTCCGACTGCAGCGCGAGGCTCGAGTAGCTGCCGAGTGCGGGCGTGTAGAACTCCGGCCGCGCCTGCTCGGTGACGCCGCGGTTCTTCGCATCCGCGACGACACCGACGATCGGCATCCAGGGCGCGTTAGGCCCGAAACGCAGGCGATGACCGACGGGATCCGTGTCGTCGCCCCAGATCTCGCGAGCCAGTCCCTCGCTGATCACGAGCGGCGTGAGGCCAAGCCCCGCCTCGTCATCACGGAAGACGCGACCGCGGTGGAGCGGAATTCCCATCGTCTCGAAGTACTTCGCCGTGACGACGCGATAGTCGGCGACGGGGTCCGTTCCATCGGCCTTGAACGGCCGCCCCTCGAGCGCCATCGCCTGATCCCGCCGGCCGGGCTCCAAGGGCAGCGCGTTCACGATCGCCGCGGCCGTCACGCCGGGTACGCGCTCAGCCTCAGCGAGCAGCCGTCGGATGAACGTCTCGCGCTGCGCGCGATCCCGAAACCGCTCGGCCGGCATGTTGATGCGGAAGCTGAGCGTCGAGTCAGGGCGGAACCCGAGCGAGACCTCATGGACGGCCTGGGCGGACGCGATGAGGAGCCCGGAGCCGTGCAGGAGGAGCACCGCGAGCGCCACCTGCGCGGACGCCAGAATACGTCGCAAGCTGGCAGGCGCCGACGGCGCACCTCCGCTCGCGCGTTCGCGCAGGGCCAGCGAGGCATCGCGCCGAGCACTCGACGCAACGGGCAGCGCACCGACCGTGGCGCCGACGATCAGGACGATGACCGCGGTCGCCACGAGTGCGCGCGAGCCCAGGAGACTCGCGTCGAGCGAGATGCCTGGCGGCATGAGCGTCGCGATGAGGCGCGACCCGACGGTCGCGACCGACAGTCCGATAGCAGCCCCGGCGACCGCGAGCACGATGCCTTCGATGAGCGCACCGCGCACCAGCCGTCCACGCGTCGCGCCTAACGCGCTGCGCACCGCGAGCTCTTCTGCTCGCGCCGAGGCGGCCGCGAGCTGCAGGTTCGCCACGTTCGCGCAGGTGAGCACGAGCAGCAGCGCTACGCCCGCGAGCAGCAGCGAGATCACCGGACGCGCGTCACCGACGACATCGTCACCGAGCCACCGGACGCGCGCCTGGAATCCGGCGAAGTCCAGCGCCGATCCGGCGTGCGGCCCGGGGTACTCCTTGCCCACAGCCTGCACGGTTGCCGTGAGGTCGCGTCGCGCATCGTCGAGCGTGACGCGGGGGCGCAGCCGTCCGAGCACGCTGTACGGCCCGGAATACGGGTTCACGCTCGCCGGGTCGACGCGAATCGGCTCCCACACGCCAATGTCGCGCGACGGGAACGTGGTGGACGCGTTCAATACGCCGACGATCGTGAACGGCTCACCGTCCAGGTTCACCGTCGTTCCGATGACGTTCGGGTCGGCCGCGAACGACGAGCGCCAGAGCCAGTCGAACAGGACGACCAGGCGTGGACCGTTCGGGACGTCCTCGTCGCGCGTGAACGCACGGCCGAGCGCAGGCTGAACGCCCAGCACGTCGAACATGGTCGCCGAGACGCGCGCGCTCGTCAGCCGGAGCGGTGAACCCCGGCCGATCAGGTTGACGTCGCGAGTGTTGTACGCCGCAGCCGCCGTGAGCGTGCGATTGTCGCTGACGAGTCGCCGGTAGCCGACATCCGAGTACGAGAGCTCGGGCATCCCCTGCACCGGCATCGTTCGCGTTATGCGGACGAGCCGGCCCGCGTCGGGGTACGGCAGGGGTCGAACCAGCACGGCGTCGACGATCGCGAACACCGCGAGTGCGGCACCGATGCCGAGTCCCAGCGTGAGCGCGATGACCGCCGAGTGGAGCGGACGCAGGCGGATTCGGCGGAGCGCGAACCAGAAGTCGTGGCGCATCCGGCCTGCCCTACTTCTTCAGCCGTCCGGTGACGCCGCCACCTTCACCGTTGAACGTGAACTTGCCGATGAGCGTCTCGCCGGTGAACTGAAGGTCGTAGCGCACGTCGACGCCATCGCCGCTTCCCGAGAGCGTGAGCTGCGATCCCTTGCGGACCACCGACGTGATGGGCGGCGTGTGCTCGCCGACGAGGAGCTTCGCGTCGGTGCTGTCGCCCTTGAACGCGATGGTGAGCGTCCCGGGCATCGTGCCGCCGCCGAAAGTGAGCTCGAGGTCGTAGGTGCCGGGTCGTATGCTCGTGCCGTGCTGCGCGGGGGCGTTCTGCTGCGCGGGCGCAGCCTGGGCGGACGATGCGGACGGAAACACGAGGGCGGCGGCGAGCGCCGCGATCGCGATGCGATGCATGGGGGAAGCTCCGGTGCGTGGGTGACCGGTGCAGTGTCATGTCACCCACCCCGTCATCGCCACGACCGTGCAGGCATCGCGACGTCTCGTGCAGGCAAATTGGGTCTGGCACCGGTCAGACCTTGATTCACGGTCCCCGATAACGACGCGTTTCAAGATCGCGCCTGGCATCGTCGCGCCAGGGTCGCGCGGTCACTCGGGGGACGTCCTTCGTCCCTCGTCCCTTAGTCCCGACTCACGGTTGGTGCGAAAGAATGCGAGTCGGCATCGGCGCGCTCGGCGGCACGCGCGGGATCGACGGGACCGGCGTCGTCAGCTCGCTCCAGTCCACGTCAGGCGACACACCCGCCCGCAGGGTGATCGGGCCAACGAGCGCCTTCGTATCGGACGAGTTGCCGAACGTGAGAACGCGCACGCTCGAGTCGGTGATGGCACGGCCCGCCGACACGCCGACCGGGACGCCATTCACCGCCACGCCACAGCGCCCATCGGGGAAGATCTGGAGCCGGACGTGGAACCACGATCCGCCGCGGAACATCGCCGGCACGCCGACGCCACGGGTGACGCCGGAACCCAGCACCACGCTCAAGGTATCGCCGTACCCAACCCCCTCCGTCGTCGGGTAGGAGAAGGCGCATTGCGGCCAGTCGAGCCCGCGATGCGGAACGTTGCCAGCGCGATGATTCCAGCGCCTCAACCCTTCGTCATCGAGCCCGTCCTCGAGGGCGAGGTTGACGATCTGCCATTGCGCCATCGTCACCGCCACGGAGACCCACGCATCGAGCGCGAGGCCGTCACGCGTCGGGAACCGGTTCACCGTGTAAACACCACTCGTGAACGAGCCGTCGCCGTTGTTGCGCAGCGCGTGCAGACCACCGGATAGCGTGTCGATCACCGGGAGCGGCTCGCCAAACGCGCGCCACAAGGGGCCGATGCCGCGCGACCAATCCTCGGCGAACAGCGTCCGGTCTTCGCCCGCCTGAATCACGAACGTGCGGCCAGCCGCACGCCAGCCGCCAACGGACGCTTCGACGTGCACGGATCCGATCGACTTCGGCGTGAGCACGCCCAGGCTGTCGACCGTCGCGACGGCGGTATCACGCGTCGTCCATCGCACGGACGACGCGGCGACCGCCTGCCCGGCCGGGGAGATGCCGATCGCCGTCAACAGATGGGGCACGCCGAGCGCCGGCGTTCCCCGCCCCGATTCGATGAGGATCCGGTCAGCGTAGTGCGTCAGCCGTGCGGTGGACTCGAACATCATCACGGGCCGCCCTGTCGGCAGCTCGTCTGCATCCACCTCGACGGCGCGATTCGGCTCGTCGATCGGGAACAGCAGCACCGCGCGCGGCGCAAACCCCTCACGCCGGCACCGGCACAGGACCCACCGGCCGTCGCGCGAGACGACCAGTCCATCGTTAGGCCTCAGCCTGACGATCGTGTCGATCGCGCCCGTTTGGGTGTCGAGTCGGCCCAGCACCCGTTCCCGCGCGCCCCTCACGTCGACGACCAGCCGAGTGGCGTCGTACCATGCGTTCAGGACGGATAGTCCCGCCGGCGTGGCGGCGAAGCACCGCTCGTTTCGACCGTCGACATCGATGACGCACGCCTCCGGACGCCGCTCGGTCCAGAACTGCCGGCTGAACGCAATGCGACTCCCATCGGGGCTCCACACCGGCCCGCCGTCGGTAGGCGGTCCTTCGGTGAGGCTGTGCACCCGACCGCTGCGGGCGTCGAGCATCGCGAGATCGTAGTGACTCTGCGCGTTCCAGCGCGCGGTGAAGAACACCATGTAGCGACCGTCAGGCGACCACGTCGCGCCCTGGTCGTCCCCGGGCGCCGCGGTAAGCCTGCGCTCGCGGCCGTCGTCCGTGACTTCGACCAGGTCGATCCCACCCGAGTCCTCGAACACACGCTCCACCGTCCACGCCGCGTTGTCCGGCCGTCGCACCAACGACCCGTTCGACGGATCGGCGTGCACGTGCCACCTCGGCCGCCCGTTCACCCGGATCGTCGAGCCGGGTACGATGTTGGACCACCGAATGGGCACCCGGTGAATGCGCGCGATGGAGTCAGCGCCGACGGTCCCGATGGCGAGTACGACGTCCGGTGGCGAGCGCTTGTTGATCTGGCTGGCGGCGAGCAGGCCTAACGGCAGTATCGTGACCAGCGCCGCCGCGATCGCCTGGCGTCGTCCGGAGTACAGACCCATGCGGTGGAGCAGCGGAACCGATTGGACGAGCCGGTCGACGAGCTCCGCCGAGGCACGCTCGCCAAGGAAGTCGTAGGCGAGCGTTCGGCTCGGCCGGTTATCGCCGGTTCCCCGAGCCAGGTGCGCGAACCGGCCGAACGCGACCGCGAGGATCGCCTGTTCTCCGGCCCGCGCCAGCAGCCCCCCGGCATGGCGGAGCACGCGCGCGTCCTGCGCGGATGTGTCGAGGAGCGCACGCCCCATCGAGCGACAGGCCGCTCGACGGGCGTCTTCGCTCGCGAGCTCGACGGCCATCGCCGCGATCTCGTCGTGCGACGGCGACCACACGTCGCCGTGGCGCGCCGCGAGGCCGCGACGCTCCAGGCTGCCTAACGCCGACGCCAGCTCATCATCCGTGCGCCCGCCGGCGGCGGAGAGCGTCTCGCGGGACGCGGGGACGCCGGCCACCGCGAGGAGTGTGAGCACCCACCGTTCGACGCGGTCGAGGCGCTCGACCCGTTGGCGAAGCGCTCCGCCGGCCTGGAGGGCCGCGAGGAGCCGCGCCGGCTCGTGACACCGCCAACCCTGATCGTTGCGCGCGAGGACGCCAGCCTCGATCAGCAGCTGCAGCGTCTCGAGGACGAGGAGCGGCGATCCGGCCGTGGCGTCACACAACTCGGCGGCGAGAAGCTCGGACCAGGGTTCCGGCGGCAGCGCCCCGATACTCGCCACGAGCGCCCCGACGTCCCGCTGGGTCAACGGGACGAGGCGAATCGTTCGCGAGTACTCTGTCGTCGGCATCGAGTCCACGCTCGGGCGCGACGCCGTGACGATCAGAACGCGGACGTGATCGAGCGCGCCGATGACGCCGGCGATCATCTGGCGCGACCGCGCGTCGGCCCACTGTACGTCGTCGATGAAGATCGCGATCGGCTGCTCCTCGGCCACCGTGGCGATGAGCTCGCGAACCGCCACGGTGCGACGGCGCAGCGCATCGGACGCGTCGCCGCCGGCGTCAGGAAGGGCCGCCGGGTACGACGCCGACAGCGCCGGATTCAACGCCACGAGCGCGCGTGCCGAGCCGGTCGAGATCCCGCTCGCGCCGGGGAGCCGCGCGAGCGCCTCGGCGAGATCGCCGGCAAAGCCGAACGGAATCTCCCGCCCACCTAACGAGGCGCGCACGAAGAGCGTTCGGGCGCGCGTCGCGCGGAGGCGAGCGTGCACATCGGTCAACAACCGCGACTTGCCTATGCCCGCCGGCGCCAGCATGTGCACGTGCGTGACCTTGCCGGTCCGCGCCGATTCCCAGCATGCGAGCAGCTGCGCGAAGACCTCCTCGCGCCCGACCAGCTCGGCGGCGAGCGACGGCTGGTCATCGTCGCCCACCGGTCGTTCCGCCGGGGCCGGCACCTGCCTGACGGCGCGGAGCATCGCGCGCGTCGCCGGCTCCGGGTGCAGTCCGTCGGTCGCCACGAGCCGGTCGAACGCGTCGGCCTCGAGCGCGCTGCCAACGGTATCGCCACCGGCGATGAGCGTCTCGAACAGGAGCCGCCATCCGGCCTCGCGCAGCGGGTCCAGGTCCCGCACACGCCGAGCGAGCGCCTGGGCATCGCGGAGCTTGAGCGCCGACATCCACCGCCTGACGAGCGTCTCCGCGCTTCGACAGAAGAGCGATCGGAGCCGTTGGCGCTCGATGTCTGCCCACCGCTCGAACTCCGCGCCACCCGGAGCGGCGAACCCGGGAAAGAAGTCGCCCGTGAACGCCCGCACGACAGCTTCGGCGTCACCACGGTCGGCGGCAGCGAGAAACGCATCCCGGTCGCAGTCCACTCGGCCCACGATCGACAACACGTCGCCGCCCGCGATCAGGTGGCGATCGCCGAGGCGCTTTCGGATGTACCAGAGTGTCTGTCGCAACGCGTGCTTGGCCGCCTCGGGCTCCACGCCACCCCACAACAGATCGATCAGGTGTTCGCGGGGCGCCGAGCGGTCGGGCGCACACGTGAGGTATGCGATCAGGGCGAGCGGCTTTCCGAGGTCGAACAGCGTGGGCTCGTCAGCCGGCCCATCCGGTCGCGTGTCGCGGCTACCCGCACGCTCCCCGTCGCGCGGCGTCGCGACGCGAAGCGCCACGGGGCCGAGCGTCACGAGCGCGAGCGGTGTATCGTGCGCCAGCGAGAGGTGCGGGCCGGGCATGTCTCGGTTGCGGAACCGGAGCCGAGGGGCGGCTGGATGAGCCATCATGCGCCTCGGCGTCGAGGCGGCATCACCGGAGACCAAGAGCCCGCCCAACGTCTGGTTCGGGCGGGCTGTGCATCGAATTGCTCCGGGGCGAAGCTATGGGTCGGACCGCCTGCTCGGCAATAGGTGGTTATTCCTCTACCGAGAACCGTTCAGCCTTTCACGTATAGCTTCTGCTGCACACCACCCTCGTCGGCAGGTCGCTCCTCGATGAGCTCCTCTGCCGGCACCGTGTGGAACGAGACGACCACCCAATTCTGGGCCGGGTCCACGATCCCCTGGTGCCATGTCAACGGTGGAATCGAGACCCACCGGTCGGCGATCGGGCGACTGCGGTCGCTCGAGAGCGGGCGGGATTCCCACTCGCCGTCCACCTGACTCGGGAACTCGCCCGCGCCTCGGTAGGACACCATTCGCTGGTGGCTGTTCGGGTGTCGCTCGGCGCCCGTGGTGATTCCCGCCCGGAGGATGAACACCCAGCTCGAGCGAATCTCGGCAGGGAGGCGCCGGTAGGTGTCGAGCGGGATCGGCTCCCAGGCCATGATCGCGCGCGGGTCCACCCTCAGACGCTCCTCGAGGATCGGGACGACGGACTCCAGATGACGGGCGAGCGCGGGCTCGGCTACTGCCTCGTCGAGGGCGGAAAGAATGTCGG
>Ga0075430_100001343_pt1 | contig 19888 bp, 19 predicted proteins | sample RhiMetdeltSRZDD4_FD_75294 | JGI IMG/M metagenome (GOLD analysis project Ga0075430, IMG submission 75294) | Populus rhizosphere microbial communities from Tennessee, USA - Rhizosphere MetaG P. deltoides SRZDD4 | ecosystem: Host-associated > Plants > Roots > Rhizosphere > Soil | place: USA... | reverse complement strand
CAGATGATCCCGCAAGAAGCCCTGATGCTGACCGGAGACATGAACATCCTGGCCATCGAATTTATTGTGCAGTACAAAATCAAGAACTCGAGCGAATACCTGTTCAATGTGGCATACATCGATGAGACCATTGTGAAGGCTGCCGAGGCGGCTATGCGAGAAGTGATCGGGAAGAGCAAGATCGATGAAGCACTGACAACTGGGAAGGCGGTTATTCAGCAGGACACTCAGGATTTGCTCCAACTCATACTTGATCAATACACGGCTGGAGTACAGATCGCAGCCGTCCAATTGCAGGATGTCGATCCTCCCGAAGCTGTCGCAGCGGCGTTCAAAGATGTGACGAACGCCAAAGAAGACCGCGAGAAATTGATCAACCAATCGCAGGGATACCGCAACGATATCATCCCAAAAGCAAAAGGCGAAGCCGCCCAGATCGTCAATCAGGCGAAAGGTTACGCGCAGGCCAGGCTGAATCGTGCTCAGGGCGAAGCGAATCGATTCAGTGCCACGCTGAAAGAATACAATCAGGCCAAGGAAATCATCAGTAAGCGGATTTACATCGAAACACTCGAAGACATCCTTCCGCATGTCGAAAAGATCATCCTGGACGGGAAAGCAGGAGACCGGGTGGTTCCCTATCTTCCACTGGAACGGTTGTCCAAACCAAGCCCATCATCCACTGCTGCGGAGCGCGCCCAATGAGCAAGCAAGGATTGATCATCGGCGTCCTTGCCATCTTCATCGGTTTGATCGTATTGGGCGCCTCGCCATTTTTCATCCTTGATGTGACGCAAACGGCTATCGTCGTACAGCTCGGCAAACCGGTCCGGAATGTGACGGTAGCTGGACTGTACATGAAGGTGCCCTTTATCGAGGAGGTCACCTATTTCGACAAACGACTGTTGGACTATGAGTCGGACGCGCAAGATGTCATTACACAGGACAAGAAAACGTTGTTGTTGGACAATTTCGCGAAATGGCGGATCACCGACCCGCTGAAGGTGTATCAAGCGTTTCAAACTCAACGGGGCGCCCTGCAACGCCTGCACGACATTATTTACAGCGAACTCCGCGTTGAATTGGGACGGCATGATTTGGCAGAAATCGTCTCGACGGCACGGGCCGAGCTCATGAAGGTCGTCACCCAACGATCCAACGAAAAAGCCTCAAGCTATGGCATTGAAATATTGGACGTCAGAATCAAGCGAGCCGATTTGCCTGAACAGAATGAGAAAGCCGTGTTTGCCCGCATGCAGGCCGAGCGGGAACGACAAGCCAAGCAATACCGTGCCGAAGGTGCTGAGGAGGCTCAGAAAATTCGGTCAGACGCCGAAAAGGACCGCGAAATCATCTTAGCGGAAGCATACAAGGAATCGGAAGAACTGCGGGGAAGCGGGGACGCCAAAGCCTTTCGGATTTACGCGGAAGCCTATCGTCAGGACCCGCATTTCTTCGACTTTACCCGCTCGATGGAAGCTTACAAGAAAACATTTCGAGACAAGTCCACGTTGGTCATGAGTCCTGATTCTGAATTCTTCCGCTTTTTGAAGCAGCGGTGACCTTTAGGACAAGCCGACGATCTCCCCTGTCTCCACATCCAGATCCATCCGTTCGCCGGCAGGTTTCTTAGGCAGGCCCGGCAATAGTTGCATTCCTGAACAGACCGCGGTCAAGAAGCCGGCTCCCGCGAGCATCCGCAATTCCTGAATCGGCAGGATAAACCCTATCGGCCTTCCTTTGAGGGACGGGTCATGCGACAGAGACAACGGTGTCTTGGCCATACAGATCGGAAGCCGATCGTAGCCTAACCGGTTTGCGGTTTTAATCTGCCCCTCTGCCTCCTGACAAAACGAGACGGCCGATGTACCATACATTTTGGTGGCAATGGTTTCGATCTTCTTCTTGATCGGCCAATCGAGCTCATAGAGATGACGGAAGCTGCTTTCCTGTCTTGCAGCCGCGATCACGACCCGCGCCAATTGTTCGGCACCTCGGCCACCATCCGCCCCGTGGGTTGAGATGGCTGCATCGAACGCCCCTGCTTTACAGGCCTGTTGGCGGACCCACTCTAGCTCCGAGGACGGATCGTCACGAAATGCATTTAATGCTACGACAAAGGGGACACCATGGGCTTGGACGTTGGCCATATGTTGCTCAAGATTCGCGAATCCCCGTTCTAGTGCCTCTTGGTTCGGCCCCGTGAGGCTGCAGGGCAGTGGAGTTCCTGATTTGACTGCGCCTCCCCCTCCATGCAGTTTGAGCGCCCGCAGCGTAGCAACAATGACGGCGGCGGCAGGGCGAAAACCGGACGTTCGGCACTTGATATTGAAAAACTTTTCTCCGCCGAGATCACTGCCAAATCCGGCCTCGGTCACGACATAGTCGGCGCACCGTAGCGCAATCGTATCTGACAGAACGGAACAATTTCCGTGGGCAATATTCCCAAATGGGCCGGTATGCACAAACGCCGGAGTTCCTTCTAAGGTTTGCACAAGATTGGGGAGGAGCGCATCTTTGAGTAACACCGCCATGGCCCCTGCGCAACCCAAGTCTTCCGCCTTTACGGCATCCCCGCTCTTTTTTAGCCCGACAAGAATCTGTCCGACACGTTGACGCAAATCTTGAACGCTGTTCGCCAAGGCCAGCGCTGCCATTACCTCGGAAGCCTCGGTGATCACGAATCGGCCTTTTCGTCCGGCGCGGCCGTCGCTCAACAGAATTTCTCTCAAGGCTCGGTCACTCACACTGGTCACACGGGGCCACGCAATTTGTGTCTCGTCCAATGTCAGTCCGTTGCCATGAAACAAATGGTTGTCCACAACAGCGGACAATAGATTATGGCTTGAGGAAACGGCATGAGCATCGCCAGTCAAATGCAGATTGATATCTTCCATGGGGAATACCTGCGCTCGTCCACCTCCTGTCCCACCACCCTTGATGCCGAATACAGGCCCTAACGAAGGTTGTCTGAGTGTCACAGTCGCGCGATGCCCGAGCCGACACAATCCCATGGCGAGCCCGATAGATGTGGTCGTCTTACCCTCTCCCAATGGAGTCGGATTCATCGCAGTCACAAGAATGTATCGACCGAGTGGCCGGTTATGAATTGCACCCAACAACCCAAGACTCACCTTGGCCTTATACCGTCCGAATGGAATCAGATCGTCAGAAGGAATACGAAGAAACTTCGCGACCTCGAAGATATGGCTGGGAGTAATGGACCGCGATATCTGAAGGTCGTTCATCGGATCGCTGCAGAAGATGCTTGGACTGGCTGGGCAGTATACCACAGAGCCATGAGATGGCAGATTGTACGCACAGTGGCTAGAACCTGATTGAAGGAATGTAACCGGATAAGAGGGCTAAGTGAGGAAAATACGCAGGGTCCTCAATCAAGAATGAACTTGGAGGGATCTAAAGCCTGCCCGTTCTTCTTGACCATGTAGTGAAGATGAGGACCAGTAGAGAGTCCACTGGTGCCGACGAGAGCGACAACATCGCCGCGTTTTACCCGTTGACCTTCCTTCACCAGGGCTTTGGCCAGGTGCCCGTACACCGTCTCAACACCGTAGCCGTGATCAATCTTTACCATGTTGCCCATTTTTGAGTCTGAACTAACTGCGATGATACGACCCTGAGCCGGTGCCTGTACAGGTGCATTGGGGGAGGCTCCTATATCTAAACCATCATGCCAGGCTGGTTTTTCGGTAAACGGAGACACCCGAGGACCAAAGCCAGAGGTGACCCATCCTCGGACAGGCCAGATCGAAGGTGTGGAAGACCACTGAGTGGAGCGTTGTTCTGCTGCTTGTGTCAGTTCCTGAAGAGTGTGTTCCTGAGTGGACGCTTCCCTTGAAAGAATATCGATTTCATTACGAACCTGTTGTGCAATGATTTCAGCACTTTCGGGATCGATCCGACCTCCAGCCGCCAATTCTTTCGTTTCTATGTTCTGTAAGCGTCCTTCTTGAAGATTACCCTCAGCAGGCAGGTTGGTTATACCAGGCTTACCATCCGGTACTGGTCCATCCTCCCCACCTCGCCCATTTGATAAATCTCCAGCCTGCTTGGCCGGTTCGATCCCCAACATGACACGCAAGCGTTGGTTAATTTCGTTCATAGCGGAAATCCGCTTCTTGAGGTCGTCGATGGCAGAAGAGAAAGCGGCCGTTTGCTCCCGAGCGCTCATCGCCTCAGCACGAAACGCGGATAACTGCCATACTTCTCCGGTTCGGATCACATAGTGCGAAACCACCAATAAATCAGCGAGGACAAACACCGCTGCTAGGATCAACAGTTTTCGAACGAATTTTCTCGGAAAGCTAAACCGAAGGGGCTTGGAAGCTGACCCTCGAAAGACCACCACAGTGTAGGCGTCGCTGGTTTCGTTGGCTGGTTGGCTCATCTCCTTGCCCTTGCTCCCTCACGCCAAAGAAGAGACGAAAGAACCGACTCTGTTAGTATAGGGCAGTGTACTCATCTCACCTGGCTTGGTCAACCCTTTATTCCTTTGTTGCAAAAATGCCTCATTCAATAAATCAGCTACTTCTGAGTTTCCTGCCTTATCCATTCTAGATAATCCTTCGAGCCCATCACGATTGGAAATGCAATCACCTCGGGCACCTCATAACTATGATGCTTTTTAACAAGCTTCTCCAAGTCGACAAAACGCCCTGCGGTCGTCTTCACAATGAGCAGTGACTCCTTTTCGGACTTGACCTTCCCCTCCCATCTGAAGAGTGATCGCACGTTCTCGACAATCGTGGCGCAAGCTGCGATCTTGCTTTCAACGACTAACCTGCTCAGTCTGTTCGCCTCTTCATAAGAGGATGCAGTGACAAAGACAACCAGTGCAGCATCTGCAGGCGCTGATCTCGGCACAAACTCCTCCTGCATTAACGCAAAATCCATGCCCCTTCTGTGGCTGCACTGAATGTGATCACTGCTAAATCAATATCTTATGATCACTAGTACATTTTCAACCGCAAACCAAACGTTATAAGATTCTGAACATTTGGACAAAAATTTGACCGATCCGCCGCGATGCAAGGGAGCTAACATATCGCGATCTTGGCCTCAATCTTACTTAACCCGATATTCCAGGAACGGGTTTACGAACAAACGCGTGCAAAGATCTTTATCTCGATCACATAGCATCGCGGAGCCCTGCGGATGAGGTTGACAGGTCCTTAAGGCGCCCCCTATGATCATGTCAATACAAATGGAGGTATTGAAATGGACTTCGCGATTACTCCAAAAGAACTAAAAACTCGCCTGGATAAGGGAGACAAACTCGTCCTTATGGACGTTCGGGAACCATGGGAATTTGCGTTGGCAAAGCTTGATGGCTCGGTCCTGATTCCTCTGGCTACTCTCCCTCAATCCCTCGACAAATTGGACCGTCAAGTTGAAATCATTGCCTATTGCCATCATGGAATGCGCAGTGCAGATGCCACCGGATTTCTCCTACAGCAGGGGTTCTCAAATGTAAAGAACCTTATCGGAGGGATTGATGCGTGGTCGGCGCAGGTAGACCCATCGGTTCCACGCTATTGAAGTTTGACGGACTCGCCCATCTCCCTGACTACCTGATGCGTTCCTGAAAATACTCGACCGTTCGGCGCAAACCCTCCCGGAGGTCGACCTTAGGCTCCCAGCCGAGTTCATGCCTCAATTTCGTTGCATCAATAACACTGCGCGCTTGTTCACCCTTTTTTGCAGGCCCGTGGATCTCCTTGCCGCTGGTTTTTGTCAAATCGAGGACAACTTGAAATAGGTCGTTGATCGATGTCTCAATGCCCGTTCCGACGTTAAAAACTCCCTGTGCGTCCTGCCCCATAGCCATGAGATTGGCCTCCACCACATCTTCCACATACACAAAATCACGTGTCTGCCGACCATTTCCGTATATCACCGGTTGCTCATGATTCAGAAGCTTCTGAATAAAAATGGACACCACTCCTGCTTCGCCGTCCGGATCTTGTCGGGGCCCATATACATTGGCGTACCGTAAACTGACCACTTGAATGCCGCTGAGCCTCGTGTAATAGGAGAGGTAGTGTTCTCCGCACAGCTTGCTGATTCCATAAGGGGACAACGGCTGAGTAACATGCGACTCCGGAGCTGGAAACGTTTGCTGCTCCCCATAAATCGCCCCACCGGACGAGGAGAAAATCAACTTGCGCGCCCCATGTTTAGCCGCTTGTTCCAAGACATTCAGCGTCCCCAAGACGTTGATTTTGGCGTCAAACAGTGGATCCTCCACCGAACGCCGGACATTCATCTGAGCCGCCAAATGCATGATGATGGATGGCCTTTCGTTTCGGAACACACGCTCCAGCTTGGTTCCCTCTATGTCAAGTTTATAGAACTGAGCGGCACGCGGGACATTCTTACGTTTTCCCGATGAAAGATTATCTACGACAATCACCTCATGGCCCTCTTGAAGCAACCGTTCAACAACATGAGATCCGATGAATCCCGCTCCGCCCGTTACCAAAACTTTCATAGGCTTCCTCTCAAAGTCCGATCCGACATGATGCCTGACGTTCCTGCTTCAATAACGACATCGGCCAGCGTACACCTTATGGTTCGTGGCGCAAAGCTTTTTCCCACCACCGCCCCTCCGAATAGATTTCTCCTCACATTCTGTCAACTCGATAGGGTCAATGCATCGTTCCGTCGGTGAAAGACCATCAAGGCTTCACGATTTCCTTTGCGACCGCAAATCGGAGAATCCATCTTGTCGACGACCATTAACCCTAGGGCATGCGCGCATTCCGAGATTTTCTGCATGACCTCCGCCCGCAACTCCTCATCACGCACCACCCCTCCTCGTCCGACTCGACCCTTCCCCACTTCAAATTGAGGCTTGACCAGAGCTACGATCGTCGCCTGGTTCCCCAAAAAGGACATAACGCAAGGCAACACGAGCGTCAGAGAAATGAACGACACATCGATCACGGCTAAGTCGATTGGATCGGCAATCGCTGAAGACGATAAATAGCGGATGTTTGTCCGCTCAAGCAGAACAACTCTTGGATCGTTTCGCAAGCGCCAGTCAAATTGACCGTACCCGACATCCACGGCATACACGCGCTCAGCACCCCGTTGCAATAGGCAATCCGTAAATCCTCCGGTCGAGCACCCGACGTCCATCGCAATCTTCCCAACCGGGTTGACTTTGAAGCGATCCAGGGCCGGACCCAACTTTTCCCCGCCCCGACTGACATACTGGGAGAGACGACGAACGATCTGGACGTCCGCCCCGGGAGAAATCAATTTCGCTTGTTTGTCGACCACACAGCCGTCGACTCTCACCATGCCGGCTAAGATCAACCTTCCGGCCTCTTCTCGACTCGTCACGAGCCCCCGATTGACAAGGGTGCGATCCAGTCTGTCACGTCCTCCGGAGGGTGAGTGCTGCATGTGGGAGGGGGTTAGCGGTGATGAGAACCGATAATGACCAGACCGGAGCTTGACGTCCTAGACGTTCAGCGACGAGTCCTCTACGTCGTCCTCGCCAAGAGAAATCGCCTGCAATCTTCTCCTGCCGTCTTTCTCCTGGACCAGAATTTCGACCTTATGTTCAGCGTCTTCGAGCATTTTCAGACATGTCTTGGACAAACGAATGCCTTCCTCAAAAATTCTCAACGACTGATCCAGCGGAAGTTCTCCCCGCTCCAATTCCGCGACGATTGTCTCAAGCCTCGCCATCGCCTGCTCGAACTTTACTGCTGCCACGTTATCTCCTCATTCGGTCTGTAAAGATTCATTATTGCCCGAGGACCTTGTGGGGTCAAGGCTGCGAGTGTGGCAGAATCGATTTGACCTGACACCACAGCTCCCCGAAAGCCAGTCGAGCCCGAAGGAGGTCTCCGGCTTTGACCTCTGTCGCAGATTTTACCACTCTATTGTCCGGACCCCCATGAAGGATGCTGTATCCTCTGTTCAAAATGGCCAACGGACTCAGCGTATCCAGCGCGGTCATTCGCCGATAGACGAGTTGGAGGCGGCGATCAATCGAGGATCGCATGTGCCCCTCGAGCCGCTTGACAAGTTGCGGCAGCAGAACGTCAAATTGACGAATCGGAATAATGGGACCGACCGAAGCCAGTTCATGCCGAAGGTTCCAGACTTCCAGGCGAATCCGTTGCAACCGGCTCCGCAGCCTATTGAATAGGACGGACGTGATGTCATCCAGTCGCTGAGCCTGCATCTGCATCCGACGACGTACGGTGCTGAACACTTCCTGCGCGCTCTGCAGCCGGTGTTCCCGCAACAGACAATACATACGCATCGCTCTGAAAAGTCGATCTGAACACTGGTGCATGCGATCGACGATATCATCGAGAACTGGGACGACCGCTTCGGCGGCAGCGGATGGAGTAGGGGCACGATAGTCGGCCGCGAAATCAGCCAAGGTCACGTCGGTCTCATGTCCCACAGCCGATATAATGGGCACTTTCGAGGCCGCGATTGCGCGAACGACGTTTTCTTCGTTGAACGACCATAAATCTTCCCACGACCCTCCGCCGCGCCCGACAATCACCACCTCCACCAACCCGGAATCCCCGAGGGTTCTAACGGCTGATGCAATTCGATTCGCAGCCCCCTCTCCCTGAACCGGAACCGGCGCGATGACAACCTGTATCGTCGGACAACGACGGCGTAAAATAGAAACGATATCACGCACCGCCGCGCCACTGAGAGACGTGACGATTCCAACCGTGCTTGGAAATTGAGGAAGCGGCCGTTTGCGATGCTCGTCAAACAACCCTTCCCCGGATAATCGCTCCTTCAACTGGTCCCATGCCAGTTGGAGGGCGCCGATACCTCTCGGCTCGACCTGTTCCACCACGACCTGATATTCACCGCGCGGCTCATACACCGACAGGTGACCGCGAATAAGAAGGTGCATGCCTTCTCTCAACAGAAACCGAACTCGTTGCAGACTGGATCGGAAGAGCACTGCACGAAGTTGGCTGCTCTGGTCCTTCAGCGTGAAATAGGCATGCCCCGAACCGGGCATCCGAAGGTTGGACACCTCACCTTCAATCCATAGATCAGGGAAAAGCGGTTCCAGCGAATTCCGAAGAAGTCGCGTAAAATCAGATACCGACAAGATCTTCTTGAAGCTCAGGGGAAGTGGATGCATCGCAAAATGGAGGGGTACCCGATCAACAGGATGTAATCAATCAAGAAGCCGGACACGCTCAATCGAGAGGGCCTTGCCTAGTCTCGTGTCGAGGTTCACGAGCACGGCGCAGAACACCACTGGCCCAGAGGCCACTTCGAACCGACGAGGCATACCAGTGAGAAATTTTTCGATCGCCAGTTCCTTCTTGATCCCGATAACCGAATGAAGCGGACCCGTCATACCGATATCGGTGATATACGCCGTTCCCTTCGGAAGCATCTGCTCATCGGCGGTTTGCACGTGCGTATGTGTCCCCACCACGGCCGTCACCGACCCGTCGAGAAAGTGCCCCATCGCCATTTTTTCCGAGGTCGCCTCGGCATGCATATCGACGACAATCGCCGCCACGTCCTTCTTGAGACGTTCGACCTCCCGCCTGGCGACTTGAAAAGGACAATCGATAGTCGGCATGAATGCACGACCCATCAGATGCAAAACTCCGAGCGATTCTCCGTTCGGAGTCGTCAATACGTAGGCTCCACGCCCTGGTACCCCGTCGGGATAGTTGGCGGGACGGAGCAACCGAGGCTCGCGCGGAAAGAAATCGACAATCTCCTTTTTGTCCCAGGCGTGATTGCCCGTCGTGATGACCGACAGGCCAAGATCGAACAGCTCCTCGACCAGATCAGGCGTGATGCCGAATCCTCCCGCGACGTTCTCTCCGTTCCCTATGACCACGTCGATACGACGCTGGACGATCAGCTTGGGAAGAAGGCGGGCCAATGCCTTGCGACCCGGGTCTCCCATGATGTCACCGATGAAGAGAACATTCATGGCATCGCTCTCATTTTGCGTAGTCCACGAAACGGCTTTCTCGAATCACCGTGACCTTGATCTGGCCCGGATAGGTCAACTCCTGCTCGATTCTCTTCGCAAGGTCGCGGGACAACTGGAAGCATTCGGGGTCGGTCAAATCGTCTTGTTTCACGATGACTCTGATCTCCCGGCCTGCCTGGATGGCATAAGCCTTCTGAACCCCTTTTTGTCCCACCGCCAGCGATTCAAGCTTCTCGAGACGCTTTACATAGGATTCCAGTGCCTCACGACGCGCACCAGGTCGTGCTGCCGACAGGGCTTCAGCGGAAGCGACCAGAACCGATTCCGGACAAACGGGTTCGACCTGTTCATGGTGCGCCGCGATGGCATTGACGATCCTTGGATCTTCGCCATATTTCTTGGCAATCTCCGCGCCCAGCATCGCATGGGGTCCCTCTTCCTCATGACTTACAGCTTTCCCAATATCGTGAAGCAACGCCCCTCTTCTTGCGAGTTTCACATCCAGGCCCAACTCCGACGCCATGATGCCGCAGATATAGGCTGCCTCACGCGCGTGGTAAAGATTGTTTTGGCCATAGCTCGTCCGGTACTTCAACCGACCGAGCACTTTTACCAGTTCCGGATGAAAACCCGACAGGCCCAATTCGAAGATGATCTTTTCCGCTTCTTCGATCATCAGCTTTTCGATATCGATTTTGACCTTGTCCACGATCTCTTCAATGCGGGTGGGATGAATCCTGCCGTCGTGCATAAGCCGCTCAAGAGATACCTTCGCGATCTCCCGACGAAGAGGATCGAATCCTGAGACAATCACAGCCTCGGGAGTTTCATCGATGATAAGATCGATACCGGTGGCCGCTTCGATGGCTCGGATATTTCTTCCCTCACGACCGATTATCCTGCCCTTCATCGCATCATTCGGAATAGGAACGACCGAAATGGTCGCTTCATTGACATAGTCACGGGTTACACGCTGAATCGACCTGGCAATGATTTCCCTCGCTTCCCGCTCGGCATTCTCCTTGGCTTCTTCCACAGTACGCTTCGCGATACCCGCTGCTTCCAGACGAGCCTGGTTCTCCATTTCGAAAATCAAGTGACGTTTCGCCTCCTCGGCGGTCATGCTCGCGACCCGTTCAAGTGCCTCTCGGTGGTCTTTCAACGCCTGAGCGCAGAGCACCTCTTTCTGACCCAGACCATCTTCTCGCCGCATCAACTCTTGATCGCGTTTCGAAATCTCGCCTTCCCGTTTCTCAAATACGCTCACCTTCTTGTCCAGCGCTTCTTCCCGCTGCACCAACCGCTTCTCAACACTGGACAACTCAGCGAGTTTCGCCTTCTGATCCCTCTCAATTTCAGTCCTGGCCTGAAAGATCAAATCCTTCGCCTCTAACCTAGCCTCCTTGGTCACGGTTTCCGCTTCACGTTGGGCACTCTGCAGAATCTGACGTGCCTGCTCTTCGGATTCCACACGACGTCCCAGGGCCGCCCTGCGCCGTATGAATTCATAGACCCCGGCTCCCGCAACAGCGCCCAGAAGACCGATTAGAATGTACGCAAGTATGCTGAGAGAAATGGGAATCACCTCCCTTTAGGATGCACTCGAACGGCAATCAGCCCATCGAGGCTAACGATAGCTCGTGTTCGCGAGGAATCTCGGGAGGGATAGCGAAAAGACAAGCGCGCCTGAGCACGACGCAAACTAGGCAGTATATCGAGGAGAGAGATCTGATCGCCGGAGCTGAGTGGATATATACAATGGCCGACCTCTAGGAGCGGATGAGCGTAAGCATTCCGTTCTCCTCCAGGATCGACCAGTGACATGTACATACAAGGGCGTGAGTCCGCCGCCGCCGAGGTCTCGTAGTCCTTGAACGACGCCCTTGAGCATCAGACTGCCCGTGTGCCTCCGCAGCAACACCAATAGACGGGCTATCGGATTTCTTGCCCATTCAGCCAGAAAACTTCCGACAACAATAAATATTCCCAGCGATTCCATATGCATCATTATGAGTGAGATCTCTTCTAGTACTCCTGCGCCTGGTTTCGCGTCCTTTCTTTTCTTCTCCCGAGCTACATCCTCAGTCCTGTTCAGTGGCTCCACAATATCAAAGCAGTTTTACGAATGCAAGGTCGGCGACTCATCTCACACTCGACGGCATTTGTTCTTCAATAGACTGCATCAACGTCACCATTCGCCGTTCCACATCCGCCTCCCCCTGCTGTCTTTTTTTCTCACTCTCAAACAGCTCGTGGGCAATGTTGATTGCAGCGAGAACAGCCAGCTTGTGCGGAGTGATCGTCTTCGTCCCTCGGGCAACATGTTTCATATGTTTATCAACGACTTGCGCCAACTTCTGCACATACGATTCATCGGTGTCGCCGTTGATACTGAAACGATGTCCAAAGATCTCAACCTCGATGGTCTTAGTCAAGAGCCACCTCCCTGGATGAGTCAACACATTCAAGCACGTCGATCTCTCCTAATACCTTTTCAATTCGCGACCGAATGTCCATGCGCTCCCGTTCCCATCGTTCATTGTTGTCGTCTTGGGAGGCCAAGCGCTCGCGTGCCAGGCGGAGGTCTTCTTCAAGCGAAGCGTTCTTTCGTTTCGTGTCTTGAACCAGTTTCACGAGTTCCCGAATGCGTGCCTCTAAGGCATCCAACCGATCCAACGTCATTGTTCACCCTCGCTGTTATGACATATCTATTCCCGCCACCGTATATAGTGGTGCACTATAAAAATTTCACAATAGCTTGTCAAGAAAGGGATAGCGGCGCTTAGGAAGGCAGCCGATTGAGGCGTAGGTATTCACCGTAACTCCTCAGGACCCTTTTCACGTAGAGACGGGTTTCCTGATAGGGAATCAATTCTACGAACTCGTCCTGATCCCGCCCACGATGCATCGCAATCCAGTTCGTGACCACCGGCGGACCCGCATTGTAGGCGGCAACGGCATAGACAAGGTTACCGGAAAATTGATCCACGAGCTGCCCGAGATACCGAACACCAAGCTGGATGTTCGTCTCTCTATCGAAGAGATTTTCACGAGCGACACTTGGAAATCCAAACCGTTGAGCGACCTGATTCGCCGTCAGCGGCATTAATTGCATGAGCCCGATCGCGCCAACCATCGAGACGGCCTTTTCGTCATACTGGCTCTCTTCCCGGATGATGGCCGCTACGAGGTATGGATCCACCTGTTTGACACCCTGGGCTTGTATTGTCGGCAGGAGCCCCGTTGGGTAGGCGACGGTCCACAGGGGAGACCCAGACGATAGCCCCCCACGTTCAAGCTTTTCCCTAAAGTGGATCTTTGCCAACCGAAGCGCAGGATAATAGGCCCCCACTTCATTCAGGAGCGTTGAAAACGCCAATAAGACTTCCTCGTCGCGACTATATTGTTCGGTCAGAACAGCCAGTTCTCTCGCCGCATCCTGGGTCAATCCTAGAATCTTCAATTCAACTGCGCGCCGATAGGCGGGGTGCCGCTCAATTTCGGGTCGTCGCGTTTCAGGCAAACGCACGGGCTCCTGGAAATTCACGCTCACCGGGACTGATTCAACCTCAAGTGGGACCGGGATATCGGCGCGTTGTGCGGCCAATTGACAGTAATAACCGTGCACATGACGCTCACAAATACGAGCATAGTTTTCCCTAGCCTTTGGGTCCTTGTTGGACTCATACGCGCGGGCAAGCCAATAGAGTGCCTGCGGCTCAAAGACTGTGGCCTGGCCATCGACGATTGATTGAAACGATTGGATCGCCTCCGGATATCGCGCGGTCCGGTAGAGCACCCATCCGACCCGCCAAAGTCCCTCGGCACGTTGAGACGCCGAGTCGCCCAACTTGGCCACTTCCCGGAAAGCGGCAATGGCATCATCGTACAGTGCCTGATCCTCTAACCAGATACCGAGAAACAGGTGGACCATGGCTTTCTGATCACCAGACAGGCTGGAACTTTGGGCGAATCTCGCGATATCCTGAAGCTTGTCCCCCAAACCCTGACGCAGATAAATTCGTGCGAGCCATACGGTCGCCTCACGTGATTCCTGCACCCGTTCCGCCGAGAGCCCGCGAAATGTGTCCCTCGCCTGATCGTATTGCTTCAATCGCGTTTGGGCGATCCCCAACTTGAGTCGAGCTTCAAACCGACGCGGATGGTGAGGACTTGCGCCGAGAAAGCGACGAATGTCCTCCACTGCCTCCGCTTGCATGGCCAAGGCAAGGAACGCTTGTGCGCGCTGATAATAGTCGTCGGCAGTAGGAGTCCAGCTCTCTCCACCCACTTTGGCATCCAGACGGTCACGAGCCTCCCGCGCCTCCGAAGTATGAGGAAAGCGAGTCCATACGACCTTGAGCGCGGAGCGTGCTTCACTCACACGACCCTGCCGGCCATAACAGTCTGCCAGATGGATAAGTGCTGGCGGGGCGGCGGCATCCTTGTCATTCAACGCCAGGGCTTGGACGAACCATTCGGTGGCAAGGGGACACTCATCAGAAAGATAGGCTGTCTCGCCTATGCGATAGGCTGCCCTGGTCACCAAACTGGAATCCGGAACCGTCTCATGGATGGATTGTAATATCCGGATGGCCTCGGTGCGATCGTTCAGCTTCGCCAAGGCTTCGCCGATCCACAACCGAAGGTAATCGTCTAATTGGGGGAAATCACGCTGGGCGCTTCTTAAAAGACGGATGGCTTCCGCCGGGTCTTGATCGATCAATAGGACGCCTCCCAGGAGAGTCGCCCGTTTCGCCCACAGAGAAGCGGGATGCCGCTCCGTGACCAGACGCAATTGATCCAGCTTCATCCCGATCGCCTGGCTTCGCTGGCCGGAATCCCCTGATTTTTCACGAATCGCTGCGGCCGATTGGAAACAACTTTCGGCGGTCTCGCATGCGGTATCTGCTTTGCGTTCAGGGTTGGCTAACTCGCCTGCCATCGAGGGCAGCAAATACCATGCGCACAGGAGCAGCCCCAATATGGCCGGGACCATGTGCGCCCACCTCAGTGCCAAAACGGACCATATGCAATGGAGGAAATTACGCATCGTGGAATTATAGCAAATGCCGCTTGGATGTCATCGACTGGGCGACCATGCTTGTCACGTCTTTTTTTGGTGTGCTAGGCTCCACCTACATGACGAGTAGAGGAACATTCACTCCCGACCATATCAATTTGCTTGCCCTTGACGAACCCGGCATGGCGCGGCTTGTTTCATCGTTTGGCTGGCCCAAGTACCGTACGCACCAGATTCTTCGTTGGCTCTATCGTGGTCGTGTTCGGACCATGTCGCAAATGACGGATCTCTCCCGCGAAGAACGAGACCTGTTGTCGACATCCTGCAGGATCTCCCGTGGCCGTGAGTATCGAGTCTACACTTCTTTGGATCACACGAAAAAAATTGTTCTCACCCTGTCCGACGGACTCACGGTTGAGAGCGTTCTCATACCGGATGAAGATCGATTGACTTTATGCCTCTCGAGTCAAGTCGGCTGTACACTGGATTGCAGGTTTTGCCTCACCGGTACGATGGGCCTCGCGCGGAATTTGAAACCGCATGAGATTCTCACTCAGGTCCTTATCGCGCAGGAATGCTGCGGGGATGGTGCACCGATCACCAATCTGGTCTTCATGGGGATGGGCGAACCCCTCGCGAATCTCGATGCCCTGAAAGATTCAATCGCGCGGCTGACAAATACCAAATGGGGTCTTGGTTTTTCACCCAGACGGATCACGATCTCGACCGCCGGTCTGGCCAACCGGCTGAACGACATTGCCCCACTGGGTGTCAATCTCGCCATTTCGCTCAATGCGACGACCGACCAACTCCGGAATCAACTCATGCCGGCCGTGAACCGATTGCATTCTTTGCGCCGACTTCTCGACGCCTGTCGCAGTTACCCGCTTTCTCCGCATCGCCGTTTGACCTTCGAGTATGTGCTCTTGGCGGGAGTCAACGACAGCGAGGAGGAAGCCCTCCGACTCTCGAAACTCTTGCGGGGGATCCGTTGCAAGGTGAATCTCATTCCATTTAACCCGTTTCCAGGAAGCCTGTTTCAAAGTCCAACCGAGGAGGCCATCGCATTATTCCAGGCCGTCCTGCGCGGAACCGGTCTTGATGTCTTCGTCAGGAAGAGTCGCGGGCGCGACGTCCTTGGAGCCTGCGGCCAATTAGGCAACCTCATCACCGAGGGTAGCCGTCCAGTTACCTTGACACAGATTGAAAGCCGTTGCTAGCATGAGATGGTTTTCATCTGGGCCTCAATGATCGTTTCATTCACCCGCATATTCAGTTGCTTCAAACTGCTTTTAGCCGGATCGTTGCTCATGGCCCTATGGCCGGCCACGGTCGTCTGTCACGCCGTTGATACCAAAGAATTTACTCTCTCCAACGACATGAAGGTTCTGCTGGTGGAAGTGCCGAAAGCACCGGTCGCGACCGTACAAGTCTGGTACAAAGTCGGCTCGCGCAATGAAATGATGGGCCGGGCTGGCCTATCCCACATGTTGGAACACATGATGTTCAAGGGAACCAATCGATATCCCAAAGGGTCCTTTTCCCGTTTGATTCGTAAGAACGGAGGGATGGACAATGCCTTTACCAGCCAGGATTTTACGGCGTATTTTGAGAATCTGGCAGCGGACCGAGTCGGTCTCGCATTGGAATTGGAAGCGGACCGCATGCAGGGACTGATTCTCGATGCGAATGAACTTAAAACCGAACGGGAGGTCGTGAAAGAAGAGCGACGGCTTCGGTCGGAAGACGATCCACAAGGATCACTCGTCGAGACTTTGTTTGCCCAGGCATTTGTCAGTCATCCCTATCACTGGCCTATCATCGGATGGTTTGCCGACCTCGACGCCATGACTCTGGATGACTTGCAGCGGCACTATGACACCTATTATTCGCCTAACAATGCGACGCTCGTGGTGGTCGGCGATATTAAAGCCGAGACGCTGCTCCCGACGATTACCAAATTGTTTGAACCAATTCCGAAAGGGCCGACCCCTAAGCCTTTAGAAGGCCTGGAACCAGAACAACGCGGGGAACGTCGTTTCCTCTTGAAACGCGAAGCCCAGGTTCCGTTTGTCATGATGGGATACCGGATTCCTAACTACACGAGCAATGATTCATATGCCCTGAACATCCTCGAGTCCATACTCTCCAACGGAAAAAGCTCACGGCTGTATCAGAGTCTCGTGTACGACCAGAAAATTGCGTTGGCGGTCGGAGCCGAATACAGCCTGATGCAGGCTGATCCCGGCCTGTTCTACTTCTACGCGCTCGTCAAACCCGGGGAAAAAGTTGAAGCCATTGAGGAAGCCCTGTTGAAAGAAATCCGTCGTATACAGGCGGAGCCGCCGACAGACCAGGAACTGCAACGGGCTAAGAATCAGATGGAGGCCGCACATATATTCGAGCAGGATTCCAATTTCCGTCACGCCATGCTATTGGGTGAAGCTGAAACCGTCGGAGCGGGATGGCGCAAAGTAGGACAATTTGTCGATCGAATACGATCGGTGACAGCGCAGGATGTTCACCGCGTGGCCAACAAGTACCTCGTTCCGGACGTGAGAACGTTGGGGATACTGGTTCCCCAACCTCCCCGACCACAAACCCCTGATCAAACCCCGACTCCATGACAATCTGCAGTACACATCCAACTTCGTCCCTGGGGGAGCGCACACATGGCCGGACGTACGCGCTCGCAGCCGTCGTTTGTATTCTCCCAGCTTTTCTTACATCCCTTTCATCTGCTTGGGCGGCAGACCTGAACCCCACCCGGTTTGTGACTGCAAACGGCATGACGGTGCTATTTCTCGAACAGCACTACTTACCGACCGTGGAACTTCATGCGTTGATCAAAATTGGGTCGGCTCACGACCCACAGGAGAAGGCGGGGCTGGCGAACCTCACGACCAATTTGCTGGACGAGGGCACCACCACCAGGGGTCCGAAACAGATCGCCGAACAAATCGACTTCGTCGGGGGCTCATTGAGCGCGAAGGCTTCAGAAGACTTTACGACAGCCTCTGCACGGGTCTTGAAGAAAGATGCCGACCTTGGGTTTACGTTACTGGCAGATATTCTCATGCATCCTGCGTTTCAAAAGCTGGAGTTCGAACGGGTGCGGGCACAAATAGTGGGCGAGATTGCGAGCGATGAAGACGATCCGGGCCATGTCGCGTTGAAGGCTTTCAACCAGCTCGTGTTTCATGGACATCCCTATCGATGGCCTGCAAACGGAACGGAAGAATCCTTGAGCAAAATCACTCTCTCGGATATCCAGCAGTTTCATGCACGGGAATATTTGCCCAATCAGACGATTCTTTCGATTGTGGGAGACTTGACTCAAGACCAGGCCGCAACACTCGTCAATACGCATTTCGGGTCTTGGAAGAAGGGCACACCTGCGCCATTTACAGTGAAGAAACCGACGCCAATAGAACGAAAGATGGTGCAACTGATCGAGAGAGATCTGACACAGTCCACGATCATCCTGGGCCACACCGGGATCAGTCGTACCAACCCGGACTACTATGCGATTACGGTCATGAACTATATCCTTGGCGCCGGCGGCTTCTCATCCAGACTGATGGACAGCATCCGTGACAAGCAGGGATTGGCCTATGGAGTCATGAGCCACTTTGATACGAGATTGATGCCCGGGGCCTTCATGATCAACCTCCAGACGAGGACCGAAGCCACGAATCAAGCCATTATCGGAGTTTTGAACGAACTCAAGAACATTCGTGAGACCTTGGTCTCGGACCAGGAAATCAGCGAAGCCAGATCGTTTATTATAGGTAGCTTTCCACTTCGCATCGATACGAGCAGCAAGCTCGCTCAGGTCCTTGCTCAGGTGGAATTCTATGGCTTGGGATTGGACTATTTCACGCAATACCCCAAAGCTATTGAGAAGGTCACCAAGGAAGATGTCCTTCGTGTGGCAAAACAGTATCTCGACCCTCAGCGCTATGCCCTGGTCGTCGTAGGGTCAATAGCCAAGGCCAAGATTAGGCAATAACTGTCGAGTGGATGATGATGGCAAACCATCATCGTCGCTCTGTCCCGGCCATGCTTGATTCCAAACTCCACAAGATGCGGCATGCACTGCGCGACATGCAGACCGTTATCGTGGCATTCTCCGGGGGAACCGACAGCTCTCTGGTCTTGAAGATCGCCCACGATGAACTCGGTGCGAGCGCCATCGCGGTTACCGCGGTATCGGCGACTTTCCCCGCGAGCGAACTCGACGCGTCCCGTCGAATTGCATCGGAAATCGGGGCTCGGCACCGCATCATCGAGACCGATCAACTACGCATTCCCGACTTCGTCCGCAATGACGCCGGTCGCTGTTACCACTGCAAGACTGATTTGTACTCGGCCCTGGGGAGAATCCGCCAAGACTATGGAGAGGGGTATATCGTAGACGGGACCAATGTCGACGACCTGGGAGATGATCGACCGGGACTCAAGGCCGCTCGGGAATGGGGTGTACGCAGTCCTCTTCTCGATGCCTCGCTCTCGAAGACGGAGGTCCGTGAATTGGCTAAACAGCTGCGCCTGTCCAACTGGGACAAGCCTGCCGCAGCCTGCCTCTCCTCCCGAGTGCCGCGTGGGATAGCGATCACGAAAGAGACGCTGAGCCGAATCGAGCGGGCGGAAGCAATCCTGACCGCGGAGGGATTCCGCGAGGTGCGCGTCCGTGATCATGGAGACATGGCCAGAATCGAAGTGGGGAGGAACGAGCTTTCCGCACTATTTGACGAGGGACGTAGAAACCGAATCAGCGAGGCACTGAGACAAGCCGGCTATCGTTTCGTCACAGTGGATTTGGAAGGGTATCGGCAAGGAGGCGTGAGCCTAACACCAAGTGATAAGTTATGAGTGTTGAGTTA